>LZCG01000186.1_pt1 | contig 11889 bp, 14 predicted proteins | sample 768541 | NCBI WGS metagenome assembly LZCG01 (sample SAMN05200874, study PRJNA324366) | oil field metagenome | isolation source: sample BH-FW-1 from oil reservoir | place: India: Bombay High | collected 2015-07-11
TTATGGATGATATGATGGGGGCTACAGTTTTCAGTATGGAAAAAGGCCGGTATGTAACAGTAAATCTGTAGGTAAATTATTTTGCTCCGGCAAGAGTGGAGGAGTTATCTCTGCCATTATGGATGATATGATGGGGGCTACAGTTTTCAGTATGGAAAAAGGCCGGTATGTAACAGTAAATCTGTAGGTAAATTATTTTGCTCCGGCAAGAGTGGGAGATGTGATACAAGCACAATCTTTACTTATCAAGGAAGGTCAAAAAGTAATCAGCGTGGAGTGTGAATTATGGTTGGTTGAGAAGAATAAAATGATTGCCAAAGCAAGTTCAAATTTGATGCGTTCTTAAAACCATGCTGATTTTTCAACTAAAAGAAGAAGTTGAATTTCCTAATACAAGGCGGGTAGAGCCCGACGGTTTATTTGCTGTTGGCGGTGATTTGTCAACGAATAGATTGATTGTTGCATATAAACTTGGTATTTTCCCTTGGTTTTCGGAAGGAATGCCTCTTCTTTGGTGGCAGCCTGATTTGCGAATGGTTCTTTTCCCCAATGAATTTAAGAGACAAAAGAGTTTGCGTAAAATTGTCGAAAAAAGTATGTTTCGGGTAACTTTTAATCAAAATTTTAAAAAAGTGATAATGTAAGGTAGCTCTGTCCCCGGAAAAGGCCAGGAAGGAACCTGGATTACCGATTTGATGATCGATGCTTATTTTCGATTATTCAAATTAGGTTATGCACCATCGGTTAAGGTTTGGCAGGGTAAGTAACTTGTCGGAGGCTTGTATGGCGTGTTATGGGGGCTCGTTTCGTAACAAGAAAAAGTTTTATAACTTTGATTCTAAAATTGTTCCATTACATGCTATAAAAAAAACCAATGGAAAAAGAAATAAAAAACGAGTTTATGGAGGAAGCGATTTCGTTGGCTGCAGCCAACGTGCTTACTCTTCAGGGTGGCCCCTTTGGTGCGGTTGTGGTAAAAGACGGAGAAATTATTGGCCGGGGCAGCAATCAGGTGACAACCTCTAATGATCCTACAGCTCATGCTGAAATCGTTGCTATCAGAGACGCTGCAAATTATTTAAAATCTTTTGATTTAAGGGGTTGCGAAATTTATTCCAGTTGTGAACCTTGCCCAATGTGCCTGGGTGCTATTTATTGGGCCAGAATAGATAAGCTTTACTATGCTGCCACTAACGACGATGCCGCTGCTGCTAATTTTGATGATTCATTTATCTATAAAGAATTTTCTTTACCCAAAGAAGAACGGTCAATTCCTTCAGTACAAATGATGCGTGAAGATGCATTGAAAGTTTTTGAAGAATGGATAAAATCTGATGCTAAAATACCCTATTAGAAAGAAGGGTATAAATAATTCAGGAAGCTGCTGGTATTTTAAAAAACGCCAGGCATTTGATTGCTTTTACCGGAGCCGGCATATCCGTTGAAAGCGGAATTCCACCCTTTCGGGGAAATAATAGGTTATGGAATAAATATGATGCTAAAATATCCGTTATCAGGCATTTTCAATATCCTCCTGAAATAGCACGGCCGGTAATAAAAGAAATATTTTATATTGAACTCATCTATCATATTTCGCAATCTAAATATCCAAAAGTACATAAAAATCAGGCCGGCCCTCTGGCGTGCTCTTATGTCACATTTTAATTTAAGGGTATTTTTAATGTTTAATTTAATACATTATGAAACGAGTAGCTTGAACCGGTTATTCCCAAAATTAGCCTTTTTGCCTGTGTAAAAAAAGGTCGTTTTCAAAATGACTTTTTTCATGTGTGATCGTACACAAACCTATCCATCAATGGATGCAGAGAAAATTCCCTAAAAAAGTTACTTATTGACCATAACTCTTGAAAGCAGGATGTATCGAAGAAATCTATGGCCGTTTTTCCCCGATTCAGTAACTTTATTGCTGATAATAACCTTTTTAGTTTGCAAAAAACTAAATTCGTTTGTATTTTTGAACTAAATCTCCGGAGTTTTTCATAGAATTGGCAGACAATATCGGTAAAACACAAAGATTATTTGACAACAACATAATATCGGTTTAAACCGTTAATTTTCTAAATTTGCTCGGGGAGTAAAAAAATATAAGCAAATGGAAGGTTTTGATGAAAAGGTCAATTATCATAAAATTGTTGCTGAGCATGCTGCTGACTGGCTCATGTATCTTGACCTAAACCGAAAAGTCCGCTATGTTTCTCCTTCTGTGGAGGAGATAACCGGATATACCCCTGAAGAATTTATGGAAGATGAAGACTTATTCAAAAACCTGATTGTTTTGGGGGATAAACAGCCAGTGATGGATACGATTGCTTCCCCAATGCGCAGTGATCAAAGTTGTTCGAAAACCTTTCAGATTAAGCATAAGGATGGGTCATTGCGGTGGATTGCCCATCGGTGCCATCCGGTATTTAATAACAACCAGCAGGTAGTAGGCAGGGTTTCCAGCAACCAGGACATCACCCGGCAAAAAGACCTCGAAGTTTCTCTGGCGGCTGAAAAGGCTTTCCTCCAGACCATCATTGATGGGATTCAGGATCCCATGCATGTGGTGGATAAGCACTTAAAAATTGTGCTGACCAATAAAAAACTCCTTGATTTAAAAGGGGTCACCATGGATGAAATTAAAGGCCGTCAATGCTATGAAGTTTACCAGCAGCGGGATACCATATGTGAGGATTGCGCAGCCCAAAAGGCTTTTGAAACCGGAAATTCCCATATGGTATTCAAAAGCCTCCCTACCGCCGGGGGTAAAAAAAATATTTTGAGGTTTATGCTTACCCGATAAAAAATGAAGCAGGAAATGTTGAACAGGTTATTGAGCTGACCCGTGATGTTACGGAACAAAAAAATACACAGGATGCCCTGAAAGTAAATGAAGAGCGTTTACTGACATTGATTAATTCAACACCTGACATCATTTTCTTCAAAGACGGAGAAGGAAGGTGGCAGGTAGCCAATAATGCTGGTTTGGAACTATTTTCATTAAAGGGTGTGGACTATCAAGGCAAAACCGACGTTCAACTGGCCGAAGAAACCGACCCTGTTTACCGAAAAAGTTTCCTGACCTGCAAAGAAACAGACGAAGCGGCCTGGAAGGCTTCCCAAATATCGCGGCAGGAAGAGGCCATTGAGAAACCTGATGGGGATACCAAAATCTATGATGTCATTAAATCGCCAATTTTTAACGCTGATGGCAGCCGAAATGGAATAGTTGTTTTGGGTCGTGACATTACGGAAAACAAAAAAATTGAAAATAACCTACGCATCAGCGAACAGAAATACAAGTCGCTGATTCAAAATGCGCCTAGTGGCATTATTTTAATTGATGACAAAGAGCAAATCTTTTTCTGTAACCAACAATTCGGACGAATTTTGGGATACTCCCAACAGGAAATATCGGGAAAAAACTTTAAGATATTCCTTGACAAAGAGGATGTTGATTTGGTTGCCACACACTATAAAATGAGGCAACAAGGCAAAAATGTACCCCAACGCTATGAATTTTCAGCCATTCATAAAAGTGGCAGGCGCCTGCGGTTAGAGATCACCTTGGTTGTTTTGAAAGATGAAAAAGATCAACCGTTTACAATGGCTTTTTTAAGGGATATTTCAAACAAATGGCGCTATGAAAACATTCGGAATGTGTTGCTCGAGATTTCCAGGATGGCTTTTACACAAAGTACCCTGCACGATTATTTAGCATCCGTCCGAAAGAGCCTTGGAAAAATATTGAATGTTACTAATTTTTATGTGGCCCTGTATGATGAGGTATCAGATACTTATTCTTTTGCATTTCACGAAGATGAAAACAGAAAGTTATGAGCTCAAACAAGCCCGTGAAGTTGAAAGGTTCTTTAACCGACCTGGTACGCCTGACAGGAAAAGGTCAGTTGGTCAATGCCCAAACAGAACCGGAATTGCAAAAACAATATGATATCAAACTGGTAGGCACGCCCGGACCGGTGTGGCTTGGCGCCCCCCTGATGTGTCAGGATGCCGTAATCGGCGTAGTGGCTGTTCAGGACTATCACAATGAACAGGCCTACGATAAATCTGACCTGGAAACGCTCGAACTGATAGCTGCCAACACCGGTTTGTTTGTCGATCGGGTACATAATATTGAAAACCTGCAGCGCGCTAAAGAGAAAGCCGAAGAGAGCGACAGGCTGAAAACGGCCTTTCTTTTGAATATGAGCCATGAAATCCGCACACCCATGAACGGGATTATGGGTTTTGCTGATTTGCTTGACGACACCGACGCCAGTATCGAAGAACAGCAGGAATATATACGCAATATTAAAAAAAGCGGGAGCAGGATGCTCAGCACCATCAATGATCTGGTAGATATTGCAAAAATAGAGGCCAATCAGGTTGCATTGAATTATTCGGCGGTATCCGTTAAAAAATTGTTGGGAGAACTGTATGAATTATTCCAGCAGGAAGCAACCCAAAAGGGATTGCAACTGATTTGGCAGCAGCAAGGGGCTTCCGATGCCGTTATTAAAACCGATGAAGACAAACTCTACAGCATTTTGTCAAATCTACTTAAAAATGCCATAAAATTTACCAAAGCAGGAAAGGTGGTTTTTGGAGCAAAAATCCGGGAAAAAGAAATTGGTTTTTTTGTCACCGACACCGGCATCGGAATTCCTCCGGAGCTCCGTGAAACCATCTTCAATCGTTTTGAGCAGGCAGAAATGTCCCGCCAAAGAGCTTTTCAGGGTCTTGGGTTGGGTTTGTCCATTGCAAAATCTTATGCCGAAATAATGAAAGGCCGGATTGAGGTCGATTCTGAAGTGAACAGGGGCACCACCTTTACGGCCTGGTTTCCCCTGTTGGTTGATTAAACCTGTTGGCAACACTGTGATTTTTGTTTAAGCCTGTAAATTTTGTTTGCCACAATATTTGTTAAAAAAGGGGCAGCCACCGGGCTTACTTTGTTTAAGTTGCCAGGTGGCTGCATCATTAAGTTGCGCCTTTTCTACTACCGGGAGGAAAGACTGTAAAAATACCGAAACAGCCTTACATTCAGGAGCTGTTGTTTACATTGCTTTGGCATCCCAGCCATAGTCGATATATTCCCACCCAAAGTCATCACCATTGACATGAACCAGCAGGTAGCCTTCTTCAACGCCATAGTTGGGGCCTTGCCACCATTTGCCACATACAGCACCGCCTGTGATGTAGTGGGTGTTGCCATAGTGGATATCTTCGAGGATGTGGAGATGGCCCTGCAGAACAAGTTTGAGGTTGTGATGTTTAAACAGACTGAGCACCTGTTTTCCGTTGGTAACCACGAGGCCGTCGCCAGCCGGGGTGGTAGGGCCTTCAAGAATTTCGTGAAAAACTGTAATCATCGGAATATGCACCGTCACGACAATGGGGGTGAGTGAATCGATTTTTTGAAGGTCGTTTTTAAGCCACTGGACTTGTTCGTCGTCAACATGGCCGTAGTAAGCATCGCCCGCTTCGGTTTCGTCAACGGAATCGAGGATAATAAAATGCCATCCTTTGTGGTCGAACGAATAGTAGCGCTCACCTATGCGGTTTTCATACATTTTTTCATCATATTCGGCATGGGTAGGGGCTACACCACTTTTTTGTAGATTCCAAAAATTTCATGATTGCCCATGGTATTGTAAACCGGCATATTAAATTTTTCGGAGGCTTCTATATACATCTGGTAAAGGCTGTCGGCCCGGCCGTAGGTTTGTCCAAGGGCATCCATGATGAGGTCACCACCCGTGATGACAAAATCAGGATTGGCAGCATTGACATTTTCGATACATCTGTTAAACCCTTCCGGCGCATGGCGTTCGGGCTGGAGATGAATATCGGTCAGAAAGGCGAAGGTAAATCCGGCCTTCTGGTTGGCGTTTTCAGTTGGTTGACCCGCAGGCTGGCATCCCGCTAATGCGGAAACAAGCAACATTACCACCGCGATCTTAAAGCTTTGCATGTGTTTTGTCATGATATATGGTTTTTGATTTGGTTGTAAATATACGGCTTCAATATGAACTGTTTATTATGTAAATGTAAAGATTTTTATTTTCACCTTAAATCCGCAAGTGGTTTGCGTAACGAAGGGCTAAAATATATGCCAGGTGTGGCAAGCGCAAACATGAGCACTGTAAGCGTAGCCGTAGCTACGGTGAAGCGCGCAATGGTGAGCATTGTCGCAGATGGCGTATAGTTTAGCGATGCAGTAGTAAATCATTTGCGGATTTAAGGTTTCACTAAAAAGATGATTTTTTGGCTTCAGGCTTTTTTATGCCGGCTCCCTTCGTTGATACAGGCGGTTTTTAATAGAATAGTTTGTTAAAATTATGTGAACATGATGACATTTATGAAAATATTTTTATTTTTGACACGTTAAAATTCTACAAAGGAGTATTATTTATGAATTTATCGAAAACATCCAGATATGCTATCAGGATTCTAAGTTATATGGCGGTTGAAAATAAATCCCTATACACAGCTATGGAATTGATACATCGCTTGAAGATATCTGACAAATACCTCAGACGATACTGACACAGCTGGCGAAAGCGGGTTTGATAAACAGTTTTCAGGGAAGAAACGGGGGCTATAGTTTTGCCAAACCCGTCAGGGAGATTTATTTAATAGATATCATAAACGCTGTGGAGAATTTTGACAGATATATGGGGTGTGTATTGGGATTTGATGAATGTTCAGACGCCAATCCCTGTGCCATTCATAAACAATGGGCCGGAATCAGGGATCAAATATATCAGATGTTTAAAGATACCTCTTTAGATGAGATATCAAAAAGCCCGATAACCAAGATGTAATTTTTTTACCTAAAAATACCACAATGAAGTATTATTTAAATCAACTTAAAAACAATTATTATGAAACAAACAATCCTTGACAAGTTTATGGAACGCAAGGGGCTGTACACGGCATTTTGGTTGATTGCCATTTTTATGGTAACAGCTTTAATCTATTACACAGCTAACCTGCAGAAAGAAGTTCCTCCGATACCGGAACAGGTAGTGTCTGAATCGGGGGATGTGCTTTACACCTATGATGATGTATTGGAAGGGAAGCAGTATTTTCAGGAATTTGATTTGATGGACTGGGGGACATTGCTTGGAATGGGGGCCTATATGGGCCCGGATTTTACGACGAATTTTTTGCATCACCGGTCTGATTTTCTTTATGATTATTATGCAGAAGAGCTGTATGGAAAATCGGGTTCATCGCTAACCGATATTGAGCGGGGCGCCATAAAAGAACGGGTTAAACAGGATATAAAAGGTCAGACGGCGCTACGGAAAGATAAAACCACTTATACGGATGCTTCTGCCAGCGCCTATCGAAAAAATAAAGCCGATTTGGTGAAGCTGCTCACCGAAGGAGATCCGGAACGGGCTTTTACGGGAGGTGTTATCCATGTGGCTGAAGCGGAAAAGATAGCTGCTTTTGTTGACTGGTCGCAGATAGTGGCTTCATCATTGCGGCCGGGAACCGACAGGACGTGGTCAAACAACTGGCCTCCGGAGCCTTCCATAGACCAGGATGTCCGGTTTGAATCACATAAGATATCTTTATGGGAATTCTTATTACTTTGGACACTAACGATAGTGGTGATATATTTATCCTATGAATATTTGTTTGTAAAAGACCGGAAAGAAGAATTGCAGCCGGCTATGAAAATCACAAAATTATTCAGGTCGCAAAAGAAGTTGTTAAAATATATTCCTATAGTGGCGGGGTTGTTTCTTGTGCAGCTTGTCATTGGCGGTTATCTGGCTCATTTATACACAGAACCTACCAAAGATTTTTTAATACCGCAGCATATTTTGCCATTTAACGTATTACGAAGCATTCATACGCAGCTGGCTATTTTATGGGTTGCCGTTGGATGGTTAGTTGGAGGCTTACTGATTGCGCCATGGGTTGCCAACAAAGACCACAAATTTCCGTGGTTGGTCGATGTTTTGTGGCTGGCATTGCTGGTAGTAACCATAGGTAGTATGATCGGGCTTTATATGGGAGCCACTGGTCAGCTTCGCGAAACCTGGTTTTGGCTTGGAAATGAAGGACGTGAATTAATAAACCTGGGCCGTGTCTGGGATATTGGGCTGGTTCTCGGGTTGATTTTCTGGTTTATTCTCATTATTTCATTGATTAAAAAAGCTTCCACCAACAATCCTATTGTTAGTACTATCATATGGCTGCATTTGCCATTGCCACGCTGTATATTGCCGGTATGATGCCGATTCATAAGGTGATGCCCAATTTTACGGTTGACGATTATTATCGATGGTGGGTGATTCATCTTTGGGTCGAACTTACTTTTGAATTGTTTGCTGCCGGTGTGATAGCTTTCTTTACAGTTTCTTTGGGTCTTATTGCTCAAAAACAGCTGTAAAGGTGATGCTTTTTGAGCTGTTTCTAATTATGCTTAGCGGCACTTTGGGGGTAGGTCATCACTACTGGTGGCAGGGCCTTGATGAATACTGGATTGCTATTGGCGGTATTTTTTCTGCCCTCGAGCCTTTGCCTCTTGCCATGATGATTGTTGAAGCAATGAAAAATCAAAGAGAGAAAAGGCTTAGCGGCGAGCGAAATGAATTTGCTACACCTTTTATGTGGATTGCCGGTTCGGCTATCCTCAACTGGATTGGCGCCGGATTTTTTGGTATGGTTATCAATACCCCGACAATTAGTTATTATTCTCATGGAACTTATCTGATTATGCCGCACGGCCATGTGGCATTGCTGGGCGCATTTGGTTACATATCTATAGCTTTTATTTACATGACTTCCCGTTCCAACGCATTGGCAAAAGGATTGGAGTGGAATGAAAAGATTAGCAAATATGGTTTTTGGATACTGACTATTGGTGCCTTGTTGTTTACACTGCCTACTTATATCATTGGGATGGAACAAACCCGCATTGCTCATGATATGGGATATTATTATACCCGATTACGGGATGCCGTTGAACCCATGAAAAACTGGATGTGGTTCCGTGTGGTTCCGGATTCGATGATGATTATCGGTGGTTTGATAATATTTTACGATCTTGTTAAGAAAACATTTTTTGCCAGGAAGCTAAACCCTTCCGCTGAATAGGGTTTGATTGTCATGCGGGTGCTTTGCGAAGCACCCGCATTTTATAACCTACAATTATGTTCCTGCTGCAAAAAAGCAAATATCATGGCATTACGACCATAGCTGAAGCTATTTTGATTTTCCGGATAATTTCAGGTCATCCGGTGAATGATAATATTTTACCGGCATTGTGTTTGTCCGGGATTCATCCGGTTTTAGTGCTCTTTAGTCAGCGGGATTATTGCCGTTTATTGCTTACGCGACGGGCTGAAAACGGGAATTTTCGCATGTCATTGTGTTATCGCATATCAATAAAATCCACCTCCGGATGGTCTTCCTGTTTAAAAGTAAACTCATTTCCTTTCAAACCAATGTTGGGAATCAATTCGTTAATTTTATAACTGTAAACGGTTCCCATTTCATCAAAAATTTTCACTGCGTGAATTTCATGTTTGGTAGTATTGATTATAAGATGTGCTTTATCAAACGGACCCTCTTTTTTAGCTTTCAGCAATATAACGGCGAACTCGCGGTCATTCTCCTGGTATTTTTTTAGAAGGCTGGCATCATACTGTTCCTCATACGTGTTGAGTAAAGTAATGGGATTATAAATGTTTGCTTCTGACGATGCCACATTTACCTGCACTTCCTGTACTTCGGGGATGTAGGTCCAAATGTTTTTTCCATTACTGATAATCTGTTGGCCGGCGACACTCAGATTGAATTGGTCACCGAAGGAGAGGAGGCTGCCCTGGTAGGCTTCGTTTATATGCTCTTCTTCATTAGACATGGAGTAGGTGAAGTTGATTTTCATAGCGCCGTAGGTTTTTGTTTTGTCAGCTACGGAAGATAAAATCGTTTTAGCCTCGTCCTGCGCTGTAGCACTGGCTGTCAGCGTCAATAAGACAAACGGGATGAACCAAATAATTTTTTTCATAAAAATATTCCAATCTGTTTTTAAAGGTCAATGCGCCATGGCATTTACTACTGTTATTGTTATTTGTTAATGTTGTCCAGTTCTTTCAATAATTGTTCCAAACCTATTATGTCCCGAATCATAACTTCGCGGGCTTTGCTGCCTTCAAAAGGCCCCACGATACCGGCCGCTTCCAGTTGGTCAATAATTCGGCCGGCGCGGTTATAGCCAATTTTTAATTTTCGTTGCAACAAAGAAGTAGAGCCGTGTTGGTTTTCAACCACAACACGGGCGGCTTCCTCAAACATTGTGTCTCTGCCGAGGTCTTCGAGGTCTTTACGGGTTTCGGATTCCTCATCAAGGTATTCGGGCAACTGAAAAGCATTGGAATAGGCTTTTTGGGCCCCTATAAACTCTGTTATTCTTTCAATCTCAGGGGTGTCTATAAAAGCGCCCTGTAGTCTTACCAGTTCTCTTCCTGTTGACAGGAGCATGTCGCCACGACCCACCAGCTGGTCAGCACCACCGGAATCCAGTATGGTACGTGAATCGAATTTGGAGATAACGCGATAGGCTATCCTTGCCGGGAAGTTGGCTTTGATAGAGCCGGTTATAACATTTACCGAAGGTCTTTGGGTAGCGATAATCAGGTGTATTCCCACAGCTCTGGCCAGCTGTGCCAGGCGTGTGATGGGGCCTTCGATCTCTTTTCCGGCGGTCATGATCAGGTCGGCAAATTCATCAATGATTAATATCAGGTAAGGCATAAACCGATGTCCGTTTTCGGGGTTTAGCTTACGGGCTATAAATTTGGTGTTGTATTCTTTCAGGCTTTTTACATGGGCATTTTTCAACAGGTTATACCTGTCTTCCATTTCAAGCACCAAAGAGTTCAGGGTACGGACAACTTCCCGGGTTTCGGTGATGATAGCTTCTTTGGCATCAGGAAGTTTGGCCAGGTAATGTCTTTCTATTTTTGAATATAGCGACAGTTCAACTTTTTGGGGTCAATAAGGATAAATTTACAAACTGCAGGGTGTTTGCTGTAGAGCAGGGAGGCAATAATCCCGTTAAGGCCTACGGATTTTCCTTGTCCTGTGGCTCCGGCCACCAACAAGTGTGGCATTTTAGCCAGGTCGGCGATGAAGCTATCGTTGGAGATGGTCTTACCCAGCGCTATAGGAAGTTCATATTTTGATTGAACAAACTTACTGCTTTTCAGGAGGGTTTTCATAGAGACCGTCTGCGGGTTTTTGTTGGGCACCTCAATGCCGATGGTTCCTTGCCGGGGATGGGTGCGATGATACGGATGCCGTGGGCGGCCAGGCTCAGGGCAATATCATCGGCCAGGTTTTTATTTTGGCGATGCGGATACCGGGGGCGGGGACGATTTCGTAGAGGGTGACGGCGGGGCCGGGCGTGGCTTTGATGGAAGTGATTTTTATGGCATAATGATTCAGCGTATCAACAATTTGCTGCTTGTTTTCTTTCAGTTCCTGATTTTGAATTGCAATCGGGGTGGCATCGTCATAGGTTTTCAGCAAATCATATTCCGGGAAACGGAAATGAGGTAAATCCAGTGTAGGGTCGTAATCTGTCCCTAGGCTCCCCTGGCGCATGGCTGACGGCGGGGTAGGGGAAATGTCTTCTTCGGGTTGTAGCGGTTTTTCGATAGTAAACCGAACCTGGTCTTTTTCATTTATTAGTTGTCCGGGAGCAGGTGGTGCTGATGGCTCCTGTGGGGTGGTTTCTGGTTCCCGGGTTTGATGATTGTCTTCGCTAGGTTCTGTATTTTGAACATGAGGAGGTTGAGCCGTTTGCGGAGCATAGTTGTTTCCCTCAGGGCTGTCTGAATCGTTTGGTGAAAG
>LZCG01000188.1_pt1 | contig 11858 bp, 15 predicted proteins | sample 768541 | NCBI WGS metagenome assembly LZCG01 (sample SAMN05200874, study PRJNA324366) | oil field metagenome | isolation source: sample BH-FW-1 from oil reservoir | place: India: Bombay High | collected 2015-07-11
ATATGTTTTAAACTGCGTACTTTGGTATAGCGATTGGATTATATGGCGTCGATTAAAAAGGAAGAGAGATTGATGTATAGAAAGATAAATTGGGCTATTTAGGCGCTTCAGATAATATGGAGGGTGAATCAGAATTGCTCCCCGTTTTTTCAACCGAAACAGAAGATGAAATAGAACAGGAGAATATTCCCGATGAATTGCCTGTTCTACCGTTACGTAATGCGGTTTTATTTCCGGGCGTCTTAACGCCCATAACTGTTGGTAGAGAAAATCTCTTACTCTTATAAAAGCTGTAAATAACAACAAGGATAAACTTTTGGGGGCCATTACCCAAAAAGATAACAGCATAGAAGATCCAAAACTGGATGACCTGGAGAAGGTTGGGACGGTTGCCCGTGTGGTGAAAATCCTGAATATGCCCGACGGAACTACCACAGTAATCATTCAGGGCCGTAAAAGATTTGCCCTGAATTCAATTATCACTTATGAGCCTTATCACATCGGTAGCGTTAAACCCCTGGCCAATGCTCAAAAACCGGGAAATCAGAAAAATTTTGAGGCCGTCCTTGAATCGCTGAAGGACATCTCTCTGCAAATAATCAAAAAATCTTCTCATATTCCGCCCGAAGCTGCTTTTACCATCGAAAACATTGACAGCCCCAATTATCTGGTAAACTATATTTGCTATAACCTTGACCTGGATGTCGATAGCAAACAGCAACTGCTGGAGTTGGACAACATTGAAGAACGCGCTGAAAAAGCATTGGTCTATCTTTCCAAAGAAATGCAGTTGCTTGAATTGAAAAATCAAATTCAGAACAAGGTTAAAACCGATATAGACAAACAACAGCGTGATTATTTTCTAAACCAGCAGTTAAAAACTATTAAGGAGGAGCTGGGTGATGCTACCAATGAACAGGAAATTGAAGAACTTAAGCAGCGTGCCCGATCTAAAAACTGGACAGAGGCTGTTGCCGAAGTTTTTAATAAAGAACTGTCGAAACTTCAGCGAATGAATCCGGTTGCCATGGAATATTCTATTCAGTTGAACTATCTCGATACATTGGTTTCGCTGCCGTGGGGGGAGTATAGTAAAGACCGTTTTGATTTGAAGTATGCCCAAAAAGTTCTCGACCGCGACCATTATGGGCTGGAAAAGGTAAAAGAACGGATTGTCGAATACCTGGCGGTTCTGAAGCTGAAAAACAACATGAAATCACCTATCATCTGTCTGGTAGGCCCTCCGGGCGTGGGTAAAACTTCGCTTGGAAAATCCATAGCAGAAGCCCTGGGTCGCAAGTATATTCGGATGTCTTTAGGTGGATTGCACGACGAGGCCGAAATCAGAGGACACCGAAAAACCTATATTGGCGCCATGCCCGGCAGAATTATTCAAAACATTAAAAAAGCGGGGACTTCCAATCCGGTTTTTGTTTTGGATGAAATTGATAAAGTTTCCGGGGCTACGGTTAATGGTGACCCTTCCTCTGCATTATTGGAAGTGCTGGACCCGGAACAAAATATGTCTTTTCATGATAATTTTCTGGAGGTTGACTATGACTTATCTCATGTAATGTTTCTGGCTACAGCCAATACCATAAATTCTATTCATCCGGCCCTGCGAGACCGGATGGAGGTAGTTGATGTTAGTGGCTACTTACTGGAAGAAAAATATAATATTGCACGGAAACACCTGGTACCAAAACAATTGAAAGAACATGGCATTCTCGCCGGTAAGGTGACATTCCGAAAACCTGTCCTGGAAAAAATTATTGAGAATTATACCCGCGAATCCGGGGTTCGTAACCTTGAAAAAACCATTGCCCAATTGATTCGAAACCAGGCGGTAAATATCGTGATGGACAAAAATTACAAAAAAGACATCACGGACGAAGACCTGATAAAGATTCTTGGGCCGGCGCGTTTTCAGCGAAACAGAGCTGTTGAAAACCATCTGGCAGGTGTGGCTACCGGCCTGGCCTGGACTGCCGTTGGGGGCGAAATCCTATTTGTGGAAGTAAGCTGAGTAAAGGCAAGGGAAATTTTACCCTGACGGGAAATCTGGGCGCTGTTATGAAAGAATCAGCTACCCTGGCATTTCAGTATCTGAAGTCTCATGCTCCGGATATAGGTGTGAACCCCGAGATTTTTGATAAATGGAATGTACATATCCATGTACCCGAAGGAGCGACCCCAAAAGATGGGCCTTCAGCAGGAATTACCTTGTTTGCTGCACTGGCATCTGCCTTTTCTCAACGCAGGGTCAAGTCAACTTTTGCTATGACGGGCGAAATTACGCTACGCGGAAAAGTGCTCCCTGTAGGAGGGATAAAAGAAAAAATTCTGGCAGCTAAGCGGGCTAAAATCAATAATATTATCTTGCCGGCTGATAATGAGAAAGATATTAATGATATTAACGAAAGGTATATCAAAGGGCTAACATTCCATTATGTAGAGGAACTCATTGAATTGCCTGATCTTTTATTGGTGAAGGAAAAAGTCAAAGATCCGTTAAACCTGAATGCTTAATCCCGAAAAATCAGGTCAGCAATCCTCTGGTCACCATAGCTGAAGCTATGATATCGGCAGCTTCTTTAGGCGTAAACCGCTGGCAGTTAATTTTTAGGTCAAATTTGTTAAAATCAAACGTACTTCCCGAAAAATGATTGATTAAATCGGTGCGTTTTTTGTCAACCAGCCGCAATTGTCTGAAAGCCTCCTTTTCAGACGGAAATGTCATGTGCTCCATGATTTTATTTAAACGCCAGTGCTGAGGCGCAAACAGTCTGATATGCAGCGCATTTTTATAGTCATTGGTTATGGCTACCCCTGCGCGGCCAATGAGGATGACCTCTCCCTGAGATGCAATGTTTTCAACAACTTCCCGAATGGTTTTTCTGATTCTTCGGTCGTTTTTATAATATCGGGTGGTCAGGGCCCCCAGCACTTCGTCCATTGTCGTTTTCTGTTCAGCATCAAATACATACTTTATTTTCTCAGGGTTTAGTCCCAACTCCCTGGCCGATGATTCAATGATTTCTTTATTGATAATTTTCCACCGCGCCCCTTTTTTGCTGAGGGTGCTGATTCGTTGTTGCAGCTCATGGGCAATAAGTTTCGACGGACACCCGTATTGCCGGGAAATCGTGACGAAAGCATTGTCGCGTTTCAGCGTCTTTAACATGTCCGGTTCGCTTTCTAAAACGCTCATCCTACGCTGCATGTAGTCCAGTAGTATATTGTCTATCATGATTCTAATTTTGCCATTAAATTACTTCATTTTAATTTCAGATGCAACTGTATTTTTTTATTGTCTCTTTTTATAACGGTTCTTTATCTTTTTTCTTTTCTAACTAAAACAATTTTTCTATTTTCGATGATTTAAACGCACCTGCTGAAAATGGTCGAATTGTATAGAATTTTTGAGGAGTTTCAAATCAGAAAACATTTAAAACGTCAGCCTGCAAGACAGGTAGTTGCTAAAAACTATCAGGAAATTGAATCGGTTTGCCTTATATCCGAAGCTGGTTTCCTGAAAAGTGACCATCCTTTGATTACAATTCAAAGGGCATTTCAAAAGGAAGGGAAAAAAATTGAGATTGTTGGTTTCTTTGGTGAAAGTGAAATCCCACGGGGTTTAACCGGTTCCCCTTTTTTTATTATCAACAAAAACGATATTACCTGGTATGGCAAACTTAAAACTGTAGTCACAGATAAAATTAAAGACCAAAAATATGATTTGGTGATTGTTTACAATCCCAATAAAAATTATCATATAAATTACCTTGCTATGAAGTCTAAAGGCTTGTTGAAAATTGGCATGGCTCCAATGGATATGATTATCTTTACGACTTCTGCCTACAACCCGATAAAGAGGGATTGTCACATTTTATTGATTTAACAAAACATTACTTAGCGCAAATAAATCAAAAATAGCTATGGTTGAAAAATTAACAGGAACAGGTGTAGCTTTGGTTACACCGTTCAGAAAGTATGGAACTATCGACTTTAGTTCACTGGGCAATTTGATTAACCATGTGGTTGCCAATCAGGTTGAATATCTTGTAGTGCATGGAACTACTGGCGAAGCAGCTACTTTATCATTTGACGAGAAAAATGCTGTTTTAAATCATGTTTATGAGGTCGTTGATGGCCGGGTACCGATAGTTGTGGGGGTAAGCGGAAACAATACGCATCAGGTGGCCGATGATTTAAAACGGCTAAATCTTAGCCAGGCGGTTGCCGTGCTCTCGGCCGCCCCTTACTACAACAAGCCACAAAACAAAGGGCTTTACTATCACTACAAAAATATTATGGCGGCCTCTCCGTTGCCAATTATTTTGTATAATGTTCCGGGTCGCACAGGCGTAAATATTCCCGCAGAGGTGACCCTGCAGCTGGCTTATGACTTTGATAAGATAATTGCCATCAAAGAGGCTTCCGGTAATATGGGTCAGATTACTGAAATTATTAAAAACAAACCGGATGATTTCCTGGTCTTGTCGGGGGATGACCCCTTGACATTGCCTATGATAGCCATGGGGGCCAAGGGTGTGATCTCGGTCACAGCCAATGTTTTTCCCAAACAGTTTTCTGAAATGGTTCGGTTGGCGCTGGCTGATGATTTTGACAAAGCCCGCAATATTCATTATATGCTTTTTGATGTGATGGAGGCTTTATTCCTTGACGGAAATCCCTCAGGTGTAAAAGCCGCTTTGGATATCCTCGGATTGATTCAAAACAACCTGAGGCTTCCCTTGGTGAAAGTAAATAAAAGTGTAAATGCCCAGATTAAACGCGTTGTGGAAGAAATCGCCTAAATCAACAACCTTTTTGTTTTTGGGGCTGTCCTTTTAGCAAATTGTTTTTAATAAAGGTTGCAAGATTTTTTTTGATGATGAATATAATTGAAATGAATATTTTTACGATGAAGAAACTGAGACTGTTTTTATTTGTATGCCTGTCATTTGTTATGATCTCAGCAAATGGGCAATACGTGGAAAATCCACAAAAACCGGAAAAAGTGCTTGAACTGCGCAAAGAAATCTTTTTTAGAATCGACAGCCCGATATCGGTTGTAAAATCCTCAAAAATTAAAAATTTTATAAGCATTGATGAAATTACAGACCAGGGTATCTATGCTTATGCCAATGAGGCAGGTTATCAAAAGCTAAAAGCTTTGCAGATTGATTTACCCTGCTATATAACCCATCCGAATTGATTCAACCCAACATGTTTAGCGGACAAAAAGTCGCTTATGAATGGGATACGTATCCTACTTATGAAGCTTATGTTGATATGATCTATCAGTTTGCCACTGACCATCCTGATTTGTGTTCCGTTGAGGCGTTTGGAAGTTCTACCGAAGGCAGAGACCTTCTTGCGGTTAAGATTTCCGACAATGTGGATGTGGATGAGGGAGAGCCTGAATTTTTCTACACCTCTACCATGCATGGGGATGAAACTGTCGGTTATATCCTGATGCTTCGCCTGATTGATTATTTGCTTGAGAATTATGGCACCCTCAGTAGCATTACGGATATGGTGGATGGAATGGAAATTTATATTAATCCCTTAGCAAACCCGGATGGTACCTACGCCGGAGGTAACAATACCGTTAATGGTGCCACGCGCTACAATGCCAATGGGGTTGACCTGAACAGGAATTATCCTGACTTTGAAGATGGCCCTCATCCCGATGGAAATGCTTATCAGGTTGAAACAGAGGCTTTCATGGCTTTTGCTGAAGCGCATCACTTTGTGGGTTCCGCCAATTTTCATAGTGGCGCCGAGGTGGTTAATTACCCCTGGGATACCTGGGCAAAACGCCATCCCGATGACAACTGGTACCAGCTTATCAGCCGCGAATATGCCGATACAGTTCATTTGTATGCGCCTTCCGGCTATATGACCATGCTGAATAATGGTATTACAAATGGTTACGATTGGTACACCATTTCCGGTTCCCGCCAGGATTATATGAATTATTACAGAAACTGTCGCGAAGTAACCATTGAATTGTCCGATATTAAATTACTGCCCGAAAATGAACTGAATGCCCATTGGGAGTATAATTATCGGTCGCTGCTTAATTACATTGAGCAATCTGCTTTTGGTTTCCGCGGAACGGTAACGGACCTTGAATCCGGCAATCCGGTTCAGGCAAAAGTTACTGTTGTTGACCATGATGAAGACCATAGCTTTGTTTATGGCGATGATGTTCATGGTACTTATTACCGGCCCATAAAAAGTGGTACGTATGACCTGCTTTTTGAAGCCCCCTGCTATGAATCGGAACTGATTTCCGGTCTCACTATTGACGATTATCAGGTGGTTGTACAGGATGTTGAATTGCTCTCAACCGGTCTGAATGCTGTGTTTGAATCTGATGAAACTTTTATTCAGCCTGGTGAAACGGTGCACTTTTTTGATGCTTCATGCGGTAACCCGGTATCCTGGGATTGGACTTTTGAAGGAGGTGCCCCTCCTGTTTCCTCTGATCCAAACCCTGTGGTTACTTATGATAATGAGGGAACCTATGATGTGACACTTACTGTGAGTGACGGCGTTGACGAATCCACACTGATTATGCCTGATTATGTTAATGTTATGTCAACAGTTAATATGGGAAATGAAACTGTTACAACCTGTTCTGTTATGTTTTATGATCAGGGCGGGCCTGACGGAAATTATTCCGATAATACCGATTTTGTTATGACCTTCTTTCCGGTAGAAGCGAATGCCATGGTAAAAGCTGAATTTTTCGAATTTTCAATAGAACCACATGCTACTTGCAGTTATGACTGGCTGAAAATTTTTGATGGCACTGCTGTTTCTGCTCCGCAAATTGGGGGCTCGTATTGTGGGTCTGATTCGCCGGGAACAGTTACCGCCACCAATTCAGCCGGGGCTTTAACGTTTCAGTTTCATTCCGACAATTCGGTCAATGGTTCCGGCTGGGAAGCGCAAATTTCCTGTTCGTTCGATTTGCCGCCCGTTGCCGATTTTAGTGCTGATACAACCCAAGTAGCCATTGGAAATGAAGTGCAGTTTTTTCAGGAAGCCCAGTATGGTGAAACTTATGAATGGTATTTTGAAGGCGGGATTCCGGAGACTTCCACGGAACCCAATCCGCGCATAAGTTATGAAACCTTAGGAACCTATGATGTGGAACTTACCGTTACCAATATGGCCGGAGAAGATACCGAGTTTAAGCCTGACTATATTGACGTTGTGGATGATACAGGCATTTCTGAAATAGATGCGCCTGAGATTATGGTTTATCCCAACCCTTTGAAGCGCCATGACCAAACACTTCATGTGGTTTCCCAAAGGCCGCTTGAGCGCATTCAGGTTATGCACCTGAACGGAAAAGTGGTTATTAACGAAAAAGCCATGGGCAATGAAGTAAGTTTTGCTATTCATGGTTTGAGACAAGGGATGTATCTGATAAAAATTCATACTACGCAGGGCGTTTTTGTAAAAAAACTTGAGTTGTTCTAAAGTGAAAGATTAGAAAAAAGTTATGTGCAATCGCTTTTTTAAAAATTTTATCGGGCGAAATGCTGGTTTTATAAAATAATTATTCTATTTTTGCACTTCCAAAATTAAAGGTTGAACGATGGCAAAGAAAACAAAAGACGCAAGAGTACAAGTCATTCTTGAGTGCACGGAACATAAAAATAGTGGCATGCCGGGTACTTCACGGTATATCACAACCAAAAACCGGAAAAATTCTCCCAATCGGTTGGAAATGAAAAAATACAACCCGATCCTGAAAAAACATACAATTCACAAAGAAATAAAATAAATAAGTTATGGCTAAGAAAGTTGTTGCTACGCTGCAAACCGGAACAAAAGATTTCTCCAAGGTAGTTAAAGCGGTAAAATCTGCAAAAACAGGGGCTTACGTTTATAAAGAGTTTGTGGTTCCTAATGATCAGGTGAAAGAAATTCTTGCACAAAAATAGCAGGAACTGGTAATATGAAACACTGAAAAAGCTTTTTCTGCGGAAAGAGCTTTTTCTGCTATATGGGGTTTTGAGGTATTTTTGCCGCAATCAATTCAGAAGTAATGGGAATTTTTTCGTCTTCAAAAAAGAAAAAAGAACAAACAGGCCTTGACAAAGGCCTGGAGAAAACCAAGGAAAGTGTTTTCAGGAAACTGTCTAAGGCTGTCGTTGGTAAATCTAAAGTCGATGAAGAAGTACTGGACGAACTGGAAGAAGTCCTGATTTCTTCAGATGTGGGCGTAAACACTACGCTGAAAATTATCGAACGTATCGAAAAAAGGGTCTCTGCAGATAAATATCTGGGCACCGAAGAGCTTAATGGTATTCTTCGTGATGAGATTGCAGCGCTATTGGCCGAAAATGAAAAAGAAGCTGTTGAAGGCTTTCATTTTCCTCCCAAAGATAAACCCTATGTGATATTGGTGGTTGGAGTCAATGGCGTTGGAAAAACCACCACAATTGGCAAATTGGCTTATCAGTTCAAACAGGCCGGGAAAAAAGTAGTGCTTGGTGCTGCCGATACCTTCCGGGCCGCTGCTGTTGAGCAAATCACTATCTGGTCAGAAAGGGTGGATGTGCCGTTGGTTAAGCAGGGTATGGGAGCTGACCCGGCTTCGGTGGCATTTGATACCGTTAAATCCGCCGTAGCCAACAATTATGATGTGGCCATCATCGATACAGCCGGAAGGCTTCACAACAAGAAAAATCTGATGAATGAACTTTCCAAAATCAAAAAAGTGATTCAAAAAGTCATTCCGGATGCACCTGACGAAATACTGCTTATCCTCGATGCCTCTACCGGCCAGAATGCCATCCACCAGGCCCGTGAGTTTACCTCCGCTACCGATGTTAATGCGTTGGCGCTGACCAAGCTGGACGGAACTGCCAAAGGTGGGGTGGCTATTGGAATTTCAGACCAGTTTAAAATTCCTGTCAAATATATCGGCATTGGTGAAAAATGGAAGACCTGCGTATTTTTGATAAACATGCATTTGTAGAATCACTTTTTGGAGAAGGTTAATTTGTCATGATGGCTGAAAACGCTTCTCCGTCGTCGTCCCGGAATATTGCTTTTGTAACCCTAGGTTGCTCCAAAAATGTTGTGGATTCCGAAAAACTTGCCGGCGTCCTTGCACGCTACGGTTTTCATGTCTCCCACACATACGTTCCTGGTGAAACGGATATAGTTATCATCAATACCTGCGGCTTTATTCTCGACGCCAAAGAAGAATCCATTAATACCATTCTTGAATTTGTGGAAATCAAGCGGCAAACCAACCTGAAAAAAGTGATGGTTATGGGGTGCCTCACCCAACGTTATCGCGGGCAAATCAAAAAGGAAATTCCCGGGCTTGACGGGATTTTTGGGGCGAATGAGCCTGAAGCTGTTGTTAAGGCTATTGTTCATGACCAACTTCAGCAACTCCCTGATGAACGTATTCTCTCCACACCCGGACATTTTGCTTACCTGAAGATTTCGGAGGGGTGTGACCACCGTTGCTCATTCTGTGCCATTCCTCTGATACGTGGCCGACATCGCTCTGTGCCGCTGAATAAGCTTGTCAGAGAGGCGGAAAGGCTGGCAGCAGCCGGCGTCAAAGAGCTTGTTCTGATAGCGCAGGATCTGACATACTATGGAATGGATTTATACCGAAAACGCAGGCTGGCTGATTTGCTCAATGCACTGGCCCGTGTTGACGGTATTGAGTGGATTCGCCTGCATTATCTCTATCCTGCGGCATTTCCTATGGATGTACTTAACGTGATGCGCGACGAACCCAAAGTGCTTCCTTATATTGATATTCCGCTTCAGCATGTGAGCAGCCGTATTTTGAAATCAATGCGCCGGGGTATGGACAGCCGGCAAACCCGTGATTTTGTTCAAACCATTCGGGAGCAAGTGCCCGGGGCAGCTGTCAGAACTACTTTTATTGTTGGCTACCCGGGCGAAACAAGCGAAGAGTTTCTTGAACTATATCGGTTTACAGAAGAGATGAAGTTCGACAGGTAGGGGTGTTTACTTACTCGCATGAAGAAAATACTCAGGCTTATAAATTGAAAGATGATGTGCCCTGGGAAGAGAAATCCCGGCGGCAGGAGAAGCTCATGGAACTGCAGCAGCAAATCTCTCTGGAGCATAACCAGCATCTGATTGGAACTTACCAGCGCGTGATTGTTGATGAGCAGACCGATGATTTCTTCTATGCCCGTAGTATGTATGATTCACCGGAAGTGGATAATGATGTCCTCATTAAACCTGCTGCAGGCATTCAAAAAGGCACTTTTGTAAATGTGAAAATTACCGGGGCTGATTTTTTTGAGTTGTATGCCGAAAAGATATAAGCATTCTTTTTACATTTGAAAAAAAATCACATCTGCTTATGAAAAGAATTGCTGTCACAAACCTTTTTCTGACCTTCTTACTTTTGGGTTACGGGCAAACAAAAACTGAAATAAATCAAACCGACAGTACAGGGCTGAAACAGGGCTACTGGGAAGAACAGGTTAACCGGTCTGTAGCCAAGGGCTCTTATTTGGATGGCGAAAAAGAAGGCATCTGGAGGCTTTATTGGCCGAAAGGATTTCTCAGGGAAATTATTTGTTATGAAAATGGTGTGAAAAACGGTCCTGACATCGGTATTGACCAGAGAGGTTATCTGAATTTTGAGCGATTTTTTAAAAACGGTCAGCCGGAAGGCCCGGCCAAAGAATATACCTATGGCGGAAACCTGACAGCTATAAAGAATACCGCAGCGGAGTGCTTCATGGCGTGAGCAAATCTTTTTATGAACACCGGCCTGGCAGAATGTTGGAAAAGTCCCGATATGAGAATGGGAAAAAACACGGCCTTTCCGAATGGTTTGATGAGAAAGGTAACCCGATAGCCAGATATCAATACGCTAACGGACTGTTTGAAGGGGAACAGTTGACCTATTACGGAAATGGTGAAATCATGACCAAAGAGATGTATCACCTCAATATTCCTGAAAGCTATCAGGCTTTTTATGAAAATGGCCAGCTCAAAGAATCGGGCTCTTACAAAGAAGGGAAGAAGCATGGTAAATGGTATTATTATGATAAAGAAGGCCATGAAACAAAGGTGGAAAAATATAAAAACGGTGAATTGAAATGAAAAAACTACACAATCCTTTTCAATCCCTTCCGGGATATAACTGTTTTGGATGTAGCCCTGAAAACAAAATTGGGTTAAAGCTGGAATTTTTTGATGCGGGCGATGAAGTGGTGGCCTGGTGGAAACCCCGAAAAGATTTCGAAGGCTGGCTTGATGTGGTGCATGGTGGCATTCAGACCACACTGATGGATGAGCTGGCCAGCTGGGTCATTTTTGTTAAACGGCAGTCCAGCGGCGTTACTTCTCATCTGGATGTTTCATTTCTGAAGCCGGTTCATATGTCAGCAGGAAAAGTAAAAGTTACCGGACGGATTGTGAAGCAGGAAAAGCGTATCACTACCATCCATACGCAGCTCTATGACGGCGGCGGTATTTTGTGTACGGAAGGAAATATCGACTATTTTGTGTTTCCTGAAAAAGTAGCCAAAGAAAAGTTTTACTATCAGGGTCTTGAAAGTTTCTATCAAAACAAATAGCCTCTCCGCTAAACAGCGGAATGAGTGATTCTATAGGATTACATGCGAAAAGGTTGCTCTAAGGGTTTTGACCGGCCTTTTTTATGGATTTGATTTAGTAATGAATTATTTCTTAAATTCTTTGAGCTATGTTGTGAATACTCAAACCCTGTATTTATACCAATAAATGTAGGGTATAATATTGTTTTTAAAGCATTTAATGTTAGTTTTATATCTGTTAATCAATAAATTATATTA
>LZCG01000189.1_pt1 | contig 11835 bp, 15 predicted proteins | sample 768541 | NCBI WGS metagenome assembly LZCG01 (sample SAMN05200874, study PRJNA324366) | oil field metagenome | isolation source: sample BH-FW-1 from oil reservoir | place: India: Bombay High | collected 2015-07-11
ACTCAATGAAAAATACCACAAACTGGAAAGTATTTTGAAAGAACAGGCCAAACACGACGCCAAACTGGCCGAAACCCTGAAAGCTGCAGGATTGTTGTAGTTCCTGCTGTTTAATGGTTTTACTTTCACCATCCGGATGCTTGAACATATTGCTTTAAACCATTATCTTTGTATGAAAATCGTTTTACGTTATGAAAAAAGGATTAATACTGATTTTCCTGGTGTCCGCTTTTACATCGCTTTCGGCACAGACCAAAGAAGTACCCTATACCCTTGAAGACCGTGACAGGATGATTAAACTGGAAACAGAAATGACATCCCTCAGAAATGAAATGAATGCCAGGTTTGAAGCTGTTGATGAACGTATTGATTCCCTTCACAATGAACTAACTGCAAGAATTGATACCCTTTACTGGGGTTTTGGAATCCTGATTGCCCTGATGTTGTTCCTGATGGGCTACATCATGTGGGATCGTCGCACGGCCCTTAATCCTGTTCAGTCAAAAACCTATGAACTCAATGAAAAATACCACAAACTGGAAAGTATTTTGAAAGAACAGGCCAAACACGACGCCAAACTGGCCGAAACCCTGAAAGCTGCAGGATTGTTGTAAGCATAAAACAGTTTTGCTAAACCAAAACCTCTTCCCGAAGAAGCACTCCGACTATTGTCTGTTAAAAGGTTTCAACCTGCCATCAGACCAGATTGCCTTAATGAAAAAAAGCATTAATCAAATCTTGCTCAGAGATTTTTAAAAAAGATAAAGCCCATCCAGGCCGACGCAATAAGTTTAAGCAAGGTGCCAAAAAGCAACCCCACAAATGAGCCAAATCCGGCACGCAGGGCATTGTTAGAATCTTTACCGGCAATCATCTCCCCAATTATAGCACCCAAAAAAGGTCCAACAATCAAACCGATAGGTGGAAAAAAGAATATCCCAATAAACAACCCTATCATACTGCCCCAAACACCCTGTTTGGAACCTCCGTACTTTTTAGTGCCATAAACAGGTACCGCATAATCCAGGACAGTTACAGCAATAGTTACCCCCAGCCAAATCAGCAATATTCTTGTAGTCAGCGGAGCTTCCTCGGTAAGCTGCAACATCAGGAGGCCAACATAGCTGATCGGGGGGCCAGGAATAATGGGAACGATGCATCCCAGCAATCCCACAACGATTAAAATTATTCCAATTGATATCCAAATCCAGTCCATATTCGAAACGCTTTTTTAATTTTTTACTTTCAAAAAATCAAACTCAGTAAAATCAAAATCGGGATTGGGCACATCGATTTCAAGTGCTTCCACACGTCCATCCTGATCAAGACGAAATGTCACCCAACCACGCGGCAAAGAAGGGAACTCCGCAAACCCGATTTCAAATGTATCAAAATGCCAATGGTTCATGACTGAATGAAACTGAGGAGCGGGCTGCATGGAGAAAGAAAGTTTTCCATCACTGAGAGAAACTTCAACCGGGCCATAAGCCTCACTCAGGTAAGTACCTGAATAAGCCTTCAACGCCAAAGACGGATGGGTATGAATTTGACGCAGGGAATCCTTTTTTTGTTGCTGCAAAAGTTTCCATTCTTCATACTTTTGGTTTTGGGAATTAAAAATCTCCATATAATCGGGGCCTGAAATATCCAGAAGGTAGTCTAAAGTTTCATACATAAGTGGCTTGTACATACCCGAAAGGAATTAGTCAAAATGACAAAACCTGACTTTTGCCCGGGAATTAAAACGGTCTGCGATATCATGCCATCATATCCGCCGTTATGGGTAACTATTTTCTCACCATGATAGTCAAACAGAGACCAGCCCAGCCCATAGCTTTTGAAATGCATGGAAGGCCAAAGTTGTTGCTCAAACCGAGCGACCTGGAGTGGTATTTGGGGCGACCACATTTCACGTTGCACAGCAGCCGAAAAAAGAGTATCATTACCATAAACCCCGTGATGCAATTGAAGTTGGATCCATCTGGCTAAATCATCCACGCAGCTGATAATCGCACCGGCAGGTGCAATATTATCCCAGTTGAGATAATCGATAGCAATCACGCCGTCGGGCGTTTCATTATGCGGTGCCGAAATGTTGTCTAGCTTTTTCAGGTCATTTACAGAGGTGATGGTACGGGACATTCCCAGTGGTCTGAAAAAAAATGCCTGGCCACAAAATTATCCCAGGTCATGCCACTGACTTCCTCCACCACCAGGCCGGCAGCGAGGTACATAATATTGGAATAGCCAAAATGAGAACGAAAACCATAAGTCGGCTCCAGAAAACGGGCCCGTTCCACCACTTCCCTCCGGCTATATTGGGTGCCATACCAAAGTAAATCACCACTGAAGGTCTTCAGACCGCTACGGTGGCATAACAAATCGCGCAACGTCATATGTTGGGTTACATAGGCGTCATAAAGCCGAAACCAAGGCAGATAATCGACCACTTTATCATCCCAGCTTACTTTTCCCTCATCAACCAAAATGCCCAGTGCCGCAGCCGTAAAAGCTTTGGTGTTGGAAGCGATAGCAAAAAAAGTTTTTTCATCAACCGGTTCACCGGTACCCACATGACGAACCCCAAAGCCGTCGGAAAGCACTATGGAATCATCCTGTACAATAGCAACAGCCATCCCGGGAACCTGCCATTGTTCGAGGGCTTGTTGGTAGGTTTCAGTCAGTTCTTTGAGTGTTTTTTGTCCGAATGAAAACGCAAAAGACAGGGTCAGAATAAATAATAATCCGGTTTTTTTCATGAAATGTATTGATTAAGTTCTTGTCTGAGTTGTTGCATAACCTCCGTTGCTTTGCCTTTCAGATAAACATCCGTAATCTGATAAGTAAAGGCCGAAGTATCGGGGTTTACTTCAATAATTTTGATTCCGTTTTGCTTTGCCACTATAGGGATTTGGCTGGCCGGAAAAATATTTCCTGTAGTCCCGATAACCAAAAAAACATCCGAATGACTGGCATCATAAACAGCAGCCTCATAAGCCTGGGTTGGAATGGGCTCGCCAAAAAAAATAAAATCGGGTTTTAGCAAACCGCCACAATAGGGACATTTCGGAGGTTTTTCGTCAAGTTCCAGATCCTCACGCCTTGTAATCTTTGAACAGGAAAGACACACAAACTGGCGGGAATTTCCATGAAACTCATGCACCATCCGGCTGCCGGCCTTTTGATGCAGGTTATCAATATTTTGTGTAATTACATCCGATAAAAAACCATGCTTTTCCATCCAACTGAGCACATAATGTGCCTGGTTAGGTTGGGCCCCTCCAAAAAAATCGAAGAAAAGTTTTTTAATCACCGACCAAACCTCACTGGTTTTATGCAAATAATTATCCATCAAAAGAATATCAGGGTCGTATTTACTCCACAGACCATCTTCTCCGCGAAAAGGCGGAATGCCGCTTTCAACAGAAATGCCGGCTCCCGTAAAAGCGGTTACTCGATTTGCCTGCCTGATGATATCAGCAGCTTTTTTTATCATATCCATAGTTTCCAAAAATAGTAAAATACCACTCATCTAAAAATTCCAAAACAAAAACTTAGTCAAAAACATAAATTTGTGGGTTCATGATACCTACTAAAGCAGGGTATTATGATTTAGTTTTCTTAATTTTGTCCTATGGAATTTGAAAGTGCCCGTGCATATATCAGCGAACTGTTAAGAGAGCAGCTCAAACCATCGCTCTATTACCACAGTTACAATCACGCCATAGATGTTTTGGAAGCATCTACGCGGATTGCTAAAATTGAAGAAGTAGATGACCATGACATGCAATTGATCAAAACTGCCGCATTATTTCATGATTCCGGCATGATTAATACATATAAGGGGCATGAAGAAGCTTCAACCGAAATTGCCAAAGCAATTTTACCTAAATTCAATTATAAGGAAAAAGACATCGCTGTCATCAATAAAATGATCATGGCGACCATGCTGCCCCAACATGCCACCAATAAACTGGAGATGATTATTTGTGATGCAGACCTGGATTACCTTGGCCGCGATGATTTTTTTATGATATCTCACCGTCTGAAACTCGAATGGCATGAAATGGGCCAGACCTCAAGGTTAATCGAATGGTACAAAGGGCAAATAGAATTTTTGGAAGGGCACCACTATTTTTTAGAAAGCACCAAAGAACTGCGTCAGGCCAAAAAAGAAGAAAACCTGGCTGAAATCAAAGAACTATTTTGTTAGTTCATCATTACTAAATTGCCATGAATAAAGAAGAAGCCCGACAACGCATTGCCGCTCTTTCAGCAGAACTGCATCATCACAATCATGCTTATTATGTCTTAAACCAACCCGAAATCAGTGATTTTGATTTCGACATGAAACTGAAAGAACTGCAAAAGCTCGAGCAGGAGTTTCCGGAATTGGTCACACCCGACAGCCCTACGAGACGTGTTGGTAGTGATGTTGACCAAAAGTTTGAACAGGTACGTCACTCCATTCCAATGCTTTCGCTTGACAACACTTATAACGAGCAGGAGATTGCGGATTTTGATGCCCGTGTCAGGAAAAGCGCCGATACCCCCTTTGAATATGTTTGTGAACTTAAGTATGATGGTGTTGCCATAGCCTTAACCTATGAAAAAGGCATTTTGACACGAGCCGTAACCCGTGGAGACGGCGACCAGGGAGACAATGTGACAGAGAATGTGAAAACCATTGCTTCCATTCCGCTAAGGCTTCGCGGAGAGCAGATTCCCGACAGGTATGAAATCAGGGGAGAAATCATCATGCCCCACCGGGCCTTTGAGAAACTAAACCAGGAACGGGAAAAAGAAGGAAAACCGGTTTTTGCCAATCCCCGGAATTCTGCAGCAGGTTCACTAAAAATGCAGAAATCAGCCGAAGTAGCCCGCAGGTCGCTGGACTGCTTCCTTTATCAACCGTTGGCGATGGGGTAACCGGCAACAGCCATACTGAAAGCCTGAAACAGGCCGCACGTCTTGGCTTAAAAACCTCAGCCTATATCAGACGTTGTGGTAATTTGGAAGAAATTTTTGATTTCATCAACCACTGGGATGAAGAGCGCAGAAAACTACCCTACGACATTGATGGTGTTGTTATCAAAGTAAATAACTATTCACTGCGTGAAAAACTTGGCTTTACAGCCAAATCACCACGGTGGGCCATTGCCTATAAATTTAAAGCCGAGCAGGCGGTTACGCTGCTTTTGGATGTTGCTTTCCAGGTGGGAAGAACCGGCGCAGTGACACCCGTTGCCATTCTTGAACCCGTGCAATTGGCCGGAACTACCGTTAAACGGGCATCACTTCACAACGAAGACATTATTAAAAAATTAGGGTTGCGCAAAAATGACCTGGTGAAAGTAGAAAAAGGGGGCGAAATTATTCCCAAAGTAGTTGGAGTGAAAAGTCATGCCGACCGCAACCGAAATGCAGCAATCACTTTTATTAAAAAATGTCCTGAATGTGGCACGCCGCTGATTAAAAATCCTGATGAGGCGGCACACTATTGCCCCAATGAAAAAGGCTGCCCGCCACAAATAAAAGGGAAACTGGTGCATTTCATCAGCCGTAAGGCGATGAATATCGACAGCCTGGGTGAAGGAAAAATAGAAATTCTTTATGACGCCGGCCTGGTAAAAAATGCAGCTGACATCTATGACCTCACTTTTGAACAGGTCTTTGGGCTTCAAAAAACCTATCGTGAAGGCGATAAAACCCGAATTGTTAAATTCCAGGAGAAAACCACCAAAAATATCCTCCAAGGAATTGAACAGTCAAAGCAGGTTCCGTTTGAAAGGGTGTTGTATGCATTGGGAATCCGGTTTGTGGGTGAAACCGTTGCCAAAAAACTGGCCCGCTATTTCAAAAATATAGAGGCCCTTATGGTAGCATCCTATGAAGATTTAATTGAAATCGATGAAATTGGCGATCGCATTGCCGGAAGCATCAGAGAATACTTTTCAACTCCCGACTATCAGCAGTTGATTGAACGTCTCCGGAAGCATGGTTTGCGTTTCAAAGTTGACCAAAACAGCGCAGAAATAAATTCGGGCGTTTTAAGCAACAAACGCATTGTAGTTAGTGGTGTGTTCCAACGGTTTTCGAGAGATGAAATCAAAAGGATCATCGAGCAGCATGGGGGCAGAAATGTTTCATCTGTTTCGGCTAAAACCGACTACCTGGTTGCGGGAGAAAATATGGGGCCCAGAAAAAAAGAAAAGGCAAAAAGCCTGGGAGTTAAAGTGATTACAGAGAATGAGTTTTTGAAATTAACAGGCCATTCGTAGCCAGATAAGGCGCAATAAGATTCAAAAAATCATTTTTTTTGAAGGGCTTCGCCAGATAATCATCACATCCGGCTTCCAAAATTCGTTCAGCATCCCCTTTCATTGCATAGGCGGTAACCGCTATCACAGGAATGTCGGGATGGGTCTTTTTAAGAAATTCAGCTACTTCCCAACCACCTTTTATGGGTAATTTGATATCCAATAAAATCAAAATAATGTTATCCTTGAAATCATTCATGAAAAAATCTATCGCAGCCCCGCCATCTGATAACCAAATGGTATCAATATTTATCCGGTTAAGGATGGTTTTAAGAAGGTAATAGTTTGAGTAATCATCTTCAATAATCGCTATTTTTTTATCCGGATTATTCATAATAGATGTCTGTTAGATAGTCTGGATATACAAAAATAAAAAAAATATTTCCTGATTGCACGAATAAAATCCAAAAATTACTAACAAACTTTTTCAACCGGAACAAATAAATACCAAAAAGCAAGTCAGAATCACACATCACTACTTGCCAAACTATTCAAATCTTTATCTTTGATGGAGTGAGCTGGCGCCACTGACATGTTGCGAAATCCGCTCGGGGTCACCTTTATAATACACATCAGAAGCACCCGATGCAGAAACACTCAAAGATTTTACAGCATATACCTGCGCTTCACTGGCACCACTGATATCTAAATCACAATGATGGGTTTCCAAATCGTAGGCATGAAGCTCAGAAGCGCCACTGCTTTCAAAGGTCATTTCTTCGGCAAAACCACTTAAATAGAGGTTGGAAGCGCCACTACAATCCAATTCCAACTGTTTTACTTTCAGATTCAATCTCAATTCTGATGCGCCGTTAAGGCGGGCATAAAAGCTATCGGTTGCTATCAAGTCATCTGAAATAACATTCACAGCTCCCGACATCTCTATCTTTTGAATATCATGAAAATGAACCACCACTTTCAGTTCAGTAACTTCACCAATATGACGGCTTTTTACGATTAATGTTTCGCCGCGTACAAATGTCTCCACGTTGTCAAGGAGATTCTCATCGGTAATAACTTTTACCGAACGACTGTCACTTTTCACCAGCATCACATCCATACCGCCAGAAAATTCAAGGGTTTTAAAATCTTTCACATTACGCTCCTCAGAAACCACATGGCCATTACCCCGTTCGCCGGTCAACCCGTTTACACATCCGGAAATCATCGGTAAAGCAAGTATGGCTACAAAAAAAAGTAAACCTAATCTTTTCATCATTATTTAATTTTTTTTAAGACGTAATTTTTTTTGAGATGTTACAAACTCACAAATTTATAATTTAGCCACCCATGAAAAAACCGTTAAATCCGCTTTACACATACACGCTCATATTGCTGGCCATGCTCTTTTGGGGGCTTACTTTTGTCTGGTCTTCGATTGTTTTAAATTATTACAGTCCGGTTACAACAATCTTCCTGCGACTTTTAATATCTACCATACTGATGTTTATAGGGTTAAAAATATTCGGTATGATAGAAAAAATCAGAAAAGCGGATATCCCGTTGTTTTTATCGTCGGCCATTTTAAATCCTTTTCTGTATTTTCTGGGAGAAAACTATGGTATCAAATATTCATCGCCTACCATATCTGCAGTTGCCATTGCCATGATACCCGTCTTTATGCCTATATTCAGTTATTTCTTCCTGAAAGAAAAACTTAATCTTTTGAACACAATCGGAATGATCATTTCCTTTGGTGGGATTTTGCTGATGCTGCTTAAGCCCGATTTTTCATTAAACGCCCGACCCGAAGGTGTTTTTGCCCTTTCGGTTGCCATAATAGCCGCTATAGGATATTCCATATTATTAAAAAAGCTGGCCGATTCCTACTCGCCATTTTTTATTATTGCCACCCAAAACCTTATCGGGATTTTGTTATTTCTCCCGTTATTCCTATGGTTCGACTGGCAACAATTTATCTCCACTCCCATCACCTTCCAACTGGCTTCTTCCCTGTTACAACTGGCTATTTTTGGCAGTTCGCTGGCCTTTGTTTTCTTCACTATTGGTATGCGCGAAATCGGTGTTAATAAAACAAATTTCTTCACCAATCTTATTCCCATTATTACTGCCATATTTTCTTATTTCGTGATAGGAGAAATGTTTACGGAGCGTAAACTTCTGGGAATGGTCATCGTCTTAGGAGGAGTTATTTTAACACAATGGCAACATAAAAACAGAAATAGATTGATGCCCTCCTATCGTTTTTTTTGGCGTTCGAGGAAATAATTTTTGTACTTTCCACAAAAAATGAAAATTATAGTTATCGGAGCCGGCCTTGTAGGCCGTGCTATGGCACTGGATTTAGCGGCAGAAAGCCGTTTTCGGGTAACCTGTGTGGATATAGATTCGAAAAAACTGGCTGCACTACCGGAACCTGTTCAAACCATACAGGCAGATGTATCAAAAAAAAATACCCTGCAACAAATGCTGAAAGAGCAGGATTTGGTGGTGAGTGCAGTTCCGGGATGGATGGGTTTTCGAACATTGGAAACCATCATCAGGGCAGGAAAAAATGTGGTTGATATCGCTTTTTTTCCTGAAGACATGAAGCATCTGCATGAACTGGCCAGACAAAAACAGGTCACTGCGGTCTGTGATGCCGGCGTAGCACCTGGCATGAGCAACCTGCTGGCAGCCAAAGCAGCAAAATCCCTCAAGGAAGTAGATAAAATCCTAATCTATGTTGGCGGCCTTCCCAAAATCCGGCGAGAACCATTTGAATATAAAGCCCCATTTTCCCCGGCTGATGTCGTGGAAGAATATACCCGGCCGGCTCGTCTTATTGAGAATTACAAAATAATTTCAAAGCCTCCATTATCGGAATATGAAAAAATTGATTTTGATACTGTCGGCACTTTGGAAGCTTTTAATACAGATGGTTTAAGAAGCCTTTTGCAGGCTATCCCATGTGGTGAGATGAAAGAAAAAACCCTCCGATATCCGGGGTATGCCGAAAAAATTCAATTTCTAAAAGACATTGGACTGTTGTCGAAACAACCCATTCTGATAAACGGACAACAGGTTAAACCGGTTGAAATGGCCGAAAAACTGTTATTTCCTTTATGGAAACTTACACCTGACGAAGAAGAATTTACAGTCATGAGGGTTATTGTCGAAGGGGTGACATCAGAAGGCAAAAAACGCATTACATGGGATTTGTATGACACCTTTGATGTAAAAACAGGAATTCATTCTATGGCCCGGACAACAGGCTATACGGCGACAGCATAGCAAGGCTGGTAGCAGAAAAGAGATTTACAGAAAAAGGCGTCTTTGCACCGGAAAAACTTGTAGAATCAAGCGATTGGTTTCAATTTGTGATATCAGATCTTCAGTCACATAATGTGACTTATTCAAAACGGGAAGAAAATTTTGGATAAACGCCATGCTTTTTTTCAAAGAGATTTCTATCTTTGCACCCGCTTTGAACAAAAGACCTGTTAAGGTCATTAGCATTCTGGCGAGGTAGCTCAGCTGGTTAGAGCGTCGGATTCATAACCCGGAGGTCCCGAGTTCAATTCTCGGTCTCGCTACTACTTTCCATAATAGAGTAGTTAGTAGTTCATGGGGGCGCCCGCCCCCTTTTTTCTTTTCTTATTGAACAATCATTTTTTATTCTCGTTTTATTTTTATGATTTCAAAAACCGCTATATATCAACATCAAGCATCATGGGCCAAAGGAATTATATATCTTGGGTCATTGGTACAAAACCAGGAAAAACTTCAAAAAGAAGCCAAATTATTCATCCGTCAACATTATGCTTTTGAAACAGGAACGTTGTTATTCAAACCCACGCAGGCTACTGAAAAACCTTTTCGGACTAATAAGGCCGGGGTATTATCCTATTTCATCGGAGGCAATCATGAATTTCCTGAAGACATGGGTTTTGTGCTGAAGCCCTGGGTTGATGTGCAATTTAAAAATGCTGGTATAATAATTGGCTCCGACACAGCTCTGGCCATGGGACATTACATTTTTATTGATCCAAAAGGAGAGCAAACAATTGCTGAATACAGTTTTGGATATATTCCTGCAAACGACCAAACCCTGAAATTAAACCTGCATCATTCATCCATACCCTTTGCCCGTTAACTAAAATCATTTTCTGTAATCAATCCTTTTGCAGAGAAACAACAGCCATCACCAACTTCCATTGCACAAAACAGAAATATCGAATGATTACACCTGAATTTTAAATAACAGCATTTTCTTTAAGAACCAGGTATTCGAGCACAAGCGTCCAATAATAAGCCTCCGAACGATAATTAAACTGAAGAAACCGGCTTTTTCCGATAAGCTGTTTGATAAACAAGCGGTTTAATGAAAAAGGATTGGCAACAAAAAAAGAAAATCTCTGAAAGGTTATCGTTTCATCCGGCAATATTATTTCTGGCCGAATATGAAGTCGATAGAGGGAAGACAGCAACAACATTCGTTCAAAAGAATGGATATTTTCATGCAGAAGATTTTGAATATCGGAAATAACAGCAAACCGAAAGCCTAATGGGATACGTGGACCTGCAAAAGCTATTAACCGGGCCAGATGGTAAAGAATCACGGCGCTGTTCTGATAATGGGGTGACACCAGATGGGGATGGGTAAGATGGACTTTGTCGGCCACCATTTTTGACAGCATATTAAAACTGGCCGAATCAGCGTGATTCCATGAAAAATCCCTGTCAGCCAAATAAGTCAGCGTATTGGCAAGGACGCACATATCAAAATCTTTCATTTTCGGTCCAAACCAGGTGGTATAAGCGTCGTAATTTCGGTAGGGTTTGAGGATACTTTTCAAACCGCCTTTATTTTTATTGGTAAAAAGTGCCATTTTATTCCTGACAAGCCTATCAATGCTATCATTTTGGTTTTTGGTCAAGTAGATGATGCTGGTATCATCAAAATCATCTGCCAGGTGAAAGCGTTTCTGTCGGGAGAGCCACGGACTGTTGGGAAAAGGCAAATCAGGATGAGTTTGCCAGAAATTATAGGTCACATCTCCTTGTCGGTTGCGGTAACAGGAATAATTCGAAGCCACTGCCGCAACTATTGAATCAATCTTAGCTTTGGCTTCCTCATCAAAATCATACCGGATAGTTTGAAGGGTAAAACCTACCAAAGCAGAAAAAAATATATTGTTATCTTCTTTTGCCTTTTCAGGATTCCGTAAATACCTTTGCGAACGAAACATTCCCGGGCGGTAAAAAGTGTCGGACTGTAGCTGGAGGGCATGAATTTTTTCCAATAAGATTTCTTTGTCTATATCCTGGGAACCCCCTTGAAATACAGAAAATAAAAATATTAATGTCATCAATTTTCTCATACAGTTCAATCATTTTTCAGATGCCGGCAGGATAACCAACACCATGATAACTAAACATCAAATTAAAACAAATTCATCTGAGGGCATCATTAAAAGCATTCAAAAAGCATTAACCGAAAACGTTTGCATTTTCTATATTATTGGCCATAAAGATATTACATGAAACCTCTATTATTGATTCATGGAAAACC
>LZCG01000190.1_pt1 | contig 11728 bp, 9 predicted proteins | sample 768541 | NCBI WGS metagenome assembly LZCG01 (sample SAMN05200874, study PRJNA324366) | oil field metagenome | isolation source: sample BH-FW-1 from oil reservoir | place: India: Bombay High | collected 2015-07-11
GAAGATCTCAAACTCGATTCGCGGTGGGGCACCCTCAGGATGTACGACCTTGTACATGAGCGCCCGCTTGCGGTTCGGCTTCTTACGTAACCAGAACGAGCGCACAAGCGGAATCTCCGCTCCGCAGTTTGGCGCCTCGCATCTTACCGTCCGCGCCCAGAGGTAGGCGATCGGTGTGGCCCCATCTGGATCCTTGGGATAGAGGTCCGCGAGCTCCCGCTCCGCTTTCTCCTTGATCTCCGCCCCGACCCGGCGCAGCTCCTCAGCCAGCTTCGGTCCGTGGCATGGGATATCCTCCAGCATCACCTTCAGGATGAGACACGCAACCGGATTAAGGTCGCTGGCGAACGTCTCACAGCCCAGCCTCAGGGCCTCGAGCGGGATCGAACCTCCACCGGCGAACGGATCCACCACGAGCGGTGGCTCCTCCGGGTAGCGGCGTGGACCAGCGCACGGCCCGTATCCAGGTAGCGCGCCGCCGCCGCGTTGTCCCAGTTAGCGAAGTCGGCGATGAACCTGAGCAGCACTTGGCGCAAGCCCTCGTCCGACTCGATCTGCTGGGTCCAACCCTGGGGGCGGCCGTCCATCGCAAGCAAGGCCGCGCGTGCCTCCTTTTTGAACGCCTCTGGGCAGTGCGCGTCGCAGGGATCCGGCAAAAGCAGCGCCATCAGCACCGCCCGCGAGGAGGCCAACGGCCGCCGCGCCCACCACAAGTGCAGCGTCGACGGATGTCCATGCCGGATCGACTTCTCCGCGCCGCGTGCTTCGACACCTCAGCGATCGGAAAATCCACTTCAGCCAGCCGCTTGCATTTTTTAGGGATCACAACTGTATCCTTTCCAGGCCAGACAGATAGTTTTTCCCTGCTTGGGGCGTAACAGTTGCATCTTTTAAGAAGCGAGTAATTGTGCGACTTTGCCTCCAGAAAGGTTTGCCTGTAATCGGATCGCAACCCGCCGGTCTACCTGTTCGTGTCTGCTGCCCAGTCCGTTTGTCACAGTACGTAATGAATAGTTGATGCTTCGCGCGAGTCAACGAGACATATAGCAAACGTCGCTCATCGTCCACCGCATCGCCTTTGGCCCGGCCCGGGATGTATTGGTCTTCACAAGCAGCCACAATGACAGCTTCTGCTGTAAGTCCCTTAGCACGATGCATTGACAAAATATTGACTTTACCCTTTTCAATCTCCTGTTCAATATCCCTATTCCCCACTTCTATCGCCCGAACGAGTTCCTCAATGGACGTGACTTTGGCCGCCTCCGCAGCGCGTTCAAACTCCAATAAGACGGATTCGCACTCTCCCTCGTCTTTAATCAGGGATTCCACCGCTAGATGAACCGCCCTCATCAGGTCATCACAAGATTCATACTCTTCCACTGCATCACTAGGGAACAAGTTATCCAGTTGATCCAGTACGCTCTGAATAGCCACGGAGATGCGGTATCGATAGTTACTGGGTAGTATGCTGGGGTCATTATGGGTAGCGAGTACAGCCTGAGCAAAAGTCATTCCACGACCGCGGGCAACATCGTATATCGCGCCAACCGCTCCCGAACCAAGGCCATTACACCAGATCTGGAAAAGCGTGCGCCATGCTAAACTGTCCTCGCGCCTTGCAGCCAATCGCATGAAAGCCAAGAAAGCTCTGCCATTCGCTCCATCTAGCAGGCTCGTCACCTCTGTAGCTGCAGTAACTGGTATCCCCGCCTCTTCGATCTTCTCTCTGATTGGACGAGAAAACGCACCATTATGATCAGACCGAAGAAGAATGATGAGGTCGTCAGGCTTTAGCCCGTGGCTATTCACAAGGTGAGCACAAATCTTAGCGATTCCCCTAGCTTCTGCATTCTGATGAGGAAATCTGAGGATCGCTACATCTCCTTGTTTTCTACCTGGTTCTGTCCTAATTTCTTTCTTGACGCGTCGTGGGTCCTGTTGGGCAACGAACAAGCCTAAGTCAAGAATACTGGAGTCGCACCGTTTACATATCTCAAGCGAAAGCTCTTCTGCTCCCGGATAGTCACGAGGGAAACGGCGAATTCCTTCAGGATGGGCTTTGCGAAAGCCGTATATGCTCTGGTCGTCATCTCCCGCGATGAATAACTCGACGCCGCGAGCCGCGATCTCGCGTACTACAGCCAGATCGCAACGATTCAGGTCTTGGTACTCATCTACGAGAAGGTATTCAATTGGACCTTCAAGTTCGAAATCTCCGCATTGTTCAAGGGATTTTTTCAGTTGGTAGACGAGTTCTGACCGTAGTGTGTAGCCGTAGATCTGCCGATGTTCCCCCCACGCACCCAGGAAGTGCGGGTTAGGGAAGCGTTTCTCCCAGTCGGCTTCATCTGCAGTGAGACTTTGCCAGTCAGCGGAAAGTTCATTCAAGAGAGTGCGAGACTCCCTGACGCTTTTTAGACCGAGTAAAGCCTTGATATCTTCCAGAATAATGTTGCGTTCTTCCCAGTCATCGGCAATCCGGAAAGGTTGTGGTAGGTCCGAAATACGCATTGCATTCTTAAGCAGTTGTCTGAGCGCGAACGAATGAAGTGTTGAAATACGAGGGCAGCGTCCTTCGCCTAATTCATCCTTGACACGCTGCTGAAGTTCCCGTGCAGCAGCTCGGGTGAACGTAACAGCCAAAATGGCCTCGGGGGGCACATCCTGTTCGGCAACAAGAAAGCAGATATGACGAGTCAGCGTTAGTGTCTTTCCTGTGCCTGGCCCTGCCAGTAATCTGGCGTGATTGCTATATGTGCAGCAGCTACTTTCTGATCTGGTAGTAAATCATCATCCCATGCCACTACTTGTTCTCTCCTTGGTATTCAGAGGGCCTACCATAAGACACTTCATCCTCCTGTACCTGCATCGGCTGGGTCATAGCATTTACCGACAAGTAGTAATGTGCCACTTTCGTAACTTCGTGCCACTTCAGTCTCGCCGGATCCTTTATCGGTTCCTGCAGGGTCGGTTTAGCGGCGCAATCTGTCACCACGTACAGCCAGTAGCAGTCGCGGCGGTCTTCGGCCACGCGGCGCTCGTTGGGGGTGAGGAGAACAGTCCCTGTAGCCCCGGCCAGGCCCTTGACCTCAATGAGCCGTAACTCCCCGGAATTGAGGTCGAGGCTTGTGAGATCGTAGCCGAGGTTCTTCTCGTGCACGTCATAGACCTGACGGCCTTGTGCACGCTCGTACTCCATCACAACCCGCATGGCGGTGTCCTCGGTCTCAGAGCTGGGCCGCATACGACGAACGTCGGGGGCCTCGCGCTCGGGGTGTGGCAGGACAAGGACGCTTGCGATCCGCTCCACGGCCTGCAGCGAGAGTGCCCGTTGGCGTTCGAGCTCCTTCCGGCGTCGATCGCGACGGGCGAGAAGCTCTGCGTGCCGCTTCTCGGCTTGCGCCAGCCGCCCTTCCGCACCGGGGATCCCGTTTTGAATCTCTTCACTCGCCTTTCCTATCTCATCATCTGCCCGTTGCAGAAGCTCTGTCAGTGAGAGCTCGACATGCTCCGCGATGCGTTCGACTTCGGCGATTCGTTCATTGCGGACCTCTTCAAGGAACGGCCGGAAGGCGTGCTCGTTGAGCCAGGGCGACGGTTCTGGCATCGATGCTACTCCGGGAAGCTCCTTAGGTGGGGTGGCCGGGGAGAAGTCCCCCAATGCGCTGGGCTCGCGCAGGCGGGGCTCGTCGTCTCCTGTGACTTCGACGGCGAAAAGCCGCTCGTGGGCGACTTGACCGAGCCCATCTACAACTCGCGCTCTGTAAAAGTCGATTCGTGCGGGCTTATCGTGCTGAAGCGAATAAAAGCACGCTCCCTTGCTGAATACCTCAGTGGCCTTGGAAAGCGTGTGCCGCCGGATCGCTTCGAAGAGCGGATGCCCAGGAGTAACCCATTCGAGATTATGCTTCTCCGCGGTCTCCCGGTCGGTAGAGCAGCGGGGATACTTATTGGCCAAGCTGGGAAACTTCCAATCCGAAGCACGCTCGTATTCCCGCAGCACCGGAGGCGTGGGCCCTGGTTCGAACGCGTGCGGGAGCCCATCCACAGGTCTGACCTTGAGAGTAACATAGTCAGCGGCTTCACGGATGAACCGGGCGATCGTCTCGGGAACGACCCGCCGCTCCTGCGCCCGCGCCCGCCGCTCCACCAGCATCTCCAGGTTGAGCTTCTTCGTCGCCAGACCTTCGAGTGCGTTCTGGCAGATCGCCCGGAACTGGCGTTCATCAACGTTCTTGAGAAGCCGGTCCTCCAGATCAGCGTCGCCCAGCTTGCCGGCGTAGTAGTCCCTGAGGATGCGCTCAACGCGGGATGCCGGTAGGATCTCTCCCACCACGTTGAATACTGCGTCGTCGTCAAGCGCATTGCGGATCTCTTGGAGCTTGTCCAGAAGGCGCTGAAGAACACGCCCCTCCACGGTGTTCGTGGCCACGAAGTTGAAGATAAAGCAATCCTTGGTCTGCCCGTACCGGTGGATCCGCCCCATCCGCTGTTCGAGGCGATTGGGATTCCACGGGATGTCGTAGTTGAAGAGGATGTTGCAGACTTGAAGGTTGATTCCTTCCCCCGCGGCCTCGGTGGCCACAAGTATCTGAATATTCCCTTCACGGAACTGTTGCTCCGTATAGAGCCGCGTACCAGGTTCATCGCGCGAGCCGGCCTTCATGCCGCCGTGGATGAATCCGACGTTGAATCCCCACTCCTTCAGCTTGGCCACAAGATATTCGAGAGAGTCCTTGAATTCGGTGAAGATGAGGAGCCTCTTATTGGGATCGTTGAAGAACCCCTCCTCGTGCAGGATGTTCTTGAGCTTGGAGAGCTTGGCCTCCACTCCCAACTTCTCGACGGCCTTCGCCTGCTCGGCCAGTTGACGCAGTTCATCGATCTCGCGATGGACATCTTCTGCATTGTCTGCGATGGTAACCGCTGCAAGCAGCTCCTCCAGACGCTCGCGTTCCCCTTCCTCCATTTCCTCCAATTCTTCCGGGGTCGGAATTTCAGGGGGAGCGAGACGAGCCAGCTCCTGCGCGCGTTTTAGGTTTTCTTCCAGTCGTCTAGCGCGGTTCTCCAGCTGCGGCGCATCGCGTAGGTGCTGGACGCCAACCGCCGTTGATACAGGGACATCAAGAAGCCAACCGCGCGAGCGCGAGGGTCATCCCGCGCCGCCGCACGGGCACTCTGTCGCTTCACGAACCGCGTCACATCTCGGTAGAGCTCGAACTCCGGCCCATCGAGCTGGAACTCGACTGTATGTGGAATGCGCTTGGTAAAGATCTTTCGCGCCACCCAAGTCCCGTTAGGCTGCCGCTCTGGGAAATAAACCATCGCCTCCTTGGTACGACGGAGGTAGAAGGGAGCGCGTCGCCGGTTCATCGCCTCTTGGATCGATTTGACGTCGGCGTACGCATCTGCATCGAGCAGCTGGAGAAAGAGGCTGAAATTAACGGGATCCCCCTTGTGCGGGGTAGCGGTGAGAAGCAGCAGATGGTCGGATGTATCGCGGAGCAATTCTCCGAGCTTGTACCGGAGGCTCTTATGTGAGGCGTCGGACGCGGACATCCGATGAGCCTCGTCTACAACGACCAAATCCCAATGAACCTGCCTGAGACCGGGAAGGATCTCATCCCGCTTTGCCAAGTCCAGTGAGGTAATGACCTGCTTCTGTTCCAACCACTGGTTGACGCCGAACTGATCACGGATGTCATGGCCTTTCAACACGAGAAACTTCTCGTCGAACTTCTCCCTCATCTCGCGCTGCCACTGAAAGGCAAGGTTGGCGGGACAGACGATCAGAATTCGTTCGGCAAGGCCGCGCAGCTTCAGTTCACGGATCAGCAGCCCCGCCATGATCGTCTTTCCAGCTCCGGCGTCATCGGCAAGAAGAAACCGAACCCGGGCAAGCTTCAGGAGATAGTCATAGACCGCTTCCAATTGGTGCGGGAGCGGGTCGACCCGCGAGATGGAGAGGCCGAAGTACGGATCGAACTCATAAGCGATTCCGAGCGAGTACGCCTGAAGGCCCAGCCGGAGAAGGCGGCCGTCGCCGTCGTAGCTCGATCTGGAATCGAGAATGGTCAGAGACTCGATGTCCTGTGCGGTCAACGTGACCTTGCGAAACTGCTCGGATGTGATGCCCACGAGGCCAACGATCCACGTGCCATCGCCACCGACGCGCACCGTCTCTACGCGCATGGGTTCATTAAACAAATAGCCCACAACTATTTGATCTTCAAGCAGAGGGGTAACGTCCGCCATCGTATTTCTACAAACCTCCTCTGACATCTATACTCATGTCCCCCATCTTATCCCCCGCTTTTCAAAAGGTCTGCTCGAACCCGAGCGTCGCGCCGTTGGTACTCTTCGCGGCCTTCCTACGCGCCATCAAACCCCCCATTCAAGATAAAGCAAAACGCCCCGGTGGCATTCCGCCCTGGGGCAGCGAATCTAGCGCAATAGCACCGTTGACTGTATCCTTTCAGCTTCATTCCTTCCCTCGAATAGATAGGCCGCTTCTTCACGCGCAGCCTTCCCTTACCTCCTCACGTTTGTTTATGTATTGTACAGGATCCTCCCGTTCACCCTCACCCTGACCCTCTCCCAGAGGGAGAGGGAATTTACCCCTCTTCGCTTCGGTGTCCATCTCTCCGAGAGAGGGGGGATCGCTCGCGCCGCACGAGCCCGCTGCCAATCTTGAAACAGACATTGCCAAGACGAATTGTCATCCACTCACCCGCCATGCCCCAACTCCTCTGACTTTGGCCGACTCCTAGCCATAATTACCTTGACAGTGTGGAAACAATCTTGTCGTCACCCCAGCCAGGATATGTGATCACAATTTGTGACCGCTTTCACTTCTCACCTCTCATCCTTCATCCTCCGCATCCCCTCGCTCCAGCTCGACTTGTGGCGACCGCTGACTCAACTGAGTCCTTGCTGCTTCAATAGCTGCGCGCAGTTTCCGCTCCAAAACTTCCTTCGGCGGCAATGCGGTGAGATACTCGGCCACGTGATGGACGTCTTATCTAGCTCCAACAGCTCGATCTGCTCGTGCGCCCTTCCAGCACAGAGTATGAGCCCCAACGGCGATTCCTCGCCCTCCTCGGTTTCATGCTTCTCCAGCCAGCGCAAGTAAAGCTCCATCTGGCCTTTGTAAGCGGCTTTGAATTTACCCAGCTTCAGTTCGATAGCCACCAGCCGTCTGAGTTTACGGTGAAAGAACAAAAGGTCGAGATAATGGTCTTCGTTGTCGATCACCATGCGCTTCTGGCGAGCGATGAACGTGAAGCCAGCTCCAAGTTCTAGAAGAAATGACTCCAACTCTCGCAAGATGGCAGCTTCTAGATCTCTTTCGCTGAAAGTGTCCTTCAGATTAAGGAAATCGAGCACATACGGATCGCGGAAGACCAGGTCGGGCGACATGCGATCCTCCTCCCGTAATTCCGCGAGCTCCTTCTTCACTAATTCCTCGGGCTTTTTGGAAATCGCGGTGCGCTCGTAGAGCATGGAGTCGATCTTCTTCCGCAAGGTGCGGACGCTCCAGCCCTCGGCACGGCACATTGCGGCGTAGAATTCACGTTGCAATGGCTCCTTCAAAGGAATTAGGGCTAGGAAATGAGACCAGCTCAAATGTCGTATCAGTGATACGACAATTTGCTCATCAGGGAAAACCTCTGCAAATTGGACCATCCGGCGAAGATTTTTCTCGGAAAAGCTGTTCCCGTATTCCTGCACCAATTGTCGTGACAGTGATACGATAATTCGCTTACCATACTCTGCACGGTGGCCTTTGAGAATCTCTTCTCTGATCCGCTTGCCGATTCGCCAGTAGAGCATGGTCAGTCCGACGTTGACCGTTGTCGCAACGGCCGAACGGGTCTCTTGAATGAGTTTACGAATATCACCCAGTAGCTCCTCGGGTATGGGAGGGAGATTGTCAGATTTTGCGAAGAGGTCTGATTTCCCATGCAGTTCGGCGCTTCTCCGTTTTCCTTCAGACATCGAATCCCAACCCCTTCAGGTTCTTGCAGATCCCGTTCTCAGTTTACTCTACTCGACCAATCACGCTATTCTTCCGCTATTCCAGCATACTCACGGACGTCCACCATAACCCCAGCGCACGCCGCATCCTCAGCCGGTGCAAGAGCTCACGGGCCGTCGCTTCATCACATACGCCTCACCGCAGTTCTCACACACCTCCGCCGGAACATTCCGGATCACCAGCGTCATCCCGTTCCGCTGTAGGGTGACGGTGGTCTTGCCCGGCCGCGTTTCTCCGTGCTTGCAAATTGCGCACTTCATCTCTCTATCCTCTCAGACATCGAGCCCCAACCCCTTCAGGTTCTTTATGTTCACAACGGCTCCGTCCCTTCACTCAGGATGGCGAGGTAGCGGTGGTAGGCAAAGACGCGGTTGCGCTTCTTGCCGGTGATCTCCCGGACGATGCCCAGTTCCTCCAGGATGCCCATGCCCTTGGCCACCGTGGCAAAGGTAAGCCCCGTCCGTCGTACCACCTCTTTCAGGGTGATAACAGGGCGATCGCACAGGGCGTCGAAGACCCGGAGGCTGTCCCGGACCGCGGTACTCGTTGTTGGACTTTGCGCTCATCCTCCTTGAAGAGATAGACCAGGCGCTGGGCGGTCTCCACGGCATTCTGCGCGGTCCGCTCCACGCCTTCCAGGAAGAAGTCCAGCCATGCTTCCCAATCGCCTTCCAGGCGAACCCGATCCAGCATGTGGTAGTACTCGTCCCGGTGCTGTTTGAAGAAGAGGCTCAGGTAGAGCAGGGGCCGCTTCAGAACGCCGCTGTGATGCAGAACGAAGGAGATGAGTAGGCGCCCCATGCGTCCGTTTCCGTCAAGGAAGGGATGGATGGTCTCGAACTGGACATGGGCCAGAGCCGCATTGACCAAGGTGGGATAGGGCGCGTCTTCTCCGTTGAGGAAGCGTTCCAGGTCGGCCATGCACCGGGGAACCTCGTCGGCAGGTGGGGGCACGAAGTGGGCATTTCCAGGGCGTGTGCCTCCGATCCAGTTCTGCGTACGCCTGAACTCACCGGGAGATCTCCTGCTCCCGCGCCCCCGCGAGAGCAGGATGGCGTGTATTTCACGGATCAGCCGGTTGCACAGGGGGAAGCCCTCCTGCAAGCGATGAATGCCGTGCTCCAATGCGGCCACGTAGTTTGACACTTCCACCACGTCTTCAAAGGGTACCCCCGGTGCTTCTTCCAACTCGAAGAGGAGAAGGTCGGAAAGGGAAGACTGGGTGCCTTCAATCTGAGAGGATAAGAGCGCCTCCCGGCGGACATAGGCGTAAAGGAAGACGTCGGGATCGGGCAACAGGAGGGTGATGCTGTCCAGCCGTCCCAAGGCGAGCGTGGCGCGTTCCAGGAGCTGCTGACGCTCAGGCGTGAACTCCAACGGCGGGCTTGGAGGCAAAGGTTTAGGTACGAAGGCGCGCACTGTCTCGCCCCCGACTGCCGTTGTCCGATAGATTCCGGTGGGGCCACGCTTCATCTCGATTCCTCGTTTCCTTATTATTCGTCCCTAAAATAGCCGACTGATTATTTTAAAGTATACCACTTTCCTAAAATAACAACCGGCCCAGGAAGAAGCCTCCTATCACAATCCTTACTTAAATCCCAAAACCTCCAGATTCTTCCTGATCTCTGCCTCGAGCCGGCGAGCTTCCTCGAACTGTTCGTACAGCTTTGCCGTCAGCCGCGCCATCTTCTCCTCGAACGGCTCGCCGTCGTCCTCAACAGGTGGAGCGCCGACGTAGCGGCCGGGGGTGAGGACGTAGCCGTGCTTGCGGATGTCATCGATCGTCGCTGACTTGCAGAAGCCCAAGATATCTTGATAGATATCACCCTCACCTTTGCCTCTCCCAAGGGGAGAGGAACTAAACGCGGCATTCTTGCTTTGCGCCTCTCCTTCTGGGAGAGGATGGCCGGAGGCGGGTGAGGGCCGTAGGTCCGCCAGGCGTGGTAGGTGTCGGCGATCTTTTTGATCTCCTCGTCGGTCAGCTCGCGATGGGTACGGTCGCGCATCACCCCCATCCGACGGGCGTCGATGAACAGGGTCTCGCCGCGGCGGTTGCGAAGCGGCTTTCCGCCACGGGTCGGGGTTCCGGATTTGTCGCGGGCGATGAACCACAGGCACGCCGGGATCTGCGTACCGTAGAAGAGCTGGCCGGGTAGGGCGATCATGCAGTCGACCAGATCGGCCTCGATGATGTTCTTGCGGATCTCCCCTTCGCCGGATTGGTTGGAGCTCATCGAGCCGTTGGCGAGGACGAACCCGGCGATCCCGGTGGGGGCAAGGTGGTGGATGAAGTGCTGCACCCACGCGAAGTTGGCATTTCCCACCGGCGGGACGCCGTACTTCCAGCGCACGTCCTCGCGCAGGCGGTCGCCGCCCCAGTCGGAGTCGTTGAACGGCGGATTGGCGAGGAGGAAGTCGGCCTTTAGGTTTTTGTGCAGGTCGTTGTGGAAGCTGTCGGCGTGGTGCGGGCCGAGGTTCGCCTCGATCCCGCGGATGGCAAGGTTCATCTTCGCCAACCGCCAGGTGGTGGGGTTCGACTCCTGACCGTACACCGAGATGTCCCCGATTCGGCCGCCGTGGGCGCGGATGAACGCCTCGCTCTGCACGAACATCCCGCTCGAACCGCAGCACGGGTCGTAGACGCGGCCCTGGAAAGGCTCGATCATCTCGACGAGGAGCTTGACGATGCAGCGCGGGGTGTAGAACTCCCCGCCCTTCTTCCCTTCCTTGCTCGCGAATTGGTTTAAGAAGTACTCGTACACGCGGCCGAGGATGTCCTTGGAGCGATTCTCGGCGTCGCCGAGGCCGATCGTGCCGATGAGATCGATCAGCTCACCGAGACGGGTCTTGTCGAGCGCCGGACGGGCGTAGTCCTTGGGGAGGACTACCTTGAGGGAAGGGTTCTCCCGCTCGATCGCCGTCATCGCGTCGTCGATCAGCTTTCCGATCTCCGGCTGCTTCGCCCGCTCCTGCAGGTAGGGCCAACGCGCCGTCTTTGGGACCCAGAAGACGTTTTTCATCCTGTACATGTCGCGGTCTTCCAGTACCTCGTAGCGGATCAGCGGTTCCTTCACGTACCATTCGCTCTCCGGCGTCTCGACTTCGTGCTCGATCTCGCGGCGGCGCTCCTCGAACGCGTCGGAGATGTACTTGAGGAAGATGAGGCCCAAGGCAACGTGCTTGTACTCCGAGGGTCCATGTGCCCGCGCATCTTGTCCGCCGCCTGCCACAGGGTCTGCTCGAACCCGAGTGTAGCACCATTAGAGCTCTTACATGCCTTTCTACGTGGCATTTACTGCAACTCTCCTTTCTTAAACGAGCACACTAGCCCGAACAGTGTGAAGTCCGTTATCCTAAGCTGTTCAAGACGTCCCTCAACCAGCGTTCCCAGCTTGTGCGTATCCTCTCCTTGTGAATGCAAATTAGGCTACTAGTTACAAGATAGTAGCGCTCTTGGCGCTTCTTCACAACTCATCTAACTTGCGGAGCTGTTCATTCTCTACCGCGGCTTTTGTGAAAATGGCAGATGGAACCTGTTGCACCCCCTCTTCGGAGCGGGTGAGGATTTAACCCAGATAATGCGCCAGCAACCTGCCGGAGATTGGAAAACTAGCTAGGGGTGCTCCTTTCCGCTACACTCATGGAAAACCAAAACGCACCAAAAAGGTGCAGAAAGGAGGCACCCGCAAT
>LZCG01000191.1_pt1 | contig 11715 bp, 13 predicted proteins | sample 768541 | NCBI WGS metagenome assembly LZCG01 (sample SAMN05200874, study PRJNA324366) | oil field metagenome | isolation source: sample BH-FW-1 from oil reservoir | place: India: Bombay High | collected 2015-07-11
TCAGGAATAAAACCGGGACGGCTCATAAATTTCAGCTCAAAAACGTTAAAGGATAACATTCACCGGGTGGTCAATAATCTTGAAACTTCGCGTTTTTGCGCATTTAGTTTTGCGCGTTTTTGCGTGGAAAATTTCACCAGCACCTCAGAATAACATTTAGCCTTTTTCGGTAACAGAGCGATTTTTTTTTGACAGGATTTTTTGTATTGTATTGAAATAATTTGTTTCTTTGCACTCCGTTTCTGAGTAGTAACTTTGAAAAAGCAGAAAAAATGTCGAAAGTTTGTGAAGTAACAGGAAAAAAGGTAATTAGCGGGAACTATGTCTCCCACTCACACCATAAGACCAAGCGGAAGTTTTATCCAAATCTTCAAAAACGTCGTTTCTTTATCCCCGAAGAAGGGCGTTGGATTACTTTAAAATTGAGTGCTAAAGCTATTCGTACTATCAATAAAAAAGGGATATCCGCTGTTTTGAAAGAAGCCCGGGCCAATGGCTATTTGGCAGAATAAATGCTATGTTGAAAGATATTTACGAATGCTGTTTTCTTTTGAGAAAACAGCATTTTTTGTCTGTTCCTTTCCGTGTCTTCAAAATAATCTGTCAAACCATGCGTTTAACATGCAATCTTTGAAATCAACCGAATGCGATACCTATTTTTGTTTCTGTCTTTCTTAACAGTTGGTGCTGTTGCACAACCTTCCCAAACCATCCTGTCGGGTCATGTGTCAGACAAAAACAATCAGCCACTTGCCATGGTGAATGTGTCGGTGAAACAGTCGCATGAGGGAACGGTTACCGATGCCAACGGTTTTTTTTCGCTTCCAATTCCTCCCGGCGATTCCGTAGTCGTTCAGTTTACTTATGTGGGCTATAAAGAAAAAGAGATAACACTCTCGGCTAAAGCAGGAGATTCACTGGTCAGGGATGTTCAGATGGTTTTTTCTTCTACGGTTTTGCCTGATGTGATTATCGAAGACAAACGTCTTCGGCAGAAAAGTATCTCTTCTATTAGCTCCAAGGCCATCACCAAACTGCCGGGAATGAGTACTTCTGTTGAATCGTTGGTGAAAACCATGCCAGGGGTGGCCTCCAATAATGAGATGAGTAACCAGTATTCTGTGCGGGGGGTAATTTTGATGAAAATCTGGTGTATGTGAATGATATTCGTATCTATCGGCCCTTTCTGGTTCGCTCGGGCCGCCAGGAAGGGCTGAGTTTTGTGAACAGCGACCTGGTTTCCAATATTTTGTTTTCAGCAGGTGGATTCGATGCCCGCTATGGCGACAAAATGTCATCGGTTTTGGATATTACCTATAAAAATCCCCAACACTTTTCCGGCTCTGTCACTGCCAGCCTCCTGGGTGCCTCTGGCCACCTTGAGGGACGTTCGAAAAATCAAAAATGGGGCTATCTTTTGGGAGTACGCCAAAAATCCAATCAATATGTGCTGAACAGCCTGCAAACCGAGGGCGAATACCGCCCTTCGTTTACCGATGTGCAGGCTATGGCTATTTTTGAGCCTAATGAACAATGGAAATTTATGGCATTGGGAAATATCACCAACAATGTTTATCGGTTTGTTCCCGAAACACGCACAACAGACTTTGGAACCTTTCAGGAGGCCTTGCGCCTGAATGTTTATTTCGATGGCCAGGAACATGACCGGTATGAAGGTTATACGGCAGGGCTCTCTTCCATTTTTAAGCCTTTTGGCGGATTAACCCTGAAATTTATTACTTCTGCCTATCAGGCCTATGAATCCGAAACCTACGATATTCTGGGAGAATACTGGATTGGTCAACTGAATACGAATTTTGGTAGCGATGAGTTTGGTGAAGTTCTTCAAAACCAGGGTGTCGGAGCTTTTTTGGACCATGCCCGCAATTACCTGGATGTGCAAGTGCTTTCAGCGGCGCATAAGGGTCACTACATTACTGATAGGCAGGAACTGGAGTGGGGATTGCAATACCGCCATGAACAGATTACAGATGAAATGAAAGAATGGTCGCTGCTTGATTCGGCGGGTTATACCTTGCCCTATCCACCACAAACCCCGGGTCATCCTGAGCCGGTACATGCGCCCCTTGAAATGAGCAGTGTGGTTAAGGCAAATCATCGTGTTTCTTCCAACCGAATCAGTGCATTCGGGCAAATTACCTGGGACTGGGAGGCCGTCAATGCATCTTATGCTCTGACAACAGGCCTCAGAGCGTCATATTGGGATTATAATGATGAAATACTCATCAGTCCGCGGGCCACTTTTTCTGTGAAACCCTCCTGGAAGCAAGATATTCTTTTCCGACTTTCGTCAGGAATTTATTATCAGCCTCCTTTCTACAAAGAAATGCGCAACATGGATGGTTCATTGGTAGTCGATCCGCAATCGCAGCGTTCTGTTCATGTGGTTTTGGGCAGCGACTGGAATTTTGTGGCATGGGAGCGGCCTTTTAAATTTATCACCGAATTGTTTTATAAAAAACTGGATCACCTTGTTCCCTATGAAGTTGATAATGTAAGGATTCGTTATTATGCTGACCAGGAAGCCAAAGGATATTCAACCGGTATTGATATGAAGATCAACGGTGAATTTGTGCCTGGTGTGGAATCGTGGGCCAGTTTGTCTTTTATGAAAAGTGAGGAAAATATTACCGGCGATTATTACCTGGAATCTTACAATGAATCCGGTGAATTGATTACGGCTGAGAGCGCAGACCAGGAAGTAGCCTATACGAAGGAGGTGCCTATCGGTTATCGGCCCCGTCCCACAGACCAGCGGGTGAACTTTAGCCTCTTTTTTCAGGATTACCTGCCCCGTAATCCCAGCTACAAAATGCATTTGAACCTACTCTATGGTACCGGACTGCCTGTTGATATTCCCGGTTCTAAAAACTATAAAGGCAACAGCCGTATTCCTTCTTACCGAAGGGTTGATATTGGTTTTTCCAAACAAATTGTTGGTGAAGGAACGCGTTTGCGTCAGGGTCATTTTCTGAATAATCTGGAATCTATGTGGATCAGCCTCGAAGTTTTTAACCTGCTTCAGATTAAGAATACTATCAGCTATTTTTGGGTAACGGATATCAATGAACGTCGGTTGGCTGTGCCCAATTATCTGACCCCACGTCAGGTGAACCTGAAACTTCATGTCACGTTTTAAGATTCGTGTATGTATTAGTCTCTTTTTCTAAACACTACCATCAGGTAAAGTGTTGAGGGAATGTGGTTTGTTTCTGCCAGAAATTCATAGATGACGTTGCCTTCAAATTGCAGTGTTTTTCTGTCATAAATAATGACGGGCGTCAGGGAGCTGTCATTCTTTGCTATCAGGCTGAAGGTTGACGAATAGGCGTTCAGTTTTTCAATTTGCCAGGTGGATACCGTATCGAAAATAATCCTTGCATTTTCCTGGTAGGCATAGCGGAGCGGAAAAATCAGCTTAAAGGAATCAGGTGGATATACAATGTCGGAGGATATTGAAAGTACCGGAATATCATCAAAAACAATGTCTCTTCTTTCGCAGGCAAGAAGCACGGAGGCAATTGTAAACAGAACTACTCCCGATATCAAAATATTGCGTAATCGTTGTTTCACAGGATAAAGATACAATAATTTTGAAATTGAAAGCAAGGGGTCTGGTAGCAATGGGAGGTCTTTTGCGAATCCAAAAACTTCATCACGGCAATAAATTAATAATCTTTTACAAATTATTTGTAAAGGCTTCAAATGGAATGGGAAGCCTATCGAACCTTAGGATCAAGGTCTGTTCTTCCGGATAATTGTTGTTATCGCCGTGGATTTCATATTCAATCTCCGATTCCAGGCCAATGGTGTCTGTCGAAATGATATAGTAGGGGGCTGACCCTGAGGTTCGTGTAAACCATACCAGCGCATTGTTGGCTGTTAATTGACTTACACGCCATACTATGCTTGAATCATGCAAGTAGTTGGCTTTTACGGAAACAGCGTTCTTTAGCGGCATATTCACCAGAAAACTGTCGGGCGGGTTGGTGATTAGATCGTTGGCATAATAGTTTTTTATGCCCGAAGGTTCGGGGATGTCCCTTTCACAGGACGCCCCCAATCCGGCCAGTGCCAGCAATATCAGCCAATATCCGGTCTTAAAGTCCTTTACCACAACAATGTTTGTATTTTTTTCCACTGCCACACGGGCACGGGTCGTTACGTCCTACTTTTTTCTCCACATGAATTGGTTTTGTTTTTACTTTCTGCTGTGTATTGCTGTTGGCCTGTGAAAGTAAATCAGAACGCTGTTCTTTGAGATTCGAGAGGTCGGTTTCCGGCCGGCGGGCTTCCTGCACCTCCTCATTTTCCTGCAGTGGTAGTCGGCTACGCATCAGGAAGGACACGATGTCATGATTGATTTTGTTAATCATTTGTTTAAACAACTCAAATGATTCAAATTTATAGATCAGCAACGGGTCTTTCTGTTCGTAAGTGGCATTTTGTACCGATTGTTTCAGGTCGTCCATCTCCCTGAGGTGGTCTTTCCAGGCATTGTCGATGGTGCTGAGGGTGATACTTTTCTCAATGGCCAGCGAAACTTCTCTGGCTTTATCTTCGAAGGCTTTTTTCAGATTGGCTATGGCCTGGATAGATTTTTTGCCGTCGGTAATCGGCACAGCGATGTGTTCGTAGCGGTTTGCCTGATTTTTATAAACCTGTTTAATCACCGGATAGGCCTTATCGGCAATCAATTGTTGCTTGGCCTGATAGTTTTTATAGGCCTGTTGATAGATGATGTCAGCTATTTGTTCGGGCCTGGCAGTTTTAAACTGGTCTTCATCAATGGGATTATCAATGGCAAAAGTAGAGAGCAATTCCACTTCAAACCCATCATAATCGCCCATTTCCTGGAAGTGTTCTGCGGTATCAAAACAAAGGTCATAAATCATATTTGAAATATCGATGGCAAGCCGGTCGCCATAGAGGGCATGGTGGCGTTTTTTGTAAATCACCTCCCGTTGCGAATTCATCACATCATCGTATTCGAGCAATCTTTTCCGGATACCAAAGTTGTTTTCCTCAACCTTCCTTTGGGCACGTTCAATAGATTTTGTAATCATGCTGTGCTGAATCACTTCACCTTCTTCAAGGCCCATGCGGTCCATGATTTTTGCTATCCGCTCTGAGCCAAACATCCGCATCAGGTTGTCTTCGAGCGAAACAAAAAACTGGCTGGAGCCCGGGTCACCCTGACGTCCTGAACGTCCGCGCAACTGTCTGTCAACCCGACGGGAATCGTGCCGTTCCGTACCCAGAATGGCTAAACCACCTGCTTCGCGGCTAACGGGTGTTAGTTTAATATCTGTTCCCCGACCAGCCATGTTGGTCGCAATGGTTACGGTTCCCTCTTTACCGGCCTCAGCCACAATATCAGCTTCTTTTTGATGTAGTTTTGCATTTAATACATTGTGTTTTATGCGCTTTCGCGTAAGCATACGACTCAGCAGTTCTGAGGTTTCCACCGAAGTGGTACCTACCAATACCGGCCGTTTTTTGTTGCGGAGGTCTTCAATTTCATCTATCACAGCACTGAATTTTTCGCGTTTGGTTTTATAAACCAAATCTTCCCGGTCGTCGCGGATAACGGGTTTGTTGGTGGGTATGACGACCACATCCAAATCGTAGATATCAAGAAATTCGCCTGCTTCTGTCTCTGCTGTACCGGTCATACCAGCCAGTTTGTTGTACATTCTGAAATAATTCTGAAGGGTAATAGTGGCATAAGTTTGGGTGGCAGCTTCAATTTTTACGCCTTCTTTGGCTTCCAGTGCCTGGTGCAATCCGTCGGAATAACGCCGGCCTTCCATAATACGGCCGGTTTGTTCGTCAACAATTTTAATCTGATTGTCCATCAAAACATATTCCACATCCTTCTCAAAAAGTGCGTAAGCTTTAAGCAGCTGGTTTACAGTGTGAACTTTTTCAGCTTTAAGCTGATAGGCTGATAGTAATTCGTTTTTCTTTTCGAGTTTTTCAGATTCATCCAAAGGTTGTTTTTCCAGTTCAGCTATTTCACTGCCAATATCCGGCAAGACATAGAAATCTTTTTCACCGGTGATACTGTCAAGGTAGTCGATGCCTTTTTCAGTTGGATCAATGGTGTTGTTTTTTTCATCAATAACAAAATACAACTCATCGTCAATGAGGTGCATATTTTTGGCCTGATCCTGAAGGTAGAAATTTTCTGTTTTTTGCATGAGTGCCCGCATTCCGGGTTGCGACAGAAATTTAATGAGGGCATTGTTTTTGGGCAGGCCCCGGAAGCATCTGAATATAAGTTCGCCCCCTTTCTTTTCCTGCTCCGATCCCTCTTTGGCATCTTTCAGGATTTGTTTGGCTTCGGCCAGGATTTTTGTCACCAGGTTCCGCTGCTGGCTGTATATTTTTTGAACATAAGGTTTATAGCTGTCATATTCTTGTTTGTCGCCTTTCGGGGTAGGGCCTGAAATGATGAGCGGTGTTCGGGCATCGTCGATCAAGACGCTGTCAACCTCATCAACTATGGCATACTGATGCTTCCGCTGAACGAGCTCATCAGGGTTGCCTGTCATGTTATCTCTCAGGTAATCAAAGCCAAATTCATTGTTGGTGCCATAAGTAATATCTGCAAGATAGGCATTCCTGCGGGGCACAGAGTTGGGCTCGTGGTTGTCGATACAATCCACGGAAAGCCCGTGAAATTCATACAGCCGTCCCATCCATTCGCTGTCCCGTCTGGCGAGGTAGTTGTTGACCGTTACAACATGTACCCCTTTTCCAACAAGTGCGTTCAGATATACTGGTAGAGTAGCCACCAGGGTTTTTCCTTCACCGGTAGCCATCTCTGCAATTTTTCCCTGGTGAAGCACTACACCGCCAATAAGTTGTACATCATAATGTACATATCCCATGTAATGACGTTGCCACCGGCCTGCCAGGTGTTTTTGTAAAGGCTTTGTCGCCTTTGATGCTTACCGAGTTGGTTTTGGTGGCCAGTGCTTTGTCAAATTCAGAAGCGGTTACTTCAATGACCTGATTATTTTTGAATCTGCGTGCCGTTTCTCTGACTACTGCGAAAGCTTCCGGCAGAATTTCATCTAAAATATCCTGGCTTTTTTTGTATATCTGGTCTGTCAGTTTATCAATTTGGTCGTAGATATCAATCTTTTCCTCAACAGGTGTTTCGGTCAGACCGGCCTTTTCAGTAAGTTGGAGGATTTGTTGTTCTTCTTCAAGGACGTGTTTTTTGATTTTTTCCTTAAAGGCAGTGGTTTTGGCCCGCAACTCATCGTTTGAAAGCAAACGAATGTTTTGTTCCAATGCATTGATTTGGTCAACAATAGGTTGCAGGCTTTTGATATCCCGCTCGGATTTTGTTCCGAAAATTTTTTTTAATGCTGTCAACATGACTATATGCTATGTCTTATTAATATCCAATTTATAATACAAAAGTAACCATTTGGTAACGAATAAAAGTGATCGTACAAAAAATACCTGATAAAAAAACCGGCAGTAAAGCCGGTTTTAATGTCCTGCAGTGTTAATATTCGTCTTCATGAAAGAAGAAGTCTTCTTTTGTTGGATAATCTGGCCAAATGTCTTCAATTCGCTCATAAACTTCGCCTTCATCTTCCAGTTCGCGGAGGTTTTCAATGATTTCCTGAGGTAATCCCGAGCGAATACTATAATCGATTAGCTCATCTTTAGTAGCCGGCCAGGGAGCGTCTTCGAGCTTTGAAGCAAGTTCTAAAGTCCAATACATAGTTCTTCCCTTTAAATTTTTGCAAAAATAATCCAATTAATCACAAAAGCAATCTTTTGGGTAAAAAAAACGATTTGTTTATTTGTCTGTATGCCAGACTGTTTCTTCTGTATTATAAGTTTTTGAAAAAAATCTTCCCAAAACAAACAGGTAATCGGAGAGGCGATTCAGGTATTTGACGATGACCGGTTCAACAGCGAAAGATTCGGCCAGTTTTATAACTTGTCTTTCAGCGCGTCGGCAAACTGTTCTGGCTACGTGTGAAAAAGACACTGCCGGGTGGCCGCCCGGCAGGATAAAGTGTTTCAGCTTAGGCAGGTCTTCTTCCATTCGGTCTATGGCTTTTTCCAGTTTTATGATATGTGTCTCATTAATTTCGGGGAGGTAACTTTTGGCCTGTGCTGTTTCTGCCGCCAACAGGGCTTCCAGGGTGAACAGGTCGTCCTGAATGGTTTTGAGTTCTGTTGACAGTGCAGGCTCTGAAGCATAATCGCGCACCACACCCATAAAGCTGTTTAACTCATCAAGTGTGCCGTAGGCTTCAATTCTTTCGTGATATTTGGGGACTCTGGTGCCCCCCAATAGGGACGTAGTTCCTTTGTCTCCTTTTTTGGTGTTATATTTTAGATTTGTTATTTGTCATCATTCTCAATTTTTCTGTTGCATCTAATATTATTATCCCGATAAATAATTAATCTGGCAGATAATTATTCGAATAGTCAGCTATAGTTTTGATGTTTTGATTGGGGCTGTCGTCCTGGACAAGACCATCACGAAGTTTGATAACGCGATGGGCATGCCGGGCAATATCTTCTTCATGAGTAACCAGAATAATGGTGTTTCCTTCGGCATGTAGTTTTTCAAGCAATGCCATTATTTCAATGGAAGTTTTTGAATCAAGGTTTCCGGTAGGTTCGTCTGCCAGCAGGATAGACGGGTTGTTTACCAATGCACGGGCAATAGCTACCCGCTGACGCTGACCTCCGCTGAGTTCGTTGGGTTTGTGGTTCATACGATCGCTCAAATCAACCTGTTCAAGTACTTCACGGGCACGTTGTTCGCGGATTTTTTTTCCGGCATCCGGCATAAATTTGTGGTAAAGTTACATTCTCCAGGGCTGTGGAGCGGGGCAGCAGGTTGAAGGTCTGGAAAACAAAACCAATTTCTTTGTTGCGAATTTCTGCCAATTGGTTATCAGTAAGTCCACTGACATTTTGGTGGTTTAAAATGTACCTTCCTGATGTGGCGGTATCGAGACATCCGATGATGTTCATGAGTGTTGATTTTCCGGAACCCGAGGGGCCCATCAGCGCTACAAATTCGTTTTGATGTACGGATAGTGAAATGCCCTGCAGGGCTTTTACGGTAACTGTACCTACCTGATAGAACCTTGTAATATTCTCTAATTGAATAACTTCTTCCATCTCATTATTTTTGGTATCCGCAAAAGTAACTAATATCTCACAACAAGGTTTTGTTTTGAGAGGCCTTTTTTGAAGAATACCAATCCAATTTGAAACAGGTCAATAGTCAGGGTAACATCCTGATGGGAACCAATAGTCTTCCAGGCGCGGGTCATTTCCGGGGACCAGTGAATATCGTCAAAGATGAAAATACTGTTTTCGCCGGCATAGGGCAGAGCGGTCTGAAAGTAATCGAGGGTAGGTTTCTTTCGGTGGTTCCCATCGAAAAATACCAGGTCTGCTTGTCCCAAATCATCTAAAGCCTTTTTCAGGAGTGATTCAAATCCGCCGGTATAAATATCTATATTCTGAGCCCGGGCTTTTTTAAAAGTTTTGGCAGCAATGGCTGTAATCTCCGCACATCCCTCAATGCTGATAACCTTTGCGTTACGGTTCCCCTGCGAAAGGTATAGGGTGCTGATTCCAAGACTGGTTCCTAACTCAAGGATGGTTTTTGGTTTGTATTGGTTAATCAGGTAAAACATTGCACGTCCGTATTTGGGTTTTATAGAGGTGTTTTTGGCAATATCCCTGATACGTCGGTATTTTCTTACATAGGGCAGGTTTTTTGCATTGGCACCTAAATCGGTATGTTCTACTTTGCCTTTCTTTTTTCTGTAGCTTTTATAGATATTTTTTATGACATCAAAAGTTTGGTGATGTTTTTTTTGTTTGAGCGTAGTTATGACTTCAAATGCAAAAGGCGGGTGAATTTTCCTGTATGACCGGGCTGTGATCAAATATTTTATAAACTGACCGGTTTGATGTAGTTTGTTACCAATTTTCATGTTTTAAATTCCTAATATCAAAAATATAAATTCAATAAAGAAAACTATAACAGTCTCTTTTATTATTTGTTGTTTTAAGTTCCCCATGTTTTTCTGTCCAGGCTGCGATAGTGAATGGCTTCGGCCAGGTGTTCTGTTTTGATGTTGTCGCTGCCATCCAGGTCAGCAATGGTTCTGGAGACTTAGGATACGGTCATAGGCCCGGGCTGAAAGGCTCAATTTTTCCATTGCATTCTTAAGTAAGGTCACACCTGCCTGGTCGATTTGACAAACTTTTTTAAGGATTTTGGAATTCATCTGCGCATTGGCGTGAATGTTTGGATGGTTTTTGTATCGGGCCTCTTGTATTTGTCGTGCAGCTACTACTCTTTCGCGGATGGTTTGGCTTTTTTCGCCTGCGCGTGCATCGGTTAATTTTTCAAAAGGGACTGGAACAACTTCCAAATGGATATCGATTCTGTCCAGCAAGGGACCTGAAATTTTATTTAAATACTTTTGAATTTGTCCGGTTGTACAGACACATTCAATGTCGGGATGATTGTAATAGCCGCAGGGGCAGGGGTTCATAGCGGCGACCATCATGAAATTGGCGGGATACTGTACAGTGAATTTAGCTCTTGAGATAGTAACAAAGCGTTCTTCCATAGGCTGGCGCAGGACTTCAAGAACCGATCTTTTAAATTCAGGTAATTCATCCAGAAACAGAACGCCGTTGTGGGCATAGGAAATCTCCCCGGGTTTAGGGTTGGTGCCGCCGCCAACAAGTGCCACATCGCTTGTGGTGTGATGGGGTGAGCGAAAGGGTCTGACGCTGACCAGCGAGGCATGGTCCTGCATGAGGCCTGCTACTGAATGAATTTTGGTGGTCTCCAGAGCTTCGTGAAGGTTTAGAGGCGGCAGAATGGTGGGCAGTCTTTTGGCGAGCATGGTTTTACCGGCCCCCGGGGCTCCGATGAGGATAACATTGTGGCCACCTGCTGCGGCAATTTCAAGAGCCCTTTTGATGCTTTCCTGCCCTTTAACATCCGCAAAGTCATGTTCGTATTCATTCAGTGAAGCATAGAATTCTTCCCGGGTATTCACGATTACCGGGTCAGGTTGTGAATGCCCTTCAAAAAGTCGATTACTTCTTTGATGTTCTTTACGCCATAGACATCAAGGTCATCAACTATGGCAGCTTCGGAAGCGTTTTCTTCCGGAAGTATGAATCCTTTGAAACCCTGTTTGCGTGCTTCAATGGCAATGGATAAAGCCCCTTTAATGGGGTTGACATTCCCGTCAAGGGACAGCTCCCCCATGATCAGGTAATCTTTTAGGTCTTCAGCTTTCATCTGTCCGGAGGCTGCCAGAATGCCAGTAGCAATAGGCAGGTCGTAGGAAGAGCCTTCTTTTCGAATGTCAGCCGGAGCCAGGTTGATGACGATTTTTTTGCCTGGTAAGCGGTAACCTACGTTATGCAAGGCGGCTTCAATTCGCTGCTGGCTTTCTTTCACGGCACTATCGGGCAAGCCTACAAGCATAAAGTTGACTCCTTTATCAATATTCACTTCAATGGTGATAATAATTGCATTGATTCCGATTAAGCGCTGCCATATACTTTCACTAACATGAGGTAGTATTTTTAGGTTTTGTAAATATAGATATTTTTTTGCAAATACCGTGTAGGTAGCCTTTATTAACTATTTAAATTGTGCAA
>LZCG01000192.1_pt1 | contig 11714 bp, 15 predicted proteins | sample 768541 | NCBI WGS metagenome assembly LZCG01 (sample SAMN05200874, study PRJNA324366) | oil field metagenome | isolation source: sample BH-FW-1 from oil reservoir | place: India: Bombay High | collected 2015-07-11
ACCTTGCAACCAGAAAGCTTTAGGTAAGAAAGCAGCTGAGCCTGATGAATCGACCCCAGGTGATCAACGACCTTGATCTCCACGATCACCCTTTCCTCGACAAGGAGGTCCAGGCGGTAGCCACAATCCAGTTTCACCCCCCGATACACCACAGGGAGTGTCTTCTGTCGTTCCACACCGAGACCGCGCTACAGCCAGTTCAAAAGCCAGGCAGGCTTCATAGGCGGACTCTCGGAGGGTGTAGTAGAAAAACTCACTAACCCCCCGAGGAGGCCAGGGCCCAGAGCGCGGTGTACCTCGATAGCGGCGCCAATGATGCTCTCCGTAATCCCGTCAAGATTTTCCTTTTTTGTCATCTCAGCGTCCTTCGCGTTCTCGGCGGTAAACAAATACCGTGCACGAAAGCCTTTGCTCCTAAAGAGACGCCAGTTGGGGATTTACGCAATAGGCTGCCTAATTGCAAACATTCATCCATTCATGTATCCTAAACTGCACTTAGACTTCTCGAATCACTCAGCCGGGAGGAAATCCTAGTGAAAATCGGCCTCAGCTTGGGTAGCGGCGGTTCGCGCGGCTACGCTCACCTTGGTGTGCTCAAGGCGTTTGAAGAGGCGGGGATCAACGTTGAGATCATAAACGGTTCAAGCATCGGGGCGATTATCGGAGGTGCCTATGCCCTCTATTACGATACCGCTACGATCATCAAGATCACGGAAGCCCTGCTCGAGACTATTGATATAAAATACTTTAACATCTTTCACTACGCGAAAGGCTCACGCGCATTTCTACAGGACTGGCTCATTCATGCAGCATGCGACATCTCCACGCTACGCACCTCTATCTACTCCTCCAAACGGAACCGCAAGGCACTCCAATTCATCTTCGGGGAGCGAAGCTTCTCGGAGACCAAGGTCCCGTTCTCTGCGGTGGCGATCGATCTCCTCTCCGGAGAGGTTGTACGGATCAAAGAAGGAGCGCTGGTTGAGGGGATCCTCCCTTCGATCTCCATCCCCGGGATCTTCCCGCCGGTGGAACACGAGGGGCGCCTGTTGGTCGATGGAGGGGTCCTTGCCGAGGTACCGGTGCGTGAGCTACGCCAGGAGGGGGCGGAGTTCGTCATCGCGGTGCGACTGAAAGGGAATGATTCGGCCCAAATTGGGAGAGTGGGTTCAAGCTCCTTACCTACATCGAATCACTAAAAGGGGAGGCGCTCAGAAATTGGGAACTCGACGCGGCGGACTTCACGCTGGAGATCGATCTACAGGATATGGATTCCCTTCGGTTCGACAGCTACGAGCCAGCGATCGCCGAGGGCTACGCCGTTGCCAAACAGGGGCTGCCGGACCTTCTCAAGCGGCTTGAGGAACATAAATGACCAAGGATAGAATAACCCTCGTTTTAGGTGGAATTGGGATCAAAGGAGCAACGACCATCGGGGTGATCCAGGCGCTCGTAGAACGGGGGGTCACCGTGAAGAAGGTGGTCGCGACCGGGATGAGCGCAATCGTCGGTGCCTGTTTTGCTCTGGGACGGGATCCGGGAGAGCTGACGGCACGCTTCTCTCAGTTCTTCGACAAGAACTATCAGTCCCTTTGGGGTCTAGAAGGGGTGGGAGGGCTTCCTGGGGAGCAGGCCGAAGGCCGCGGCACGAGGGATCAATTACTTCCTGCGTGAAAGCCTGTTCTGTCGAGAGAACCTACACAAGGAGAGTGTCTTCACGTGGGATGTTATCGAGGCCGGGCTATCCGAAGTCTGTGGCGGGAAGACCACTGCGGACCTTAACTTCGAGCTTGGCATCTCGTCGATCGCCCTTGAGGAAGGAAAGGAGGTTCTTCTCCGCGAGGGAAGGCTCATAGACCTGGTGCGCGCCGGTGTCGCCTTTCCGGGGATGTTCCCTCCGGTGAAGCTCGCGGGGCGGGAGTACACGAGCAGCATCCTCTACTGCGAGGTCCCTCTCTCCTCACTGACCGATGCCGACCGACCGATCGTGGCGGTGGACATCCCCAGCCTCCCCAGAAGGGAGCACCCGCGCTCTCTCCTCGAGGTCCTGACGAGGGTGGAAGAGATCCGTGCGGCAACCCTCAAAGAGAACCTCCTTCCTCGCGCCGACTTCGTGATCGAGATCCCCGCGCTCGGGCGGGTCCGCTGGGGAAGCTACCGCCGGTTGGACAGGCTCGTCGAACTGGCGAAGGATGCGACGACCAGCGCTCTGGAAGCTAGGGCTCGGGCGGGCTGAAGTACCTGAGCGCCTCGCGCAGGAACCTTCGTCGAGACTCCCGAGCGGTGTCGGGGTCTCCAGGATGCGGGCCGGGATGCGGATGGTCTGGAGGTCGAAACCTCGCGGCCTTGAAGGCGTGTTTTTTGTCCAGGATCTCCTTGCCGAGCCGTGTGAGTCCTCGGTGATCGTAGTCGATCCCGAGCGTGGCCAGGGCCTCGCTCGTCACCTCCGGGGTGTACAGCCCACGGGAGAAGAAGCAGACGACGAGGCTTGAAAGTACCTGTCGCCATCGTTCCTCGTCAAGGAGCTTCTCCGCGATTTGACTCGGGGAGAGCGATTCTCCGCCCGCCGCCATCTTCTGGTCGAGGCTGTAGCCGGCGCTATCGAGGTGGCTGTGTCGTGCACCGGCAAGGAAGGTGAGGTGTCCGCCGGGGCCGGTATGATAGCCGGGCATCTCGTTCTTCCCGAAGGTTAGGGCGAACTCCTCCCCTCCGTAGATCGACGCGGCGTGGTCCGCCCCACGGGAAAGGGCGCGGTAGAAGTCGGTCGGTTGCGCCACGATCCGGCGTACCGCCTCGATGTAGGTTGCGTAGTCTCCCCAGGAAAGGCGCAGTCCATCGGTCTCAGCGATCGGTATCAACCCACGTTCGAACGCCTCGGTCGCCCAGGCGAGGACAACGCCGGTGCTCATCGTGTCGAGCCCCTGTCCCTCGACCTCTTCCATCAACTGCAGCATCCCTGTGGCGGAGGAGATCCCAAGCATGCTCCCGAGCGAGTAGATCGGCTCGTAGTCGTAGCCGACCATGGATGTCTTGTAGAAGTAGGGCTCCTTGGGATGAGGGAGGCGGAGGGCGGCAAGGTGAATACACGCCACCGGGCAGTGAGCGCAGGCAAGCCTTCTCCCGAGGACCGTCTCCGCCAGCCGCTCCCCGGAGATCGCCTCCGCCCCTTCGAAGCGCGCCTGTTTCAGATTGCGGGTGGGTATGGCCCCCAGTTCGTTCAGCGGCAACACGTTCATCGGCGTCCCCAGTTCATGGTACTTCTTCATCAGCGGTGATGCGGTCGCAGCCTGGAAGATGTTGTCGTATGTCTTTCGGTAGGCCTTCGGGTCAGCGACAGGGAGGGTGCGTTTCCCGTAGACGACGATCCCTTTGAGGTTCTTGCTCCCGAAGACAGCCCCGAGGCCGAGGCGACCGAAGTGGCGGTAGGTGTCGGTGATCACGCACGCGTAGGAGACCTTTTTCTCTCCGGCCGGGCCGATGCGCATGATCGAGCGGTGCCCTGATCCCGCCTCCTGCTCGCGTATCACACTCCCCACGGTGTAGCTGCTCGAAAGCCCCCACAGTGCGGAGGCGTCGCGGAATCGGACCCGTCCGTCCTCGATCACGAGGTAGATCGGTCGGCTGCTCTCCCCACGGATGACGATCGCCCCGTAACCGGCCATGCGGATGGAGACGGCACTGCGGCCGCCGGCATGGCTCTCTCCAAGGTTGCCTGTATGCGGTGACTTGAACATCGCCACGGTCTTCGAAGCAAGGGGATAGAGCCCGACCAACGGCCCTACAGCGAGGATGATCGGGTTCTCCGGACCGAGAGGATCGGCCCCCGGCGGACAGAGCTCCTCCAGCAGGCGGATCCCGACCCCGGTCCCGCCGAGCCCTTCCGCGAACAGCTCCGGGCGTTCGTCGATACGGAACCTGCGCCGGGCAAGATCGATCGTCAACACGCGACAGAGGGGATCATTCTTCGTCATTTGCCACCTCCTCCAGGGCGATGACGTCGTACGGACAGTACTGCGCACAGATACCACAATAAACGCAGATCTGGGGCTTGTTCTCCACCTCATTCCAGAACACGGCGCCGAACGGACAGGCATCGACGCAGTTTCCACACCCCAAACACCTATCCGGATGAAAGACCACTCCTCCTCCATCCCGTGGGGTGAGCGCATCTGTAGGACAGACACGGGCGCAGGGAGGATCGGCACAGGCGCGGCAGACGACCACCACAAACCCGCGACGGATCCCTCCGACCGAGCGCACCTCGATGCGTGCGTTCCCCGTTCCGCCGACCCCAAAGCGCCGTGTGCAGGCGAAAACACAGCTCTGACACCCCACACACCGCTCCATATCGATAACAGAAAGTCGTTTTGTCATCGTTCCCTCCTAGAACTAGGATAACCGCGATCAATCTGCTGAACAAAGCTGGTTTTTCACGTTTGAGATACAATAACTTGTCTCAAGTGTGAAGAACCCCTTTTTCTTGTCGAATGGAGCTCGCGCTTGCTCGAAGATCTCGACAAGCTTACACTGATCTCTTTGGGAGGAGAAAGAATGAAGAGATGCCTTGCGTTGACGATCGTCCTCTTGGTGGGAGGTCTCATCGGCGGCTGTTTCGGCCCGGTGGTGCGGCCGACGGCCGATTTTACCTGGTGCCCCGATGGGGAAAGAGGCCTCCTCGACTACCGATTCTTCTCACACTCCACGACGGTCCCGAACCACTACATCACTGAACTCACCTGGGAGTTCGGCGATGGAACGGAAGCACAAGAATCGTACTGGGACGTGATCCACCGCTTCCGTGAGGAGGGGACCTATTTCGTCACCCTCATCGCAACCGACGACCGCGGGATCTCCGGGACGGTCTCCAAAGAGGTATCCGTTCATCCTGCGGCGTTCATCCGCGACTGGGACCTCACCTTGGGCTTTCCCCCCACTGTCACCGGGGTGGTGGAAAACAGGTACGAACAGACCTTATACACTGTGACGATCAAGGCGAAGTTCTACGACTATTATGAAATCCGCCTCACCGATGGGGCGGTGGAGATCTCCGACCTCAAACCGGGGGAACGGGCGTTCTTTACAATCAAGGCCCCGGAGCACTCGAGCCGGATCTTCTACGCGACCGTGGCGGTGGAGTCCTTTGCCGCCGAGTGCCCAGACGTGTACTATCCAGCACCGGTACAAGACGATGCGGATCATCTCTGATCTTCATATCCATTCCCGCTACAGCAGGGCGACGAGCCCGACGACGGACCTCTCGTCCCTGGCCTACTGGGCAAAGATCAAAGGGATCGACCTCTTGGGTACAGGAGACTTCACCCATCCAGAGTGGTTCAAGACACTTAAAAGAGAACTGATGTCAGAGGGGAACGGCCTCTACCGCTACGCTGATATCTGGTTCATGCTCACCGTGGAGGTCGCTGCGATCTGGAGTCAGAACGGACGGGTACGCAAGGTGCACCTTGTCATCCTCTCACCGTCGATCGAGGGGGCAGGACGGATCAACCGCGAGCTTTCTAAGATCGGGAACCTCTCCGCCGACGCCGGCCGATCCTCGGAATTTCCGCAGAGCGACTCGTCGAGGCGGTCTGGAATGCGGAACCGGCCGCAGAGGTGATCCCGGCACACATATGGACCCCGTGGTTCTCGGTCTTCGGATCAAGGTCGGGCTTCGACTCCCTCGAAGAATGCTTCGGCCGCTACGCGGAGCGGATCTTCGCCGTCGAGACCGGGCTGTCGAGCGATCCTGAAATGAACTGGCGACTCTCCTGCCTCGATTCGATCACGCTTGTCTCCAACTCCGATGCTCACTCCCCGGGGAAGCTCGGCCGCGAGGCGACCCTGTTCGACCTTCCTGAGCCGAGCTATGAGGGAATCGTCGCGGCACTGAAGGAACGGAATCCCACGCGGTTCTTGGGGACGATCGAGTTCTACCCGCAGGAGGGGAAGTACCACTACGACGGCCACCGCGCCTGCGGAGTCGTCCTCTCTCCGCGGGAGGCGATGAAAGGTAAGGATATCTGCCCGGTCTGTGGGAAGCCGCTCACGATCGGGGTGATGCACCGGGTGGAGGAGCTAGCCGATCGGGAAGAAGGACAGGGTCCGGAAAGGAGGTTTCCCTCGCATCATCTTGTCCCTCTCCCTGAGATCATCGCACAAGCGTTGGCGATCGGACCGAAGACAAAGGGGGTCGCGCACGCGTACGAACGGTTGATCGCGCGCTTCGGAAATGAATTTCGCATCCTCCTCGACTTACCGGAGGAGGTGCTTCGCCACGGTACCCCCCCAGGAATCCTGCTGGGGATTCTGAATGTCAGGGCGGGGAATCTTGTGATCGAACCCGGGTATGATGGGGTCTACGGAAAGGTCGCGATCCCTTGCGAGGATACCAAAGACGATGAACAGTTGGGGCTCTTCTGAGAGCTGTTACGATTGATCCTGGTAGAAACCGGCCAAGGGTAGTCTCAACGGCTTGCTGTTACTACTGCCTTCCACTGTCGTCGTTGCCGAATCGTTGTAGTGTTGCTAGAATACGGATAACCATTGTTAGGCAAGGAGGTTTTCATGGGTAAGAGAGGTTTGGTGTGGGGAGTGATGGGGTTGTTTTTACTGGTACTGCCGGTGGTGGCGCTCGCGGGCGGTGTGGAACTCGCTACTTACGAGGCAGGCGGGGCAACGGTAGGGATGATTAGCAATACGGTCGGCGCGACAGTGACCGGTCTTCACATCGAGTTCGACCAGGAAGTGACCCTCGTGAACAAGATCGAGATCGGCGGATACCTCCCTCTTCTCGGAGAGATGACCGGGACGTCCTTTGACTTTGCCGGGGGAGAACTCGTCGCCGGTGGAACGGTCGAACTTGACTGGGAGCCTGCTGAGGCGACCCCGGTCCTCATCCAGTGGATCTCGGGAGCCTCCCCGGTAGGAGCCCCCTACTTCACCACCGTGCAGGTGATGGGACGGCTCCTCGGTGAAGGGATCGTGGCGGCACGTGAGAATCACCCTGAGCAACTGCAAGCCGCATTCGCTCAGTTCTTCGCCGACAACGCCGAGTTCTTCGCCTCGGTATCTCAGTCGTTGGGGATGCCGCTCGAGGAGTCGCTCATGCCGATCATCATGGCTGCACCGGCCGAGGGGATCGAGAACTTCTTCAATACCTTGGTTGGAATGCTCGGCGTGACCTCGCTGGATGAGGTCCTCCAGGGCGATGTCAATTTTGCCGCGCTGTTTGCCCTCCTTGGACTCTAGAGGAACCGGGGGGGAGGTTCGCCTCCCCCGGTTTCCGTTCATTGGAAAGTCACTCCTTGGAGGAGGGGCTTTCTTTGCTCTGGGAACGGCGTGTGCAGCTCAGTCTGCCAATGTCCCTACAGAGACGTCAGCCATGTCGGCCCAGGAGATTATCGATCAACTTCTCACTTTCATCTACAGCCTGGGGCACCTGATCGGTCAAGGAATCGTTCAACTGGTGGTGACGATCCTCCCGTCGATGCCTGTCCCAACTGAGCTGATCGATCCAATCGGGGTCCTTGCCATTCTGACGATCTTCCTCTCTGTGGCGACGGTGGCCAAGAAGCTCGTGTGGATTGTGGTGACCGTCGGGTGGGTTCTCATCGTCGTCCGGCTGATCCTGGAGATCGTGCAGCACTACTTCTAGATCTCTTTCCCTGTTCGGTATTCAGAGCGAAGAAGGCTGATAGATTCTGATTGCAATCAAGCAAGCACCTCTTCCTCGCAGTAGACCCTGTTTGCCACTGCTGATGCATGGAAAGACCGCGAACTTGCGCGAGATCTGGCGTTGGGGCGTCCGCCCGTCGCGTCGGTGATTCAGAGGAGGAAAGGATGGAAGCGTTCTTCATACAGGAGTGCAGCTCGTACATGAGGTATCATAATCTCCCTGGCGAAGGGGACCCCCTCATCTTCATCCACGGTTTGGGATCGGCATCGTCTTCCTGTTTTCCTCGCATTGTGCACCACCCGCTCCTTGTACGCCATCACTCGCTTCTCATCGATCTCTTCGGCTTTGGGTTCAGTGACCGTCCTTGCGAGTTCAGTTATGCAATGGAGGAGCATGCCGATACAGTGGCCACTCTACTCGATCACCTCAAGCTGAAACGCTGTGCCGTAATCGGGCACAGCATGGGCGGTTCGATCGCGATCCTCCTTGCGGCGACACGACCAGATCTGGTGTCGAATCTCATCGTTGCAGAGGGGAACCTCGATCCCGGACCGGGGAGTGTCAGCGGGCCGATCGCCGCGCAGTCCGAGGAGCAATTCATAAAGAACGGCTACGCCGCGTTCTTGCGGGGAGTGATCTCAGAAGGGTGGACTGACTACGCAGGAACAGTCCAAGCCTCCGATCCACGCGCCATGCACAGAAGCGCCGTATCGCTCATCGCGGATAGGCATCCGACGTTCCGCAGGCAGTTCCTCGCACTCTCCATCCCGCGCACCTTCATCTTTGGCGAGGAGAACCTCCCCAACCCGGAGGTGGAGAGGCTTTCATCCGAAGGGATCCATGTGTGTGTTGTCGAAAAGGCCGGACACGACATGATGAGTGACAATCCCAATGGCTTTGCGCAAGCGATCGTCGCGGCGCTCCTTTAACCTCTGCTTTCAGAGGCCTACGAGCCAAAGGTCAACTCACTAACCCCGCCTCGCGGAGGTAGCCGGCGTCGCTGTAGGGGACGAACTTGTGGCCGATGATCTGGTACGGTTCGTGTCCCTTGCCGGCGATGAGAATCACGTCTGCTGGCTCTGCTAGATCAACCGCGCGACGGATCGCCTCCCGTCGGTCGACGATCGCTTCATAGTCACCGCCGGTAGGGAGGAGTCCTACCTCGATCTCGGCGATGATCGCTTCCGGATCCTCGGTCTTGGGATTGTCGCTCGTGAGGATCGTCATATCGGCGAGTACCCCGCTGATCGCGCCCATAAGCGGCCGCTTCTTCCGGTCCGCTCTCCCCGCCGCAGCCGAAGACAGAGATGATCCTGTTATAGTAAGGCCTAAGGGAGCGGAGCATCCGTTCCAGCGAGTCGGGGCTGTGAGCAAAGTCGACGATCACCGTCGCTCCGTTCTTCGCGCGGAAGAACTGGTAGCGACCCTCCACGCTCTGCGCCGTCCGCAACCGCGCGGCGATCGTCTCAAGGGGCATTCCTCCTACGGTTGCGACTGCAGCGGCGGCAAGCGCGTTATACACGTTGTGCTCGCCCGGCAGGTGCAGCTCGAGAGGCTGCGCTTCAGGAGCCACCTGCAGCGTGAACGCAGTTCTCTGTAACTCGTAATGGATCTCTATCGCACGAAAGTCCGCCTCGCGGCCGATAGCATAGGTGAGGGCGTGACCGGTGTTGGCCGCAAGGACACGATCTGATACCGGATCATCCGCGTTCACAATTGCGCACGCCTCCGACTTCAACCCCCGAAAGAGGAGGAGCTTCGCCTCCAGATACGCCTCCCTATCCTCGTGGAAGTCGAGGTGGTCATGGGTCAGGTTGGTGAAGACTGCGGCGTCGAAATCGACTCGATCAACCCGGTGAAGCGGAAGCGCGGCTGAGGAGACCTCCAGGACGAGGTTCCGCTTTCCGGCTGTCACGGCCTCGCGCGCGATCTGTTGGATGAGCGGGCTCCCCGGCGTCGTCACCGCGCACAGGTTTCTCGCTTCGTTCGCCACCGTGCTGATGAGTGCGGTCTTCTCTTCGCCAAGGAGGTGAGCGATCAGGTGACAGACCGTGGTCTTCCCGTTCGTCCCAGTGATCCCGACCGTGAACAGATCACGCGTAGGATGAGAGAAGAACGCCGCCGACAAGTGGGCGAGGGCCTTCCTCCCATTATCCACACGAACGAACGGCACCGAAGACGGTACGTCTTTCTCTCCGACAACAGCCACGGCGCCGCGTGCGATGGCATCATCAATGTAGCGATGTCCATCGGTGATAAAGCCGTTGATGGCGACGAATAGATACCCCGGATGCACTAAGCGCGAGTCCTCACTGACACCGGTGATCTCGATCCTCTCCCATCCCGGCTGTGGTGGCACCCCGATCACTTCAGCCAGAGATGCAAAAGATTGAGTGATTGAGTGATTGAGTGATTGAATGATTAAACGATGATCTGTATCCGCAGTTCCCTTGTTTTCTGCAAATGAGTTATCTTTCATCCTCTAAATCTCCCGATCACTCAATCTCTCAATTTTCCCCCTCTCCTTCGGGATCCGATAGAGGTAGAGGGGGTACCCGCTCTTGGCGATGCCGATCTCATCCGGCTTCCAGCCCCACATCGGGTGGTAGTAGGAGACGATCCGTGCTCCCGGTTTGAGCTCACGGCGCAGCCGCTCCTGCAGCTTGAGGTTCGCTGTGGGGGAGAGGAAGAGGATCACCACGTCAACGCCGGAGAGGCTGGCGGTGTACATGTCCCCCCAGAGGATCCGCGTTTGCGATGAAACCCCGGCGATAAAGGTCCACCCTCTCGCCCACAGGACGCGGCAAGGATCGATCTCGACCCCGGTCGCGCGCGCCTTGAACCCCCGCGCCGCAGCGACCACGAACCGTCCGTCCCCGCAACCGAGGTCGAGGACGTGTTCTCCCTCTTTCACCCGTGCGAGGTGAAGGATCCGGCGGACCGTCACCCGGTCGGTCGGCTGCCATAAGGCATCGAGGGTCAGGTTCCACCCCACCCATAGTATCGTCACCGCGCCGAGCGCGATCGCAAGATAGAGGATCATCTAGAACAAGAATTCAAAGCCCGCCTCATAGATGGGCCCGGCGGTCAGGCCTGCATCGGAGAAGCGTGCGATATAGTGGACGTTAGCAAACGCGATGACCGGCTCGAACAACGCGATCCGCACCCCGGCGAGGCCGTTTACGGTGAACCCCAGCGAGTAGCCGCGGGGGGTCAGGGCGACACCTGCCCCCGCCCCAAGGAAGGGATCGAGGAACTGTTCGATCGGGTGATGAACGAGGACCGCTCCGCTTATCAGCATCAGTCCTGCAATGTCAGAGTTGAGTGCGATCGACATCTGTGCCCGTAGATCGATCCACTCAGCGATTGGGGTCTCGGTGAGAGCGCCCACGAAGAGGAGTCCGGTCGGATCGACCCCGCCACCAAGTCCGATGGAGGTCGCCGATACGGAGAGGACGGGTGCCGCCAAAAGAACCACCAAGAGAACCACAAGAGCTGATCGCCTTATCATCCTGCCTCCTTTCTTAAGCTGAGCACTCTAGCAGATTCTAGCAGCATGAGGTCAGAAGGGAAGGTCAAATGTCGAGGGTGGTGATCTTGTCGCTGTTCTCCCAGATAAAGTCGCGACGCAATGAAACGTCGTTTCCCATCAGCGTTGAGAAGATCTCGTCCGCTTCCAGGGCGTCGCGGATCTCGACCTGCTTCAGGATCCGGTTCTCTGGGTTCATCGTCGTCTCCCACAGCTCCCGTGGTTCATCTCTCCCAACCCCTTGAACCGCTTGAGCGAGAAGCTCCCATTATGCTGGGCTCGGAACCCCTCTAGCTCCTCGTCGGTGTAGAGATAGAGGATCTTCTTCCCCGCCTTCACCTGATAGAGGGGTGGTTTGGCGATGTAGACGTATCCGTGCTCAATCAGGGCGCGCAGATAGCGGAAGAAGAAGGTGAGGATAAGCGTGCAGATGTGCGCACCATCGACATCGGCATCCGCCATGATGATCAGCTTGTGATAGCGAAGCTTTTCCAGCGCAAACTCGTCGCG
>LZCG01000193.1_pt1 | contig 11702 bp, 16 predicted proteins | sample 768541 | NCBI WGS metagenome assembly LZCG01 (sample SAMN05200874, study PRJNA324366) | oil field metagenome | isolation source: sample BH-FW-1 from oil reservoir | place: India: Bombay High | collected 2015-07-11
CACTTGCTTTATGGGTTGGTGTTGATGGCTTTGGGTGTTGTGGTTGGAGGAGCAATCGAAAACAGAACTGATGAGGGTGCCAGTATAACTTCCGGCATGGGAGTTATCTGTGAAGAGGGAAAGTATGATTTAGTTCATGGAGCTTATCTGTGGTATAAGACTCGGGATTGGAAGCAAGCTTTTTATGGGGCTGTAGCAGGAGGATTGACATTAGAGGTTTCTAAAGAGGCTGGAAAGACCCTAGCCAGATACGCTACAAAAAGAATCATAAAGAGAGTTGCCATTCGAACGGCTGTAAAGTTTGCTGCAAGAGCAGTCCCAGTTATTGGTGTAGGTCTTGCCATGTAACAGGTGGTCTCAATGGGGATCAAAGAGGATCTGCGAGATTTCCTAGTGGCTGTTGTAATGCCTTTGGTAATAATGGGCATCTTGACTGCCATGACCATGACTTATACCAAAATAATTCCAGTTAGATCAGTAACAGATTTCCTTGAGGTAGCTTTTGTATCAAGCCTGATATATGGAGTACTACTCTATGCATACATAGTGATAACCGAAGCCAAGCAATGGATCAAAACTATTGACGGACACTTTGAAAAACAAAGATAAGAGGGGGAACGAACAATGAGATTCCAGGTAACGATTGGGAAGCACACAATAACGCTGAGTGACATTGTGTTGAGTATTGTATCGGGAGCCTTCATAAGCGTGATAATCCTGTTCTGGCAGTTTACAGGGTTGATTGAAAAACCACTCATTCACTCACCGGGGGACTTCTTAGTATCCACTCTAGGGTTTGCCCTATTCACATTGGGGTTCGCCAGTGCCATTGAAACTATTGAACAAACAAAGGAGGAATTTGAAGGGGAAGGCACTATAAAAACGGCGAAACAACTATGAAAAAGCAACCATAGAATAGGTGATCAGAGTGTGTAAGTCCAGGATCTTTTTGTTTCTTTCATTGTCGTTTTTCTTTATTGGCTTTTTCTTTGGTTTAAGTCTTTCAGGACGTTATGAGGTTCCCCACAACGTTAATCTAACCCCTTTGTTAGAACGTGAATTTAATAATGAAACGCTCTCCTTCCATTACATTTTCGTGAATAATCTTAAGGTTGCATTATTACTCTCTTTTGGTGGTGTTTTAACGTTCGGGGGCTTAACATTCCTAAACTTGATTTTTAACGGTATAAATTTAGGAACACTTTTTTATGAATCTCTGATAATAAATGACCTCAAAACGTTCTTTCTCCTTATTGTCCCTCACGGCATCTTCGAAATTCCCGCTTAATAATTGCCGGAACTGCTGGGTTTAAAATTCCTTACGAGCTCTTGAGGTTTGCTTTGGGTAAAAAGAAGGAGATAATCAGTGAGGAGGATGCCAAAGAGTTCTTCAAGCTCGTTGGGATTTCAATCGCTTTAATCTTCATTGCAGCAGTAATTGAAAGCACTCTCACGCTCTGGGTAGCCGAAAAAATAACATAGGAGGGAGAGTCATGGAAGCTTTCCATGTTTTTGTGATGATAGGCCTTTCTACTAGTTTTGCAATGATTGAACGTAACAAGATTGGAAAAATATCTTGGGCCAAGATAACTTTGAGCGTTTTTGTAGCAGGTATTTCAGGTATCCTGTACTACTATCTGGGATACCACGATGTCGAAAGTGGAGTACTGGGAGTATTTATGACATCTCTTGCTTGGAACCACAAATGGCTTCGTGAAGACAAAGATAAGATGGCCCGAATAGTGTGGTACGAGATTTTTGTTAGTGGTTTTCTTTTGCTTGGAATGTCTCTGCTCGAGGTACTTGTGGAACTAATTTGAGGGAGATTAGGAGGAGCCAAAAGTGGATACTGTTAGGATAAGCTGTGGGGTGTCAGGTTTAAGTTACTGGCAGTACTTTAGAAAAAGAAGGGGGAACATGAAGTCTGAAACCATTATTTACTGGGTGGTTTCAGCCTTAAAACCCTTTCGTCGCAACAGGGCGTGTTTATAGTAACCTTTATTAGGGTTTTTGCTGAATTCTTTCGGGTGGTTGTCGTGATCCCCAGATGGGATCACAGACTCAAAGACCCTGAAAGCGTGGCATTCGCAATTCTTGACGTTTTAGCAGACTTCGAATCAGAAGGAAAGCTGAAGAACCTGCCAAAATCCAAAAAATTTCCAGTAAAAACAATACTGGCAATACTCCTCTTTAAACAATACTACAACCTACCCCTCAGAGACGCCCAGCACTACGGCAGAAAATTCTTCGGAGCAAACATTCACTACTCAACCCTCCACAACTGGGAGAAAAAGCTGAACCTCGAAGAACTGACAAACCACCTCCTGAAAAAACTCCAGAAATTACCCTACGCCAGCACTCAAGCAGACTCAACCATTATCACAAATAAAAAAAGGGCAGGATAGAAGTCCAGGCAATAACGAGAATCCTGCCGGGTTTACTGTATCCGGTTGCTGTGAGGATCACAACTTCTGAGAACGAGCTGATTGAACTCCTGCCGGGGGGTTCTGGGAATTTTTATGCTGATGGGGCTTATGATTCAAAGAAAGTTCTGAACACTGTGGTGGAAAAGGGTTATCGGCCGATTGTTAAGAAAACTAAGAACCCTCCAGGTGGTTTTGGTAGTAAGAAGAGAGACAGAGTGTTTTCTGAAGAGGAGTACAGGCATAGGAATCCTCATGAGGGGTTCTGGGGTGCGTTTACAACGTGGTTTGGCAGTAGGATCCCCTGTTTTCTGAAAAAGACTACTGTAACCCGAATCCTGCTTGGGGTAATGTGTTATGGTCTGAAAATCCTCCTCAGAGTCAAATACTGTTTAAATAACAGGGGGTGAAACTAAACACGCCCCGTCGCAACAAAATCCCACCAGAAAAGAAAATCAGGGGAGTAGAATTATACCTGCGAGGCCTCAGTTACCGGCAAACCGCCAGAATACTCAAAATCAGTCACGTAACAGTCTGGGAGGCAGTCCAAAAACTCGCAGAAGCAGTTTACAAGCCAAAAATCCTCGCAGTCAAAAACAGCGAAACTTCATCGCAGTTGACGAAACAGTAATAAAATCAACGGGAAGAAAGATACCTCTGGGCTGCAATTGACGTTGAGAGCAAGGAAGTTTTAGCAGTCTGGATTACGACTGTTAGAAACTGGTGGGTTGCCAGGGATTTCATTCTGGTTGTTTTAAAGTCGTGTGAAGGGCAGCCTGTCTTTCTGGTTGACAGGGCGAGCTGGTATAAGTCTGCTTTTAAGAGTTTGAGGTTGGGTTATCTGCATGTGACTTTCGGGCCGAGGAACAGTGTTGAGCGCTGGTTTAGGACGTTGAAGGAGAGGACGAAGCGTTTCTGGAATAATTTCAGGAGTGAGGACTGGAGGAGGGTTCATAGGTTTGTTTTTCTGTTTGCCTTCTGGTATAATTTTGTCAGAATTCATTCTAGTTTTGGTGGTCCGCCTGGTGATGTTGCTGAATGGCTTCAGGAGGTGATGCCCCAGTTATCCTAACAGTATCTCATCATTAATAGAAAGGAAGGTGATTTCAATATCTTCTCTTTCCAACTCTTTATTTATCTTTATGAACCCCTTAAGTGTGTTATGGACTACTGCCGCCGGGCCCAAATACGGCCTTGATATATTTGGTGCTACGGTAAGGCCTATCTTGTTCTCTCTGATTATCTTGCTCTTCTCGCTGACGGCTATTATCCTAGCCCTTACAGCATCGCCAAGCTTTAGAATGTAGCCCTTCTCCTTTCCAACGAATTGAGCATTCTTCTCGTCAAAGACAACGTAATCATCCATAAGCTGGGATATGTGGACCAAACCATCCATGGGGCCGATCCTTATGAAAGCACCGTAGGGAACAACGTCGATAACCTCTCCCTCAACAACCTCGTGCATCTCGGGCTTCCACACAAGGACGTCAAAGACGGCCTCATGATATGTGGCACCATCTCCATGGATTATTACTCCCTCGCTAATTTCGTGAACGTCAAGAATCGCCAAAATAACACCCTCATCTTTATCGTAAATCCCCTCATAAGCCTCTCGCAGAACTATCTTAGCGGCTTCTTTTGGATCCATTGTGAACATTTTCGGAGGGATTCTCACAACGTCCTTGACTCGAATAAGCTTGTACATTTTCTTACCTCCAAAATTTTAAAAGAGGAGAATCACTTCTTGAATTTCTCCTTGTAAAGCTCTATTGCCCTAAGTATTTCTTGCTTTGCCTTCTCTGCATTTTCCCAGCCCTCAACAATGATCTCCTTACCTTGAAGCTCTTTGTATCTCTGGAAGAAGTGCGCAATCTCGTCAAGGAAAGCCTTCGGAACGTCGCTTATGTCCTTCCAGTCATTAAAGTAGGGATCTTCCACTGGAACCGCCAATACCTTGTAGTCCTTGTCGCCGCTGTCTATCATCTTGAAGAGGCCTATTGGTCTTGCCTCAATGAGCACTCCCGGATATGTTGGCTCCCTCATTATGACCATGATGTCAAACGGGTCGTCGTCATCGTACCATGTTTGTGGGATGATTCCATAGTCGACCGGGTAGTGGAACGGGCTGTAAAGAACTCTATCGAGCTTTATAAGGCCGGTCTTTTTGTCAAGCTCATACTTGTTTCTGCTCCCCTTTGGAATCTCTATTAGGGCGTAAACAACTTCCGGTACTTCCGGTCCGGGCTCCAAATCGTGGAATGGATTCATCTCAATCACCTCTTTGGTTTTCAGAAGATTTAGTTATAAACCTAACCCAAAAGTTAACTTCTGCTCTTAGCTTTTAAGGTTGGTTTTTAAAGTTGTCGCTTAGGTTGGGTAGGAGAGTTATATGATGGTTTCTGGTTCTGGTATTTTGACAGTCTTGTTGGTGTGATGTTTGTCATAGAGCTAATGTCACATCGATACCACGATAGTGGTAATCAACATTTTGAAGAAAAACTTTTTATTGTAGTTGTTGCATTATAATCATTGGTGGTAACCAATGTGGAGGAAAGCACTTGCTTTAGGGTTGGTGTTGATGGCTTTGGGTGTTGTGGTTGGAGGGGCTATAGAGGAAGGAAAGTTCGATATAGGGTACGGCATCTATAAATGGCACAAAACAGGAGACTGGCGACAGGCTGTCGGAGGAGCTAAAGCAGGTGCAGCAACGATAATAAGCGCCGAAGTGGCCAGAAGAGCAGCTATACGGTGGGGACTAAAAACTGTAGCAAGAGCAATACCATATGTTGGCATCGTAGTGTGGGCTTAAAAAAGATAATGAGGGGTCAATATGAAGAAATTTCTAAAGAAGTGTATCGGGCTGCTCCTCGTCGGGCTTATAATGGCCCTAGGAACAGTTGTAAGCATAGTTATAGTGTTTAGCGATATTCTTCCTATTAACTCGGCAACAGACTTCCTAGGAGCAACGTTAGCCTTTACGTTAATATATACAGAGCTCGGCTACGCACTTGAGTTCCTCCTGCCAGGGGCCAAGGAGGTTCAGAGTTGAAAAGAAATATTAGCAGACTAATTTTTATTTCATTTTTGTCGTTTTTTGCAGGATCCCTGGTAGGGATTTCTCTCTCCTTTGATTATGAGACAATTAGTGGGCACGGGGAGATAAACGTTATGCCACTTCTGGAAAAAGAGTTCAGTGAAGAAAAATTAAGTTTTTCTTATATCTTCATCAACAATTCTAAAGCAGCTTTTCTCTTATCCTTCGGCGGTATTTTGACTTTTGGAGGATTGACACTTCTGAATTTAATATTTAACGGCATGAATTTGGGAGTAGTTTTTTACGATGCGCTCATTTCGAGTGATCTTAAAACGTTTTTCCTCCTGATCCTCCCTCACGGTACCTTTGAAATCCCAGCACTAATTATTGCCGGAGCTGCAGGCTTTAAAATCCCTTACGAGCTGTTGAGGTTTGCCTTAGGCAAAAAAGAGGAAATAATAACTGAAGAAGACGCCAAAGAGTTTTTCAAGCTCGTTGGGATTTCAATAGCATTGATTTTCATTGCAGCAGTAATTGAGGCAGAAATAACGTTAAAATTAGCTGTACACATGGCTTGATAGCACTCACTACTTTAAGGTTGGACAATTTGCGGTACAAATCTTTATAAACCACTAGTACTATTATCTAGTACATGATATCAAAGGAGACTGGGGCGAAAATTATAAGGGATTATTTGGAATGGGATGTCGAGCTTATTGAAAGGACATAAACTACACCCTGCCTAAAATTCAGAGAGCATTAGTCATTATTGGGCCTAGGAGAGCTGGCAAAACTTACTTCATGTTTCAGATAATCAAAGAACTTTTAAAACAAGGAGTCAGAAAAGACGAGACACTCTATATCAATTTGGAGGATCCAAGGACAATAAGCACCACACTTGAAGATCTGCTGAATCTTTTGGACGTTTACTACTCCCTATTTCCTGAAAACGCAAAGAAGCGCAACTATTTTTTCTTGGATGAAGTTCAAACAGTAGACAACTGGGAAAGTTTGTGAGATTCCTACTTGATAAAATCAGCAAGTAGTAGTTTCGGGTTCTTCCTCCAGACTTTTATCTAAGGAAATTGCAACCGAACTGAGGGGCAGAAGTATATCTCTAAAAGTTTATCCCTTTTCATTCAAAGAAATATTGAGATCACGGAATATAAGACCTGCTCCCTTTTACTCCACGTATGAAGAGGCAAAAATCAAAAAGCTGCTCAGGGAGTATCTCCTTTGGGGAGGCTATCCCGAGGTCGTGTTAGATTTTCCCTCATGAAGGGAAATCCTCCGGAGAGATAATCGACCTAACGATTTACAAAGATATCATTGAAAGATGGGGAATTGCTAATATCAGGGCATTGAAGCTCCTCTTCAGGATGCTTGCATTTTCCACCCATCTTTCAATTTCCAAAGCATATAAAAACTTGAAGGGCACTGGCATTAACGTGGGAAAGACAACGGTTGCAAACTATCTAGAATATCTGGAAGATTCTCTTGTGTTTTATCCTCTCAGACCTCTGATAAAGTCATACAAACTTCAGGAGCTGTATGGATTTAAGCCCTATTTAGTGGACAATGGACTTTTAACGATTCTGGGTGTTGAAGATAAGGGAAGATTGCTGGAAAACTTAGTCTTTACCGAACTTTTAAAATCAGGCTTGGAGCCGAATAGAAACATATTCTACTATAGAACGAAGAATGGGAAGGAAGCAGATTTTGTTGTACGAGAGAACGGGACAGTCAAACAAATAATTCAGGTTACTCACGAGCTTAATGACAGTAACTATGAAAGAGAAATCTCAGCTTTAATCGAAGCTTCAAAAGAGCTCAAATGTGGTAATCTGCTCCTCATAACATGGGATCAAGAGGAACTAATCAGAGAAAAGGGTAAGGAAATCAGGATTGTGCCCCTGCGGAAGTGGCTCTTATCACTCTAGACATTTTTTCTTCTGAGGAAGTCAGAGGTTAGTCAATTTTTACCATATTGTTCGTGAGTATTCTCCTGACTTTAACCGCGATATTTTTATTGTGGAGAGACTAAAGGATTATTCCTTTCCCAAAAGCTCCCTTACAGTCTTTTCAACGGCCTCTCTGCTGTTCATCTTTGGCTTCCAGCCCTTGGCTTTGGCCTTTTCAATGCTTAAGAGCATTACCTTAACATCACCCTTCCATCCTCTCCCACCATCGACGCCACCAGTAAAGTAGAACTCTGGGTTTAATCCCATTTCTCTGCTCACAATCTCCGCTATTTCCTTCACGGTAATCCAGTCCTCACTTCCAACGTTGTAGACGTCATAAGTTTTATCTTCCTTCTTGAGGAACTCGTTGAAGAGATGCAGCATTGCCTCAACGGTGTCGCTCACGTGGAGGTAGCTCTTCCTCTGTGTTCCATCCCCAAGGATTTCTAGCCTGTTTGGGTTCTTCTTGAGCTTGTTTATGAAGTCATAGATGAACTCCCATGAATTAATACATTTAATTGTCTTTTAAAATCCTTTCCCTATCTACATTATAATAAAGCACTACTTTCACAAATAGTAAAAAAATTTTTATATGAGCTCAAAAAATAACCAATATGGACAGAAGTGAACTTCAGGAGCTAATTGACCAGTTTGATATCCCGATCACCGTTCAAAATGAAAGTTTTGAGATAGTCATGCAAAACAAGTTTTCCAAGAAACTTTTTGAAAACGTGATTGGAAAGAGATGTTTTCAGATTTACCACGGCCTGAACTACCCTCCTGATTTCTGCAGAATACTTGCAGCGCTAAAGGGTGATACTGAGTGGGAGGAGTTCTACGAGCAACATTTGAACAGGTGGCTGATGGCAAAAGTCAGCATAGTTAATCTCAACGGTGAAAGGCATTTTCTGCACTTCGTTGTGGATATTACCAGCTTAAAGGAAAGAGAGATGGAGTTGAGGAGGTTAAACGAGTTGCTCATGCTTGCAACCAGAATCATTCGGCATGACGTTCTGAATTCGCTGACAGCGGTTCTTGGTTATGTAGAGGCTATGAGTGAAGAGTGTGGAGAGCTTGCCGAGAAGGCCATCAGAGAGCTCGAAATTTCCATTAAACTGCTGAAGCACACAAGAGAGCTCCCAGAACCGAAAGAGCTTACACCTTACTCATTAAAGCGGGTTCTGGATGAAGTTACTCAGAGATACAGGGTGAATGTTGTTATTGAGGGAGATTGTGAGGTGCTTGCAGATGATGGAATATACTCTGTGTTCGACAATCTAACAAGGAACGCCGTCGAACACGGGAAGGCAAGCGAAATCAGGGTCAGTATAAAGCCAGAAGGGGAGTTCTGCAAGGTGATTTTTTCAGACAACGGAATCGGGATACCTGAAGAAATAAGGGAAAAGATATTCGAATACGGATTCACAACTTCGCCGAAAAATACGGGAATTGGGCCGTTCCTCGTGGCTATTACAATGAAAAGATACGGTGGAGAGGTTAGCTTAATCCCATCCGAAAGGGCAGCATTTCAGCTAACTTTCAAAAGGGCGTAGCAAAAATCATACTGTTGGAAAATGCGAATAAAATTTAAAAGCAAGGGCAAAGCCTTAGGGACATGTACTTTGATTCACACCTCCACTCAGAAGGGCTGGGATTTTCAGAACTTGCACAGCTAAGAGAGAGCGGTGTAAGGGAGATTTGCAGCCTCGCCTTTTTCCCGGTAAAGCCCTCCTACCCGCAGACGATGATTGACGTTTTCAGGAAGCTTGTAGAGTTTGAGCCTCTCAGGTGCGAGGCTGCTGGCTTGAAGATGTATCCTGCAGTTGGCATCCATCCCCGCTGCATTCCTCCTGATTACGGGATTGTGCTCGAATACCTGGAAAACGGTGAGTGGAGAGCCTTCGGTGAGATTGGGCTTGAGCTTGTTAACGATGAAGAGATTGACGTTTTAACTGCTCAGCTTAAAATTGCGGAGATGCTCGACGTTCCCTGCATTATCCACACCCCACGCGGAGAGAAAGTCAAAGCGACCAGAAAAACCATAGAGATTCTGGATAGGCTGAGCTTCCCTGAGGAGCTTGCGGTAATAGACCACGTCAACTTCGAAACCCTTGATATGGTTCTTGAAACGGGCTACTGGGTTGGGCTGACAGTCCAGCCGGGAAAGCTCTCTGCTGATGATGTGGCAAGAATTGTGGCAGAGCACGGCCCTGAAAGGTTCATGCTGAACAGCGATGCAGGTTACAGAGACGTTGAGATAGCCACAGTCGCAGAGGCTGCCAAAAAAGTCGAGCAGGCTGTTGGCAGAGAGGAGATGGAGAGGGTTGCGAGGGAGAACGCGAGAAAATTCTTGAGGGTTTGAGGTGGAGCATGGAGAGACCGACTCTTGATGAGTACTTCATGGAGATTGCCAAAGTGGTGGCAAAGCGCTCGACCTGCCTTAGACAGCATGTCGGGGCGGTTATAGTCAAGGACAAGCGTATACTGGCGACCGGCTACAACGGAGCCCCTTCGGGCATGCCTCACTGCGATGAGGTAGGCTGCATGAGGGAAAAAATGTCCGTTCCGAGTGGGGAGAGGCAGGAGCTCTGCAGAGGTGTGCATGCGGAGCAGAATGCGATAATTCAGGCTGCGAAGTTCGGAATAAGCGTTGATGGTGGTACTTTATACTCCACCCACTGCCCGTGCATAACCTGTGCGAAAATTATAATAAATGCTGGAATAAAAAGAGTGGTTTACGGAAAGGAGTACGCGGACAAGAATGGTCTGAAGCTGCTTGAAGAGGCTGGAGTTGTGGTGGAGTACATTCCTTCTGAGTGATTTTCCTTGTTGGGCCGAAAACTTGTCAAAAAATAAAATCAAAAAATTAGATGTAATCAGAGAACTGGACGATAATCGAGTGCTTATCAGCAGACCACGCTGGCACGACAAATCTCTCCTCTCCACCAGCTCTTGACTTAATTGTTATCTCTATCGTTCCCTCAGCCGGAACGACAAGGTCGGCAGCGCTCATGAAAGGCAGGATGGAGAACCTCACAACCTCTCTGTCAAGCTCGCTCTTCCCATCAGCCCCCCTGTCGAAAACCCACAAGCCGTTGACGGCCTTCTCAATGGGGCAGATTTATCGGTGCAAACGTTAACTCCGTTCACGTAAACTTCATCCACCGCACCGATTTCTTCGTCATACTCTCCAATCATCTCCTTGTATCTCATTAACAGCAATCCCGAGGTCTCTTTTGCCGCAGAAGAAAGTCTCTCAGGCAGTATCAGAAGTTCGACATCGAGCGGAAGTGTGGAAACCAGAAATCTCGCCCAGAGGTCGTCCCTTACGAAGGGGGCGCGATAGTAGTGGTAAACAACTGGACTGAAGTCCTTGCGGAACTGGAATTCGTAAAGCTGCCCCTTCCTGAGCTTAACCTCGAAGTCCCCCTTCACACTCATAAACTTAACAGGCCACATCGAAAGCCTCTTTCCGTTCTCGTCTATGGGATAGATTGACAGCCATCCCGAAACCTCGTCATTGGTTGCAAAGGCCAGAAACTTTCCCCTGACCTTGACATAATCTCCCTCCTGAGGAACTATGTCTGTTGTTTGCGGCGGATAACCGTTGATGAACTCAAACATCACCGCAAAGGTTTGTGGCGCTGTGCAGAGCCGGACGTGCATCATGTTGTTGAAGTAAACGTTGGTTGCGTTGTAAACCACCTTCTCCTCTGGAAGGCCGAGAGCCGGAAGGGCTTTGGGATTTCCAAAGATTGCGAGTGTTGGAATTCCTTCTGGAGCCTCAATACCCCAAATCCCGTCCAGCAGGATGAGGTGCGCAACCTTTGCAGCCCTCTCCGGAGAGGAGTTCACATATCTTACCAGGAAAAACGTGCCCATGGAGTGTCCCACTAAGTCCACCTTATCCGCCCCGCTCTCGGCCAGAGCCTCATCAATGACCCTGTCGAGTCTGCTGAAGGTCTCTTCAATCAGTTCCTCTCTGCTTTTAGACAGTATTTTGTTTAGAGTTTCTGCATCGATGATCTGGCTAATGTTCAACCCGAGCTCGCTCCCCAGCCCGCTCACAAGCATGTCCGTCTCAACAATTAAGGCCCATGAGATGGTGTCGTACTCGAAAGTTTTGACGTACTCATCTGGATAACCATTCGCAGAAAAGCGCATCCCCTGACTCTCAAACTGCCCTGCTGAACCAGCAAGGCCGTGAACAAAAATTATTGGCCTGAACTCCTCTGCCGCTGCACTGTGGATGGCAAAAACCAGCAACACAAGCAAGGCAAGCCT
>LZCG01000194.1_pt1 | contig 11675 bp, 9 predicted proteins | sample 768541 | NCBI WGS metagenome assembly LZCG01 (sample SAMN05200874, study PRJNA324366) | oil field metagenome | isolation source: sample BH-FW-1 from oil reservoir | place: India: Bombay High | collected 2015-07-11
CGACTTATTTTGTCTGATATAATTGAATAAACATAAAATAAAATCTTAGGAGGTATCCTGATGAATAAAACTATCAATGAAGATGTGTCAATCGTCTTATCCGGTGAAGCGGGTCAAGGGATTCAAACGATAGAAGGATTGTTAACATTTATTCTCAAAAGGGAAGGTTATTACGTATTTGCCACAAAAGAGTACATGTCTAGGATTAGAGGTGGAAGTAATTCAACTGAAATAAGGGTAAGCTCTAAACCTGTGAAAAGTTACGTCGACAAAATAGATATACTTATACCTCTCACGAAAAGTTCGGTTGAGCATCTAGGAGACAGAGTGACTGAAGATACCCTTATCATAGCAGACAACGATTCTTTGAATTTAAAAAACAAAAATCTTTTCAACGTTCCTATTCTCTCTATTGCAAAAGAAATAGGTAATGAAATATATGCAAATATAGTTGCCGTTGGTGTAATTTTGGGACTTTTCAAAATAAACAAACAAACTATAGAAGAGTATCTAAAAGAAAGATTTGGAGATAAGGGAGAAAAAATTGTTTCAGATAACATAAAAGCAGCTTCAGAAGGTTACAAATTAGGAAAAGACTTTTCTGAAAGTGGAGAGATAAAAATAAAAATCTCTGCAAATGAAAATCTAAAAGACGATCTATTAATTAGCGGAACCGATGCGGTATCTCTAGGAGCGTTAGCTGGCAATTGTGATTCGATTTTTTCATATCCAATGACACCCGGATCAGGAGTTCTAGTTGATTTAGCCAATTTTTCAAAAAATTTCGATATTTTAGTCGAACAAGCTGAGGATGAAATTGCTGCAATCAATATGGCAATAGGTGGATGGTACGCAGGAGCAAGATCAATGGTGACTACTTCTGACGGAGGATTTGCTTTAATGGAAGAAGGACTTTCTCTAGCTGGAATGATCGAATCACCGTTAGTAATTCACCTTGCTCAAAGGCCTGCCCCCGCAACAGGGTTACCAACAAGAACCGCTCAAGAAGGTTTAAATCTTGTGATACACGCTGGACATGGGGAATTTCCAAGGTTGGTCTTAGCTCCTGGCAGCCTTGAACAAGCTTTCTATTTGACTCAAAAGGCTTTTAATATTGCAGATAAATATCAAATTCCCGTATCATTTTGACAGATCAATTTTTTGTTGATTCGTATTATAACGTTAAAAAGTTGGACCTTTCCAAAATTGAAAATAAAAAATATTTTGTAGAAACTGCCGAAGATTATAAAAGATATGACCTATCAAAAGCAAAAAACGGAGTTTCACCAAGAGGTATACCAAACTATGGTAATGGATTAGTTGTTGTAGATAGTGATGAACATGACGAAGAAGGTCATATAACGGAAGATTTGGATATCCGAATTAAAATGGTGGAAAAAAGACTCAAAAAATTTGAGGCTTTAAAGGAAGATTTTATTTCTCCCGAATTTTATGGAAATGATAACTACAAATATCTCGTCGTATGTTGGGGTTCAAATTATAATGTCGTCAAAGAAGCTCTAGAAAATATAGATAACAAGGATCTTGCTATGCTTCATTTTAGCCAAGTTTATCCCATCCCGGAAAATGTGGTTGAATTTTTAGAGAAGGCAGAAAAAATAATTGATGTTGAAAATAATGCCACAGGGCAATTTGCAAAGTTAATAAGAGCAGAAACTGGCATAAAAATAGATAGTAAAATATTAAAATTCAATGGAAATGCCATTTTCAGTAGAAGAGTTATCCGCTAAGATAAGGGAGGAGTTGCAATGAGCGAAAGAAAAATATGTTTACTCTAGAAAATGAAAAAGAATTAGACATAGCTTGGTGTCCAGGCTGTGGAAATTTTGGAATACTGAATATATTAAAAAAAGCCTTGGAAGAGATGGAAGAAATAACTCCCAACAATTTTGTACTCGTTTCAGGAATAGGGCAGGCAGCAAAAATCCCTCATTACTTTAAAAACAATGCTTTTAATGGCCTTCATGGTAGAACCTTACCCGTTGCCTTTGCCATAAAAGCGACTAATCCAGATTTATACGTAGTAGCTGAAAGTGGAGATGGAGACATGTACGGTGAAGGCGGCAACCACTTTATCCACAATATGAGAAGAAACATTAACATAACAAACATAGTTCATGATAATAGGGTTTATGGACTGACGAAAGGCCAGGCTTCTCCTACTTCACAACAGGGAATGGTCACCCCTGTTCAAGTAAACGGAGTAATACTTAACCCCTTCAATCCTATTGCTGTTGCTATAGCCAATGGAGCCACATTTGTGGCACGGGCTTTTGTGGGAGATATGCAAAACACGAAAGAAATTATTAAAAAAGCTATTAGACATAATGGCTATGCTCTAATTGATTTGTTCCAACCATGTGTGACGTTCAATAAAATAAACACTTACGCCTGGTTTAATGAACATACTTACAAATTAGGGGAAGATTACGATCCATCAGATAAAATGCAAGCTCTACAAATAGCTTTCCAAGAGGACAAAATTCCTTTAGGTATAATATATGAAGAAAAGGGGAAACCAACTTTTGAAGAACAATTGACTATTTATAAGCAAAACAAAGATCCACTTTTTAAAAGAAGCATAGATTTAAACAAATTAGAAAGTTTCATAAACTCAATGAGATAAGAGGTGATACCATGGCATTGAAAGTTGGAGACGTGGCTCCCAATTTTAAATTGAAAGATCAAAATGGTGATGAAATTTCTTTATCTGGCTTTAAAGGAAAAAAGGTTCTGCTTTCCTTTCACCCTCTAGCATGGACTGGGGTTTGCGAAACACAGATGAAAAACTTGGATTTAAAATACGACGAATTAGAAAAACTCAACGTTGTACCTTTAGGAATCAGTGTTGATACATCACCTTCAAAAAAAGCATGGGCTCAAAACATGAAAATCAACAAACTTAAACTTTTGTCAGATTTTTGGCCCCATGGAGAAGTTGCTAAAAAATATGGTATATTCGATGAAGAAAACGGTTTTTCCAAAAGAGCGAATTTTTTAATCGATGAAGAAGGAAAAATTGAATTTGTAAAAGTTTACGAATTAAGAGATCAACCAGATTTAAATGAAATTATGAATTCTATCAAAAGATGAAAGAAATTTAAATAGGCTTCGACAAAAAGTTCGAAGCCTAATTTATTATAATGGAGTTAAAAATTATGCAGAAAATTGCTTTCATCCTTTTAATTTCGATAATTTTCTTCACCAATTTATTTAGTCAATCGATAAATATGCCAGAATTTCCAAAAGGGACTTTAACTATTTCACAAGAGGGAAGTATTTTAACAATCCCTATTGAAATTGCTAATACGAACGAATTAAGAGAATTCGGTTTGATGTACAAAGAAGATATTCCGGAAGATTATGGAATGCTTTTTGTATTTCCAACACCTGGAATAAGAGGCTTTTGGATGAAAAACACCTTTGTTGAACTCGATATCGCTTTTATAGATAGCAGTGGAACAATATTAGATATACAAAACATGAAACCTTGTGAAGAATCACCCTGCCCTATTTACATAATTTACACACCTTTCAAATTTGCTTTAGAAGTAAAAGTAGGTTTCTTTGATCGATACAGATTCACCGAAGGGGCAAAAATTGAATGGTCAATAAATGAATGAATGAGAAACAAGTTTTACTGTTTCTAAAGGCAGTAAGAAAAATCCACAAGGAGGAATAATAAAAATGAAAAAAATAGTTATTTCGGTACTTATTATTTTGTTTGGTATAAACTATATCTATGCAGCTGAAAAGGTAGTTGTAGGAGCAAAAGCTTTTACAGAAGGTTATATATTGTCAAGCATGGTTTCTTTACTTCTTCAAGAGAAAGGGATTGATGTAGAAGAAAAATTTGGACTATCCTCGTTTCCTCTACGCAAGGCTATGGAGACTGGTCAAGTTGATGCTTATGTAGATTACACAGGAACTGCTTGGGCAGCGTATTTTGGACATACAGAAAACATATATGATCCTCTGAAACTGTTTAATTTAGTGGCAAAAGAAGACTTAGAGAAACACAACATCGTATGGTTAGATATGATCAATTTTAATAATACTTATGGTTTGGCGGTACGAAGCTCTTTTGCTAAAGAAAACGGAATACAAAGTCTAAGTGATTTGGCTGATTATATTAATTCGGGAAAAGGAAAGGATTTAATTTTTGGAGTTAATCCAGAATATTATGAAAGAAGCGATGGAATCTTTGCGGTTATGGATGCATACAATATGAATCTGCCAAAAAACAATGTAAGAACGATGGAAGCAGGATTAACATATGAAGCGTTAGCGCGTAAAAATATTGATGTAGCTATGATATATTCTACCGATGCTCAAATCTTACGTTTTGACTTGGTGATTTTAGAAGACGATAAGTCTTTCTTTCCCCACTACAATCCTTCCGTTTTGGTTAGAAAGGAAATAATAGATGAATACCCTGAAATAAGAGAAATTTTAAAACCATTGACATTGTATTTAAATGAGGATATAATTATAAGGCTGAACTACTTGGTTGATTTTGAAGGTTTAGAACCAGAAATTGTTGCCAGAAAATATCTACAAGGTTTAGGCCTTATTAAATAGTTTACAATAATTTGTGGAGGCGTGCACCGAATTGCTAAGGGGCCGGTCTCGAAAACCGGTGGGGTTTATCCCCTTGTGGGTTCGAGTCCCACCGCCTCCGCCAATTTTTATATGAGGAGGGAAGTAAAAGATGCCTATTCTATCTGAACTTAATAAATACTTACAAAGTAAAATCTCACAGGGTAAAGACGATTATGCAATACCGAAAAGATGGATGCCACCTAATTATACCGGTAAAGTTAAACTAGCTGGGAGGAAATTTTTTGTTAATCCCTATGAGTTTATATCCAACATAATCGATAATCTATTAAAAAATGCTGGAAAAGATGTGGATTACAGCAAACCCCTTTCTTTCATTAAAAATGTTAAAGAACCTGATTGGATAAGAACGAGCATACTTTATTCTGCTCACGTACGAGCTACAGCTGCATATGTTCATGATCAAACTACTTTATTCGTTCCAATAGATGAAAAAGGTTATACTGAATCGGGTACATTCCTAAAAATGTTGATGTTAATCCCTTATTTTTCTACGTACAAAGTCGATAGTATATACTTACTTCCAATAACTCAAGCCAGCAGTAAATTTAAAAAAGGTGAAGTTGGTTCGCCTTATGCAGTTAAAGATTTCTTCTCTGTAGAAAAAGATTATCACGACACACTTTTGGAAAATGAATTCACCCCTAATGAAGAATTTGGAGCTTTTGTCGAAGCCGCTCATATGGCTGGAATGAGAGTCTTGTTGGATTTTGTACCAAGAACAGGATCAAGGGACAATGACCTTATTTTAGAACATCCCGAATGGTTCTATTGGATAGATATAGACGAAATGAACGGTTTTGCACCCCCTAAAGTTGAAGGTCTGGGATTTGTTCAACCGAGCAAAGAAAATTTAAAAATTGTGTACAATGACGAACAAGTCAAAAATCATCTTAAAAAATTTAGATGGGATCCAAAAACTCAGAACCCACAAAAATGGGAAAATTTTATAAAACTAAATAAAGACAACCCAGATTTTTTGGATGAAATAGCAAGAGAGTTTAAAGTAATAACCGTTCCAGGATTTTCAGATTGGATAAATGATCCCCAACCGGCATGGGAAGATGTCACTTTCTTAAGACTCTATCTTTCTCATCCAGAAGAAGCTCTAAAATATATAGACGAGACAAATCAACCTCCTTATGTGCTCTTCGACGTAGTTAAATCAAGTTTGTTCCCAGGGAAAGAAAAGAATTCCGAACTTTGGAACCTAATAGCAAATATTATCCCATTCTATCAAAAAAATTTCGGTATAGATGGTGCTAGGTTGGACATGGGTCACGCTCTACCTGATGAACTTGAAGATGAAATTATAAAAAGGACAAAAGAATACGACCCTGCCTTTGTAATAATAGCCGAAGAATTAAGCATGGACAACCATATAAAAGCTAAAAAAAGTGGTTATGATGGAATTTTGGGAAATTCATGGTGGGCTGAGCCAAGAATAAAAGAAGGCAAATTCAAAAAATTTATCTCAGAAATAGCACCGAAACTATCTTTACCTACATTTGCTACTGCAGAAACACCAGATACCCCAAGAGCGGTTACAAGAGAAGGTAAAGAAACTTTCTCAAAATTAACAGCGGTGGTAAATACTTTCATGCCAAACGGAATAACATTCATAAACTCTGGATATGAACTTTTTGAACCTCAACCTATGAACACAGGCCTAGATGTAGAAGATCCCGTGGAAGAAAGATTTAAAAATTTACCTTCAACAGATCAATTTTATGGCAAACTTGCATTCTTTGATTGGTATGTCCTACACTGGGATACAGACCATCATATGGTGAAATTACTATCCTTATTAGGCACACTAAAAGAGGAAGTCAAAGATCTTTTGAAAAATCCTAACAATTACCGTTTTATTGATTTTTCTGATGATGCAAGTGCAATGTTTTGGTGGAACGGAGAAAAAGGAGTTGTCATACCTATCAATACCAACTTTCAAAATCCGTACTTCTTTGATATAGACCTTGGATATTATACCTGGAAAAGTGATCATAATATTCAAACAAAGTTGGAAAATTACAGAAGAGGAGAAAGCTCTTGGAATGTTCAGGATGCACATTTAAGAGTAACAATCAATCCAGGAGAAGCCAGAGTGTTCTTCATACATTAAAAGGGCATTTAGCCTTTTTATTTTAATTTTGGAAAGTTAAACTTGTCTACTTCTTGCTTTTTTATAAATTTTCTAAACTTTTTCTTTGCTTCCTTCATCAGCTCTTCTTGAACTATAAACAATTTCGACTTTTTCCCCGTTGGTCTTTTATACTCTCCATTCGGTTGTAACTCTCTTGCTTTGAAATTATCTTTTAAATAAAGGTTCAATACATCTATCAATCGTTGCTTCAAATCTTCCTGCTCTATTGGTATCAAAGATTCAACCTTCTATCCAGATTTCGAGGCATTAAATCGGCACTTGATATAAATAATTTAGGTAATCCGTTATTTTCAAAATAATATATTCTACTATGTTCTAAATACCTTCCTACGATACTTCTAACCGTTATGCCTTCACTAACACCTTTTATCCCTACTTTTAAAGCACATATCCCTCTAACGATTAAGTTAACCTTCACACCAGCCATGGATGCCTTATACAAGGCTTTTATTATAGATACATCTAGCAAGGAATTCACTTTTATTATTATTTTCCCTTTTCCACCTTTTTTAACTACATCTATTTCATTATCAATCCAGCGTAAAAAAGTTTCCCTCAAACTTGTAGGGGCAACTCCCAATTTTTTCCATGTTGGAGGTTTTGAATAACCCGTTAAGATGTTGAACAGTGCTGATACATCTTGAGCATAACTTTCCTTACAAGTAAAAAAATCTATATCTTCATATAATTTTGCAGTTATGTAATTGTAATTCCCTGTACTCATATGAACGTATCTCCTGATCCCACTTTCTTCTCTTCTAACAATCAACAATAGTTTTGCATGTACTTTTAATCCAACAAGCCCATAAACAACGTGGCAACCCGCTTTTTCCAACTCCTTAGCCCATTGGATATTATTTTCTTCATCAAATCTGGCTTTGACTTCTACCACAACGGTAACTTGCTTGCCGTTCTCTGCTGCTTTAATAAGATAATCTATGATTGGAGATGTTTTCCCAACTCGGTACAAAGTTTGTTTGATTGCCAACACTTGAGGATCTTCTGCCGCCTGCCTTAAAAAATCTATCACATGCTCAAAAGACTCATAAGGGCGGTGTAAAAGAACATCATTTTCCCTAATTACCTTAAAGATATCTTCCTTGCCATAAAAGCTTGGGGAAGGTTGGGGAGAATAATACTCAAATTTTAAATGCTCATACCCTTCTAAATTAGCAATTTCCATAAGAGAACTCAAATCTAAAAGATTGGAAATCTCATAAATATTATCACTTCTTAAACTTAGCGCATTTACAAGGAAATCCCTCAGGTTCTTTCCCATATTTTTGGATATTTCTAATTTGACAGGAAAACCTGTTTTTCTTTCTTTAAGTGAACTTTCTATCTCAATTAACAAATCTCTAGCATCATCTTCGTCAATAGAAAGGTCTCCATCACGTGTGATTCTAAACTCAGAAATCTCAATTACTTTGTATCCGCTAAAAAATAAATCAGAATGCATTTTTAAAAGATCTTCAGTTAAAAATAAACATGTGCCATCCGTGCAGGGAATATTTATAAATCTTGGAAAAATCGTCGGTAAGGGTATAAAGGCAAATAACCTTTCCTCTTTTTCATCTTCTAACTCCACAACTAGATTTATGCCGCTACCAGGTAATATCGGAAATGGTCTACTTTGATCGACAGCCATGGGAGTTACTACGGGAAAAACCGTCGTTTGAAAATAATTATCTAAAAACTCCTTTTTTTCTTCATCAATCTCATTAACTTTGAGAACTTTGATGTTCTCCTTTCCTAAAGAAGGTAGTAGCTCACTTTCTAAACATTTATATTGCATTTCCACCATTTCATGGGTTTTTTGTGAGATCTTCATTAATTGATCTCTAGGAGTTAAGCCAGAAATATCCATTCCACCGAAACCAGCTTGAAGTTGTTCTTCCAAGCCAGCTACCCTTATCATGAAAAACTCTTCAAGATTGGATGAGGTTATGGAAAGAAATTTGACTCTTTCTAAAAGAGGGTTTGTTGTATCATAGGCTTCCTCTAACACTCTAAAATTAAAGTCCAACCAACTTAGCTCTCTATTATTATAATATTTGTAATCGCTCAAATCTATTTTCTTTTCTTTAGTTTTGTTGCTACTAGTTTTTGCCATAAAATCTCATCCCTTTATACTTTTTTCAATAACTCTGGAAGTATTCCAAAAACTTCCAAAAAGAAATTATCCTTCCTTTTCAATGCCCACTCTTCTAACAAAGTTTCCTTTGGTGTATGAGTAGTTATAATCAGATGATTACCCTCTAAATTAACTTCAATATCTCCCAATTTGCTCTCATGAGCGACGTCTAAGGCATCTGCAAGCCTCAATATGGCAAGCATCTTTGTTATCAAAATCTTATCCGGTATGTTTTCCAATTGTGATGAATAATCATCAATCTCCAAATCTTGAGCGCTGTGGAAGTAAGCGATCCTTGATACAATGTCTAACTCTCTAGAAGTTAAACCTATGATCTCTGAGCCTTTAATTATGTTATACGAATGCAAATAATGTTTTTTAATATTTACATATTTTCCAATATCGTGTAAAATAGCAGCCACTTGTAAAAGGAGTCTATGTCTTTTGCTTAACTGATGGATCGGTTCTAAAACATCAAATAATTTTATCGCATATTTTTCTACCGTTTGACTGTGAGTCTCCTCATAGAAATATCTTTTACCTATTATTTCTAGAAGAGATAATCGTACTCTTTTCCAATAAATTAAAAAATCTTCTATATTTTCTGCTCAACAACCGTTGAAATAACAAGCTCCTACTTAAATTAACCTTCGGAAAAACTAAAATATTTTCAGCTCCCGATACTTCTAAAAGTAATCGATAAAAAGCTAAAGCTGATAACAACGAATTCGCTTTACTTTCAGAAATATCGTATTCTCTAGATAATTCGGTGGCATTCTTTGATTTCAAATTCTGAAAAAGTTTATCGAACTCCTCTTGGGGAATGTTTAATACTTCTTCTTCATTTTTTCCCAAAAGTCCAGCTAAAAACTCAATTTCATTGCCACAAGTTACAAAGGTTTTGATCTTTTTATTAATAAGCCAAACATTTATAGGCTGATAAAATGTGTTTAAATACTCTCTGATTAAATTACTATAGTGTAATGTGTTTTCTTCCAAATCTCTGAGCATCTCTGAAACTTTAACAGAACCTATTTTTATATTTTGAGAACTATCAATCAAACCCTTAGAATACGTTGCTAAACCCATGCTTCCCGTTCCTATGTAAACAAATAAAACATCATCCCTTTTGTACTTTTTATATTTTTCAAAGTTCCTTATCAATTCCATGTAGATATGTGATTTCTCTTCGTAATCATCTAAAACGTCGATAGTAAAACCTGTTCTTGTTTCGATCTGATCCAAAATAAAATCTAAATTTTCTGCTTCTCTCAAAGCGGTGGTACCTACTACTTCAATTTATTAGCTCCATATTCCTCTGCAACCCTTTTGAATCCTAAAAGTTTTTGACTTAGGATCTCTACTTTTTCAAAAGATATCCTTCCTGTTGTAAAGGTATCTCTTCCTAAGAATAAGGGATAATCCAAACTTTCTATTATATCGATATCATCTTGATCGTTCTGAGCAATATCAAAAGATATATTTTCTGTTCCTATGTTTATAACACCTGCTACCATTGTTATACACCTACTTTTTCTTTAACAAGTGAAAAAGCCCCATACAAACATGCATCATCCAGCAATTGAGATAATTTAAACTCACAACACTCAAAGATATGAGGTATAGAGTACTGCTTGGCTGTTTCAACTACTATAGGCATCAATTGTTCCCCTAATGCCTCCATTACTCCCCCTCCTAAAACTATAACTTCAGGATTAGTAAATTAATAATGGAACCAGCATTTATTCCTATATATCTTGCGGCATCATTCAATATCCCTCTAACAAGATCGTCCCCTTGATCATAAGCAGCTTTCAAAGTAGAACTTTTCACTATGCCTTTCAAATCACTGATTTTTATTAAGGTTTTCTCGCCTCTCTCTTTTTTCTAACTATTTCTCTTTGGATAGCTACTTTAGAAGACAAACTTTCCAAACAACCACGAAGATTACAACCACAAAGAGGGCCTTCAGGGTACACATTCATGTGCCCAATCTCAGCAGCGAAATTGAACGAACCTTTATATAATGATTCATTCAATATTAAACCACCACCTATTCCTGTTCCCACAAAATAACCTACGGCATTTTTTACTCCTTTAGCGGCACCAAACTTCCATTCCCCATACATACTCGCATTAGCATCGTTTTCTATAATAGTTTTGATATTGTATTCCTTCTCAACAAAATCGACTAAATTAAATTCATTCAAAGGCATGTTAGGAGTAAAGGTAATTTTTCCATCTTTTATAACTCCTGGTACACCTATTCCTATCCCTTTTACATCTTTATTCTCCTTCAGTAAAGAATCCAAACTTTCTTCAATTGTTCGACAACTTTTTCTTTGCCTTTTGAACTTTTGGAACTCTTTTTTTCCGTCTTCAATTTGTTACCTTTCTCATCGAATAAAGTCCCGAGTATTTTAGTTCCCCCTATGTCTATCCCAATCCAATTGCTCATTTTTTACACCCCTTTTTATAAGATTCAAATTTAAGCCTCTTGACTAGAAATATTGTTGCATAACTTTTCAAAAATCTCGTTCACCTCAACGTTAATCTTCCCTTGTATTTGGGTTAGTTCCTTATCAATTTCTTTTAATAACGCAATGACATTATCTCCTTGAATTTTTTTTACCAACTTTTTCTTTAAAACAATCAAATCATGATGAGTCCCCAAAATATCTTGAATCTGCTTAAATATGTCTTCTTCAGGTAAAGTTTTACCTTTCAACTCCCCTA
>LZCG01000195.1_pt1 | contig 11605 bp, 16 predicted proteins | sample 768541 | NCBI WGS metagenome assembly LZCG01 (sample SAMN05200874, study PRJNA324366) | oil field metagenome | isolation source: sample BH-FW-1 from oil reservoir | place: India: Bombay High | collected 2015-07-11
CTTATGCCTTTACTAACAGATGATAAACAGTCTGACAGGATGTGAGTGTTTCATTTATTGAACAACGTCGCCGGACTGTTGCCTACGAAATTGAAAAAAATATATTGTGGCAGAAAACAAACCGGTTACCTGTGTGATTTGAATCAAAAAAGACCGGTTAGTGTGCCTCACAAAATGCATTGGAATTTTAAAATATTTAAAGCTGCCTGATGAGCCAGTTACAAAAAAAATGGGAGATGATATTAAATACATTCTCCCATCTGTAGTGTTATAAAGCGGTTCCTATTTCAACGCAGCCAATGCTTTTTCATAATCAGGTTCCTGGGTGATTTCAGGTACCAATTCGGTATAGATTACTTTTCCGTTCTCATCCAGTATAACCACTGACCGGGCCATAAGACCAGCCATCGGGCCGTCAGTAATTTTAACCCCATAATCTGATGAAAAAGAACTGTCGTCTCGAAGTTCGCTGGTAGAGATTACGTTTTCAATTCCTTCCGTACTACAAAATCGCTTGTGGGCAAAAGGCAGGTCTTTGGAAACACTGACTACCGTTGTGTTATTCAAAGATGCGGCCTCCTGGTTAAACCGCCTGACGGAAGCTGCGCATACAGGTGTATCCAAACTTGGAAAGATATTAAGAATCACTTTTTTCCTTTAAAATCCTTAAGTGAAGTATCGGATAAATCTGATTTTGTTAATTTAAATCAGGCGCCTGTGTGCCATTTCCGGAAGTTGTCCAATGGTTTGAATGGGATTTCCATTTAATCTGATTTGTGCCATATAATTTTTGTTTTAGATTTGTTACCATCAAAACCATACTTTCGTAGAATTGTTTGGTAAAAATCAGAGGAGTCAGGATTTAATTTTTTTTTTTCAGCTAGGCCAATCAACAAAAAAAAGCACACCAGCAAATCATAGAGACGGTTGAACAAAACCGTCGCAAACTGGCAGCAGATTCCTATGCAGCTAAAAACCATTACCCGGAAAAAATTATACAATTATCGGAACTACTATTCAAATACTGTCAAAATTGCCCGGAAATAGACGACCATCAGGAAATGCTGTTTGAACTGGCAAGAGATCTTCCGGAAATAGCCAATCCCGGCCCGGCTGTGAAACGTAGTATTCAAAAGCGGTTTAAGGTAATCCTCAAACACCTACAGGGTTCCCATGGTTTGAGTTTACCCAATCAGTTTGCCGAAGGAGGCATTGTGTTAGGCATGACTTTTTTTGGATTTGCCGGAATTGTAGTCATGGCTTTCAATATGCAATTGGTTTATCCACTTGCTGGTTTTGCCGTTGGCGGAATACTTGGGTACTATTGGGGCCGTCACCGCGACAAGCTGGCCAGGGAAAACGGAACAGCCATCGAATGGGAATCCACGTAGATAATTTTTTTTGAAACAGTTTGTTTTTTCAAATAATGTTATAAAGGTTGTCAATCTCACGATGCCGAAGCAATTCATTCAAAAAATCAAAGATTCTTTGTTATTTTTGTGGTCTAAAAAAAACAGCAGATTATGTCAAGTCAGGCGCAACAATGTGTAATTCAGCATGGAATTGTAGATAGTGTGACACAGGACAGTGTGTTTGTGAAAATGGTATCCATGTCAATGTGCGCATCCTGTCAGTTGAGAGGTGTTTGTAATATGTCGGATATGCATGAAAAATTGATTGAAGCCCGACGGCCTGAAGATAAAGAGCTCAAAGCCGGCGATAAAGTATTGTTGGAAATGGAATCATCTTTGGGCCCCCGGGCTGTTTTGCTTGGTTATTTCTATCCGTTTTTGCTGGTATTAGCGTCCCTGATAATTACCACTTCAATTGGAATGGATCAAGGTATTTCAGCCATCATTTCTGTTGGTCTGCTGATTCCTTATTACACCCTCTTATATCTTTTCAGGAATAAAATGAAAAAACGATTTGTGTTTAAAATCAGATAGCCTGCTAACCTGATTTTTGCCGGTCATTAATATAGTCATATGAAATCTGTTTACCGTTTTTTTGATAAGCTGATTTTTGCTTTCGGCGTAGTCATATTCCTGCAGTTTCCCAATTTTATGGACCAATATACCAGCGTCTGGGCGGGTATTATGAGGCTTCTCATGAACAATTGATTAAGTATGAGAAAATTGCGACACAATTTTTTGAAGGGGACATGGAACAGTTGCTCGAGGCCTTTAGCAAGAGCGACGAAAAAGCTGCATGCTACGGGTGAAGAAATAAAAAATCTTTATCAGAAAGATGTCGTCCTGAAAGAAGGAGTGGAAATCATGGAAAATGAAAACTTCATCCGCCGGCTGATTTATCTTGTTTTTCATCCAAACTGGCAGCTAGTCCGGGGCACCCTTCGGCCTATACCCCCGGCATGCCGTTTACAACCGAATCACTTGTTTGCGGATTATTGGGAGGTGTCCTGATTAGCCTGATTTTTAATGGTTTTGTGCGTGTTTTTAGATGGCTTTTTGGCCGAAAGAAACTTGTTGAATCTGATAATGAGAAAAAATAATTTTATCAGCCGCTGAACTTTTTTGAAAAGTTTTTGTCTGATGTATAGCAGGCATCTCACAGCAGATGTGTGAATTAACAATTTATTTAATGATAAGAAAACAGTAGTGAAAACTTATCGTGATTGATAAAATGAAATTAAACAAAGAATTAAATCATGTAAACATCAAATCATATCAACTATGAAATATTTGTTACCCATTTTTTTAGTGTTACTTGTGGCTATAACCGGACAGGCACAGTCGCAAAAGTACCCTTTGGTAAAAACTACCAAGGCAGCTTATTTCGACAAGTCAAAACCACTTCGGGAAGTCGCCCCCATATACCCGGGATTCGTGACCGCTCGTGGAAAGAGGGCATTGTAGAAAATAAGTTTATACCACCTATGGAACAACGTTCGCCTGCAACGGGCGACCCGGTTGTTCAGAAAAAGGCCGGCACGTTGATGACGCGTGGTCCTATTCAAAATTTTGATGGCGTTGGTAATGTGAATGGCGTATTGCCTCCTGACACAGATGGTGATGTAGGCCCTGATCATTACTTTCAGATGATCAATCTTTCGTTTTCTATTTATGACAAAGAAGGCAATCAACTCTACGGGCCAGCTAATAATTCGACGTTATGGGACGGTTTTGTGGGCTCATGGACCGGCACCAATGATGGCGACCCGATTTTGCTATATGATGAGGAAGCCGACCGGTGGATAGCTTCACAGTTTGCTGTCAATACCAGCGATAATACTTTTTGGGAACTTGTGGCTATATCAGAGACCTCAGACCCACTCGGAGCCTACTACCGTTATGCATTCCAATATGATCTTTTTAATGATTATCCGAAAATCGGCATTTGGCCCAATGCCTATGTGGTTACATTTAATATGTTCAGTAATAATGGATTTGAAGAAATTGCCGTGGCAGCATACGACCGTGAGGCTATGCTGACAGGTGATCCGGAGGCTTCTCAGCAAGTCTTTTCTTTAGGAAACGGTTATTTTGCTGCTTTGCCTGCTGATTTTGACGGCCCGTTGCCTCCCGAAGGAGCGCCCAATTATTTGGTTCATATGAAACGCTATGGTTCGGTATCTATTCAGTTGTTTGAGGTTAATATTGATTGGGAATTCCCTGAGAATTCATCGGTGGATTTGACCCAAACCATTCCTGTTTCCGCCTTCAGTACCTCAAGCATTGGGGTGCCCCAGCCTAATACGCCGAACCGGTTGGATGATTTCTCAGGACAGGCTATGCACCGCCTTCAGTACCGGAATTTTGGTGATTATGAAGTCCTGATGCTGAACCATGCCGTGTATGTCAGTTCTCAGGGGACTTATGGCTTACGTTGGTATGAGTTGCGCAAAGATACGAATGATTGGGAATTGTATCAGGAAGGTACCTTTGCCCCAAATGATAGCCTCAACCGCTGGATGGGTAGTATTGCCATGAATGGAAACGGAGATATCGCTTTGGGTTATTCTGTCTCCAGTAGTGAAAAATATCCCTCTATCCGTTATGTTGCCAGAACCGCTGATGCGCCTTTGGGCGTCATGAATACTGAAGAAGTTGAAGTTGTTCAGGGTGTCAGTTCTCAGGCAAATTACAGTCGTTGGGGCGATTATGCCACGATGTCTGTTGATCCGGTTAATGATTCCACCTTTTGGTTTACTACAGAATACATGAAATATGGCTGGAAAACCCGCATTGCCTCCTTTAATTTGGGCGAAATTCTTGCCCCTGTTATTAATGCAGGCCCTGATACGGCTATCTGTAATAACAATTACTTCAATACCGGCCATGCAACCTCTCAAAATGCGGCCAGTTATGAATGGACTTCTTCCGGCGACGGTGTATTTGTGCCTTCCAATACCGAACTTGATGTCAACTACATCAGAGGAAATGAAGATATGATAAATGGGGGCGCCAGTATTTATGTTGAGGTAACAGGTTATGACCCTGAGCTTACAGCAATAGATTCTTTATACCTGACCATCGTGAATAAACAGGTGATTGAAATGATTAATGACACCATTATTTGCGATGACCAAAACTATGAAACGGATGCCCTGGTAGAAAATGCCAGTTCGGTCTATTGGTCCACCAGTGGCGATGGTAACTTTGAAGATGCCACCTCGGTATTGACTACCTACTATCCCGGCCAGCAGGACATTCAAAACGGTTCGGTTGATTTAACACTGACGGCATATCCACTGGAACCTTGTGAAGACGAGGAATCCGAAGTAATTGAATTGGGCTTCACAATCTGTTCAAGTCTTGAAGGCACTGAACAAATCATTTCGGATGTTTGGGTTTCCCCCAATCCATCCAATGGATTTTTTAATATTGTTCTTTCAGAGGCTTTTGATGCAAATACTGTTGTGACCATTACCTCTGTTAATGGCCAGGTTGTTTATCAAAAAGAATTGAAAAAACTTCAATCAGACCTTCAGGTTGATTTAAAAGATGCGCCCAGGGGTATCTATTTCATTCAGGTTGAAGATAAAGAAACAACACTTTCGCGGAAAATTATTTTGCAATAAACTTAACCTTGTCATTGGATTGGTAAATCCGGAACCTGAATAAAGCAGATTCCGGATTTTTTTTGATTTGTGCAACTACGCATTCTATCCCAACGATTCTAAATAGCTCTCCGGGTGTAATTTATATGTAATATAAATTAATATTGTATTATATTGTTATTCAGTCGGATAAATATTTTATAAAATTCCATAGAATATAAGCTTGATTTGTAAAATTCAGGTTTACAAAACGATATGCTTTAGCTTGCTATCAGAGGCTTACGTTCAAACTTTATTTTTTGTTCATACATTTGTGGCGCATAATACATATGGAGTTTTTCAGATAGTTGGTGAACCTAAAAATATAGATATCGTGGATACTACAATCATATATGCAGTAATTACATTGGCAGGTATTGGAACCGGAGCCGCCATCATCCTGTATTTTGTAGCACAGAAGTTTAAAGTTGTTGAAGATCCCCGGATTGATGAAGTTGAAGAAGCCCTTCCCAGTGCTAACTGTGGAGGTTGCGGTTATGCCGGATGCCGGGCTTTTGCAGAAGCTATAGTAAAAAATGAATCGCTGGAGGGAATGAATTGTCCTGTCGGGGGTAATGAGGTGATGGCAGAAGTGGCTAAAATCATGAATTTGGAGGCTGAAGAGGTGGACCCGTATGTTGCGGTGGTAAGATGTAATGGTTCCAAAGCCCATGCCCCGAAAAAAGTTGAGTATGACGGCCCGGCCACTTGTCAGTTTGCCCATGCATTGTCAGCAGGCGAGAGCAGTTGTCCTAATGGTTGTCTGGGTTTGGGCGATTGCGTGGAGGCTTGCGAATTTGATGCCATGTATATGGATGAAGAAACCGGACTGCCGGTTGTTATCGAAGACAATTGTACAGCCTGTAATGCCTGTGTGGAAGCTTGTCCGCGCGATATCATTGAACTTCGTCCCAAAGGAAAAAAGGACGCCGTACTTACATTTCCTGTGTAAATACTGAAGCAGGGGCAGCTCCAAAGAAAAATTGTTCTACAGCCTGTATTGCCTGTGGTGAATGTGTGGAAGCCTGCCCGTTTAATGCCATCACCATCACCAACAACCTGGCCTATATCGATCCGTTAAAATGCAAAAATTGTCGTTTGTGTGTTCCAATTTGTCCGACAGGTGCAATTCTTGAAGATAATGCGCCTCCAATGACCGAATCGCTTGCCGAAAAGGCCAAAGAAAATCTTAAAAAACGCAAAGCCAGAAAAAAAGAAGCTGCTAAGGCTGCTGCTGCCAAAGCCGCAGAAAAAGCGGCTGCAGAAGCTGCTAAAACCGATGATAATAAAACCAACGAGTAACATCAATCACTTTTAAAGGTATGAAAGCACTGAAGACATTTAATCTGGGAGGAATTCATCCTCCGGAAAACAAGATATCAAATAACCAGCCTATTCAGGATTTTCCGATACCCAAAACAGTGACCATTCCACTGGGGCAAAGTCTGGGAGCCCCTTCGGTTCCTGTTGTAAAAAAGGTGACACCGTTAAGGTGGGACAGTTGATAGCCAAAGGAGAAAAGTTTATTTCTGCCAATATCCATTCATCTGTTTCTGGAAAAGTCCGCAAAATTGAAGAGGCACTTGATGCCAGCGGCTATAAACATCCTGCTGTGGTGATAAAGGTTGACGGCGACGAATGGATGGAAGATATTGACCAAAGTGATGATTTGAAAACGGATATAAAAGCTACACCCAAAGAGATTGTCGATATCATAAAGGAAAAAGGTATTGTCGGATTGGGTGGCGCTACATTTCCCTCCCATGTCAAATTGATGGTGCCAGATGGAAAAGTAGCTGAATATCTTATCATCAACGGGGTTGAGTGTGAACCTTATCTGACTAATGACCACCGCCTGATGCTGGAAAAAGGGGAGGAGATGCTGGTTGGTGTGAGAATTTTAATGAAAGGGCTTGGTGTTAAAAAAGCCATTATCGGGATTGAAAACAACAAACCTGACGCTATAGCCCATTTGACCCGGCTTGCCAAAGACTTTGAGAATATTGAAGTGCAGGCTCTGAAAGTAAAATACCCGCAAGGCGGTGAAAAACAGCTTATCAAAGCCTTACTGGGTCGCGAAGTGCCTTCCGGCAAACTGCCTATCGAAGTGGGTTGTGTTGTCAATAATGTCGGAACAGCTTTTTCAGTTTATGAAGCCGTACAGAAAAACAAACCTTTAATTGATCGCATTGTAACCATTACCGGTAAAGCCATCGCCCGGCCATCTAACTTCCGTGTTCGTATTGGAACATCCTTCAAAGATTGATAGAAGCGGCGGGTGGCTTGCCGGAAGATACCGGAAAAGTGATTGCCGGGGGACCCATGACAGGTAAATCAGTTACCTCGCTGGATATTCCTGTAGTTAAAGGAACCTCCGGAGTTCTTGTGATGCGCAATGAAGAAGCACATAGGGTGCCAACCGTGACCTGCATCCGATGTGGCCGATGTATTCAGGTATGCCCGATGGGGCTGGAACCTTTGCTGCTCGAACAGGTTGTTCACAAACAGATGTGGGAGCGTGCTGAAAAAGAAAATATAATGGATTGCATTGAATGTGGCTCCTGCCAGTATGAGTGTCCGGCAGGTCGCCCGTTAGTGGACCTTATCCGTGTAGGGAAGTCCAATGTTGGTCAAATGATTAGAAACCGAAGAAACTAAAAGAAGATATGAGTTCATTTGTAATATCAGGCTCACCGCATTTGCATAAGGATACATCCGTACCCAATTTGATGTACACGGTGGTAATAGCTATGATTCCGGCAATGCTGGTATCATTATACATGTTCGGATTGGGCGCTTTGCGCGTTTTTGCCATAACCATCATTGCTGCCTATGCCTTTGAATATCTCATTCAAAAATATTTGATAAAAGGCCCTGTGACTATAACGGACGGGTCTGCCCTGGTAACAGGAATACTGCTGGCTTTTAATGTGCCTTCGAGTGTTCCCACCTGGATATTGGTGGTAGGCACTTTTGTAGCCATTGGAATGGGTAAAATGTCCTTTGGCGGCCTGGGAAAGAATCCTTTCAACCCGGCCCTGGTAGGCAGGGTTTTTATGTTGATATCCTTTCCGTTAGAAATGACGACGTGGCCCAAACCTATTGTTTCCCGACAGTATTTTTCTTTTGGCCATTTAGACCAAACCATCATTGATGGCATTACAGGCCCTACGCCGTTGGGCATTTTGCAGGAGGAAGGGGTACAGGCAACGCCGGAATATGTTGATTTGCTGCTTGGAAGCATGGGCGGTTCGATGGGAGAAATTTCAGCGCTGGCTTTGCTGATAGGTGGCATTTATATGCTTTTCAAAAAGACGATTACCTGGCATATCCCGGTTTCTTATTTTGCCTCGGCTTTTATCCTTGCCGGAATTCTCTGGCTGATTGACCCGACTCAATATGCCGATCCGTTGTTTCACATGGTGACAGGGGGCATGATGCTGGGCTTATTTTACATGGCTACAGATTATGTTTCTTCGCCAGTAAACCCACGCGGACAACTTATTTTTGGAATCGGGGCCGGCATACTGACTATTTTAATACGTGTTTTTGGTGCTTATCCCGAAGGGGTATCCTTTGCTATTTTGATTATGAATGGCTTTACACCCCTCATTAATAGTCAGGTGAAACCAAAGCGGTTTGGACATAAGGTACAAAAAGCTTCTGTAACATCAAAAAATTAAGCCTCTATGAGTAATAAGATAAAAAAACCGGAATCTACTTTTGTTAATATGGTCATCGCATTGATGCTGGTGGCCACTATAGCCGGACTGGCATTGGGTGCGGTTTATATGGCCACTGAAGAACCCATTGCTATGACGCGCAAAGCAAAACTTGAAGCAGCCTTAAATCAGGTATTGCCAGGTTTTGATGAAGTGAAAACATCGGTGGTGGCCCCTGTTGACGGAACCGATTCACTGATCTTTTATACGGCCTTCAGAGCGGGTGAAGAAGTTGGGGTTGCTATAAAATCTTATACCAATAAAGGTTATTCCGGCTATTTCGATGTGATGGTTGGTTTTACACCCGATAATAAAATATACAGCACAGCGGTTTTGAAACATGCTGAAACCCCGGGTCTGGGTGATAAAATAGATAAGAAAAAATCGACCTGGAGTAACCAATTCGACCGAAAAAACCCGGAAACTTTTAAGCTCTATGTGAAAAAAGACCAAGGAGATGTAGATGCCATTACAGCGGCAACTATCAGCTCAAGAGCCTATTGCGATGCATTAAGACGTGCCTGGGAAACCTATAAAATACAACAAGGAGATGAGTAGTATGAATCAAAAAGAGAATTTCCTGAAAGGTTTTATCAAAGAAAACCCGGTTTTTATCCAATTGCTGGGCTTGTGCCCAACCCTAGGAGTGACGACTTCGGCCATCAATGGCCTTGGAATGGGTTTGGCAACAACTTTCGTTTTGCTAATGTCGAATATGGTAGTTACTTCTATCAAAACCCTGATACCGGATAAGGTGCGTATTCCTGCTTTTATTGTCATCATTGCCTCTTTTGTTACGATTGTCGAACTGGTGATGGAAGGTTATGTGCCGGCATTATTCGAACAGCTCGGGCTATTCATTCCTTTGATTGTGGTTAACTGCCTTGTTTTAGGACGAGCAGAAGCCTTTGCTTCCAAACAGGGATTTTTTTCATCTATACTGGATGGATTGGGAATGGGACTTGGTTTTACTTTTGCCCTAACCTTGCTGGGAAGTGTCAGAGAAATGCTCGGAAGCGGTGCTATTTTCGGATATAAATTTATTCAGGGCGACGGTATATTGGTTTTTATACTGGCTCCGGGTGCTTTTATTGCCCTTGGCTATCTGATTGCCTTATGAATAAAATCAGTAAAGTTTAAACTTTAAAGAAATTGTTATGGAATATGTAATTATTATTATCTCAGCCATATTTGTCAACAACATTGTGTTGGCTCAGTTTCTTGGTATATGTCCGTTTCTGGGCGTTTCCAATAAAGTAACCACTTCCGTGGGAATGAGTGGCGCGGTTATGTTTGTGATGACCCTGGCTACCATTGTTACCTGGGTTATCAGGTATTATGTTTTGGAACCTTTTGGACTGGAGTTTCTGCAAACCATCAGCTTTATTCTGGTGATTGCTTCGCTGGTGCAGATGGTGGAAATCATACTGAAAAAAGTCAGTCCGCCGCTCTATCAGGCGCTGGGTATATTTTTGCCGCTGATTACAACCAACTGTGCGGTGCTGGGTGTGGCTATATTGACCATTCAAAATGAATTTAACCTGATGGAAGGGGTGGTTTTTGCCATTGCTAATGCCATTGGTTTTGGTTTGGCATTGCTGTTATTTTCCAGCATACGGGAACACCTCGACCTGGTGGATGTTCCGAAAGGCATGCGCGGGGTTCCTATAGCCCTGGTGTCGGCCGGCATTCTGGCCCTGGCTTTTATGGGTTTCGCCGGACTTGTTTAGAATACACACAAACCCTGATATGAAAAAAGCTGTCCTTGTTTACGGGATGGCTTTTTGCTTTCTATCTGTTTTCAGCAATTTTTGGGATTCCTCTGTAAGTATTTGAATATTTACAGCAATTTTATATTTTCGGATATTGTAAATCTGAAAACAAGAATAGCCACAAATGCACGAATTGAAGACGAATTGTTTATTAAAGTATTGGGTGTTAAACGTCAAGAATCAGATTTTTTTAAGACATCCGTAAGACTTTCGGGAAGAAGGTTCAGAAAAAATTTGAATCAGTTAATACCACATTATTTCCTCATTTAAAGGAGATAACAGAAACGAAAACGATTAATCAGGACTTAGGACGCAAAATGCTTTCTTTTTGTACATTCCGGAAAATTTACCTGTCGTTTGAATGTTATAATTCTGTTTAACAAAGAATTAAAAATCTCACTTATGAACCATAACAAAGAAAATAAAAGATTATTTCATCAATGACCATTTTAGGTTTGGCTCATAAGTGAGTATCATGCTGTTTAAACCCTGAATAATTTATTCGTTAGGGCTACAGACATTAACGACGGCGCTCTTTGATACGTGCCGCTTTGCCGGTACGTCCCCGAAGATAGAAAATTTTAGCCCTGCGAACCACACCGAGTTTGTTAACAGTAATTTTATCAATAAATGGAGATGCGAATGGAATAATCCGTTCTACACCGATGCCGCTGGAAATTTTTCTGACAGTAAATGTTTTATTGGCCCCTTCACCATTAATTTGAAGCACAATACCCCGGAAACTTTGCACACGCTCTTTGTTGCCTTCCCGGATTTTGTAATCTACTGTAATGGTATCTCCGGGGCGGAATTTGGGAAATTCCTGCTTCGCAATATAGGTGTCTTCAACATATTGTAATAATTCACTCTTGCCCATGATTCTATAATTTTCTGTATTATTTTCTACTAAAATGGCTGCAAATATATGACTTTAATTCCATTTACGGCAAAACTATCCTTGTCAACCTTTTAAATTTATTAAAAAAAATTGTGGAAAACAAACAACGGCTCCAACCATAATATTAAAAAAATAACCTTTTAGGAACGATAGC
>LZCG01000196.1_pt1 | contig 11546 bp, 13 predicted proteins | sample 768541 | NCBI WGS metagenome assembly LZCG01 (sample SAMN05200874, study PRJNA324366) | oil field metagenome | isolation source: sample BH-FW-1 from oil reservoir | place: India: Bombay High | collected 2015-07-11
GGGACCCATTCCACCGAAACCAATTTCCCCGCAAAACCATGTAGTTCACGTATAACGTTCTCCTTTTTCGAGGTGCATCAAACTAGCAACATGAGAATCAACTCCTCTTAGATCTTTTGGTTTTGCTTTTTGGCTCCTCACGCTTCAGGCAAGGTGAGGGGTGGTTATAAGAGGCACTCCTCATCGAGATATTCCTGTGCGATAAAAACCAAAGCATCATTACCGTAACGTCTCTGCCGACCAGGCAGAAGAACCGTATTCCCTTTCTCTCGCCAAGACGCCCGGATTACCGGTCTTCGTCCAGCCCTGCCTTTACCTGTCTACCACCAAGTAGAGGCAGATACCGCGGCGTCAACAACAATCTTTCCCATCTGCTTGTCAAAGAGGTCTCGTTCTCCGTCATTTTTCCCGCCTTCCGCTGTTCTCTGCGCCTACCTGTCAGAATACGACGGCAGACTCATCTCTTGAGCCTTTCTCTGGGTTACCTTGCCTTAACCATGAGGAACCTGCTTTTTGAAGCTCCCCGCCCTGTGGGCGGGGAGCTTCACTCTGGTGTGAGATCTTTCAGACACTTATCAAGCCATCGCCTGGCGCTTTCTACTTGTCCTAAACGGAACTGAAGCGCGAGCCTGCCGAGAGTCTCATCCTCTGTTGAGATGTTCTTCTTACGGGAGAGGCGATTGTGCAGTCGGTCGAGCGTGGCGGCCTCGGCGTTGATGAGCGCCGTGATCCTCTCCGGGGCCAACCGGTGTAGGAAGTAGAGCTTCGCCAAGAGTTCGACACGGAGGTCTCTGACGTGGCAGACCGGCGTGGTGGCCCACTCCCAGAACGCCTTCTCCCCCTGTGCGGTGATCGCGTAAACCTTGCGGGGAGGGCGTCGCTCTTGCTCGTCTATCCTGACTGAGAGCAATCCCTCCTCTTCCAGGCGGTGGAGGACAGAGTAGAGCTGGCTTGTAGCGATATGCCAAACGGACCCGAGGGCGGCAGAAAGACGGCGACGAAGTTCGTACCCGTGAAGTTCACCCTCCGTGAGAACCCCGAGGACAGCGTACTGCGCCGGAAACTGCTTGCCAGGCATTTTTACTCCTTAGTGGAATATTCCAATAAAGAATAGCGTAGAGAACTGACTATGTCAACCATGACCCGCGACTGATCTATGTCGATAGGCACATCCTTGGGCATCTCCCTCCAGACTCCGGGGTCGTGTCTTGCCTTTTGACTTTTTATGAGTGCCCCCGGCACAACTGCTTCGACTAGTGAACAAAATGGGGCAACTCTACTTGCTGACCTATCCTGTGGATGAAAAGGCAGAGACGGTATGTCTGTTAACTATTGGGGAACATGAAAACTTCTATTGAGGTTTGAAGAAGTACCTAAGGAGAGAGTGAGACGCCTTTTGCACTGGATCCTCCGTCTACTTGTGCACCTTCTTCAAGAACTCCTTGATCTCTGGCATCCCCCCCTGGAAGACGAGGTAGCGTCGTGCGGCTCGCGTTCGGTGATCTCGCCGCAGATCGGGGTGAGCATGATCTCTCGCACCTCCTCCAGGTCATCGGTCTGCCCGAGGGCCCACCCGAGCTTGATGTAGGCGACCTCGGGGAGCATATTCTCCGCCGGGATGATCCCCTTTGCCATCAGGTCTCTTCCCGTATCGTAGACGAACATGTGGACGTAGCCCCACAGTGTCTGAACGGTCATGTAGATCGCGACTCCGGCCGCAGTCGCCCGCTCGATCGCCGGATATACAGGTTTGTTGACATGTCCGAGGCCGGTTCCGGCGATCACGATTCCCTTGTAGCCGTTGTCGACCAGGGAATCGATGATGTCCGGGTGCATGTTCGGGTAGTAGTAGACCAGGGAGACCCGCTCCTCGAAGAAGGGGTGGAGGTCGACCTTCCGGTCGTCGCGGCGGCGGTGGTAGTCGTCCCGCAGAGGGGTCACCCCGGCTCGGGTGACGGTCGCCAGGGGGATATCGCCGATCGTCCGGAACGTCGAACGGTAGGAGGAGTGCATCTTTCGGACCCGCGTTCCGCGATGGAGCAACCCGTACTCATCCGAGGTCGGACCGAACATACAGACCATCACCTCGGCGATCTCAGATATCGCCGCCGTTGTGGCGTGGATCAGGTTGAGGGCCGCATCCGAGGAAGGTCGGTCGGACGAGCGCTGCGAACCGACCATGACGATTGGGACCGGCGGGTTCTGAATCATAAACGAGAGTGCACTCGCAGTATGGTGCATAGTGTCGGTCCCGTGGCCAATGACGATCCCATCGATCCCCTTCTCGATCTCGGCACCGATCGCCTTGGCGAGGGAGATGTACTCCTGCGGCCCCATGTTCTCCGAGAAGACGGCGAACAGTTTCTCGGTCGAGAGATTGCAGATGTCGGCGAGTTCGGGGACGGCCCCGTAGAGTTCACCCGGTGAGAACGCGGGGATGACAGCCCCGGTGCGGTAGTCCAGGCGTGAAGCGATCGTCCCCCCGGTGCCCAGCAGCTTGACGCACGGCTTGTCCGGAGAGACCGGGAACTCCTTCTCCGGGATCTTATAGTGCGCCTCCTTGCTCCCCAACGACAGGATGTCGGTGATCGTCCGAATGTCGATCCCAACGTTGTATCCGGTGGAAAGCTTGAGGACGAGATGAGCGGAATCGTCGAACTCCGAGCGCGGCAGAATGATCCCCCGAAAAGTGCCACGCGTGGTCTCGATCGAGACATCATCCCACACCCTGGTGCCGAACCGCCGCAGGACCTCAAGGGCCTCTCCACGGTACCCCTTCTGCGCGTTGCTCATCAAAGCCTCTCCTCGACCTTCGCTGCCAACCGGTGCAGTGGGACGTTCCCAAGGGCGAGCGGGGCGGAGCCGGCCCATGATCCAATCGCGCATCTTTCGCGTATCGGATGAGTTTACGTGGAATGCTCCCTCCAGTTCGGGAATTCTATCAATGATCTCCGCTTCGGTGTGCAGGGCGTAGCTGCCGACTTAAGGAGTGTGTCGAAGGAGGCCTCTCCATCACGATAGGCGAGTGGGACAAGGACCGTAAGAAGGTCATGGCACAGGTTTCGTGCCTGTACTTCGCCAACGAGCCACAACAGGCGTTCCCCATCGACCTCGGAGTCCCCGCAGGCGCTCCGCAATGCATGTCCAATCAGTGTTCCGGCAAAGGTGGAGGGGAGGTTGTGCTCATCGATCAAACTCCTGAGTAGAGGGAAGAGATTCCGCCTCAGGATGTAGGGATGGGCATCTTCTGGGACTCCCCACCCGCGCAGCCGTTCGAGACGGGCGGCGACCTCATCAGGAAGGTCCGCTCGTGCAGCATCGATCATCCCCTCCGTAATCGGGATCGGTGCCGAGTCGGTGTCGGGATACATCCGGTCCGGGCCGGGGAGGACGCGCTCGAAGAGAGTCGTCCCATCCGGGAGGGCCTTGCGCGTCTCGTTGGGAACGCCCTCGAAGGCCCACAGACAACGCTCCTCGATCGTCTCGATCGCTGTGGGGATATCTGCCGCGGGCCCCCAGAGGAGAACCTGCGCATCGCCTGGCTTCGCACCGAGTTCGGAGCGGAGCACCTCCCAATCCTCCCCCTGTAAGATCGGATCCAACGCCTCGGAATGGGTCATATTCGGCATCTCCAGGCAGGCGATCACCCTCAACCGATCGGAGAGTTCGTCGGCGAAAGACCGCCCGGGACTCGTGAAGAACGACAGGAGCCCAATAAACCCGGGAAGGTTGACGGCCACCGCGTGGAAGTCCTCTTCGGCTCCTGGCAGGCCCGGCACCAGAACAGGATCGACATCGACCGTGCGGATCTTCCACTCTGCCGGATCGGCGACCCGCTCACGCAGCGCTTCCCGAATCTCGAGGAGGGCCTTCTGACGGAACGCCTCGTTGTGCGTCAGCTCAGGGATCCAGCGGATGTGCTGCACACCTTTGATCTCCACCCGCGTCCCACCGGTGATACTGACGTTGACATCCTGACGCGCCGCTCCGATCCCAACGTTGACCCTCCCTGTGCTGCGGGTCAGATACCGGATGTAGTTCGCCGCCTCCGCCGCCTCGTCGGGGGTTGTCATGTCCGGATAGGTTACCGCCTCCACGAGCGGGATCCCAAGCCGGTCCGTCGTGTAGACCCGCTCATGCCCCACGTCACTCACCTCGCGGCAGGAATCCTCCTCGATGGAGATCTGGATGATGCGAACAGTCTTCTTTGCAAGTGGAATCTCACCATCGATCCCCACAATCGCCGTGCGCTGAAATCCCGTCGGGATGCTCCCATCGAGGTACTGCTTCCGCGTGACGTGAAGCTCGCCAACGATACTCGCCTTGAGAAGAAGGGCGATCTCCATTGCGATCGCGAGTGCATCGCGATTCAGCGGGAACGGCGGGGTGTCATCGATGTCGTAGGTGCACGCCGTCTCACCCTTGATCCGATAGATGATGTTCTTCTTCGTCCGAAACTCCATCAAGGCGGTCCCGTCGTATTCACCGAGCTCGCTCAATGTGGGACGCATGTGTCGGACGAGCTGAGCATCGAACTTATCTTCGTCCTGATAGAGACCGGCTGGGCAACGGCAGAAGAGTTTCTTCTCGGTCTTCAATTGCTGATGGATCTCGAGACCACACCGAAAGCCCAACCGCTCGTACAGTTCAGGGGGCGCTTCCCGTCTCGGGACGTACCGAACCCGCTGTCTCGTCTGCTCGTAGTTCTCGGTTGGGTCGCTGCCGTTCATCGTTTGTGATCTGCTCGCGTTCGGCGCTTATCGCAGTTTGTCATCAACGCTCCCCAAGGTGAGTGGGGAGAGGATAGATGACCCAGCACCCAAGCGCAACCTCATCTCCGCATTCCAGCCGAGTCCCAGCCGAACCTCCCAAGCAAGGGGACGAAACAGCACGCGCAGAGTCTCTCTCGTGTGAATGTGGAACCTGTCCTTCGCAGCTTTACAAGTTGCTGCTCCCACATTTCTCCGATTGGAAGTACGATGACTCCCCCATCTACGACCTGTTCTTGCAGAGCTTCGGAAAGACTGGGAAGCGCCCCGGTGGCGATGATGCGATCGAACGGCGCTTCCTCCGGGAGACCCAAAGTCCCGTCACCCACCGTTCCATAAACGTTCTTGTACCCGAGCGCTTGCAGGTTCTCCGCCGCGGCCTCTGCCAGGGTGGCGATCCGTTCGATGGTGAACACACTCTTTGCGAGCTCGGCGAGGATCGCCGTCTGATAGCCGACACCGGTTCCGATCTCAAGGACCTTCTCATCCCCGCTCAGTTCCAGGGCCTCGGTCATCAGGCGACGATGAACGGCTGGGAGATCGTCTGCCCCTCTCCGATCGGGAGCGGGAAATCGCGGTAGGCCTCGTTCCACAGATAAGGGGGGAGGAAGAGATGGCGCGGGACCCTCTCCATCGTCGCCAACACCCGTGGATCGACGATCCCCCGGGACCGGATCTGACGCCTGACCATCGCCTTCCGTTTGGCAACAAACGGGTCATCATCTGCCGTATAACGGACCATAAGAAAGAGTGTAAGCAATTGCACAGGAAGGACAACTCTCTCTTAACACGCGAAGAAACGTGACTCGACAGGCTCCTCCGCATAAACAGTGTCGTTGGTCCACGAACTACAGCCTTTTTAAAGATCCGTATAAGGCTCTGATCGCTGCAAGGTTCAAACCGGGTCAAAGGGTGTTAAAAGACGGTTGTGAACGAGGCGGGAAGGATCTACCGATTCGAAAAGCTCAGGGAGGGTTGCTACAATCGACCCAGAAAGCTTGCCTTAGGAAGGAGATTGACAATGGTAATACTATGCCCAATGACGGAACAGGAGTTCCAGCGCTGGCATGAAGCGTCGATTCGCAACTACGCAGCCGAACACGTCAAGACCGGACGCTGGAGCGAGGAAGAGTCGCTCGAACGAGCACACGAGCAGTTCGAGAAACTCTTGCCGAAAGGGCTTGCGACGGAGGGGCAGCACTTCTATTCGATCGAGGAAACAACTCGCGGCGAAACCCTCGGGATGATCTGGGTGGGGATACAGGACCATGGAGAAGGGCAGCAAGCGTTCATCTACGATTTTCTGATCGATGAGCCCTTCCGCCGTCAGGGATACGGGACGCAAGCGCTACGCGCGTTGGAACCGATCGTTGTAGAATTAGGGGCCGACACGATCGGCCTGCATGTCTTCGGCCACAATCACGCCGCTCGCGCGCTGTATGAGAAGGCCGGGTACATCACGACAAATATCCATATACAGAAGATACTAAAGGCTGTTACATAAACTGGCTCTTTGCCGTTCCGCCTGCAGCACCTGTCTACCGCCTGCCTCTATATTCTTCCCATCTATCCCTACTCCCTGTGTCTCCCTATTAGGGGTAATCCGAGGGAACAGCGCACAGGGAAGAGTTACTTTTCGCTTTCTGGATCTCTTGTACGTCGATCGTTACGCTCGTAGGCCTCGATGATCCGCGCTACGAGTGGATGTCGGACCACGTCAGACTTGTCGAGGTGGACGAAGGAGATCCCATCGACCCCGCCTAGGATAGAACGGACGGCCGCAAGGCCGGAGACGCCTCATCGAGGTCGACCTGGGTGATATCCCCGGTGATCACCGCCTTGGAGTGAAAACCGAGCCGCGTCAGGAACATCTTCATCTGGATCGAGGTCGTGTTCTGCGCCTCGTCCAGGATGACGAAGCTGTTGTTCAACGTACGGCCGCGCATGAAGGCGAGTGGGGCCATCTCGATCCGCCCGTGTTCAGTCAGCTTCTCGAACTCGCTCGTCGGGATCATATCGAAGATCGCGTCGTACAGCGGGCGCAAATACGGGCTCACCTTGGCCTGGATGTCACCGGGAGGAACCCGAGCTCCTCCCCGCCTCCACCGCCGGGCGGTGAGGATGATCCGCTTCACCTTCTCCCGCTTCAGGTAATCGATCGCCATCGCCACAGCGAGGTAGGTCTTCCCCGTCCCGGCCGGCCGATGGAGAAGACGATGTCGTTCTTGCGGATCGCCTCGATGTACCGGTGCTGGCCGACCGTCTTGGCGCGGATCTCCTCTCCCCAATGGGTCACCCGCACCACATCGGAGAGGACCCCCTCCACTCCGTTTCCACTTTTGATCTGCCCGATCAGGTAGCGGACCTCAGATAGGCTGGGGGTGTGATTCGACTCGATGATATCAAGGAGCTTCTCAAACAGGGAGCGGACCTGTTCCACTTCTTCGCGTGTCCCCTCGATGCGGATCGTCTCTCCACGGGCGAGGATCCGCGCCGGGAACGCCTTCTCGATCTCTTTCAGATTGCGGTTGAACTCACCCAGAAGAGCGGTCGATTCCGCATTATCACGCAGGATGATCTCCGCAGTGGTCGGTTCGATCGTCTTTCACCCCCTAAGAGATGGTTATCGGTCGCGCCAGTGATCCTGACCCACACCTCATCGCCTGGCTTCATCGTGCCCCCTGTGGAAAGATGGGTATCGATGTAACCGCGTGTGTAGCCGCGCCATCGCCCATCTTTTTCCTCCTCGATCAAGACGGTCTCTTCTCCCCCCACTAAACCATCGAACAGACGCCGCCGTACGTTTCGGCCCACCTCAGCGAGGATTCCGGCCCGCTTCTTCTTCTCCTGTTCGGAGACCGCGTCGGTGAAGCTTGCCGCTTCGGTCCCCTTCCGAGGAGAGTAGCGAAAGATATGAAGGTTCGCAAACCCGACCTCCTCGATCACTGCACAGGTCCGTGCGAAGGCCGCCTCGTCTTCGCCGAGGAAGCCGACGATCACGTCCGCCCCGAATGTGGCCTGCGGGATCCTCCGGCGGATCAACTCGACGCGAGAGCGGTAGAAGGACGCAGTGTAGCCTCGGCGCATACGGCGGAGGACGGTATCGTCCCCGCTCTGGAGGGGGATGTGGAAGTGTGGGCAGGCACGCGGATCCTCGGCAAAGGCCGCTACAAGGCTTGCGGTGATCCCGGATGGATTGATCGAAGCGAGGCGCAGGCGCCGGAGTTCGTCGATCCGAAGGATCCCCCGAACGAGGCCCGTTAGATCCCCGTCGGGCGGTGCATACTGAGCGAGGTTGATCCCCGTGAGGACGAGTTCGCGATAGCCGTTTTCAACCAGGTGACGGGCCTCTGTGAGAACCGCGTCGATCGACTTGCTGCGCGCGGGTCCGCGGACCTGCGTGGTGCGGCAGAAGGTGCACGAAAGGTCACAACCGTCCTGTACCTTGAGGAAGGCCCGCACGTGGTCGACGTGAGAGCTGATCGCTTCCCAATCGAGCGAGGGCGAAGGACCTGCAGAGAGAAGCCCTTGTTTGCCAGCAAGGGTCCGCGCCACCGCCTCTTCGATCCGCGACTTCCACGCGTTCCCCGCAAGGAGATCGGCCTCGGGAACTCTTGTCAGCCCTTGCATGACGCCATCAGCGAGACAGCCGATGAGGAGGATCTTCGCTTCCGGCCGCTCCCTCCGCAGGCGGTGCATCGCCTGGCGGGCCTTGCGCTCGGCAAGAGAGGTGACCGTGCAGGCGTTCACAATGTAGAGGTCGGCGTCACCGGAGACGATATCGTATCGATCTGCCAGACGCTCATGCATCATCTGCGTCTCGTACTGATTCACCCGACAACCAAAGGTGACAAATCCAATGCGCGGGCGGGAAGTGAAGTCCTTCATCTACGTGTGCCTGGTCACGGTGAACCGGTAGACGCGTAAAGGTTCATCCGGCCCGATTCCCGCCTGCATCCATTCGATCTCAAGCTGCTCTTCCACGGTCTTCACCTGAGGAAGGTCGGGAAGGAGAAGCCCGCGGCGCCAGCCGCTTTCGACGATCACCCTGTAACGGGCGGGATCAAGGTCCGCCTGCATGCACTCTTCCGGTGCGCTCAGGATATCCGCGCTCACTGTGAGGTCATCGAACTCATCCGAGGATACCGGGTGAAAGCGCGGATCGCCGGTTGCCGATTCTATCGCATCAGAAATGATCGCGTGGGCGATCGACCCCTGGGTGGACAGGAAAGCTCTGATGCACCCGCCCAGGTTCCCGTCCTTTTTTATCGTGACGAAGACACCAGCGCGCATCTCCGGGGAAAGGTTATCGGGAGGGGCGATCACCTCACCCTGCCGCACAGAAGACTCGATCGCTTCCCTGGCAAGCTTCACGTCTGGATTCATCTCAAACCAAGGATACCCGCACCGGGGTAGGTGTCAACCCGCAGTATTGACATTTCCCTTTCCTTATGATAGCGTCAAGCTTACGGATCTCTTATGAGGGGGAAAACGATGCGCAAACAGATCCTGATCTCCCTGGCGTCAGTGTTGGTCGTTGTCGGGATTGTAATCGGGTGGTATTTGGTTACCCAACGCCATGTCGGACGTCTCGTCGCACAAGGAGAACGGACCAATATCCTGCTCCTTGGCCTGGACAAAGTTGGGGATACAAGCCGAAGTGATACGATGATCTTACTGAGTCTGGCTCCAGGAGAGGACGTTGTGTTGATCTCTCTCCCGCGGACCTGAGGGTGAAGTTCGCAAACGGCGAGTTTCACAAGCTGAACGCCGCGTACCCCCTCGGCGGGGGCAAGCTCGCCCGCGAGACGGTCTCCGCGCTGCTCGGGATCGAGGTCCCGTTCTATGTTAGCCTGGACTACGCCGGGTTTGAGCACCTGATCGATCAGCTGGGTGGTATCACCCTCACCGTGGAGGAACGGATGCTCTACAATGATGAGCGGGCCGATCCTCCTCTTCATATCGATATTCAACCCGGCACGCAGACGTTCGACGGGAAGACAGCGCTAGACTATATCCGCTACCGCGGCGAGACCGGAGACCTCGGCCGGATCGCCCATCAACAGAAGCTCATAGCAGCCATCCTCGAGAAGGGAGTTCAAGATCAGGACTACACCACGATCCGCAAGATGCTGCAAGAGATCTACCCCTACCTGAACACGGACCTCTCTCTGATCGACCTGTACGACCTGGCGAAGCTCGTGCAGGGACTGAACCGTAACCAGGTTCAGATGGCGACCGTACCGGGGATTCCCGTCGTGATCGATGAGATCAGCTATCTGGAGCCGCAGGTCGTGGAGATGGAGAGGCTCATCGCGCGGATGATCAAGGGGATCGACCTTCTCACAGCTAACGAGATCAGCATCGCGGTCTACAACGGCAATGGAGTTCGTCTGATGGCAAGTAATACCGCAGACTACCTCCGTAAACGGGACTTCAGGATCACGAAGGTGAGCAACGCCGAGTCGTTCAACTACGAGAAGACCTACATCGTGGTGTTGACCGAGGAGGCGAAGGCGTGGATCTTAGAGCAGGCCCTTCCCGGTGAGGCGACTGTCGTCACCCCGGAGGACTTTGCGCCGCACTACGAAGCGCTTGCTCCACCTCCGGAGGGAACAGACCTTCTGTTGATCGCTGGGGCGGGCTTTGAGGTGGAGAATGAATGATAAACCTCTCCTTCGCTCCGCGATCGACCTGATCGCCGAGAAGAAGGGGAAGCGGATCATCGTGATCGACCTCAGGGATTCGGCTATCCCCACCGAGTACTTCGTGATTGCTGAGGGGGAGAACCCTGTTCACGTAAAGGCAATCGTCTCCAACCTGAGAGAGAAGTTTCCGTTAAAAGCGATCCATCGAGAAGGACTCGCCGAACGGCGCTGGGTCGTGCTCGACTACGGCGAGATAGTGGTGCACGTCTTCTTGAGTGAGACCCGCGAGTTCTACGATATCGAATCCCTATGGTCCGACCACATCGTTGAGGTATAACAGGTTCAGATCTTGCAATCCAACTTTAAATTCTCACCTTTTTATTTAACAGCGGCGAGAAATGTAGGATTGCAAGACCTGAACACATGCGCGCTCTTGGTCTAGAAGCGGTAGGAGAGGGTGAAGCTGTCTTTGGTCATCCCTAAAGAGAATCCCGTATCCTTGGCGACCTTGTAGGCATCCAGACCGCTGTAGACGCGGAAACCGATGGTGGCAAGAGCGAGCACCGAATATCCAGCTGTCCACATCTCCCGCGGTAATACCGATACAACGAACGTTCCGGCGGCGGGAATCGCCAGGCCGACTCCAAAGTGGATGATCGCTTTGTCTACCTGATCGTTCAGTAACTGCCCCAGGCCGGGGATGAGGAATGAAGAGACACCAGGGATCCAGGCATCTTGCGACTCTTGCGCGGCCACACTCATTGCGAGCCCCGTTAGCAGCCCCACTAGCACAACACCGACCACCAGCATCTTTTTCATCTTACTATCTCCTCCTTTTTGTATATTACTTACGAGACGGAGCATTTGTCAAGGGTCGGGTAGGTTTCCCCGGTCGATGGTCGGCTACATGCCTGCCTGCTGCAGGCAGGTCCCCGCCCTTTTCCTCCGACGTGTTCTGTTGACACACCTCCTTACTGCAACCAATATAGCACTTTGACAAACGGCAGACAAACCCGTAATTTTGCATAAAGTACATGTTTAGCGTTCACCCGTCAGGGAGGTTGGGCTACCAAAGGTAGTTGCCCAAGTAGTAGAGGAAGTTGGCCGTCCTTGGCGAGCAGCACCGCGG
>LZCG01000197.1_pt1 | contig 11533 bp, 16 predicted proteins | sample 768541 | NCBI WGS metagenome assembly LZCG01 (sample SAMN05200874, study PRJNA324366) | oil field metagenome | isolation source: sample BH-FW-1 from oil reservoir | place: India: Bombay High | collected 2015-07-11
GGCCCATTCGTCAATGCGTGATCTGGTTATGTCGGGCTGATTGTCCACATCAAGCACCAACCCAACGAATTTGCCATGACGTTCTGCTTTGGATTTTTTTATAATCGTAACCATCTGTAGGCCATTCGCGATTTAAACAGTTTTTTAAGCTGTTCGGCCCATTCGTCAATGCGTGATCTGGTTATGTCGGGCTGATTGTCCACATCAAGCACCAACCCAACGAATTTGCCATGACGTTCTGCTTTGGATTTTTTATAATCGTAACCATCTGTAGGCCATTCGCCGATAACATTGGCTTTTCTGCCAATCATGTCATCGTAGAGGTCTCCCAGCGAGTTGGCAAATTCCAGGGGGTAAGCTAATTGGTCGCCAAGGCCAAACAGAGCCACCTGTTTTTTACTCATGTCAACGTCGTCCAGGACTTTCAGGAAGTCTTCCATATCGTCCTGAATTTCGCCGGTACCCCATGTAGAACCTCCGATAATGAGATTATCGAATTGGTTTACCAAATCTGCGTCAGCATCGGATACATGAATAACATCGAGGTTTTCTTCTCCAAAAGCCTGTTGCATCTCCATGGAAACTGTTTCTGAGTTGCCCATGGCTGACGCATAAAAAAGTCCTATCTTTTCATTCTTTTATTTAGTTCTGTTTACTTATTAATATCTAACACGCCTCCACAACAAGTGTTCATCAAAATTGTTGACACAATCGGTTGAAGAAAACGTAAAAGGGATCGGAAAACTTTTCGCCCTTTTCAAGAAATCATGAAAAATATATTTTTGTTTGCTTACCACATACCCGCCTGAATGCCTATATAAAACATGCGGGGCGCCCCGGGGCCGTAAATATAACCGGCATCCCGGTATAGTCCGGCATCAAAATCATTCTGGTAACTATTCAACAGGTTTTTAACTCCGGTGTAAGCTTTTAGTTTCATTGTTTCGGATAGAGAAAACTCACGACTGATTTTGAAGCCCAGTTCAATAAATTCAGGAGAATCTTTCAAAACAGTATATTCATTGTCAGCATTAATCATATGGGGTACTTTCATAGTGCCGGTATAATTCCCATTTATAACCATTTCCCATTGGGGTGAAGGATTCCAGTTCAACACCATGTAGCCATAATTTTTGGGGTGCGCACAAGGTTTTTGTAGTCGTGGTAGAATCAGGGTTTCCGGATTCGGGTTCCCAAATGATTTCTTTTTCATCATATTTTGATTGCTGCAGGGTATAGCCCATGGTGAGGTTTAATTTATCGCCATAGGCCCATTTGCCTTCAAGGTTCATTCCGGCCACTGCAGCACCACTTCCGTTGGTGCGGAATAAAATGGCTTCGTCTCCGTCCATAATCAGTTCACTGACAAATGGGTCATTCAACTGGGTATAGAATCCTTCTGCCAGAATATAGGTTTGATTTTCATCCACAGAGCGGGAATGGTCTAAAGACAGGCTGAAGCTTTGTGAACGCTCTTCTGTAAGGTTGTCGGCGTTGATGGTGCGAATGGCTCTGGCTCCGGCAACTTCGATATGCAGGTCTTCATTAAATATCTGTGGGGCTCTGAAGCCTGTTGAATAAGATGTTCTGAGTTGCATGCTTTCAGACAGTTTCCAAAGCAGGTTGGCCCGCGGACTAAAAATGATATTGTTTACCAGGTTATGGTTATCAACGCGTACGCCTGTGCGAAGTTTCAGGATGTCGAAATTCCATTCACTCTCCAGATAACCGCCCAGGTTTCTGATGGTTTGGTCGCTGATAGTGAGTATGTCGGTTAGTCCGATTTTGTTATCTTCAAGCGTAGAATATTGGTATTCAACGCCGGCTGAAAGATTGGCCGGGGCAAAAAGCAAACGGGAAACATATCCGGAATACTGCAACCCGGTAACACTTGTCAGCTCGCTGGTTTCTCCGTAGGCTTCCGGGTCTTGTTCAGCGCCGTAATAGGTGGCGCGATCCACGAGTTGAAGCGAGGTGAACGGGGCTATTTTGTGTTTATAATCAGAAGATAACCATTCGTAATTTACAGAACCACTGTTGATTTTTGATTCGATTTGTTCGGCAATGTCTGCCATATGAGCCGGCCGGTCAAATTTGTTTCCGCCGCGACGGAACTCTTCAATATAGTGATATTCAGCATTGATTTTTTCCTGCAGGTTAAAACGATAGAAAGTGCGCATTCCGAAAGTTCCCGATTCAATTTCACCTAATTCTGAAAAATCATCTTTTGTTTTGGGTGTTCCGTCGCTATTTGCATCCCAAAGTGCATCGGGATTGGCGTTGTATGCATCACGGTTTCGGTACTGGCCAAACAGGAACATTCCTGAATTGTAGTCTTTACTGACCAGTGAACTATTAAAACTGAGGATTTGGTCTGCGGCATTGTTACCATAAGAACCTGAAGTGGCTTTAAAGCGATAGCTGTTTTTCACAGGTTCCTTTGTGATGATGTTTACAGTTCCTGCAATGGCATTAGAGCCATACATCGAAGAACCGCCACCGCGAATAACTTCCACGCGATCGACCATGGTGGCAGGAATCTGGTCGAGGCCATACACATTACTTAAAGCACTCATAACCGGACGACTGTCGATGAGTATTTGGGTATAAGCCCCTTCCATACCGTTGATTCTTAGCTGTGTAAAACCACAGTTTTGGCAATTGTTTTCTACCCGCAGTCCGGGCTGAAAGTTGAGCCTTCGGCCAGATTGACTGATTGTGTGATATCGAAAGTTTTGCTGTCTAACACATTCACTACGGTTGTGGCTTCTTTTCGGCTGATTTTGTCCCGGTTGGCTGTTACGACAATACCTTCTACATTCAACAGGTCAGGTTCCAGCTCAAAGTTTATCTCCAGCGTCACTTTCTTTTTGGCATGGAAGGTTTTTTCCATGCGTTTATATCCGATGGCCTGGGCTACCAATGTGTGGGGGCCTTCTTTGAGGTTGACCAACATGTAATGGCCGGTGGCATCGGTAGCGGTTCCTTTTTTGGTGTTTTTTAAATAAATGTGTGCAAACGGAATGTGTTCGCCGGTTTTTTTATCGACAACATGGCCAAACACATTGGCATCAGACTGGTATTTTTCGGGAATTCCAAGGCGTTCTAAATCTTCTTTTAATGCTACTTTTTTAAAATCGTATGCGCTTTGTGCAAAATTTGTACTTATAGTAAGGATGCACAAGAATCCTGTAATTATGGTTTTTAGTTTCATTATTCCGGTGTTAAAAAATGATACGTTTGATGAAAATACTTGCTATTTCAGTATTTCCAAACCGGAGGTCCACGATAATTAAAATTTGTAAGAAGTACAGGTTTATAGAAGTGACCGTGTTCAGTTAAGAAATTAAATTTCCTGAGAATAAAAATACCGGTAAGCAGCAATGCCAGGGCCATGTAAAATATTAAATGCGTAGTTGCCTGAAGAAAGCTGAATTCATGTGCTGAATGCTTGTGACCAGCAGCGTGAGAGGCTCCCGGTTTATCCTGCGATATGGGCTTGTAAGGGTGGGCATGAACGATGAGAAATCCTTCGGGGGGAAATATGATAATGCCAGTTGTTGAGATAATTGTGTTGCATTATCATCAAACTTGATAGTGATATTATCATGAAAAGGATTTTTTTAATCCTCATAATTTTCCCTTATTATTTGATGCAAATGTATCAGGTATTTTTAAGCCGGAAATACCAAATATAGGGATTTTATTCATTAATATCTGATAAATCTACTATTTCGTTGATGATAGCATAAACGGTCAGTCCTGAAACGGTATGAATGCCAAGTTTTGAAGTGATGTTTTTCTGTGAGTGATAATGGTATGCGGGCTTAAAAAGAGTTTTTCGGCAATTTCACGGTTGGTCATTCCCATGGCTACCAATTTCAATACATTAATTTCCCGTGGTGATAATTCAGAATTTTGAATGGATTTAAGCGGCTTTTGCAGCCAGGTATTATGCCAGAAAGCAAATTTTTTAAAAAGTTTTCTTTCGGATTCAAGAGGCTGGATGGTATCCCAGAATTCAGGTTCATCAATCTGTTCTTCCCGATTAGTATGGATGCCAATGACGGGTGTGGTTCCCGCACCATGTTGGCAGCGGCCCTGGCGGCGGCATTTTTTCCATTCTGAAACACTGACCAGAATCAACCTGTAGGATTTTTCTACCCTAGCCTCACGAAAACTATTTTATCTCTGAAAAAATATCTACTACATATCCTTTAAAATAATTGGTCAAAAGGGTTTTCAGACCAAAACCTATAACAGGGATTTCAGAAATAACAGCAATTCGGGCTATGGGCATGATGAGTTTATCAAATGGTTTGCAACGGGAATTTTTTTAGTTCTGATTCCATTTCTGCTATCAGCGGAACGATGACCCGGTCTTCAAGAAGGCCATGATCGTTGAGATCCTTTTCCAGATTAAAAAGTTCAATAAGAATTTTTCTGCAAAGATTTTGGTCACTGACCGGGGGAAGATATTTGATGATAATATTTTTGAGATCGTAAAGCTTTTCTTCGATATTATCATGTTCTTTAGCATATATATGGATGCTGTAATTCTTCATTTTTTTTTGTAGTTCCGGCGATAACACCTTTTGGTTATAGGCCTCAGCGATTTCAAGAATGTAAGGAAAGGTAACCTCCTCTTCCTTTTGAATGTGTTCTTCCACTTCTTTGCGGTATTTTTGGAAAAACTGGTTGAGAATTTCCATGTTTTTTGATTTCAGTTCACATTGGCTTTCCATTCCTTTAATCAAGGATTCGATTTCAGGAATTTTATCATGAACATAATAGTTGTGTGCATTTTTAAGATAGGAAATGGCTTGTTTGGTTGGGAAATGTTGTGGCGCCGCTTCGGGAATATAAGAAGGGTCAAGAAATGAATTTACCATTTTTACAAAAAAATCAGGCTGAATGTTGTTATCGAGGCAAACCGTTTCAACGGACTTGTCTCCAAAGCCCAGCGAAATATTAAACCGTTCAAGTACAAACAATAATAAATGGTTGAGATGAATTACATCTGCCATTTTCATATGTTCGTCAATATGTTGTGCCGACATAACTAATTTTTTAACAAAGATAGCTTGTTTAGATCAATTCCAAACGGTGTTTGAAAATTGAAGGAATAAAATTTTTACCTTTTCTTAAGATAAAGAATAAAGCGTTGTCGGCAAGGTGTTGTTTTATGCAAACAGTAACAGGCTTAAAGCCATAATGGCCATGCCGGCAATCAGCCCATAAATGGATAAATGATGTTCACCATATTCCCGTGCGGAGGGCAGCAACTCGTCCAGTGATATGAAAACCATAATTCCGGCTACGGCCGAAAACAAAATACCAAAGACAGCCGGGGTCATAAATGGCATTAGTATCATATAGCCTATCAACGCCCCTATCGGCTCTGAAATTCCTGACAGGAATGAATAGTTGAAAGCTTTTTTCTTGTTGCCGGTAGCATAATAAATAGGTACGGAAACAGCAATTCCTTCCGGAATATTGTGAATGGCGATGGCTACGGCGATGGCAATGCCCAATTCCGGGTCGCTGAGGGCTGCAGTGAAAGTGGCCAGTCCTTCCGGAAAATTATGGATGGCAATAGCAAGTGCTGTAAATAAACCCATGCGCATGAGTTTGTCGTTTTTCTTTTTGCTGCTGTCCATGTCTTCTACACTTCTGACTTCATGAGGGTTTTCAACGCTTGGGATGAAATAGTCGATAAGGGCGATGAGGGCAACGCCTGCAAAAAATCCAATCACCGTTGCCCAATATCCACCAGTATCTCCATACACTTCGCTCAAAGAATCTCTGGCTTTTCCAAAAATTCTATAAAGAAACATAAATCATTACGCCGGCTGAGAAACCTAAAGCCACAGACAAGAATTTTTTGTTGGTCGTTTTAGCAAAAAATGCTATGGTACTCCCGATACCTGTAGCGATACCGGCAAATGCCGTCAGCCCAAAAGCATATAAAATTACATTAAAATCAATGTTTTCCATTTTTTGCTATTTTATTTTTTCTACATAAATATTTTTAGAAAGATTTTGATTGAGAAAGATGGTTTGCTGTTTCACTTCAATCTTTATCATTTCCGCTTCCTTTAAAATCAGGATTACCCGTATTTCTGATGTTGGTCTTATGGGTATCGCAGACAGCATCTCATGTAATTCTTTATGATGGTGATTGATGCGGATTACTTTATAGGCTCCTGGTAAATCAACCTCATGAAGGCCAATTACATTTTTATCAACTGGCATATTGAATTGTTTGTCCGGAATCGGGTCGCCATGAGGATCCCGCTTTGGATATTTCAGAAATGCTTCTATGCGGTTGATAAGTAGCTCTGATGACTGGTGCTCCAAGGCTTCAGCTTCTTCATGAACCTCCTGCATATTCAGATGAAGCACCTCATACAGAAAGGTCTCCCAAAGCCGGTGCCGCCTGATGACATTCAAAGCCAATTGTTTGCCTGATTCTGTCAGCGCCAATTCCTTATACTTTTGGTATTTCACCAGTTTCCTTTCAGCAAGCTTTCGGGCCATTTCTGTAACCGCTGCATTGGAAATATTTAATTTTTCTGCCAGTCGCGAACTGGTTACACTGACTTTTTGGTCCTCCTTGATTTGATAGATGGCTTTTACAAAGTTTTCATGACTGATATTCATATTTAAGTATTCTTAAAAAAATATTTAACCAGGGCAAAAATATGAAAAGATTGTAAAAATTATTAAACAATAAGGTTTTTTTGGTATCGAAAGACGTTATTTGCTGGTTTGACTAAATTTGTAAGCTGATAATATATAGAACCAAAATATTACAAGATGAAAAACAGAACCAACCAAAAAGTATCAAAAGGATTGTTTTGGGTTTTATTTTTCTTTGTTGTGGCAGTATCGTTTACTTCCGGTGAGGAAAAGACCTACCTGGCCGCCCCTGGAAAAATCACAAGACAACAGTTGGAACAAGACAGTATTTTTAAGCCGGTTTTCAAAAAAGAGTATGCGGCCTTCCATCCTGTGCTTGATTCATTTCCGGTAAATCTATTACAAAAACATCAGGTTGTGATTATTCTTGGAACATGGTGTCCTGATTCATGGAAGCAGGTGCCGAGGTTCTTTAAAGTCCTGGATGAGGCAGGTTATGATCAACCTGTGGACATTTATGTTGTTGACCGAAAAAGAGAAGCTGGCGATGTTGACCTGTCACGTTACCATCCCGAACGAATTCCAACATTTATATTTTATGAAAACGGCCGGGAATCCGGACGCATTACCGAACGACCGGCTAAAAGCCTGGTCGTTGATATTCAGCATATTCTAAAAGATTCGTTGGATTAACTTATAAAGTAGTGTAATTTTGCAAACATGGCTACAGTTTTAACGAAAGTAACAGCATTGCAGGAATTCCTTTTGTTAAAAAAAAGGAATGGTTCGAAGGTGGGTTTTGTTCCCACTATGGGCGCTTTGCATGAGGGCCATCTATCACTGGTGCGTTTGGCCAGAAAAGAGGCAGATGTTGTCGTGGTTAGCATTTTTGTTAATCCCATACAGTTTAACAATAAAAAAGATTTAGAGCGCTATCCGCGAAATTTGGAGCAGGATATTCAATTGCTCGAAAAGGAACATGCTGATTTTATTTTTGCTCCTTCCGTAGAAGAGATGTATCCCGACAATGCCCATCAAACTTATGATTTTGATGGTCTTGAGAAAAGACTGGAAGGGGCCTTCAGGCCCGGACATTTTCAGGGGGTAGCTGTTGTTGTACATCGGTTGTTCGATATCGTAAAACCCGATTTTGCCTGTTTTGGTGAAAAAGATTACCAGCAATTGCTTATCATTAAAAAACTGGTGGCACTGGAAAATTTGCCTGTCAAAATCATTGGAGCTCCCATTGTCAGAGAACCCGACGGTTTGGCAATGAGTTCAAGAAATCAGCTTCTTAAAAATAATGAAAGAATGCTGGCTTCTATGATATATCAGGTTCTGAAAATCGCAAAAGAAAAAGCTGCCACAATGTCTCCTCAGCAAGTCATTGCCTTTGTTCAGAAGTATTTTGATGACATCCCTGAATTTACGCTGGAATATTTTACCATTGTCGATAGCCAAAATTTGTTGCCGATAGTTTCCTGGAAGAATGCCCATGAACCCAGAGGCTTAATAGCTGTTTATCTTAATGAAGTCAGATTAATTGATAATATTGTATTTTAATTTTTTAAATCATGAATATAGAAGTAGTAAAATCAAAAATTCACAGAGCAACCGTTACGCAAGCCGACTTAAACTATATTGGCAGCATTACTATTGATGAGGCTTTGATGGATGGGGCAAACTTGATTGAATTTGAAAAAGTTCATGTACTTAATATTAATAATGGTGAGCGTTTTGAGACCTATGTCATTAAAGGAGAAAAATACTCCGGACAAATTTCTCTTAACGGGGCGGCAGCCCGAAAAGTCCAACCCGGTGACCTGGTGATTATTGTATCTTATGCTACCATGGATTTTGAAGAAGCCAAATCTTTTAAACCCCATATTCTTTTCCCTGATTCTGATAATAAAATTTAATATTTTGAATTTGAGAAAAACGATTTTAACAGCACTAAAACTGCTTTTTTTCCTTAGCCTTGGATTTTTCTTTATCTGGCTATTCGTTAAAAATCTCTCACCACAACAAATTGATGAGATTCTCGATTCGGTGAAGCACGCCAACTATAGCTGGCTTCTTTTGTCAATGATTATCGGAATTTTTAGCCATCTGATGCGTACCTTAAGGTGGAAGATGCTTTTAAAACCTATGGGTTATTATCCTAAAACTTCCAATGTTCTGATGTCGGTTTTTATTGGTTATCTGGCTAACCTGGCTTTGCCCCGGCTGGGCGAAATAAGCCGTTGTGCTGCCCTGGCTAAATATGAAAAAATTCCTTTACAGAAAGGATTTGGTACGGTAGTCACAGAACGTACCCTCGATTTTATTACACTCGTTGTTTTGTTTTCCATTACCATTATAATCCATTTTCAGAAAATTGGTCTTTATTTTACAGAAAAAGTCGTGGAACCAATACAGGAAAAAATCCTGGCCTTACCAAATCCTAATCTTGTTTTTATATTATCGGAGGCGTTCTTTTATTGTTAGTGGGGTTCCTGATTTATTTCAGACAACATTTGGAACGGTTTAAAATTTATGTAAAACTTCGTGATATTATTAAAGGGTTTTGGGAAGGCTTTGCTTCTTTGGCAAAAATGAAAAAACCCTGGTTGTTTGTGTTCTATACCGTTTTAATATGGTTGTCCTACTGGATAATGACCCATGTAATGTTTATGTCTTTGACCGAAACAAAACACCTGGGGCTTAATGCCAGTTTGATTGTGTTGATGTTTGGATCTATCGGAATGATCGTTGTTCAGGGCGGCATTGGTATCTATCCGGCTATTGTCGCTGAAACCATGTTTTTGTTTAATATTTCAGCAACTACAGGCTATGCTCTGGGGTGGCTTCTCTGGTTCGCCCAGACTTTTATGTTGATTTTTATTGGTGTTCTTTCTCTGGGGTTGATGCCGGTTTTGAACAAAGCTGAGAATGTGGTTGAAACCATGAATTAGCATCATGTATATTTTTGACTTATTGATAGTTCTGTATAAAAATAACCTTTTATGACTTTAGATACAATCCAATCCAAGATTCTTAACCGCGAGCAACTGGCTTCGGCTGTTTTTCGGTGGAAGTTTTTTAAACAACAAATTGTTTTTACCAACGGTTGTTTTGATATTCTTCATCGTGGCCATATAGACTATTTATCCAAAGCCCGTGCAAAAGGGAATGTGCTGATTATAGGTCTGAATACCGATGCTTCCGTAAGCCGGATTAAAGGCGCTGAACGACCGCTTCAGGATGAATATTCCCGGGCCTTGCTGCTGGCCTCTTTGGGTTTTGTTGACACGGTTGTGCTTTTTGATGAAGACACACCCTTTGAACTGATTAAACAAGTGAAACCCGATGTTCTTGTCAAAGGGGCTGATTATAAACCGGAGGATATTGTAGGCTATGATATTGTCACAGAGAGCGGAGGACGGGTGGAAACTATCGATTTTTTGCCGGGGTTTTCTACCTCTTCTATTGTCCATAAAATTAAAAGCACCTGATATGGCAAAAGTCAAAACCCGTTATTATTGTCAAAATTGTGGGGCACAAACTTCACAATGGATGGGGAAATGCCCAAGTTGTGGCGCCTGGAATACGCTTGTCGAAGAGGTTATCTCCACTAATAAATTAAAATCCGGCAGCAATCAGCTACAGGGCGATCACCGTCCCTCCCCTGTTTATGAAATTAATACTGAAAATATCCGGCGTATAAGTACAGGGAATAATGAATTTGACAGAGTTCTCGGAGGAGGGATGGTGCCCGGAGGAATTACGCTGGTTGGAGGTGAGCCCGGTATTGGTAAATCAACCCTTTTGTTGCAAATAAGTATTCGGCTTCCTGAAATTAAAGTGTTATATGTAACAGGTGAAGAGAGTAGCCAACAGGTAAAAATGCGGGCCGACCGAATTGGCGGTGACAATAAAAATTGTTTTATTTTTTCTGAGACCTCTGTCGAAACCATACTGGTCAACATGAAAGAACTAAAACCTGAAGTGGTCGTTATTGATTCTATTCAGACGCTCCATACCGAATCCCTTGAATCTTCCCCGGGAAGTGTTTCCCAGATACGTGAATCGGCGCTGCAAATTCAGCATTACGCAAAACAATCCCATATACACGTTTTTCTTATCGGACATATTACCAAAGAGGGACAACTTGCCGGGCCGAAGGTACTCGAACATATGGTCGATACTGTGTTGCAGTTTGAAGGTGACCGGAATTATGGCTACCGTATCCTCAGGGCTATCAAAAACCGGTTTGGTTCTACAGCTGAACTGGGTATTTATGATATGAACAGCGAAGGGCTTGCCGAAGTCCTTAACCCTTCTGATATTTTGTTATCCCATCGCGATGATTCCCTTTCGGGGATTGCTATATCGGCCTCAATGGAAGGCGCCCGGCCTTTGCTTATAGAAACCCAGGCTTTGGTTTCTACAGCCGCCTACGGGACACCCCAACGCAGCACTACAGGTTTTGATGCTCGACGATTAAACATGTTGCTCGCTGTTCTGGAGAAAAGAAATGGTTTCAAACTGGGAATTAAAGATGTCTTTTTGAATATTGCCGGTGGTATCCATGTTTCCGACCCCGCCATTGATCTGGCCGTGATTGCTTCAGTTCTTTCCTCTAATATTGACCAACCTATTGATTCCCAAACCTGTTTCGCGGCCGAAACAGGGCTGTCTGGTGAAATAAGAAGTGTCCATCACATTTTACCCCGCATTGCTGAAGCAGATAAACTGGGTTTTCGTCGTATTTTTATTTCAAAATATAATACCAAACCGCTCAAAAAACACTCCTTTCAAATCGAAATTGTTCCCGTAGGAAATACCCGCGAACTTTTTCAAAAACTTTTTTAAGCTGATTCTTAACTAACTACAAATTTTCATTAAATTA
>LZCG01000198.1_pt1 | contig 11531 bp, 16 predicted proteins | sample 768541 | NCBI WGS metagenome assembly LZCG01 (sample SAMN05200874, study PRJNA324366) | oil field metagenome | isolation source: sample BH-FW-1 from oil reservoir | place: India: Bombay High | collected 2015-07-11
CTCGACGTGTTCGGCCTCCTTTTTGATGAAGCTCATCGGGATGAACAGTGGGAAGTACGCGTTCTTGTGGCCGGTGCTTGAACCTTCTGTCGAGGCCGGCTTGAATCGCCTCCCACAGCTCGTAGCCGTAGGGCTTGATGATCATGCAGCCGCGCACCGGTGCGTAGTCGGCCAGGTCTGCCATGCGTACCACGTCGGTGTACCACCGTGAATAGTCCTCGCTTTGTGGGGTAACGCCTCTCGCTGTCATACCAATTCTCTCCTTCGCTTTCAAATTGGTGGGTCGTCAGGGTGATCCTAACGATACCCGCGGGTGGTCCTCATAGAGTCTTGCTTGCCTCAAAAAAAGCGTTCTAAGTGTACCCTTTTCTCGGCCGAGTGAAAAACCGAGATAGGAGCATCGCCCGTTCAGGATGGTAGACCAATGACGCGCGCGCAATTTTATTGTGAGGGAGCCAGGAAACCAGGAAAAGGTTTCACCCTATGAACCCAATAACCAGGCAAAGGGGGGTGAAGATAGGTGAGTAATCTTCTTTAAAGCCAGGGCTCGATGTCGCGATCTCGGAGGCGGATCGGATGGTCTGAGTAGCGGATGATTCCCTGCCGATCGATCACGAAGGTATGAGGGATCCCGGATACACCGTAGAGGGTCTTGACTGCCTGCGCGGCTTTTTGGGACTCCCACAGAACCACCATGTCGCTGTATCCGTTCTCTTCGAGGAAGGCCGAGATGTCCTCCATATTCTGATCCAGGCTGATCGCGACGACTACCAACCCCTCGGTCCGGTAACGCTCGAGTAGTTCATCCAAGTGGGGCATGGAGTAGCGGCATGGCGGGCACCAGCTCGCCCAGAAGTCGAGGAGGACGATCTCTCCGCGGAAGTCGGAGAGGGAGACGCTTTCTCCTTGGAGGTCTTTGAGAGTGAACTCCGGTGCGAGATTCCCGATTTGCGTCCCCACGGGGATCTCCTTGGCAGGGTCGAGCACAGTGATCATGCGTACTGTGCTGCCGGTCGCCCCCTGATCGTCGGTAACCGTGAGACGCACTTCATAGCTTCCGGGAGTGGCATAGGTGTGGGTCGCCGTCTTCCCTGTCCCGGTGAACCCGTCTCCAAACCGCCATCTGTGGGTGAGGATCGTGCCGTCAGGGTCGTAGGAGGATGAGGCGTCGAAGAAGGTCGAAAGGGGAGAGGGACCCGAAGCTGGGCTACGGATGAAGCTCGCCACCGGTGCGGCGTTCTTTGCTAGGCACCCGGTGAGCAGGGTCACAAGGATCGCTAGGAGAATCGATGCGGCGGATATTTTTCCCTTTCTCAAAGCAGAACTCCCTCGCTTTCTTTTTAAAGGAGCGAGGCCCCGCGTAAGGAGCCCCGTTTCGATCTTCTTAAGGCCTGTTAAGCCCGTTCTCTTTCTTGGAGGTAACAGCTTATTGCTCTCGTATGCCCTCATCTTAACGACCGGATGCGAAGGGAGTGTGAACGGGGTGTGGGGATTTCGTGAATCTGGACCTTTTAAGAGTATGAGCACACTTTGGCTACGCGGGTTTTCTTGCTTCGATGTGGTATCCTCTCAAATACATCGTTATGCCATATTTCGTAGCCATTTCCGCCAACACGCTTTCGTGAGGCTGCAAGGGCGTCTTACCCGTCTGTTCCATCTGCAGAATCTCGAAACCCGTCTCAAGCACTATTTCCTCGTAGCCTTTGCCCTGTTGGGGGAATCGTTTTAGCCAGGCCTCCTGTTCTGCGTCAGGCAGTTGTTCAAAGGAGGAAGGGTCCGCATCAGCGTCTGACATAAACAATCTCCCTCCGGGCTTAAGTACTCGGTAGATCTCGGCCAGACTGAATGGTTCTTCTCGATATTGGAGAATCCCCCGGCACTATCCACGCAGTCGAAGCAGTCGGATCGGAGCGGACACTGATTCACGTCGAATTGTGCGAAGCTGGCGTTCGCCCACAGGCCCTTTTTGTCATTGAACTTCTTCCACTCGACCAGGATCCACCCGCCGATATCATTTGCGAGTAACTGTGCCTTCGGATCCAGATCGAGGATCAACGGCAAAAAGCCTCCGCCCGGGCCACACGCTATCTCCAGTATGCGCCCTCCTTGCTTGACGATCCTCTGGACCCATTCATATTGCTTGCTTGATGGACCCCAATTGCGTAGGCTAGCTTCCCAATTTTGTGGAATGAGTGTCTCACGCTTCACCCCGTGTCTGGTCAGCAATAGATCTACCCGCTCATCTGTACCCCAGCCGTCATCTTCCGGTTGCACAAAGAAGGGTATGCCGTTTTGGACCTCTGCAAAGCAAACGCCGTTTTCATTTTCGAGCCGCCCGTCTGACCAACGATCTCCTATCATGGCCCCAATGTATCGGAGGGGTTTCCGTTCTCCCGGAGCTACGAATATGTTCTGAAAAGATGGATTCATGAATTCTCCTATAGTAGCTAAGGTCTCAGACGTTTGCGAAGTGCCACAGGCACGAAACCGGATGCGATCTATTAGGCATCGTAGCCATAAACCCTGTCCCTATACCCTTAATGTAGTGGGTTACTACCGGTGGTGTCAATATTAAGGGGTGTATGGTAGCCTATCTCGTCAGGTTTCCCTTTTGTTGAACTACCAGGATCTTTAGACGCCAAAGAGGTAGAGTGCCCCTCCGACGGCGAGCCCGAAGACAAGGTTGAACGCCTTGACCCGCAGCGAATCTCGCACCGAGACCGAGAGGAGAGGGAGCATCCCGTGGCCGTCCTGGACAAATGAGCTGACGAAAAGGACAGAAAACGGGATGAGGCCGGAGGCGTACATCATGACGAAGATCATGTGTGGGCCGGACTCAGGGATCACCCCGAGGAGGCCGGCAAGGAGGAAGACCCACAGCATGTGCGCTTGAATGAACGCACGGACGACCTCCTCGCTTGGGAGGAAGGACATGACAAGGAGTGCTCCGAACGTCCACAGAAAGACCCGCAGGGTGTGACGGCGCAGGATATGCCCGATGATGTGCTCTTTCAGATAGTGCTCTGAGCTCGACAGACCGAGGAGGGTTCCCAGGGAGAGGAGAGTGACGAGGGTGATGCGCATCCATCCCCACTCCTTTGGGCCGACGATCCCCAGAGTGGAGATAATGAGAAGAGCAAGCATGAACAGGAGGAAGAGGAGACGTGTCAGACTCGGATGGCGCAGGGAGGTGCGCAGTGTCTCCCACTGCTGTCCTTTTTCAAGCTCCTCGGGGTGGATCGTTTGCAGGTCACATTCCTTGCAGGGGCGGATCCCGAGGCGCCCTGCGATGAGGTCGGATAGGTAACCGAAGACGATCCCGGCGACAAACAGCCCGGCGAAGAGAATGAGGGCTCTTTTCGGGAAGAGGGAGAGCATGACGTATGCCTCATCCCCCGAGGTGGCGATCATCCCGCCGACGAGGGAGCCGAAACCTATCAGGCCGTGGACGTACATGGAGACGTTCATGAACGCCCCCCAGACACCCCGGGGTCACGCCGAGGAAGGAGGAAAGGGTATACTCGCGCCACCTGCGCCCGCGCAGGGCGTGTTTCATCCCCCCACGCGAGCGCACGTTCAACCAGTCGACGAAGACCATCATCGAGAAGACGAAGATGGTGATCGTCACCGCCTCACGGAGGATCGCAAGAACGTTCAACCCATCCTCCTTCGGTGCTACTCGCTCTTATTAAACTCCTGCAGGGCCTTGTAGAGCTCAGCCACGTAGGTGAGGGCCGGCCCGCCGCCCATCATCACAGAGACCGTCGCTGCCTCCCAGATCTCCTCCTCGGTTGCACCGGCGGCGAGCGCCTTCTGCGTGTGGATTCCGATGCAGTAGCGACAGCGGGCGGTGATCGCGGTTCCAAGTGCGATCAGTTCCTTCGTCTTCAGATCGAGCTTCCCCGGCTTCAACACCGCGTCCATGAACTGGGAGAACCCGTTCATCTCTTCGGGGACCTCTTGGGAGAGCTTCCCCAGCGCCCGCTTGACATCCTGCATCGCTTCTCTCATTTCACCCATCTTGTTAAACCTCCGAAAAGAAAATTAGCCTATTATAGCCGCGATCCCACGGGTGAACAGGGAGATGACGAGAGCGATCCCTGTGGTTGAGGCGAGGACGAGAGCGGTCTTTCCTTTTCCGAGTTCACGCGTCAACACGGCGATCGTCGCCACGCACGGGATGTAGAAGAGGACGAATATGGTGAACGTCATCATCTGTCCGGCCGAGAGAACGCTTGCCACCTGTGTCGTCCCGAGTGCCTGGAAGAGCATGATCAATGTCAGTTCCTTGCGGAAGACCCCGAAGATCAATGTCACCCCGAGGCTCATCGGGAGGCCGAGGGCCCAGGTGATGGGGAGGAAGGCAAGGTTCAGGTAGTGGTCCCAGTGGAGGTGCTCAAAGAGGCTTAGAAGGAGGCTTCCCGCAATCAGGAGAGGGAAGGCGACCACGATAAACTCGCGAACCCGTAGCCAGACCTTGGCCGCGACGACACGTAACGAAGGGATCTTGTAGGAGGGGATCTCCATGATCAGCCCCGGGGTGACGCGGGGGAAGATCTTGGTCATCACCTTGCCAGCGATGGCGATCACTAGGATGTTAATAATGTAGAGGAGGAACGCCAGGGTAGGGCCGAGGAAGTAGCCGACGAGGCCGAAGATGACCGTTGTGCGCGCGACACAGGGGACCATCACCGATAGCATCGCGGTGATGAACCGATCGCGTGGTGAGTCGAGGATGCGCGTCGCCATCACGGCGGGGACGCTGCACCCGTAGCCGAGGATGAACGGGATCACCGACTTTCCGTGCAGGCCGATCTTGTGCATCAGTCCATCCATCAGGTAGCCGGCCCGCGGGAGGTAGCCGATATCCTCCAGCACGGCGAGGCCGGCCAGGAACGGAATGAGGTAGGGAAGGACGATCCCGATCGCCCCGCCGACCCCTTGGATCGCCCCTTTGAGCAACGTGAATCCGAGGCTAGTCTCGTTCATCACCCGGGCGAGGGCATCGACCGCGCCGTCGAAGAGGCCCATCATCGGCCCCTCGATCAGTGATCCCACCTTGAAGACCAGGACGAAGAAGACGTACATGATTGCGGCGAAGAAGATGGGCCCGAAGACACGGTGCATGAGGAGCGTGTCGATCCGATCGCGAAGCCCGAGGGTCGGCCGCCCCACCGTCGCCACCTCCTCGAAGATCTTCATCGCCAGGTGGTGTCGCTCAGCGGAGAGGACGTCCTCTCCGCTCCCTCCCCGCAGCTCGCTCAACTCTCCCTTGAGCTGTTCCGTCTCTTCTCGGTTTGTAAACCCGTCTTTGGAGATTCGTTCCGTGAAGTAAGGATCTCCTTCGAGGAGTTTGATCGCGACTAGGCGAGGAGAGAAGCCGGATTGGTTCGGAAGGATCCTCTGAACGGTGGACGTAAGCCGCTCGATTACGCGTTCCACATCGTTGCTGTAGGTCTGTGGAGGAACAGATGGCTTCTCTTGTGCCGCCTTCACCGCGCGGCTGGCCGCCTCTTTCACCCTGATACCCCGCACCGCAATTGTGCTCACGACCGGGATCCCGAGCCTTTGTTCGAGGGTCTCCTCGTTGATCGAGATCCCCTTGCGTCGCGCCTCATCCTCCATATTCAGGCAGACGACGACGGGAATCCCCATCTCCAACAGTTGCAGGGTAAGTTCGAGGCTGCGTGAGAGGAGAGAGGCGTCGATGACATTCAGCACGGCGTCGACCTTGCCGTCAAGGAGGAAGTTGCGCGTCTGTGCCTCTGCCAGGTCGAGCGAGGTCAGGGAATAGTCCCGGGAAGGTCGATGACCTCGGCTCTCTTCCCCCCGATCAGGGCGGTGCTCTTCATGTATTCCACGGTCGTCCCGGGGAGGTTCGACGTGTTCGCCTTGTACCCGACGAGGTGATTGAAGATCGTGCTCTTGCCGCAGTTCGGCTGGCCGACGAGGGCGATGCGGATCATGAACGACCCCGCTTCCTCAATACGGCGTGACAGGACGGTCCGTCCGTCCACAGGGTAATGAGTTTTGCGTTTGGTATCCCCTCGAGCATCTTTTTGGCCGTCTTAAGGCAGCGCGGTGCGGATGAGACGATCTCAAGGAGACCGTTCACCTTCAGCCGTTTGAGGGTGCGGGAGACCCGTTCCGGGTGCTCGATCAAGGGGACCTCACGCAGGTCGATCGTCCGGGCGATCGGTCCCGGAAGCTGTGGCCTTTCGGTTGGAACCTGACTGGAACTTCCTTTCTTCTTGCGGGCCCGTTTCTTCTGGCACGCCGCGCAGTAGCCGAGAAGCTCCAGCTTGACCCCGACAACCTCAAAGCCACGCTCTGCACCGAGTTTGCGGACCGCATCGACCGGGGGGATCTCGACGACCTTCCCGCAGTCAAGACAGATCAGGTGATAGTGCTCCTCCAACCGGACCTCGTAATGGTAGTGATCCTCTCCCAGTTCGCTCGCCTCTACCAGCCCAGCTCTTCGAGGAGACTCACGGTCCGATAGACAGTGGATAGGCTGATCTTTGGATCCTCCCTCTTGGCGAGTTGATAGATCTCGCTCGCATCGAGGTGAGCGTTCTCGCTGATGATGTGAAGGAGGAGCTTCCTCTCGGGGGTAATCCTCTTCCCCGCCGCCCGCAGGAACTTCATCGTCTCTGGGATGTTCATTGACCTCACCTTGTTGCAGATGATTCATAGTTGCAGGAGGAGATCTAACAGCCTTCCCCCCCTTTTGTCAAGCATTGGAGAGGTGGGGAGAGCGCCGAAATGACCACCGGTGACGTCAGGCGATCAGGAGCAGGGCGGAGGATTAAGAGGTTTCACGCCTTCTTTTCTTCGTGCTACCGCGTGGGTGCCCTTGCGCGTCAGTGCCCAGCGCTTCCCCTTGTTTATGGATGCACACTCGCCGCTGAACAGGCAGTGAGTACACCTACCTGTGGGGCAGACGTCATCAACGGACTCGATGTAGCCCATCCGCAATAGGTCCAGGAGCATCTGCTCCAATAGCTCGTTGCTTATGTTCAGTCGCCGTGATAGTTCGGTATGAGAGAGGGTATTCCCGTCGGCTATCTGCGACAGCAGGTGCATCAACATCGTCAGAACCCGAGCAGTCGTCCGCCTTGGTAGATGAGGGTCGAGACCACCCACCCAAGGGTCGTCAGATATAGGGCGCTGAACGCGGCCCACTTGATCCCGTACTCCTGCCGTTGAGCAGCGACGGTGACCACGCACGGGATGTAAAGCAAGACGAAGACAGCGAACGCGATGGCGGACAGGGGGGTGAACGCCCCCTGCAGGGCGGTGGTCAACGCCGTATCCTCCTCTTCCTCTTCTTCTCCTATCAGGTTCACGCCGGGGATGATGCTCACCGTCATCTTCACAGTATCTACGGTGGCGTTCCAGAAGCCGGTTGCAATCCCCCCTAGATCCTGCAGAAAAGTCGTTGGTTCCTCCGCTTCCTCCTCTTCTGCACCGCCGACGTAGATCTGATTCATCGTGCCGACAACCACCTCTTTCGCCACAAATCCGGTCACGAGCGCGCCTGCTGCCTCCCAGTCTCCGAATCCGGCCGGGGCCAATACCGGAGCGATCGCCGCACTGGCCTTGCCGAACAGGCTGTCGCGTGGGTTCTCCACCCCCCAGGGGATACTCATCAAGAACCACAGGACGATAGAAACAGCCATGATGATCGTTCCTGCCTTGCTCACGAAGACGGAGCTACGCTCCCACATGTGGATCAGGATACCCTTCAAAGTAGGGAGGCGATACGGGGGGAGCTCCATGACAAAGGGTGACGGGGGCTTCCCCTTGAACAGGGTGCGCTTGAAGACCATGCCGCTGACGATGGCCATGACAATGCCGAACAGGTACAGGCCGAAGATGAACCACCCAGCGTGCTCAGGGAAGAAGGCCGCTGCAAAGATGGTGTAGACCGGCAGCCGCGCCCCGCAACTCATCAACGGGACAAGGAGACCTGTCAGTATGCGATCGTCCTCGTTCTCCAGTGTCCGTGTGGCGTAGATGGCGGGCACACTGCAACCGAAGCCGATTATCATCGGCATGAAACTCTTGCCGTGAAGCCCCAGCGAGTGCATCAGGCGATCCATCACGAAGGCGGCGCGGGCCATGTACCCCGAGTCCTCCAACAACGCAAGGAAGAAGTATAGGAATAGTAGCACCGGCACGAAGACGAGCACCCCACCCACGCCGGCGATGATCCCATCCACCACCAGTGATTCGAACCAGGTCCCTCCTAAGTTAACAAGGTTGAGGATAGTTACTATCCAGTGGGTGACGGGACCGTTGATAACGTCGTCCACCCAGTCTGTGTATGCGCCGGAGACCTCGGCCGTCATCTTGAAGACGAACCACATGGCGACGAGGAAGATGGGAATGCCAAGGATACGGTCGGTGACGACCTTGTCGACCTTGTCCGAGAACGTCAGTCTCTCTCCGATCGGGCGACGCACCACCTCCTTGACCAAACCGTTGATGAACCCGTAGCGCCGACTGGCGATGATGGTATCCACATCTTCATTGTAGATACTCTGTAGGTGGGCCACGCTCTTTCGTGCCTGAGAGATGATCTCCTCTCCGCCTGCTGCTTCGACCTTGGGGATAACCTCTTTATCCTCCTCCAGGAGTTTGATCGCCAGCCACCGCGAGGGATAACGAGCGGTGAGTTTCGGCACCTTCTCGATGACCTCTTGCAGACGGGCGATCTCCTCTTCAACCTCCCGTCCGTAGTCCACGAGGAATCCTCCTTTGGTGTAGGCAAGATCGTGTGTTGTCATGATCGGTTCTCCTGAGAAGAGGCGCTTTGCCTGGCCTCTGCTACACGGATGGCCGCCTGCAGCAGCTCGTTAAGACCCTTTCCTTTGTTGGCGGTTGTGGGCACAATCGGGGTCCCCTTAAGTCCTTGCGAGAGCGTCTTCATGTCGATACGCAGGCCCCGTGAATCGGCGATGTCGCTCATGTTCAGAGCGATGACCAACGGCACGCCCAGCTCCAGGATCTGAACGGCCAGGTAGAGGTTTCGCTCCAGATTGGCGGCGTCCAACACGTCTACCACTACATCGGGCTTCTCCTCGATGATGTAATCACGGGCGATGACCTCCTCCAGTGAGTAGGCCGATAGGCTGTATGTGCCAGGTAGATCCACAACCCGGATTTCGTGATCCTTATACCTGCAAAGACCTTCCTTCTTCTCCACCGTCTTGCCGGGCCAGTTTCCCACATGTTGATGAGCCCCGGTGAGGGCGTTAAAGACGGTGCTCTTACCGCAGTTGGGGTTTCCTGCTAGAGCGAGGGTGAACTGCTTTACCATTCGCTGCTCCTCTTTGCATATTGTTCAACGGGTATTACGCTTGTGAACTCAGCGGCATGACTTCGATCTTGTGTGCCATACCACGGCCGAGTGCCAGTCTGGCGTCGTCCTTGAACGCCACGATGAGCGGTCCCCATGCGTTTGCCTGCACCACGCGCAGAGTGGTCCCCGGGGTCAAACCGAGGTCTGCCAATCGTTGGCGAGCGCGCCGTCCACCGCGGATGCTGACAAGGCGTACGGATTCGCCAGGAGCAACCATGGAGAGTGGCATCATCCCTCTTCCTTTGACCGGAGTTCGACGGTGACGTTACGCGCTTCGCTCCTGCGCAGGCTGAGGCTGTATCCCTTGATCTGAAACTCGATCGGATCGCCCAGCGGCGCGACACGCACCACTCTCACCTCGGTTCCCGCTACCAGTCCCATATCCATCATGCGACGCTTTGTAGGCCCTTCACCGCCGACCCGTAGAATCGTACCGCGCTGCCCGATCTTCAGTTCGTGCAGTGGTAGGGATCGTTCTGTCGCTTTGTTCTCCATAGACGCCCCTTTGTTCTTGCTAATAATTTGCAACTGCAAAAAGAAGTCTACCTTAATTCTTCTTTTCTGTCAATGGGGCGAAGTGCCTCATTGAAATGGTTACCGAACGGTGGCAAGATGCCTTACATTTTTGGTTACCCAAACCAGAAGGAGGCAGCGGTGACACGAAACAGCATCGAGGAACTGATTAAGGCCTGGAGGCTAGGTACCATAAGGCAAATCGCAAGGAGAAGACGAAGATTTTGGATGAGTTCGTTGCGTTAACCGGCTACCACCGTAAGGCAGCGATCCGCGCCTTCAGGCGGAAACCCAGGTCAAAGGACCGGCGAGGACGACCCCGGGTGTATACTAACGAAGTGAAGGCAGCCTTGCTCGAGCTATGGGAGCTGTCTGGCAAGCTCTGTTCCAAGCGGCTCGCTCCGTTTCTGTCTGAGTTCATGGATGTGTTGGAGCGAAATGGCGAGTTAAAGCTCCGTCCTGAAGTTAAGGAGCTGTTAAGACAGATCAGCCCTGCTACCATCGACCGTCTCCTCAGCACGCATCGGCCTAAGTCCCGGAGAAGAGGTGGTGCTCCTCGCTCCTCAAGCCAACTTAGAAAGAGGATTCCGGTGCGTACCACCTGGGATGGAGAGAAGAGACCTGGGTACGTAGAATTGGATCTGGTGCTCCACTGTGGAGAAAGCACGAAAGGTGCGTATCTCCACACCCTGAACGTCGTGGACATTGCCACCTCATGGTGTGAGCCAGTGGTGCTCCCAAACCGCAGCAAGAGGGGGTGAAAGACGGTTTAGGGAAGATCCGCAACCGTCTTCCCTTCCCCCTCCTTGGGATCGATTCGGACAACGATACGGCGTTTCTGAACGAGCTATTGATCGATTATTGTGACAAGAACGATATCTCCTTCACCCGCTGCCGACCTTACAAGAAGAACGATCAGGCCCACATCGAGCAGAGGAACTGGACAGCGGTGAGAAAGTTGATCGGGTATGATCGATATGAATCTAAGGCAGCGTTCAGGCTGATTGACGTAATCTATGCTGACTGGCGATTATTGATGAACTACTTTCAACCGGTGCGAAAGCTGATCCGCAAGGAGCGGGTGGGAGCCAAGGTGCGGAAGTACTATGACCGGGCGAGGACTCCATACCAGAGGGTGCTTGCGGCACCGGATGTGAAGGAGGAGACAAAGCGACGATTGCAAGATGTTTATCTGAGCCTCAATCCCGTCAAGATCCGCCATCGGATGGAGGAGAACCTACGTAAGCTGTGGAGGCTCGATGGGTAACCCAAATTCTGAGGCAATGACTACCCCTTCGGTAACCTACCCTTTTGAGGCATCACGTGGGGAGAGATCCTTCCGCGATTGCGATAAGAGGTTCCTTCTCGTTTCGCCTGTCTCTACCTACCGCAGGCAGGAGTGGGTAGCTGAGGATACGATGCGTAACAGAGCGCCTCTCGCGAAGTCGCGAAGTAGGAGTGATGAGTGATGAGTGATGAGAAAGAGTGAGGAATGTCAATGCTACAAGCTGACTGCTGATAGCGTCTTCGCATCTTGAGTGAGCGTAGTGAGCGATAGAAGAGAAGAGCGCTCTATCATTTGCGGGCAGAAGCCGTTACCCACTTAAAACGGCAAAGAGCCCGTTCCTGGACCTTAAGGTAATAGAAGACG
>LZCG01000199.1_pt1 | contig 11427 bp, 11 predicted proteins | sample 768541 | NCBI WGS metagenome assembly LZCG01 (sample SAMN05200874, study PRJNA324366) | oil field metagenome | isolation source: sample BH-FW-1 from oil reservoir | place: India: Bombay High | collected 2015-07-11
CTTTGCATTGGGCATCGTTAACGGCCAAAGCAATCATATTAACAATGTCCGTAACTTACTGCCTATCGGCAGGATGTGTACCGGTTTGTTCATTCCCAGCAGCACCGGACCAATTACTTCATGGTCGGTAAGTTCCTGCATCAGTTTATAGGCAATATTGCCGGCTGACAGGGTTGGGAATATCAGGGTATTAACCGGTTCGGTGCCCAGTTTTGAGAAAGGAAAATTCTCTTTTAAAAGGGTTTCGTTCAAAGCTACATTAGCTTGAACTTCACCATCAACAATCAGTTCCGGGTGTTCATTGTGAAGAATATTAACGGCTTCTTTTACTTTATCGGGTTCTGTACCTCTGTTGGATCCAAAGTTGGAATAGGTTACCATGGCAATTCTTGGTTTGAAGTTCAGGTTTTGAACAGCTTGTGCTGTCAGTACGGCAATTTCGGCCAGTGTACGGGAATCGGGAGATTTGTTGATGGTACAATCGGCAAAAAAGAAGGGGCCTTGCTTGGTATTAATGATGTACATACCGGAAACAGTTTCTGTTGAAGGTTGCTTGCCAATGATGTATAAAGCCGGTTTGATAGTATTGGGATAGTTGTTGGTAAGGTCTGATATCATGGCATCAGCAAAACCGGTTTCTACAAGCATGGGGGCAAAATAGTTGTTATAAGGCATCTGTTCCATAGCTGTGCTGAGCGTAACGCCTTTACGTTGCCGTTTTTCATAATAAATTTCTGCAAATTCCTTAATGCGGGCTTCCTCGGAAGGATCATTGGGATCAATAATCTCAACAGTGCTGGGGATTTCCAGTTCATACTCTCTGATGAGGCTGGTGATGAGTTTTTTGTTTCCGAGCAATACAGGATGGGCTATTTTTTCATTAATAACAATTTCAGCCGCTTTCAGCATTTGAAAACTTTGTGCTTTCGAGAATACCACCCGTTTTGGGTCTTTTTTGGCGCGGCTTTTAATTTGACGAATCAGCGGATTACCAAGGCCCATTCTTTTGGTAAGTTCATCTCTGTATTTTCCCCAGTCGTTGATTTCTTTCTGCGCTACCCCTGAATCTATGGCAGCTTTAGCTACAGCCGGCGCAACCTTCCAGATAAGACGCGGGTCGGTTGGTTTCGGTATAATGTATTCTTTGCCAAAACGCAGGTTGATGTCTCCATAAGCCCGGTTTACTTCATCAGGAACCGGTTCTTTAGCCAGTTCTGCCAAGGCTTTGGATGCAGCCAGTTTCATTTCTTCGTTGATTTCTGTGGCTCTGACATCCATAGCCCCCCTGAAAATGAAAGGGAATCCCAACACATTATTTACCTGGTTGGGATAGTCTGAACGTCCTGTGGCCATAATAACATCCTTTCTGACTTCCAGTGCATCGGGTAGGTGATTTCCGGGTCAGGATTGGCCAAGGCAAAAACAATGGGATTTTCAGCCATACTTTTGAGGAGTTCTTTTTTTAGTACGCCTCCGACAGATAATCCCAGAAAAACATCCGCATCCTTAATGGCTTCTTTCAGGCTTTTTATATTGCGGGAGGTAGCGTATTGGTTTTTATACTTATTTAAGTCTGTGCGGTCTTTGTGAATCACCCCTTTGCTGTCAAGCATGATAATGTTTTCGGGTTTAACACCTACTGCTATATAAAGCTTTGAACAGGAAATGGCAGCAGCGCCGGCGCCGTTAACTACTACTTGTATTTCGTCGATTTTCTTGCCATTTATTTCCAGCGCGTTCAGCAGTGCCGCCGTAGTGATGATAGCGGTTCCATGTTGATCGTCGTGCATCACCGGAATGTTGGTGCGTTCTTTAACAAGTCGTTCAATTTCAAAGCATTCAGGCGCTTTAATATCTTCAAGGTTAATACCTCCAAATGTGGGGGCGATGTTGACAATAGTGTTAACCAGGTCTTCGATGTTTTTTTGCTGTGAGACTTCAATATCAAACACATCTATGTCGGCAAAAACTTTAAACAAAAAGCCTTTTCCCTCCATAACCGGTTTTCCTGCTTCAGGGCCGATATTGCCCAATCCTAATACAGCACTGCCATCAGAAATCACTGCCACCAGGTTTCCTTTGGTAGTGTAGTCAAAGACTTTTTGGGGGTCTTTGTGGATGGCGCGGCATGGATCCGCTACTCCGGGCGTATAAGCCAGAGATAAATCGCGTTGAGTACTATAGGGTTTGGTTGGAATAACCTCAATTTTTCCCGGTCTTCCTTTTGAGTGATAAATAAATGCGTCTTTTCTAAATAAATTATCCATTTTAAAAGTTGGTTTAGGTTTTTTTTTGATTCTTTAATTGAACAGCAAAATTACTTAATAAATAAGACACATTGATTTTATTTGGATATAAAATTTTAATTTATTGTCATGAATTTTGGAAATCCAACCAATCCATTATTGTACATTAGCTAAAATTTTATTTTTGTGACCCTCTTAACAAATCAGAATTATGTATGAATACATTGAAGGGAAACTGGCTATCCGCAATCCGGCCTATGCGTCATAGAAGCCGGAGGTATTGGCTATGGTCTAACGATATCCCTTAACACTTATTCCAAAATTGAACACCTGGAAAGGATAAGACTTTTTACTCATCTGGCTTTTAAAATTGAGAATACCAACCCGGTAGGCATGGATTTGTTTGGCTTTTTTGATGAAAAGGAGAGAATCCTGTTCAGGCATTTAATTTCTGTTAGTCGGGTAGGAAACAGTACCGCCATGATGATGCTTTCGGCCATGTCGCCACAGGAGATTACGGAAGCTGTTATTACGGGAAACGCCCTAAGGCTTCAGGCTGTGAAAGGAATTGGAGCCAAGGCTGCTCAGCGGATTATCATGGAATTGAAGGACAAACTTGATAAGGACGGTATGGAGCCTGATAAATCAGTTGGTACGTACAATTTAAACCAGGAAGAAGCGTTATCAGGATTAGTAATGCTTGGCTTCAACAAAAATCAGGCTAACAAGGCCCTTCAGAAGATAGCAAAATCTCAGCAAAAGGATTTAACCGTTGAACAACTGATTAAAGAAGCTTTAAAAATTTTATAAGGGGATAATTATTCAAAACAACGCAGTTTGAAACGTAAAAAAAACGATTTATTCTACCGGGTTATTTTCACAGTTGTTTTGTTATCCTTTGTGAAAACAACTGTCGGTTTTGCTGCCATGCAAAGTGGTAATCCCGGAAACAATATGCCTTCTGACAGTATTATTTTAAACAAACCCGATACCATAGACCTGCATTTTGATTTTAGTGACGAAAACGGAATGTATTTTTTTCAGCAACAGGAAAGTCCGCTTTTTTTGAAAAGGCCTGCAAATGTTACGACTTCAATTGAATACGATCCGATTACAGGTCAGTATATTTTTAAAGATAAAGTGGGTTCTTTTGACTATCGTCGTCCCTCAGCCATGACATTTAACCAGTACCAGGAATATGCCAACGAAAGCCTGTTGCGAAATTATTGGCTGGAGCGCTCCCAGGCCGCCAGCCTGCGCAGTTCTGAAGGGGCCATGCCGCAGATTGAAATCGGGGGGCGAGGCTTTTTGAGCGGATTTTTGGGGGCAATACTATTGATATCCGGCCACAGGGAACGGCCAGAATTGATTTCGGAGTGGTTTCCAACAAACGCGAAGACCCGAGCCTTGATGTGAGGCGTCGCAGAACTACCAATTTTAATTTTGATGAAGAAATTGCCATGAATGTTATGGCCAAGATTGGGGATAAAATTGAATTTCAAACTAACTATAATACTGAGGCTACCTTTGATTTTGAGAACAAACTGAAATTAAAGTATGAAGGTAAAGAAGATGAAATTCTGAAACTGATCGAAGCCGGCGATGTGAACCTGCCTTTGAACAGTACGCTTATTAGTGGCTCACAAAGCCTTTTTGGTATTAAAACAAAATTGAAGTTTGGCCGGGCCACAGTAACAGCCGTATTTTCTCAGCAAAAAAGCGAAACCAAAAATATTACCGTTCAGGGAGGCGCACAAACCAACCGTTTTCAGTTGAAAGCAGATGAATATGAAGAAAATCGTCACTTTTTCCTTGCACACTTTTTTCGTGAAAACTACGAGGAAGCTCTTTCGGAGTTGCCTATCATCAAATCCAATATTGAAATTAATAAGATTGAAGTTTGGCGCACCACTATCGGTCCGGCTACCGAAAATAACCGCAATATCATAGCCTTTGCTGATTTGGGTGAAACCGATCGTTTTAACAACCCGTCCATTGCACCGGTGGCAGGGGCTTACTTTCCTTCTAATGACGCCAATACCCTGATGATCGAATTGGATACAACTCAATTGCGTGATATTAATACCGTTTCTGATTATCTGGAAACCCACCCCTACGGTTTCACACCGGGAAGAGATTTTGAAAAAATAGAAAATGCTACCAAACTTGATCCGTCACAGTATTCTGTAAACTCCAGGCTGGGTTTTATTTCTTTGAATACCACGTTGAATCCCGACCAGGTGCTGGCCATTGCCATTCAGTATAAAGTCATTGGTCAGGACAGGGTTTATCAAATTGGGGAGTTTTCCGATGAGGGCATTAGCAGCCTAATGCGCTGATAGTAAAACTACTTAAAAGTACCAGTGTAAACACCAATATTCCTATATGGGATTTAATGATGAAAAATGTTTATGCATTGGGGGCTTATCAGATTAATCGTGAGGATTTTATGCTTAATATTTTATATAGCGGAAATGCCAGCGGCGTGCCTACCGGCTACTTGAATGAAGGGCCTCCGGCAGTTAATGGCGTTCCGCTCATTCAGGTGTTGAATCTGGATAATCTGGACCAGCAAAACAATCCTCCCTCCGACGGGGTTTTTGATTTTATTGATAATGCTGCTACCAATGGCGGAACGATGCAGTCCTCAAACGGTCGGTTTTATTTTCCGGTACTGGAGCCTTTTGGCAGTTATCTACGCACTAAATTGCAGGATGAAGAACTGGGAAACAAATATGCCTATGATTCTCTCTACACCATGACAAAAGTCGGGGCCCAACAGTATCCCAATAAAAACAAATTTATTATTGAAGGGATGTATAAATCCAGTTCAGGTTCTGAAATCAGCCTGAATGCCCTGAATGTGCCGCGGGGTTCGGTGCAGGTCAGCGCTGGTGGTGTCCCCCTGACGGAAAATGTAGATTATACAGTTGATTATACGCTGGGAAGGTACGTATTATTAATGAAGGCATATTGAGCTCAGGGACACCTATAAATATCACTACGGAGAGCCAAAGTATGTTTAATGTGCAACAGCAAAGAATGATGGGGGCTCATGTGGATTATATGGTGGATGAAAATTTTAATTTAGGGGCTACCATCATAAACCTCCATGAAACGCCTCTGACACAAAAAACGAATATTGGCGATGAGCCTATCTCCAATACTATCTGGGGGCTAAATATGGATTATCAGCGCGATTCGAGGTTGCTTACCAAACTGATTGATAAATTACCTTTTATTGAAACCAAAGCCAAATCTTCTGTTCAGTTCAACGGCGAGTTTGCTCATTTTATTCCGGGACACTCAAAAGCTGTTGGTAAAAAAGGCACCTCTTATATTGATGATTTCGAAGGAAGTAAGTCGGCGATTGACTTAAAATATATTGGTAGCTGGAATCTCGCATCTACCCCACAAGGTCAGTATGAAGCCGGGATGTTTCCTGAGGCTGCAGCCGGAACAGGCCTGGCTTATGGCTATAACCGTGCCAGGCTGGCCTGGTATATTATTGATCCGTTATTTTATGAACAAACCGGAAATCTCAGGCCGGGCAACATTGATAATGACGAACTCTCTTCTCATTATGTCCGTTTTGTAAGTGAAAAAGAAGTTTTTCCCAATGTGGATCCGCCCAATAACAATTATATGAACCTTCCAATTTTGAATCTGGTGTATTATCCGGATGAAAAAGGCCCGTATAATTATGATGTTAACGGACAGCCCGGATATTCGCAAGGAATGAATGAAGAAGGAAAACTGGAAGTCCCTGAATCGCGCTGGGGTGGCATCATGAGAAAAATAGAATCCACCGATTTTGAAGCCACTAATGTAGAATATATAGAGTTCTGGATGATGGACCCTTTTGTTGATCCCGATGGTGACGGGCCGAAGGAACCTATGAATAAGCAGGGAGGTAAACTTTATTTTAACCTGGGCGATATTTCTGAGGATATTCTGAAAGACCGTCGAAAGTCTTTTGAACACGGATTGCCTACCTCCGAACTGGTCCAAAATGTTGATACTACTATCTGGGGCCGCGTTCCTGCTATTCAGGCCCTTGTTAATGAATTTGATAATAATGATGCCTCCAGGCCTTTTCAGGATGTGGGATACGACGGTTTGAGAAATGAGGATGAACAAACTTTTTTTTGATTCCACCTATCTTCAGCATATAGCCGCTCAATATGGCCCGACATCCGAAGCTATATCCAGGCACTTGCTGACCCTTCCGGGATGATTATCACTATTTCAGGGGCTCTGATTATGATGATAATCCTCTTTACAGCAGTATCCTGGAACGCTATAAAAAATATAACGGGCCTGATGGCAACTCTCCTTCTGACGCTATGAACCCGGAACCTTATTCGACGGTAGCTACCCGGAATCCTGATGTGGAAGATATTAATGTGGACAATACTTTGTCAGAATCCGAACGTTATTATCAGTATGTCATAAACCTGGACCCCAACAATATGCAGGTTGGTCAAAATTATATTGCTGATAAATACACCCCAATAGTTAATTTGGCCAATGGCAAACAGGATTCGGTTACCTGGTATCAGTTTAAAGTGCCGGTTCGTTATCCCGATAAGGTGGTTGGGGATATTCAGGATTTTAATTCTATTCGCTTCATGCGGCTTTTTATGAAAGACTTCAAAGAACCGGTTGTGTTGCGGTTTGCTACCCTTGAACTGGTTCGTGGCGAATGGCGCACTTACGAACAGGCTTTGCTCGAAGATGGAGAATATATAGTTCAGGAGGATGAGTCAACTTTTGAAATTGCTGCCGTAAATATTGAAGAAAATGGTAAAAGAGACCCGATTCCTTATGTACTACCTCCGGGAATAGAAAGGGAAATGAATATTGGTACTACCAATCTGACCCAGCTCAATGAACAGTCAATGGTGTTGGAATCTGTGGTTTGGATGATGCTTGCCCGGGCAGCCTATAAGACCACTGACTTTGATTTTCGGCGGTATAAGAAACTGGAGATGTTTATTCATGCAGAAAAAACCCGTATCGAAGACAATTACGAAACCGGTGACCTGACTGCTTTTATTCGTCTGGGGTCTGATTTTAATCAAAACTACTATGAATATGAGGTGCCTCTGGAATTTACCCAGTGGGGAACTTATTCTAAAGAAGAGATCTGGCCGGAAGCCAATCAGATCAGTTTAGACCTGCAAAAATTGGTTAATGCGAAACTGGAACGTCAGGATGCTATTAATGTTGGTAACAGCAACCTGACATCCAATATGACTTTTGTTACCTATGATGGTAAAAATAAAATCACAGTCAAAGGTGTGCCAAATCTGGGAGATGTGAAAACGATTATGGTAGGGGTCAGAAATCCAAAGAAAACCAGTCTTGAAGATATTGATGATGGTCAATCCAAATGTGCTGAAATCTGGATGAACGAATTGCGTTTGACCAATTTCGATGAAAAATCAGGCTGGGCTGCCACAGGCCGGCTTAAGGCAAACCTAGCAGACCTGGGTTCTGTGGTAGTGGCCGGAAGCCACAGCACCCCCGGATTTGGAGGTATAGCCCAAACTATTGATGAAAGGCAAAAAGAAAAGGCGTCACAGTTTGATGTCGCTACAAATCTCCAATTGGGTAAGTTTCTGCCCGAAGAATCAGGTGTTAAAATCCCCATGCATTTCGATTATTCCGAATCCCGTCTTACACCGGAATATGACCCAATGGAACCCGATGTAAAACTGGACCAAAAGCTGGATAAGCTCAGTAAAAGTGATCGTGATTCCCTGCTAAAGGTTTCTCAGGATCTGACGGTAAGGAAAAATATTAATTTCATGAATGTTCGGAAAGAACGGGTTGGCGCGAAAGCTAAGAATCCAAAAATCTGGGATATTGAAAATTTTAATTTTTCCTATTCCTATTCTGAAATCTTTCACCGGAATATTGATATTGAATACGATTTGACCAAACAATATCAGGGAGGCTTTGGTTACAACTTTTCAATCAAACCAAAGACTGTCATTCCTTTCAAAAATGTCGGTTTTCTTGACGGAAGCTATCTGAGGTTGATTAAAGATTTTAATTTTAACTACCTGCCCAGGATGTTTTCTTTTCAAACCAATATGAACCGGCGTTATAACGAGCGTTTGCTCCGCAGCAAAAGTATTGGCGATGTGAAGTTGGAGCCAACTTACCTGAAAAATTGGGATTGGAACCGGAATTATTCACTTCAATACGACCTCACAAAATCAATAAAACTCGATTATACAGCCAATGCCAATGCCTATATCGATGAACCCCCCGGAGAAATTGACCGAAATGCCGACAATTACCGGGATATTCGGGATACTATTATGCAGGAAATTTATGGGCTTGGAAGCATCAATAAGTTCAATCATGTTTTTAATGCATCCTACGATGTTCCATTAAACAAAATACCATTATTTGATTTTACCAGTATTCAGGCCCGTTATTCGGCTAATTATACCTGGCAGGCTTCGCCCGAATCTGTCCAGGCTCGTTTGGGAAATTCTATTGAAAATTCTAACAACATTCAGGTGAACGGAAGTTTCAGACTGTCGAAACTTTACTCGAAAGTGGGTTATATCAAAAAATGGAACAGGAAAGCCGAAAGAAAGCCAATCAACGTCGTTCACGAATGAATCCCCGACGTCCGCAGCCTAAACAGCAAGATGATTCCACAAAGAACGGCGCTAATATTCCTAAACTAATCCTGGATAATACCATCCGGATACTTACCGGAATTAAGGATGTTTCTGTAAATTATACCGAAACAAACGGCACCCGCCTTCCTGGCTTTACACCAGAACCCGATTTGTTGGGAAATTATTTGGGAAGTACAATGGCCCCCGGATTGGGTTTTGTTTTTGGCAGTCAGGAAGATATTCGGTTTAAGGCGGCTCAAAATGGCTGGTTGACCAGCGACACACTGCTCAACAATCCCTATATGTTGAAATCTAACGATAACCTTTCTTATCGTTTACAATTTGAACCTTTTAAGGATTTTAAAATAGAACTGACAGGTAACCGCACCCGGTCTGAGAACCATACCGAATACTTCCGGGCCGACGCCGATGGTATATTCCAGTCGTATAATCCGGTACAAAGTGGAAGTTTTAGTAGCTCAATCATTACCTGGAAAACGGCTTTTGAACCTTTTAATGATGATAATGTATCTGCAGCTTATGACCAAATGAAAGAAAACCGGCAAATTATTGCCCGACGTTTGGCTGATGTAAATCCCTGGTCGCAGGGAATGGTTGATTCTACCGGATATCCTGATGGCTACAGCGCAGCTTCCCAGCAAGTTATTTTGCCCGCCTTTCTGGCAGCCTATACAGGAAGCAGTGCCGAAAGTATTCAAACGTCGCCTTTTATAAATTTTCCACTGCCCAATTGGCGTATTACTTTTAATGGGCTGACTAATATTCCGTTTGTGAAAAAATATATCAAAAGTTTGGCAATCAGTCATTCATACCGTTCGTCTTATACGGTAGGTCAATATGTGAGTAATGTAAACTATCAGGAGCAGGCGGGTGCTGCTTATGCCCGAAACCAGGCCAATGATTTTTATCCGAAAAATGAAATAGGTTTGGTCACTATTTCCGAGCAGCTTAGTCCGTTGATTGGTTTCGACGCAACTTTGCACAATAGCCTTATGGCGCGATTTGAAATCAAAAAATCACGAAATCTGTCTTTAAGCTTTACCAATAACCAGATGACGGAAGTAAAATCCAATGAGATTGTGATTGGAACCGGGTACCGCATTAAGGATATAGCCTTTTTTATCAAATCTATGGCCGGCGGGAAAAATAGCAGCCGAACCCGGAGTGATTTGAATATCAAACTCGATTTGTCCATAAAAGATAACAAAACTATCCTGAGACGCATTGATGAAGATGTGGCGCAGATTTCTGCAGGGCGTAAGATGTTTACACTAAACGCTACCGCCGATTACAATGTGAATCAGAAATTCAACCTGAGATTCTATTTCAACACTAATGTTAATTCACCTTATATATCTACGCAGTTTCCTACCTCCAACACGGAAGGCGGCATTAGTATGACTTTCTCATTATAGTGGTAAGCAAAAGCTTGTATGGAAAGCAAAAGAGTATCTCCTGATAACAGACGGATATTTTTATAGAATTCTCAGTCGGGATTATCAAACTTTTAGTACATTTGGCAAACAAATCTGACCAAAAATTAGAATTATGGACATTCGCGATAATCTGAAGTACACATCAGACCATGAGTGGTTACGCATGGATGGTGATTATGCATATGTTGGAATAACCGATTATGCACAAAAAGAACTTGGTGATATCGTTTTCATTGAGGTGGAAACGGAAGGAGAAAAATTAAATAAAGGCGATGCTTTCGGCACAGTAGAAGCTGTAAAAACAGTTGCAGACCTTTTCATGCCCGTTACAGGAGAGGTTGTAGAGTTTAACGAAGCCCTGGAAGACCAACCCGAACTGGCTAATTCCGAACCTTACGACGGGGGTTGGATTATTAAAATCAAACCCGATAATCCGGCTGATGTTGATGGCTTACTTGATTTAGCTGATTACAAGAAATTAATTGAAAGTTAATATCATCCTTCGAATGAATCAATAGCAGTAAACCTTTTTACTGCTATTTTTGTATTCGGGAATGGGCCGTTAGGCTTTGTTTTTACGGGCTTTTCTCTTTAGTTTGTTAATACATGGAACAGTTAAAACTGCATTATCACTGGCCCTGGATTGCCTGGCTCGTTGGAGTAGTAGTCCTTACAGGAGTGCCCGGAACAGCAATTCCACATGTGATTTCTTTTTCGGAATGGTTGAAACCCGATAAAATTGTTCATATTATTTTATTTGGTGGTTTGGTTTTTTTGGCACTTCGAAGCATGTTTATGCAATATCATCAAAACCATCCTCGTTATCTCTATAGTATTGTGATAGTTTTGGGCATTACTACCGGTGGCATTACGGAGGTGTTGCAGGAATATGTTTTTCAAGGGCGCGACGGAAATATATTTGATTTCGGCGCCGATGTTTTCGGTTGTTTTACAGGGTTGATGGTATTTCAGCTCATTAAAAGAAAAATTTTGAAGAAAAGGCAGACATTATGAGAAATAATTCATAATTTAGCTGCCTGCAAAAATATGGCAAAGAGAATATAAAATATTAGAATTTAA
>LZCG01000200.1_pt1 | contig 11377 bp, 13 predicted proteins | sample 768541 | NCBI WGS metagenome assembly LZCG01 (sample SAMN05200874, study PRJNA324366) | oil field metagenome | isolation source: sample BH-FW-1 from oil reservoir | place: India: Bombay High | collected 2015-07-11
ATATCGAAGGTAGTAGGGATACTGAAGGCAGTGAGTGCGAGGGAGATACGGAAGGAGTTTCCGAGAGTGAAGAAGGAATTATGGGGACGGTTGCAGTTGTTTTAAAAAGCCCCGTCCCGGAAGGGCGGGGATTTTCACTTGTCACTGTCTTTCCGCGATTATTCCCCCGCCGAGGAGGCGGTCATCATCGTAGAGAGCGGCAATCTGCCCGGGAGTGACCGCCCGCTGCGGCTCTTTAAATTCAAGTGAGAATCGCGCCCCGGGGAGCGGGTGGAACGTGGCGGGGACGGCAGGGGAGCGGTAGCGGATCTTCGCTTCGAGCCGTGTCCCTTCAGGTGGCGGGTCCCCGGAGATGTAGGTCGCCTCGGTTGCAGTTAAGCCGGTCGCGTAGAGGTCCTTCTCATCTCCGACGATGAGGCGTTTCTTCCCTTGTCGATGGCAACGACGTACAGCGGCCGCTCGGCCGTCACCTTGAGTCCCCGTCGCTGCCCGATCGTGTAGAGGGGAAGGCCCTCGTGGTCTCCGAGGTGTCGACCGGCAAGATCAAGGATCGGCCCGGGTTGACGATCCGTGGGATCGAACAGGAAATCGGTGCGCCCTTTTTGCGCGAAGCAGAGGTCCTGGCTTTCGGGGAGGGTAGCAGCGTGTAATCCTCGCTCCCTGGCGATGGCAAACACCTTCTCCTTGCTCAGCCCTCCCACCGGGAAGATGAGATGTTCAAGGTCACCCTCGGTCAGCCCATAAAGGAAGTAAGACTGATCCTTACCCGGGTCCGCGCCGCGATGAAGGTGGGGACGTCCACCCTGATCGCGCATGATGCGCACATGGTGCCCGGTCGCCACGCGATCGAACCCGTGTTCTTGCGCGTATTGAAGGGCGAGTCCGAAGCGCAGGTACCGGTTGCAGCGACCGCAAGGATTTGGGGTCTCCCCACGGCGGTAGCGGGCGACGTAGTCACGGAGGACTAGTTCGTAGAAACGGTCGCTTGCGTCGATCGTGCGATGGGGAATCCCAAGCTCCTGGACGGCGAGAGAGGTGCTATCGAGCGAGCAGCACTTCGTCTTTCCCGCGTAGTCGGGCGCACCAGGAAAGGACCAAAACCAGAAGGTGATCCCCTCAACTTCGTGTCCTTCTTCCTTGAGCAGGAGCGCGGCGACGGTACTGTCCACCCCGCCGCTCATGCAGACGAGGACACGCTCAGTCACTTTCTACCCCTCGCCGCTTACAGGGACGACGCACAAGAACTCAAACGGGAGGTACCGGCGTTCAGGAACTGGTGCTCCTCGTTCGGCGGGACGTAGATGAAGTCGCCCGCGCTCACTGCGGTATCCCCATCGGCCGACTTGACCTTACCGTTACCCGAAAGGACGAACACCTCGTGCTCCCAGGGGTGGGAATGATAAGGGCTGCACCCGCCCTCATCCACGGTGAAGAGGCGCATAACAAAGTTCTCTGCCCCCTCGTCGGGACCGATCAACACGCGTTTTTTCGTATGTAAAACCGTCTTTCCATCGTGCAGATCGTGCGCGTAAACACCTTTACTCCTACCAATAACGACCACGACTCCTCCTTTTTTTATAATCGACTCATGATGAACGGAACGAGCATCTCCTGCGGGGTCAGCCCTCCGTGCATCCCTTTCAGCTTGACGCTATCCCTGTACGGGTGGTAGAGCGCTTGACTCCCAGTCGAGATGACGACGAGGTCTCCGATCCGGTCTGGGACCTCCGGCTTGACTTCGCCCAGCCCGAACAGGCCGGCACCAAGCGCCTGACGTGAATCCAGGCACAGGAGCTTATCGCCGAACCGATCGGTGATGAACGCCCTGACCTCCTCCCTCTTTCCGTCCCTGACGAACAGGTAGGCGGCACGGGTATCCCCTACAGGAGGGAGGAGAAGGTTTCGCGCCAACTCTGGGTAGTCAGCGATGACAAGGTAGTCGGATTCTTCCATCGCCATGAACCCGTGATCCGCAGAGATGAGCAGAAGGGTATCGTCGACAGCTCCTGCGAGCTCCCGCTCGAGCGCGGCATCGATCGAACGCAACTCGGCGGTGAACGCCTCGGTCCACGGCCCTCGGGTGTGGGCGATGGCGTCGGTCGCTCCCCAGTACAAGCTAAGGAGGGTCTTTCCGCGTGCTCGGTTGAGGATGTGCCGAGCAGAGACGAGCATGTCCGAGAGATCCACGACCGGATGGAGCTTGGCGTTGCCATTGTACAGGAGGCGCGACAGGCCGCTCGATGCGATGTACTTGCTCAGAAGGACGTGTGACTCAACACCCAGACGATGAAGGTGATCGTGCAGGCTGGGACCGGAGAGGAACCTCTCTATGTCGATCCCGCCCTCCAGCGCCGAATCACCGTCCTTACTCCCAAGGAGCGAGAGGCGGACCATGTTGGTGATCGTCGAGGTCTCCTTCAGGTAGAGCCGGTACCCCAACATCCCGTGCTCCTGCGGCGTGAGGCCGGTGTTGTAGCTCGTGAGCGCGGTGGCCGTGGTAGCAGGGAAGGTCGAGGTGAGCGGGATGAACGCCCCCCGCTCGATCAACCTGTGGAGGAAGAGGTCGGGGAAGGAGGCAAGGAGATCGTTTAGATGGAGGTATCCCATTCCGTCGAGGAGGAGGAAGAGGACCCTCTGTGGGAGCGGCTCGGGGAGTAGCGGGGTGAACACCTCCATGCGATCGACCGGCTCGCCGAATAAAGCACGGATGAAGGCGGGGATCCCGCAGATCGAGTAGCCACCGTAGTCAGGAGGGACGACCACCTCTGGAAGTCCGGGCAGGCTGTGTGAGCGGATCTGTCGTTCGATATCGTTTCGTTTTATCATAGCCCGTCATTGTAATCGCTCTTAACCGGGATTAAAACTGTGAGAGCAATTGAGTGATTTAACGAGTGAGAGATTCAGTAGTTGAACCATAAAGAGCCTCCGCTGGATACCCTGCGCGAACGTCGGAGACGTTCAACAGCCATCAGCTTTCAGCGCTCAGCCGTCAGTTGGAGCAGAGAGTCTCCTTCCCCCTTGATGGGGGAAGGTTGGGAGGGGGTGGTGATCCCCTCACCACAGGTTGAATTAATGCCAACACAAGTGTAGCCTCGGAGCTTGCGTCCGCTGTTGGCCTCGGTCGGCTCAACAAAGCTGAGAGCGATCAGCCATCCGCCGCTACAGCTCTCGATCATTCAATCCCTCAATTTCGTGAGCCGCTCCAAGTGACCTTCCAATTCGGTGAGGCTGCGGATATCCCCTGGGGTCCCATTGCGGGTGAGGAGGATCGGATGGAGCGATGCGGCGCGGGCGGCCTCGACGTCTTCGGGCTGATCGCCGACGTAGTAGCCGCGCGTTCCTTAAGGGCGGCCTCATCCGTTCGAGGAGGTCAGGGGCGGGCTTGGCGCGACTCAGGTCCTCCAGCGACGAACCGCGACCGATCCAAACACGGAATATATCCGCAAGCGAGAAGTGGGAGACGACGCGATCGACCACCACCTGTGGGGAGTTGCTGACCAGGGCCAACGGGTACTCGCGGCTGAGATCCTCCAGGGCGACGACGTCCGGATAGAGGGCGATCATTCCTGTTTCCAGGGCGGTGAGCTTCTCTGAAACGTAGTGCGCCTCGCGACGTTCCCACAAGAGATGCGGGTCATCAATCCCGAACCGCCGGCAGAAGGCCTCGGCGTTATCCCGCATGTTCTTGATGTAGAGCGCACGGGCGTTCTCCTCGGTCTGCGGAATCCCAAACTCGCGCAGGGTCTCTGTGAAAACCCGGCGAAACCAGTCTCCCGCAGCGGGGTTATCGGAGTCGATGATCACCCCGTCCATATCGAACCCGATAAGCACTCTCATCCCTCGTTCACCGTCTTCTCAATCGCGAGGCCCCGTTCCTGCAGTCCAGAGAGGAACTTTTGTGTGGGAACACAGACCTCCTGTGGGAGAGCGCCGCGTTTGGAGATGAGTCCGGTCGCAAGCATGTACGCGATCTGGGCGATGGGAAACCCGGTGGTGCGCATCATCGCGGAAAGGCCGGTCGTCTCGTCGTAACGGTCGATCATCTGGTAACGAACCTCGCACGGGCGTCCCTCGGCCGTCCCGAACGCGCTCACGCGCAGGAGGACGACATCCGGCTCGTCGTACGACAGCTTCTCGGTCAGGAGCTTCACCGCGAGTTCGCGCGGGACGACCTCGGTTCCATCATCGAGAAAGCGAGGTGTGGTGTCGAAGAACCCCAGCTCGGCCATCGCTCGCACCCTCTCCATATGTCCGGGGTAGCGGATCGTCTTGTAGTCAAGGTCCCTAACCCGGCCGAGCAGGGTCTGCGGCAGGGTCGAGCTCCCACCGGAGGTGTGAAACGCCTCCAGGTGCTCGTACGGCGGGGGGAAGGTGATCTCCTCGCAGCCGGTAAGGGAGGGAACCTCGGCGATCTCCCCATCGCGGATGACCGTAGCCGGTTCCATGTACTCGTTTATGAGGCCGTGCGGAGAGAAGACGATCTGATAATCGAGCGGTGGGTGCGGGTGCTGTGGGAGCCCGCCGACGCGGATCGTCACCCGCTCCACGGCTTCAAGATCCTCGATCGCCGCTGCGGCAAGGATGTTCACCATCCCCGGGGCGAGGCCGCAATCGGGAATCACCGTCACCCCAGCCTCCCGCGCCGCCCGATCGAGGGCGAGTTCACCCGAGACGATCCCGGTTGTTCCCCCGAGGTCGCAGAAGTGCACCCTCCTCTCTATTCGCCGCTTTGGAAGGGTAAGGTTGAAGAAGTAGGGGGCGGCACTGACGGCGACCGCACACCCCTCCATCGCTTCGCGCACCGCGCGGGGAGCGCTCACATCAAGGCGACGGGGTACGACTCGACGGTTGGAGAGCCAGCCGGCGATCCCTTCCGCCCGCGCACGCTCGCGATCGGCAAGGACGATCTCTTCGATTCCATCTCGCAAAGAGAGGTCGTAGGCGATCGCCCGCGCCATCATCCCCGCACCGAGTATCAGGATTCGCATCGTCCTTCCTCCACTTGAGCTGAATGCATGTTGCGTTCCGCAACGGCTACAGGGATTCTACCCCCTTTAAGAGTGCGATCAACCCCTTTGACAGGGGCAGGCTTTTGGACCTTCGTGTCATCACCCCTTGCCGGAGGATGAGAAAGCCGGTATCTTCGATGGAACATAAAGCAACCTAGGAGGGGAATCATGGCAGAAGTGGATCGGATTGCGATTATCGGTGGAGGAAACCTGGGTGTAGCGATCGCCCGTGGCCTTGCAGCCTCGGGTCGGGTTGCACCGGAAAAGATCACAATTACCCGCCGCTCGATCCACCTTCTTGAAGGGCTAAAACAGGAGGGGTTCTGCATCGAACAGGACAATCAAGCGGCGGTGCGGGCAGCGCGGATTGTCCTCGTCACGGTCCGTCCCAGGCAGCTCAACAGTGTTCTGCACGAGATTGCACCGGCCCTCCTAGTGGAGAAACACCTCCTCATCTCCACGGTCTCAAACGCCTCTATCGCTCAGATCAAGGCGCAGTTAGGAAAGCCGCTCGCTATCCTCCGCGCGATGCCGAACATCGCTGTATCGGTAGGGGAGTCGATGACGTGCCTGTGCGGGGATGAGGATCTCTCTCCAGAGGTCATGGAGAGAGCACAAGGGATCTTTGAGGCAATGGGACAGACGATATTTATCACTGAGGAGCAGATGACCCCGGCGACGGCCCTGTGTGCCTGTGGAATCGCTTTCTTCCTGCGGGCTATCCGTGCGGCCTCTCAAGGAGGCGTCCAGGTGGGGTTCCACGCAGAGGAGGCGATCCGGCTGGCTGCTCAGACGGCAAGAGGGGCGGCCACCTTACTTCTCAATGACGACACTCACCCCGAGATAAAGATCGACAAGGTGACAACTCCGATGGGAGTAACGATTGCAGGGCTGAACGAGATGGAACACCACGGCTTCAGTTCGGCCATGATACGAGGGATCGTCACCTCGGCCGAGAAGGCAGCGAAGCTCTACGCTGCGAACAGAGAATAGTCGGATGGACGACCTCATCAGTCGCCGGATTGCAGAGACCGACCTGGTCCTGTGCCTGGGCGACATCACAACCCAGACGACCGACGCGATCGTGAACGCGGCCAATTCCGCGCTGTGCGGTGGGGGCGGGGTCGACGGGGCGATCCACCGCGCCGGCGGACCGAGCATCCTGAAGGAGTGTCAGGATTACGTGCGCAAGCACGGACCGCTCCCCCCGGGGAGGGCGATGTGGACGAGCGGCGGATCTCTTCCCGCTCGTTACGTAATCCACACGGTCGGCCCGATCTACAAGAGCGAACGAGAGTCCGCCCCGATCCTCAAAAGCGCCTACGTCGAGAGTTTGAGGCTCGCTGAGACGCTCCAGATATCGAGTCTCTCGTTTCCCTCGATCAGCACCGGAGCCTACGGCTACCCGGTGGAGGCGGCGGCGCGGGTGGCGCTACGCGCAGTCGTCGCTCACCTACGGGGAGGATCACCCTTGAAACAGGTGCAGATCGTCTGTTTCACCACGCGGGTCTTCGGTGCATTCACGCGGGCGCTGGAGAACCTGACTTAGAGGAAGATCAAAGGCTGGGACCGGATCGCATGAAAGACACCCAGGCAGGCTTAATCACGGAAAGACGCTCCCTGACAGTTGCAAGGAGGCCTTGACCTGCCAGGCGACCGGTTGCGTTTCCCGAGTGATTGCGGCAGAATTGGGTGTTTGCAGGGATGCAGGGAAAAACTCGCAGGAATCAATCCTGCTTGTTTCCTAGCCGAAGAGAGAGGGAATGACACAAGTAAGCGGAAGGGCGAACCTAGCGCGTTTGCAGGAGGCGTATCCGGGTAAGTTTGCTCCCCCTGAGACCGTTTTCTCTAAGATTCATCGTGGGGATCGGATCTTCATCGGGACCGGATGTGGGAAACCACAGTACCTTGTGGATGAGGTGGTCCGCTATGTAGAGGCTCACCCCAAGGCGTTCTTCGACGCGGAGGTGCTCCACCTCTGGTCGCTCGGGGTCTCCCCCTACCTGCGCGAGGAGGTCAAAAAAAACTTCCGGCTCGATTCCTTCTTCATCAGCGGCCCGACACGCGATGCAGTCAACCAGGGGATCGCCGACTACACAGCGATCTTCCTCTCCCAGGTGCCGGACCTGTTCTACCGCGGGGTGATCCCGATCGATATTGCGTTGGTGCAGGTCTCCCCGCCCGATCGCTACGGCTACATGAGCCTGGGAATCAGCGTGGATATCGTCCGCGCCGCTGTTGACAGCGCCAAGCTCGTCATCTGTCAGGTAAACGAACAGATGCCGCGGACGCATGGAGACAGCTTTATCCATATTACCGATGTGGATTATATCCTCCCCTACGATGAACCGCTCCTCGAGTACGAGATGGATGTCCCCGATGAGATCGCTCATCGGATCGGCAGGTACGTCTCCCGGTTGGTGGAGGACGGGGCAACGATCCAGGTGGGGTATGGACGGATCCCAAACGCGATCCTCAAAAACCTGAAGAAGAAACACCACCTTGGGGTACACACCGAGCTCTTGAGTGACGGAATCGTCGAGCTGATGAAAGAGGGGGTCATCGACAACACGAGGAAGGCGATCGACCGTAACAAGACCGTGGCGGCGTTCTCCATGGGGAAACGCTCCACCTACGAGTACCTCTCCGACAACCCAGCGATCGCGTTCCGCCCGGTTGAGTACACGAACGACCCGATGATCATCGCGCAGAACTCGAAGATGACCGCGATCAACACGGCCCTTGCAATCGATCTCACCGGCCAGGCAACGGCGGAGTCAATCGGGAGCACCTTCTACAGCGGAATCGGTGGCCAGGCCGACTTCATGCGGGGGGCGGTCATGGCCCCTCAGGGAAGTCGATCCTTGTCATTCAGTCGACGGCGAAGAACGGGGAGGTTTCGCGCATCGTCCCCATGTTGAGTGAGGGGACAGGGGTGACCCTCACCCGCGGCGACGTCCACTACGTGGTGACCGAGTACGGGATCGCCTATCTCCACGGGAAGAACACGCGGGAGCGAGCGATGGAACTGATCGGTATCGCTCACCCCAAGTTCAAGCCGTGGCTCCTGCGCGAGGCGAAGAGACTTAACCTGATCTACAAGGATCAGGCCTACATCCCTGGTGAGCGGGGGCACTACCCGGAAGAGCTAGAGACCTATCGCACGACCAAAGAAGGGATGGAGGTGCTGCTGCGACCGGTGCGGTTCAGCGACGAACCCTTGCTGAAAGATTTCTTCTACTCCCTCTCCGACCGATCGATCTACCGGAGATTCATCTCGGTGCGCACGGACATGCCGCACGAACGGCTGCAGGAGTTTGTTGTCATCGATTACACGCGGGAGATGGTCATCCTGGCGGTGATTGAGCACGAGGAGCGATCGCTCGTAATCGGGGTGGGGCAGTACGGAATCGACGAGCAGTCACATACGGCGGAGGTCGCCCTCGTGGTGCGTGACGACTACCAGAACCAGGGGGTAGGAACGACTCTCCTCTCCTACCTGACCTACCTGGCAAAGCGGAAGGGCTTGCTCGGTTTCTCCGCTGAGGTTCTGGTGGACAACCAGCCGATGCTGCACCTGTTCGAGAAGAGCGGATTTGCAATCGAAAAAAAGCGAGAGGCGGGTGTCTATGAGCTTCGAATGCTGTTTTGAGTGATACACAGGTGATGCGATGCAGACTAAGACATTAGGTGATACGATGAAAACGAGGACTGACGTTGACTATCTGTTCGAGCCGCGTTCGGTCGCTGTGATCGGGGCCTCGCAGAACAAGGCCAAGATCGGCTACCGGATCGTGGAGAACATCGTCTCCTGCGGCTACAAAGGGGAGATCTATCCTGTAAACCCCAAAGGGGGCGAGCTGCTGGGGAACAAGATCTATCCCGATCTCTCACAGATCCCCGGTGAGGTCGATCTCGCGGTGATCACCATCCCGGCGAAGCTCGTCTTCGCTGCGGTGAAGGAGTGTGCCGAGAAGGGCGTGAAACACCTGGTGATCATCACCTCGGGCTTCTCCGAGGTAGGAAACTCTGAAGAGGAGAGGAGGATCGTTCGCTACGCCCGTGAGCACGGGATGAGGGTCCTCGGGCCGAACATCTTCGGGATCTATTCTTCAGCCGTCTCGCTCGATGCGACCTTCGGTCCGGGAGGGATCCTTCCGGGGCACGTGGCGATCATCACCCAGAGTGGGGCGTTGGGGATCGCGATGATCGGGAAGACCGCAGCCGAATCGCTCGGCCTCTCCGCGCTCGTCTCGGTGGGAAACAAGTCCGATATCGACGAGTCGGACCTTCTGGAGTACCTCGCCGAGGATGAAGCGACCCAGGTCATCTTCCTCTATATCGAGGGGGTGAAGGAGGGAGATCGCCTCGTAGAGATGCTGAAACAGGTGACGCGCAAGAAACACGTGATTGTGGTCAAGGCCGGCCGTCGAAGCGCGGGGCGATGGCCGCTGCATCGCACACCGGGTCGCTCGCCGGGACGGACGAGATCTTCGACAGCGTGATGCGCCAGTGTGGCGTCCTGCGCGCAGAGAGCGTACAGGAGGCGTTCGACTGGGCGCGCTTCCTCGCCGATTCTCCTCTCCCTAAAGGCAAAGAGGCGGTCATCATCACCAATGGTGGAGGGATTGGGGTGATGACAACCGACGCCTGCGAGAAGTACGGGGTCGACCTCTACGACGACCAGAAGACACTGAAAGAGACGTTCTCGAAAGTGATGCCGGACTTCGGCTCGTCGAAGAACCCGGTCGATCTGACCGGGCAGGCCACGGCGCAGGACTACGAGCGTGCCATGGAGGCGGCACTTGCAAATGATGAGATGCACGCTGTGCTCTCCCTCTACTGCGAGACCGCTCTCTTCGATGCTGCGGAGTTGGCACCGGTTCTGAAGAAGGAGTACCGACGCTATCGGGGGAAGAAACCGATCGTCTTCTCCCTCTTCGGCGGCAAGAAGGTAGAGGTAATCACCAGCGAGCTACGAAAAGAAGGGATTCCGGTCTTCTCCGATGTCTATGACGCCGTCTCCTGTCTGGGTGCGCTCTACCGGTCCTGGCGCAACCTGAACGCACCGGTGGAGAGTGCGGAGAAGGTCGAGATCAATACAGGTGCGGTGGAGACGATCCTCGACCAGGCACGAAGTGAAAAGCGCCGCTTCCTCCTCGCCGATGAGGCACAAGAGGTGGCGAAGATCCTCGGCCTTTCGATGCCACAGTCGATCATCGCCTGTAACCTCGACGAGGCGGTGCAGGCGGCGGAGAAGATCGGCTATCCTGTGGTGATGAAGGTCGTCTCCAAGGATATCATCCATAAGAGCGACGCCGGAGGGGTCGCCCTCGACCTTGTGAACGAGGAAGAGGTGGTCGACGCCTACCAGGCGATCATGCGCAGCTGTCGCGCCTACAAGAAGGACGCGGTGATTCAAGGGGTCGAGGTCGTGGAGATGGTGCGCCCCGGAGTAGAGACGATCATCGGTGCACGTCAGGATGGATCGTTCGGCCCGATCGTGATGTTCGGCCTCGGAGGGATCTACGTGGAGGTGATGAAAGACGTCGCCTTCCGCGCCGCCCCGATCAGTCGCAAGGAGGCGCACGCAATGGTCGCCGATATCCGCTCCTACCCGCTCCTCCTCGGTGTGCGCGGAGAGAAGCGCAAGGATATCAATAGCATCGTCGAGGTGGCGGTTCGCTTGAGCAACCTTATCGACCGCTGTCGCGACATTACCGACATCGAGATCAATCCTCTCGTCGTCTATGATCACGGGGACGGGGTGAAGGCGGTGGACGTGAGGATTCTGTTCAAGGACCAGAGGGAGGTAAGGTGAGATGAGCTCGCTGATCGTTGCCTCAACACGGAAGAGTGCGGGAAAGACGAGCGTGCTGGTTGGTCTGGGAAGGGCGCTTGACAAGAAGTTCGGTTACATCAAGCCACTTGGGGACCGCTTTCTATATCGAAAGAAGCGCTTGTGGGACTACGATGCGGCCCTGATGGTGAACCTGTTCGATCTTACCGAGGAACCGGAGAAGATCTCGATCGGGTTCGACCACTCCAAGCTCCGCTATATGTACGATGAGGAGTCGATCACCGCAGAGGTGAAGCGGGTGATAGCAGAGATGGAGCGGGATAAGGAGGCGCTATTCATCGAGTGCGGGAAGGACCTCTCCTACGGAGCCTCTGTCCACCTCGACCCGCTCACCCTCTCGCAGGCGACAGGGCATCAGGTCCTCATCGTCACCGGAGGATCGGAGAACGATATTGCAGATGACCTTGCGTTCCTGAAGCGGTTCGTCGGGTCCGATGAGGCACACATCGGCGGGTGATCATCAACAAGGTAATCCAGCCGGACGACTTCAAGGCGAACCTACCTCCCG
>LZCG01000201.1_pt1 | contig 11350 bp, 9 predicted proteins | sample 768541 | NCBI WGS metagenome assembly LZCG01 (sample SAMN05200874, study PRJNA324366) | oil field metagenome | isolation source: sample BH-FW-1 from oil reservoir | place: India: Bombay High | collected 2015-07-11
GTACCTGCGTGCTATCGAGCGGGGGATCATTGACGCTATGGGCGAAGGGCCCTACGCCGGGTTCCCGATGGTCGACATCAAGGTCGTGGTCTACGATGGGTCGATGCATGAGGTGGACTCATCGGAACAGGCGTTCCGTACCTGCGGGGCGGTTGGCTTCCGCGAGGCGTGCAAGAAGGCCGGTCTCCAGCTTCTCGAACCGGTGATGAGCGTTGAGGTGACCGCACCCGAAGAATACACCGGGGCGGTGACAGGGAGCCTGGCCGGGAAACGCGGGAAGATCGTCGCGATGGAGACGAAAGGAAGCGCCGCGATCCTGCGCGCGCGGGTCCCACTCGCGGAGATGTTCGGGTATGCCTCCGAGCTGCGAAACATCACGAGCGGCCGTGGGAGCTTCACCATGCACTTTGAGCACTACGAGGCCGTTCCGTACGCACTTTCCGAGAAGATCGTTGAGGCGCGACGGGAGGCGAAGGCGGCATAGCTGCTGGTTAATTCAAGAACGGAACGGTATTTCTCGAAAAGAGCGGTTGGGTTTGTCAGGGCGAATGGGGGGTCGTTGGCCTCCACCTTCTTCCGCGGAACCCAGCCGTTTTCTCCTTGCTCCCAGCGGAGAGGATCACCGGGTTGCGATCGGCAAGGGTCTGCGAAGCGAAGTGCGGGATAGACCAAGAACAAGAGTGATGTTGAGTTGTACCCCTTGGCGATCTTTGCGGCTTGAGTGAGTGCAACGAACGGGCGAGAGAAAAAGCTTGTGCCTCTCGCAAAGGCGCAAAGAACAACGGAAAACAGAGGCAGGGCTGGACGAAGACCGATAATCCTGGCGTCTTGGCGAGAGAAAGGGAATACGGTTTCCCTGCCTGATCGGCAGAGAGGTCGTGGTAATGGTGCTCTGAGTTTTACGCACAGGAGTTATCCCTGCCTGCAGCACCTGTCTACCGCCAAGTAGAGGCAGGTCGGAAGGAGTGCCTCTTATAACCACCCCTTACCTTGCTTGGAGCGTGAGGAGTCAATGATTCTTTCCTGAGGCAGGGGAAAAGGGCACCGGTCACTTCGCCGGGCTGAACCGGACGAACACGATATCCCCATCCTGCACTTCATAGGTTTTGCCTTCGATGTGTTGTTTGCCGGCCTTGGCGACTGCGGACTCGCTCCCGAGTTCGATCAGGTCCTCGTAGCGGATCACCTCCATGCGGATGAACCCCTTCTCCATATCGGTGTGGATCTTCCCTGCGGCGGTGGGAGCGTATCCCCCTTCCGGCAGGTCCAGACGTGGACCTCCTTCTCCCCGGCGGTGAAGAAGTTGACCAGGCCGAGCATCCGATAGGCGGTGCGGATCAACCGCTCCATGGAGGACTCCTTGAGCCCCAGCTCAACGCGGAACTCCTCCTGATCCTGTGGCTCGAGCTGTGCGATCTCGGCCTCATCCTCACCGCAGACGGTGATCATCTCGGCCCCTTCGGCATCGGCGATCGCTTGCAACGCCTTGACATACCTGTTCTCGGCGTCAGCGATGGACTTGATGTTGGCGATGTAGAGAACCGGTTTGAGGGAGACGAGGTGACAATCGTAAATGCTCTGAAGCTCATGATCGCTCAGCCCCTGGCGGCGGGCGGGGATCCCCTCGTTCAGTGCGGAGAGGACCTTCTCGCAATCGGCGACCTCGCGTGCCGCGTCCTTCTCCCCGGCGCGGGCCCTCTTCGCCAGTCGATTGATCTTGTTCTGTAAGGTCTGACTGTCGGCGACCATCAGTTCGAGGTCGATCGCCTCTACATCGCGTACCGGGTCGATCGTCTCGTATTCAAACGGAACGTTCGGATCCTCGAAGCAGCGTACCACGTGCAGGACCGCATCGACATCCTTGATGTGGGAGAGGAGCTTTGTCCCGTGGCCCTCCCCGGAGGTGGACCCTTCTTTAAGGCCGGGGATATCCACCACTTCGAGGGTTGCGGGGACGATCTTGGGAGCGTTGTACATCTCGACGAGTGGTTGGATGCGCGGATCGGGAACGCTGATCACAGCGCGGTTCATCTCCGAGCCATCGTAACTCCCCGCCCCGGCGGCGGTGATCGCGTTATAGATCGTAGTCTTCCCACAACTAGGAAGACCGACAAGACCACATGTAAGGGCCATGATTCCCTCTCTTTCCGTTACTCCTGCAACAAGGCGACTATTCCGCCGTCATTTTAGATCATGACGCTTGCCGATGACAATCGGTTCTAGGCGCGTTGCCGGTAGAGGCTAATATCAACGGCACTTCTCATCTTCTCCGCATCGACAGATCCGTTCAGGAAGCGAGCGACGCGCCGCGCCTGTGTGAGCGGATCTTTCAGGACGTCGTTGTAGCTTACGTACAGAACATCGATGTGCGGCTGGGCAGCAAGCCACGCTGTTACCCGTTCCAGGTGTTGGCGTGAGATTGCACCTATCTTCTCATCGCTGACAGCGTCTGGGTCTTCGCCCCGGCGGATGAGCATCTGTCGCTGGGAGGCGAGGATCTCCTCCATCTCCCGCCGCATGAATACGACCTTGTATCGATAGTCATCCGGCAGGTACTTGAGCAGAGCGGAGATCATCTTCACTGCCTTGCCTTGAGCCTGCGGAAGCCACGACTTGTCGTGTTCGATCGCTTTGACCCGTTCGAACTCGTAGTACCCCTTAGGATTGTCCGCGTCTGCCGTTCGGATGTTATCCGTCAACACGGACATCCCCCCGGCCTTTAACATCATCATCATAAGGGATGTCCCCGAGCGTGGCAATCCGGACACGATCGTGATTGTCTGTTGTGTCATTGCTCCTCCCCCTCTATCTTACACCAGAACCGTTCCGACAGCTCGAACAAGATGCGGGTCAGATGCGGGGTCTACCATTGTATATAGGCTCATATGACCCGTCACGGATTAGGGGTCAGGTCTTCACTTTTGGTCTTTGCTCTGTTATGCTTGCCTTGACAAGTACACACTCAGAGAGGTGATTAACTTCTTGGAGCTGGACTACTCCACCATAAACGTCATCGTGGGCCGTCAAATTGGAGAAACACCAAAAATGAAGACTTGACCCCAATTATGAAGACTTGACCCCAATTACACAAGTGGAATGTTCAGGTCTTGCAATCCAACACTTTAAACCGTTACGTCATGACAGTGTTGGATCGCAAGACCTGACCCCGCATCTGACCCCGCATCCACGCGCGTGTCAGTCGTCTAGTAGCCTTCCAGGGTGGCGATGTTCGTCGTCCACATCACGAACCTCGTGGTCTCCGTGTAGACGAGGGCCGACCCGAGGCGGAAGTTCATGCTCGGGACGAGCGGTCCACTCCCCCCGCTCGGCAGACCCACCACGAATGGAACGTTCGGCGGGTGCACCATGGAGGTGCGCAGGTAGACGAAGCTTGTCGATTCGTCAAGGTCTCCGTCCCCGTCGATGTCGAGCTTCAGGCTCATCCAGATGCTCTTCGAGTCGGGGACGGTGAACGTGTAGTCGATGCTGCCGGTCTGCAGGCTCCCCTCGAAGATGAGCGTCTTCCCGCTCCCGGTCGGGGTGGGAACGACCCCCAGCGGGACGACCCCGCCGCTCGTCGAGCGGTTCACCCCGACGAACGATGCGTCGGTGCGGAGCTCCAGACGGTAGCTGTGCGCACTCGTCCAGTAGGCTCCTGCATTTACGGTGATGTGCCAGGTATCTGTCCCCCACACGAAGATCCCTGGGGTCCCGCCCATCTGTGGCTCACCGGTCCCTCCCCACGGTAGCGGGGGGGCACCGGAACCGACAGGAGAGCATCTTCGTCGTGGTGTGGGTCGCTCCTTGGTTGTCCGCGACCGTCAGACGAACCAGGTAGGTCCCACCCACCTGGTAGGAGTGTGATGCCTGGACACCCGCCGCGCTCGTCCCATCGCCGAAATCCCATAGATAAGAGATGAGCCAACCATCAGGGTCGGTGGAACTCGACCCATCGAAGGTGACAACCTGCCCGACCGTGGGGTAAGAGGGGAACGTATTGAATACCGCGAACGGAGGCTGATTCTGGGCTAGTGCTGTGAGTGGAACCTGCAGGTACGCTGTCTGCCCGGCCAGGATGTTCACCTGGCGCGTCTCTTCCTGGTACCCGGTGCGGGAGAGGGTTACCGTGTGCATCCCGGCCGCAACCGAGACCTGGGCGGGCGTTGTTCCCACAGGAGTTCCGTCGATTGTGACGGTCGCCCCCTGCGGGGAGGAGGTCACCCACAAGGTCCCGGACTGCGGCGCAGAAGAAACGACGCTGAGAGTTAAGCTGTCTTGCGCCCACTCTCCAGTGGGGAACTGGGTCTGCATCGTCTGCTGCACACTACCGAGGAACGAGGATGGGTTGTAGCTTAGAACTGTAAAACCACCTCCGAAGCTCGTCGGAAAATTGGGAAGGCGGCTCGTCGCCGCAAAGGCGTACAAGGTCTCGGTCCCTGTCGGTTCACTCACAAGGAGCGTATACCCGCCACTGGGAACGGAGTGTGCGCCTGCGGGGATGCGGTTGTTCGGTTCGCGGTGGTTCGGGAAGAGGAGCGTCACCTTCCCGCTTGCGTCGACATCACAGATGTAGACGTACGCCTCGCGGTTTGTGTTGTAATCGATGACGATCGGTTCGCCTACCTGGTAGGACCTCTTCGGGAGGGAGAGCCGGATCGAGAGCGGTGGCCTTGCTTGTCCGACCGCGACCTGACGGGTGGTTGTGCCCGTCGCCCCATCGTTGTCGGTGACGGTCAAGCGGACTGTATACGTCCCGGCAATGGCGTAGGCGTGCTGCACGGTGACCCCTGAACCGGTCGACCCGTCGCCGAACCGCCAGGCGTAGGAGACAACCTGACCATCGGGATCGCTTGAGCCGGATCCATTGAACAGGATTTGTGTTCCCACCGGTGGGGCGGCTGGCGCATAGGTGAATGAAGCTGTGGGGGGCTGGTTCGACGGAGCGGGCGGAGCGCCCACCTGGTAGAACTGCATCTCGTAGATCGGGACCTCCAGGTAACCGAAGCCGCGATGCTTCATGAGCTGCAGCCGGACTCGCATCTTATCGGTGTGTACCGTCCCGAACTCGTTTGTCGTCACCCATTCCTTGACACCGCTGCGCTCTCCGTCGTAGAGTTGTGCCAGGAGTGGGTATCGATGTTGTAGATGTCGATATCGACATGTGTAAAGTAGCGGCTCTGGACATGGACGCGCACGCGGTTCACATAGATCGGATCATGGGTTCCAACAAGGTACGGCGTCCAAGCGCCGATGTCGTTCTTATCGTAACGGCCGTTTGAGGCGTATGTCGAGGTGTTCCTATCGCGTGCCTTCTCACGCGATTCCCAACCGCTCCCCGAGTCGCCGGTCGGTGTCGTCCACCCCCCTGCACCCGGCTCAGTGATCGTGACCTGGGTGGTGTCAGTCGCCTGTTGGGCATTGGTTCCGGTAACGGTTAAGGTGACGGTATACGACCCCGGCCGCACCGTAAGCGTGTGTAGCCATCACCCCTTGCCCGGTTGCCCCATCGCCAAAGTCCCATTGGTAGTTACTGATGACACCGCTCGAGCCCGAGGCGTCGAACGCAATGCTCTGACCCGGTGCCCCTGCATAAGGGCCGCCGGCATCGGCGATCAACGGCTGCTGAGTCTCCGCTTCGACGATCTCCTCCGCCTCGTTGTTCCCCTCGTTCGACTCCGCGACCTGGCCAAGGTCATCGACCGTGACACGGAACGTCTCCGTTGACTGCGTCAGCGGGAGGGAGAGGGAGAGATTGGTTGATGCTCCTGCGGAGAGCTGGGAGACATACGTGTTAACAGCCGACATCGCTCCATCCAAGCGGATGCGGAACAACCCCGCAGCCGCGTTCCCCTGGTTGCGCACAAGGAACGTAAAGGTTACGTTCTCGCCGATCGTCGGATGAAGCGGCGTGTGCGAGAGACTCGTGACGGTAAGATCCGCTTTGGGAGCGACGAGATAGATACCTGGCGTGTAGTAGAGTCGGTCGCACCGTCGTTATCGGTGACGGTCAGGCGGACGGTGTACGTCCCTACCGCACCGTACGCGTGCTGAACCGATACTCCGGAACTGGTCGCCCCATCGCCGAACTGCCAGGCGTAGGAGACGAGATGCCCATCGGGGTCGTTCGAGGAAGACGCGTTGAACGAAACCGAAGACCCGACGGTCGCCGAACTCGGGTTGACGTTGAACGACGCTGTCGGCGGCTGGTTTATCGGCGTAGGCGCGGAGAGGACGAGTCGCCCCCGCCCGTACAAGTACGGACTTCCCATTGCCACGGTCTGGGAGAGGAGGCGCGCGCGCAGCGCGGACTCGGAGAGAGACGGATCCTGCGCCAGGAGGAGGGCAGCAGCCCCGGTTGCGTGTGGGGTCGCCCTGAGGTTCCGGCGAAGCTCGTGTAGGGGCTCGTTCCAGTGGAGACGTTGTCCGGCGCACAGAGATCGGGCTTCGTTCGCCCATCGTTCGTCGGTCCTTGGGAGCTGTACGACTCCAGCGGGCCAGTGGTGTAATGCGCGTAGTCGATCGCCCCCACTGTGACCACATCGGCGACATTGCCGGGAGCGAGGATCGAGCTTGCCGCAATCGCGGGGGAGAGATCCTGGTAGAGGTTATAGACCTCGATCTTCTTCGACCCAGTCCCTTTGATGCGCACCGTGTAGGTTCCGTTCGTTGGAGCCGTTGTCATGATCGACTCGGTCGGCTCTTCGGTCCCGGTCTGGTGTTTTGTCGAGGAGGCGACAAGGTTGCTTCCCGGATCATAGAGGTAGAGATCGTAGTCGCTCCCCGCCTGCGGCCAGTCGTTCCAGGTCATGTACAGGATCACCTGTGCGCCGCTCGTGGCGTAGAAGGTGAGCGACTGGTCGTTCCAGGTATCGGAGTTGTTATCGGAGAACGTTCCTTCCCAGTGACTCTGCGCCTCATTCCCTCCTGCATTCACCCACAGGATTCCTCCGGAGATCGCGCGTTCGGCGATCTCGGCGATCGTCCCTGTTCCGTCGTAGAAGTTGGTGTTATACCAACCGAGGGAGTGGTTGATGATGTCGATCCCGTTGTTCAGGCAGTAGGTGACCGCCTGATCGAGGTCGACCTCATCGGCGATCTTGATCAGATAGAGCTGCGCACCCGGTGCGATCTCATGCACGATCTCAGCTACCGCGGTCCCGTGCGTGATCCCGCTCGCAAGCCCGGTCCCGGTGAGGTCATGCTGTTGCACGGAATAGGGGATGTCGCCGCGGGCTTGCGCCTGCGAGAGACCGGCGAACCCGAGGTCGATTATCGCCACCTTCACCCCGCTTCCGGTGATCCCGGCAGAGTGGAAAGCATCCGCTCCGATCGCTCCCACCCCTTCCCCCGGAATGGAGAGAGGATAGGGGGTGTACGGAGGTCGGATGAACGAGATCCCACCCATCTGGGTCACGATCGTCTCCAGTTGTGCGAGGGGAACGCTCACCTTGATCAGGCTGGTCGAGGCCTGAATCGACGTTCTACTCACTCCGAGTGCGGAGAGAGCAGCCACATTAGATGAGCTCGCGCGCCCTGATCGCGGTTCCAGGACGATGGTCACAGTGGCTGTGGAAGCAGAGAATGGAATCCCGTAGAGACTCGCCAGCCCGTTGAGAGCCGTCTGCGCAGTAGGGGGAAGCTTGGCCATGAAGTCGGCCGCCATCGCTCCCACCGTCTTACCGAGCGTGGCCTGGGCCGCGCCGAGGAGCGCCTCCAAGGCCCCATCAAGCTTCGGATTGTGCTCGGTGCGATCGATCTTGGTGGTGCGGAACGAGGCGATCACCGCCTCGGGGCTCACCTTAGAGGGCGCTGTGGTCGCTACCGCTCCTTCACCTCCGCCGGTCTCTTCGAGGAAGAGTACCACCGCCTCTGGGTCATCCGGCCACGAGAGGACGGCGAGGAACCAATCCGGTGCAAACGGGATCCAGATGCCGACCGGCCTTCCTTCCATGTACACGATGGACCTTCGTCCCCCAGTAGGTCGCTTCCGTAAGGTCTTAAGTCCGCAAGGTAGCGCACTAGGCTCGATCCCCAGTCCTTATGAACCATCACCAGGTTCATCTTCCCCGAACGGGTGATACCCTGGAGGACGACCTGTTGCGCGAGGCTGTTCGCCGGGTACGGATGCAGCGTGACCTTAATCCCGGTCTCCCCTTGAAACCGGCTGATAACAGTATTCCATTGATCGTGCGTCTCCTGATCGATCCCTACCGTCAGCGCCATCTGGGCTAGGCAGGTACGGCGATCAGGGCGCAAAGGAGCAGTAGCAGAGCGATTCGTTTCATGGTTTCCCCCTCTCCTTAATGCGGGCTACGGTACGGCCGGCTGCGGCTGGTAGGGCGGCCTGACGTAACCGATGGAGCTCGATCGCGCTAGCGCGACGAGTTGATGGATCGGGAGGATGAGTTTGGCAAGCCCTTCAGTCTCGCTCACAATGTACGGGACGAATCTTTCAGGGATCGCTCCACCGGGGAGCTTCTCCGCTACGACCTCGACGCGGAGACCGACACAGGTAAGCCCCTTGGATGCAGCATAGGAGAACCAATCCGCCGCTACGGTCAATCCATAGAGGTTCGAATCGATCGCCACTCCTTCCGGAGGAGCGGGGCCCTTCTCCGCTTCCTTCGCCAATGTTACAAACTCCATATTCACCTCACCACCGACGATCCCCATCTCCTGGAGATCGGAGAGGACCGTCGCCAGGGTCTCCCCCATCGCTACATCTCGGTGTGGAACGAGGACGAGTTCATATCCATCCTCAGTCGGACGCACCGTGTAGTCGAAATCCTCGCCGGTCACACGCAGGAGGAACCACCCACTATCGACGTAGAGAAGCGTGGGCGAGGCAAGGAGAACCTCTTCCGACTCCTCCGTGATAGCGGTTCCCTGATAGAAGGAGATCTCATCGCCGCTTCGGACGATGACGGAGAACCCCTTCTCCTGGGCCGTCTGGATCAGCGATGCGATCGGGGCATCGACCGTCCCGAACGAGATCAGGTAGTAATTTGTCTCTAAAAACCGCGCCTCGTTCGCCATTGCGCCGGTCCCCACAAGGAGAACGGCAAGTAAGAGCACGGCGAGCACACCGCTCACCTGTGGTCTGGTTGTCATCATCGCAGGCCCCCTTTATTCTGAATCGGATCTCTTGAACCTACACGAGGGAAGGAAGAAAGTTTCGGTAAGAGCCAAGCTTAAGGTTCCTTGTCGTCTCGCCTGCCTCTACCTGGTGGTAGACAGGTGCTGCAGGCAGGAGTGGGTAGCTAAGGATACTATACGGAACAGAGTGCCCCTCGCAAAGACCTGTCTGCCTTACCGGCACAGGCAGGCGTGAAGCAGTGATGGGTGATGAGTGATGAGAAAGTGTGAGGAATGTCAATGCTACAAGCTGATAGCTGACTGCTGACGGCTGATAGCGTCTTCGCATCTTACAGTGAGCGTAGCGAGTGATAATATAAGAGAAGAGCTCTCTATCATTCCCGCGTCTCCCTCTCTCCGTGTCTCCCCTCTCCGCGTCTCCCTCTCCCCTCTCAGGTTGCTCTTCTGCGCCAGCCTCCCTAATCCCCAGGTCCTCCTCCCATATCCTCCAGAAACCGGAGGTAATCGGAGTCGGTGGAGAGGACGATGCTCGTCCCCTCTTTGAGGGCTGTCTTGTACGATTCCAGGCTGCGCCAGAACCGATAGAACTCGGGATCCTGATTGTAGGCGTTGGCATAGATCTCAAGCGCCTGCGCGTCTCCCTCTCCCATGATCATCTCTGCTTGCTTGTTCGCCTCGGCGAGGATGATCTCGCGCTCCTTATCGGCATTGGAGGTGATCTGTTTCGCCTTTTCCTCTCCTTCTGCCCGCAGCTGCGCCGCGATCCGCTCGCGCTCGGAACGCATGCGGGAGAAGACGGCCTGCTCAATCTCTGTGGGGAGGTCGGCCCGCTTGATCCGTACATCGATCAGCTTGATGCCGAACGCCGCGAGCTTCTCACGACTGGTCGCCGTCACCTCCGCCAGGTAATTCCGTCTTTTCGCCGAGACGATCTCATCCAGAGTGTGTTTTGCCAGGACATCGCGCAGGTCAGAATAGACGATCTCATCGATCCGGCCCTGAGCAGCAGTGATGTTGCCGGCGTTCGCCTCGATAAACCTCTTTGGCTCCCCCACTCGCCAGATAGCATAGTTATCGATGGTCAGCCGTTTCTGATCGGAGGTGAGGATGTCGCGCGGCTGGATGTCGTAGTTCAGGATCCGGTCCTCGAGGTAGACCACGTTGTTGACTATTGGCAGTTTGAAATGCAGACCAGGCTCTTCGACCACCCTGATGATCTCTCCGAATCGAAGCACAGCCGCTTTCTTCGTCTCATCGACGGTGAACGTGAACAGGTTGTAGACGATGACAAGAAGGACGATAACGCTGGCAAAAACAATTAACTTCTTCATTGCGCTCCTCCCTCTTCGAGTAGATCCTTAAGGTCCAACACCTTGAGAACTCCGTCCGCTTCCTGCGAGAGGATGATCTTCTTCATCCCGGGAAGGATCTCCTCCATGGTCTCGATGTACATGCGCGTACGCGTGACCTCCTCACCGAGTTCGTACTTCTTGAGCACTTCGAGGAAGCGAGCGACATCACCCTCCGCCCGTTTGATGCGCTCCTGTTTGTACGCCTCGGACTGGTTAGCGATCTCCTGTGCCTGTCCGCGGGCGCGTGGAAGAATATCCATAGCGTATCGCTCTGCCTGGTTGATCAGCTTCTCCTTGTCTTGGCGGGCGCTGTTCACATCATCGAAGGCAGAGACGACCTCCCGCGGGGGCTTTACGTCCTGAAGCTGTACGTTCCCCACCGTGATCCCCGCCCCGTAGCTGTCGAGGAGCACTTGTAAAGATCTCATCGTATCCGCGGCGATAATATCCCGCTCTTCGGTCAGCGTCTCATCGAGTGTCCTTCTCGCCACCTGCTCCCGCAGCACCGCCTCCGCTCCCTGCTTGACGAGCACACTTGCGTCGATCAGGTTGAACGCAAAGAGCTGTGCGTCCTTGACGCGGTACTGCACGACCATCTCCACGTGTGCGATATTTCCGTCTCCCGTGAGCATCAATGCTTCTGTCTCAACCGTCTGATAGCGCGGATTGGGCGCCGGGGAGATGGTGCGAAAGCCGATCTCCTCCTTGCGCACCTGCAGTACATTCACGATGCTCACGCTCTCGATCGGCGCGGGCAGGTGGTAGTGCATCCCGGGGTTGACAGTAGCGGTATAGCGCCCGAAGCGCTTGATCAACCCCACCTCGGACGGACCGACCGTGTAGATCCGGTCAAGAGATAAACGATGATGACAACGGCGATCACGAGCCAACCAATTCCCGCG
>LZCG01000202.1_pt1 | contig 11343 bp, 13 predicted proteins | sample 768541 | NCBI WGS metagenome assembly LZCG01 (sample SAMN05200874, study PRJNA324366) | oil field metagenome | isolation source: sample BH-FW-1 from oil reservoir | place: India: Bombay High | collected 2015-07-11
CTAATTTTTCTTTACCAGCAACCGCACAACATAAAAACATGGCAGGTACACCGGATAATGCGCCTGTTCTTATTGATGGGCATCTTAATGAAAAGGAATGGAGTTTAAACAGCAGTATTACTGATTTTTATCAGTTTCAGCCCTATGTGGCCGGGGAAAAGGCACGTTATAAAACAACAGTGACTTTTTTATACGATTCTCAGGCCTTATATGTGGGTGCCATGCATTATGATCCGTATCCTGATTCTATTTTAAAAGAATTGAGTGTACGCGACGACATTCGAAATACCGATTTTTGTGGTGTATATCTTGATCCTTATAATGATGCCAAGAATGCTTTTGGATTTTTTCTAACAGCCTCGGGTGTTCAGGTTGACATGAAATCAACTGAGAATGGCGGAGAGGATGCCACCTGGGATGCTGTGTGGGAAAGTGCTGTAGCCATTGTTGATTCCGGATGGGTGGCTGAGATGCGCATACCCTACAGTGCCTTACGTATCCCTGCCGTATCAGAACAGGTTTGGGGGATGCAATATTTCAGGCATCATCAAAGGTATCGTGAAACCTATGTTTGGAATCCCATGGATCCTGAAATGTCAGGGCTTAATAATCAAGGAGGTATTTTGGAAGGTATTCGCGATATTGATCCGGCTTTGAGGCTTTCTCTTTCGCCTTATGCTTCTATTTACTTTGACCATAGCTCGGAGACCCAAAGTTGGAAAACCAACTATAAGGCAGGAATGGATTTGAAATATGGTATCAACGAAAGTTTTACCCTCGACATGATCCTGATTCCTGATTTCGGTCAGGTACAATCCGACGATCAGATTGTGAATCTTTCGGCTTATGAACAGCAATATAGTGAGAAAAGACCCTTTTTCACAGAAGGTATGGAGTTGTTTAGTAAAGGCGATATTTTTTACAGCAGGCGGATAGGAAGTGAGCCTTTATTGTATTGGCAGGTTGAAGATAGTCTCAGTTCCCATGAGCGCATCATCGACAATCCTGAAAACCCCCAATTGATTAATGCTACCAAAATTTCGGGAAAAACCTCGGGAGGCCTCGGCGTGGGTGTGATCAATGCCATGACAGCCCATACCTTTGCAACCATCGAAGACACCCTGTCGGGGGCATCGCGGAAGGTGGAAACCAATCCTTTTACCAATTATAATATGATGGTTGTTGATAAGGTGTTGGGAGATAATTCTTATGTCAGCCTAGCAAACACCAATGTGTATCGTGGAGATAATTATTACATGGCTAATGTAAGTGCGCTGGATTTTAAATTAACCAACCGTTCCAATATGTATGCTATAAATGGCGTAGGGGCGTTGAGTCAGAAATATCAGCCTTTTACAGCCAATGAATTCGGGTATAAATATTATTTAGAAGCAGCAAAAGTCAGTGGAAATTTTACCTGGTCTGTTCATCAGAATGTGGAAAGTAATACCTACGATCCCAATGATATGGGTTTTTTGATGAGTAATAATGATTTTGTTAACCAGATAACCTTGCATTATAATCAGTATGAGCCCACAAAACATTATCTTAATTGGTACAATGAAGCCCGTTTTACGTTAAAACACAAACAAAACACAAAATCATTTGAAGCTTTTGAGTTATTTCTTCATTCATACATGACCCTGAAAAATCATAGTTCGTGGGGAGGATTTGTTTGGTCAAGGCCCATAAAAGGCTACGATTACGATGAACCCAGAAATGCAGGATGGAAATATGAAATGAGTCCTTTTACCCAAATGGGTCTTTTTGTCTCACCCGATTACAGAAAAACATTTGTCGTGGATATCAGCGGAGAATATGGCTGGGGCACCTGGCATGACTCAAAAAATTATGAAGTGGCTGTTTCTCCCAGGTTCCGGTTTAATGATAAGTTTACACTCAGGCATCAACTGATGTGTGAATTTGGTATTAATCACTTCGGTTATGTGGCGGACGATGGAGCAGAAGTTCCGGAAATTATTTTTGGCCGGCGTAATACCTCCAATATTGTTAATACCATGAATGCCAGCTATATTTTTAACAACGAATCAGCTTTGAGCTTCCGGATGCGCCATTACTGGCTTCAGGTGGATTACCGTGATTATTACACCTTGCTTCAGGATGGCAGGCTGAGTTCGTCAGATTATGAAAATAATGAAGATTTCAGCACGACGATTTTTAATATCGATATGAGTTATTCGTGGCGATTTGCCCCGGGCAGTGAGATGTCAGTAGTTTGGAAAAATGCTATATTTAATTCGGAAGCAGAAAAAACAACAGGTTTTTTTGAGGGAATCAACAATAGTTTCAGTTCCCCGGCTACTAATTCCCTGTCCGTTCGTGTTTTATATTACATAGATTATCAACAGTTGTTTAAAAACCAACAAGCGGGTTAAAAAAGCATGAAACTAGTTTTAAAGAAACGGCTTAAAAGCTTTGTTTATGCCTACAGGGGCATCAGGTTGTTGTTAGTTCGTGAAGCCAATGCCCGAATCCATTTGGTTTTACTGCTGTTGGTTATTGTAGCCGGCTTTTATTTTAATATTTCCTCGTTGGAATGGATAGCGGTAGTGATTGTTTCGGGTATGGTATTTTTGGCTGAAGCTATCAATACTGCTTTAGAGGTGTTTTTGGATGCCCACCATCCTGAAAAAATAAGTTTACAGGGCAGGTAAAAGATTTGGCCGCAGGGGCCGTTTTGCTGGCGGCTATCACGGCTGCCATAGTCGGCGTCGTTATTTTCTTTCCAAAAATTTTTACTCTATGAAAATTGGGGTGGTTGACAATGGCGCTACCAAATCAGAATGGGTTGTTTGGGATAAAGCAACCGGTGCGCCGAAGTGTTTTTTCTTTTCAGGAATACAGCCACGTAATATGAATGAAAAACAGCTCTTTAATCATTTTGAACCAATTGCCCGGGAGATAAGCTATGCTTGTGATACGCTTTATTATTTCAGCACCGGACTGTTCGCTGAAGAAGTCAGAACAAAGGTAGCCAACGTGTTGGGTCATTTTTTCGAGCATGTTCAGATCGGAACCGATTTGGAAGGAACCGGCAGGGCTATACTGGGTGGTGAGAATGGCGCAGTTGCTATTCTGGGAACCGGTTCGAATGTGGGCACTTATGTGAACCATCAAATCATTGACCAACCTTTGTCTTTAGGCTATCTGTTGGGTGATGAGGGCAGCGGGGCTGATCTGGGAAAGCGATTTCTGAAGCACTATCTGGAATCCGGATTTGAAAAACCTGTTGACTATGCCATTAATGACCTTTTTCAAGGAACGAAAACAGACTTAATAAACCATTTGAATCAGAATGCCGACAGTAAATGGCTGGCTTCATTTGTCCCTGTGTTATCCCAATACCGGGGGTTCCGGCTATCAGCAACATTATTAAGGAATCCTTTCAAGGTTTTTATGAACATTTGGTTTCTCGCCTGAAAGTGCCACATAACCAACTGGCTTTTTCCGGAAGCGTAGCCGCTTTGTTCCGAAATGAATTAACCGAGGTAACCAGGGAATATGGCTATTGTGTTTACAAGGTTGTTCAACATCCTGCCATGTTGTTGTTCGATTACTATCTGAAAGCCAGCGAAAATTAACTTTTTGAAATGATGTGTGGCTTATTCTTTAGCCGCCAGATTTGTGGGTTTGGAATGAATGGTTTGCCGGTTTAAGAGGGCTCCACCATTTCGCTCAATCATCTTGTTTTCATAAAATTAGTCATATTTTACATGAAACTGTAATATAAAATCGTTCTTAATTAGAGGCGAGAGTTATATGTTAATTTATATTTAACCATATAGATTGCATTATTTTTTCAGTATAAATTTAGGAATATAAAAGAAATATGTGTGTATAATGTACAAAAAATACATTTTACGTCAATATAAATATTCATAAAATTATTCCTTTATTGTTTTAATAATTTGGTAATTATTGGTTGCTTTAGTACATTTACAATCGATATACCAACTAAAATTAAATCATTATGAAAACAAAACTACTTTTGGGAACTGTGTTAATGTTATGCATGGTTCTTTCATCTACAGGGCAAGTAACCCACCGAACTGATCAAAGTTCTTTTGTACAGGGAAGTTCAAATGTCCTTTTTCCCCGAATTGTAAAGTCCGGAATTAAGATGCCGGATGACTTTCATTTATTACATCAAACTTCAAAAGATGCCATTGACAACAAAGGCACAGAATTTTGGATTCTGATGGAACGCAATTATGATACCTATGTTGATGGTATTTATGTTGATATTACCAGCGATGTGAGTACAACCGGAACCCTCGAAATACCGGGAATGTCTTTTTCGGAAAATTTTACTACCACACCAGGTCAAATAACACGCATCACTTTACCTTCAGACTGTCAGGTAGTTTCCAGCGAAATGATTGAGGACAAGGGGATTCATATTACAGCAACCCATGAAGTGACAGTTTATGGGCTGGAATTAAAGGCTTACACCTCAGATTGTTTTCTGGCACTGCCGCTGGATATTTTATCTACCCAGTATCTGGTTATGTCATATCCTAATTTAACCTGGAGTTCTGTTAGCGAGGCTACACTTGGACAGTTTGCGGTGGTAAGTCCTTACAACAACAACCAAATAACCATTATTCCGACATGCGAAACCTATTCTGCGCCTCAGCCGGAATTCCTGTTGAAATTACTCTGAACCAGGGAGAAACTTATCAGATGCGGTCGGCCTATTCTGATGCCTCCGATATTGATTTTACCGGTACGGTAGTCCAGTCCACATATCCGGTAGCTTTATTTGCCGGTAACAGCTGCGCAAGTATTCCCACGAATTATGCAGCCTGCGACATGATCATAGAGCAGATACCTCCCGTTTCTACATGGGGTAATAATTTTGTTACCTATCCTCTTCAGGGCCGTGAAAATGGTGACACCTGGCGGATACTATCATCACAGGACAATAATGATATTTATATTAATGATACCTATACAGCGACACTGAATTTTGGGGATTTTTATGAAAATATTTTTGTTGATCCAGCTACTATTAATGCTGAGAAGCCTGTATTGGTGATGCAGTATTCTAATGGTGATGATTTCGACCCGAATATCTATGGAAATGGAGACCCGTTTATGATGTTGATTCCTCCTGAAGAGCAATTTATGGATAGTTATACGTTTGCAACGCCCAGTTCAGGTTATGCCTACAATTATGTGACGGTTACCATTCCAACAGAAGGAATCGCTTCGTTGACTTTGGACGGGCTTCCGGTAGATCCCGGTTTGTTTGAAACCATAGGCACATCAGGCTATTCTGCCGCCGGGATTGCCATTTCTTTAGGTTCTCATTCCTTAAATAACTCAGCAGGAACACCTTTTGGAATCTATTCTTATGGTTTTGACGATTATGATTCATATGGCTACGCGGGAGGTTTGTCACTGGAATTTATTTATGAAGGCAGTGCACCTCAGGTGACCCGGACGGATGCTACCATCCAGGCCTGTCAGGTAAACCATACCGAAGACGAAGCATTATAATTGAAGTGATAGCCTCCGACCCTGAGGAACCCTATACTTCTTCTGTAAAACTATATGTTGCTTCGCCACCAGGGTCCGAATATCAGGTGGTTGAATGATAAATACCAGTGGTGATACCTGGAGTTACACCATTCCGTCTTCGGCTACTTCAGAACCGGGATTGAATTTTTATTTTACAGCTACTGACGGACAATTGATTTCTACCGATCCGGAAATTGACCCGGCAAACCATCCCTACAGCATGTCTATCCTTCCGAACCAATTACCGGTAATTGCCCATGACCCGGTTTATCACTCAACCATGAATGTGGAAACTATCATCAGTTGTGAAGTCACCGATGAAACCAATTATGTGGAGGTTGTTGAGTTATACTATCGGGTTCATGGTGGAAATCCTGTTTTTTATGCTACTGAGATGACGACAGCCGGAAAAGGTATCTATTCAGCTTCGATTCCGGCTGCGTATGTAAATGAAAACGGGACAGATTATTACATTTCTGCAACTGATAATTATGGGGTTACAGCCAGGTTCCCAAATCAGGAAGCCTATGTGAAGCTGAACCAGGGAGTAGGCATTGATGAAGAAGCTGAAAACATAGAAGGATTGCAGTTCTATCCCAATCCTTTTGATGTGAAAGCCACGTTAAAAATGCCTTTAAATCAGGAAGGCCGGGTATCGATTTCTTTGGTGGACTTATCCGGAAGAGTTGTCAGAAATTTTGTCGATCGCATAATGCCAGCGGGCACACATGTGTTTACCTTTAAAAGAGGAACCCTCAAAAGCGGTGTTTACATTCTGAAGATAAATACACATGAAGGAAATATAACCCGAAAAATAACTATTGAATAACAGCAATTCAGGATTCAAAAAAAGGGCGGAGCATTCCGCCCTTTTTTATAAGGTTTTGTAAATTTTAAAATAAGCCTTTACTTCTTTATTGACCACCGGGGTCAGCAGCAATAAAGCAATCAGGTTGGGAATGGTCATGAAAGTGATAACCATATCCACAAAATGCCAAACCAAATCAATACCCCAGATAGCACCCAGAAAAACAAAAAGTCCGTATAAATAGCGGTAAGGGACTACCCATTTTGTCCGAGGAGATATTCAGCAGCTTTAGAACCATAATATGACCAGCTTATCATAGTCGAAAAGGCAAACATCAGCAGGCCCAAGGCAACAATATGGCTGGCAGCAAACCCAAGGTTAATTTTATTGAGGCCTGTTTCAAAAGCCATAACAGTCATGGCAACCCCTTTGTCGGCTTCGGTCCAGGCGCCGGTCATGATAATCACCAATGCCGTGATGGTACAGATTATCAAGGTGTCGATGAAGGGTCCTACAGATGCAACTAAGCCTTCACGAACCGGATAAGTAGTTTTCGCTGCTGAGTGGGCGATAGCTGCTGAACCTTGCCCTGCTTCATTGGAAAACAGCCCGCGTGCCACACCATAGCGCAGTGTGACTATAAAAGCCGCTCCGATAAATCCGCCGGTGGCAGCAGTTCCTGTAAAGGCATCGGTAACAATCATGTAGAATGTTGCGGGAATTTCTTTGTAATAAATACCTATAATTAGCAGGCCGGCCAGTAAATAAAAGGCTGCCATAAAAGGCACCAGTCTGGAAGTTACATGGGCAATCCGTTTAATGCCTCCTACAATGACAAGCAAAACCATCAGGGTCACAAAAACGCCGGTAATGGCTACGGGGATATGATAACTTTCCTGCAGAACATCGGCCATGGAGTTGGACTGTGCCATATTGCCGGTTCCGAAGGAACACAATACCGTGGCAATAGCAAAAATTATCGCCAAGACTTTGGCAAAAGGTCCCAACATATTTTTAATCCCATTTCCATATAATACATCGGGCCGCCCGAAACTGAACCATCCGGATTTATTTTTCTGAATTTTTGGGATAGGGTACATTCCACAAACTTCAACATCATACCAAACAAACCGGTAACCCACATCCAGAAAACAGCCCCGGGCCCCCCAAAATATATGGCCAGTGCTACTCCTACAATATTGCCTGTGCCTACGGTTGCGGATAATGCGGTTGTCAGGGCTCTGAAATGGTTGATATCACCAGCGTCTTCTTTGCGATCGTATTTTCCTGAGATGATACGGAAAGAATGACCTAATTTGGTGATATGCAAAAATTTAAACTTAAAGGCAAAGAAAATTCCGGTTGGAATCAGTAAAATCAATAAAGCGTATCCACCTACATATTGATTGTATGTTTGAATGACGTTGTCAACCGTCTCTAAAAATCCACTCATACTTCCGATTTGTTTTCATTTCAGGGTAAAAGTATAAATTTATCTATCCGTACAAAAATTATCCTCAAATTACGGAAACCCTGGAAAGAATTCTTTATCGGCAAAAATATCTTAAAATAAATTTGAATTAACCGACATTCAGTTTATTAAGCGTTATTCCTTTTTTACATTTAGCTTTAATTATTTGTAGGGAATATAAATAATCAAAAAATTCCTCGGCTATGGCATTTAATAATTTCTTTACTTAAAATAATGCGTTCTTATTCAATATTTTAAAGTGTTTCGTGTTTGCTTATGGGCATGGAGGTGTTGTTTTAGAAAGTTTTTTTATAGTTTCGCTAAAAATTAAATATTTCCATGACTACAAAACCAACCCTGTTAATTCTTGCTGCCGGAATGGGCAGTCGCTATGGTGGACTTAAACAGCTTGATACGGTGGGCCCAAACGGAGAAGCTATCATCGATTTTTCAATTTATGATCCATAAGGGCCGGATTCGGTAAAGTGGTTTTTTTAATTCGTAAAGACCTTTGAAAGCCGCTTTTAAAAGACCGTTTTGGAAGCCTGTTGGAGGGCAGAATTGACTATAAATTTGCTTACCAGGAACTCGATATGCTGCCTGCTGGCTACAAAACCCCTGAAAATCGTGTAAAACCCTGGGGTACAGGTCACGCGGTATGGTGTGCCCGCCATCAGATAAATGAACCATTTGCGGTTATTAATGCTGATGATTTTTATGGTAAGGAAGCTTATGAAGTTTTAGCGCAAGCCATGCAGGAAACTACCCCCAATCAACATTACATGGTCGCTTATAAGCTAAAAAATACGGTGTCTCCTTATGGTTCTGTGTCGCGTGGTGTTTGCACTACCAATGATGCGGATGAATTGAAAGTGGTTGTTGAACACACCAAAATTGTGAAAAAACCTGAAGGTATCTTTTTCGACAACCATGGCACTGAACGCTCCTCAATCCGGAACTTCCCGTAAGTATGAATTTTTGGGGCTTTCAGCCCGGTTATTTTGACTGGCTGGAGCGCGGACTGACCCATTTTCTTGATGAACAAGGGAACGAGCTAAAATCAGAATACTTTATTCCGACAGTTGTCAATCAACTCATTAATGATGGCCGGGAAAAAGTGAAAGTGTTGTCGTCTGACGCCAAATGGTTTGGTGTTACTTACAAACAGGATAAAAAACAAGTTCAGGAACAAATACTTGCGCTGATAAAAACCGGGGCTTACCCTGAAAAACTCTGGGGTTGATTCCTTTCTAAATAAGACTTATCGGTTGGTTCTTTTGTGTTTTAACAGTAAGCCAACAAAAGTTTTGTACCTTTGTTATGATTTTTAATCGGATAAAAAGTGAAAATTTTTCCTCCTGTTATTTTTATTGGTAATCGTAGGTGCAGAGTGTTTTTCGACGCTGGCTGAAGAGGCTGTTCAGCATGATCAAAGTGTTCTTGACCCGGAAAACTCACTCTATAAACAGTATTTGGATTCTGCCGATAGTACAAACGATATTCAGGAGCGGATCTTTTTTTTGGAGCAAGCCCGGCACTATGCCCAAATTGAAAGCAATCCGGCTGGTGAATTTAAGGCACTCCTGAAACTGGCTGCCGCTGAACAGCAAAATGAAAATATTCCCCGCGCCACTGCTTGTTATGAGCAGGCCTACAACATGATTCCGGAATATGAATCTGTTATTCTTTCCAATCAGCAATGTGAATTGATGTTGAAATGGGCCCAAATGCTCATCAGGTCTGATGAATATCAGCGTGCCCTTGACCTGCTTTTGCAAAGCGAAAAACTGGCCGCAAAAGACAAGCATGACCATTTACTGACTGAGATTACCCGCACAATCGGCAATGTTTATTTTTATCTGGGCGATTATTCAAAAAGTATGGAATTCTATTATGTCTCTTTACGGCATGCCAATACAACCAATAATATGTATGGAAAAGCGGCAGCGTTGAATAACATCGCAGGAGCTCTTTCTCATACCGACAGGACCGATGAAGCCGAAACGACTTATATAAAAGCGCTCAGGCTGTCCCAGAACGGTCAGTTTGCCGATCTTATTGGAATTATTTCCAACAATTTAGCTACCATTTATTCGGATCGCAAAGAATATGAAACCGCCCTTGATTATTTCACCATAGCTTTAAACAATGCCCAAAATAAAAAAGATTGGTTGGGAGTTGCCATAGCCTATAACAACCTGGCTTCGGTGAAAGACCAACAGAAAGATTTTAAAACCGCCAGGAAATTTTATAAAAAGCGATGTATCATTATCGTAAAATTAATCATAAAACCGGATTAATCCAGACTTTGATTAACTATGCCAGCCTGATGACGAACATGCAACTGATGGACAGCGCTATGTTTTATCTGGATTCAGCCCAACGCCTTAATGAATCTCATGGTTCGCTACGTGAGGAAAGTCATTATTATTACATCCTGCATGAGTATTATGTTGAGGTTGATGATTATCGGAAAGCCCTGGAAGCTTTTAAAAAATTTGAGCAAACGGAAGACAGCCTTGAGAATCAGGAAGCCACGACCCGTATTGCGAAATTGCAGGCCGTTTATAACAACCAGCAGGGGCAAAAAACGATTGAAGAACTCCAATCGGAAAAGACCACCCTCAGGCAGAATATGGGAATCTTTCTTGCCCTGGCTATCCTGGTGCTTGTTTTATTTCTTTATGCATTTATCAATCAGCGTCGCAACAACAAAAAAATAGCAGCTAAAAACAATGCTTTTTTGCGTCAGAGTAAAGACCTGGCGCAGAAAAATCAGGAGTTGGTAGCTTCTCAAAAGAAACTGGAAGAGCTGAACCACGACCGAAACCAACTCATGTCTATCATATCTCATGACTTACGAAGTCCTTTTAACTCCCTGCTTGGTTTCTCGGAAATGCTGCTGGAGGAAATAAACAACGAAGAAAATCCGGATATGGAATCGATTGCATGATGGCGAATAATACGTATAAGGCTCCATGCAGTGTTTGAATTGATTCAGAATTTGCTGGAATGGTCCAATTCAGAACGAGGGAAAATTGAATTTAAACCCGCACCCGTCATTTTGCATAAAGCGGTTCATGAAATTACCAATCTGGCATCTTATACTGCCAACCAAAAAATGTGGATATAATCAATAAGGTTGATAAGAGTCTGATGGTTTATGCAGATTATAACATGCTGAGTACCATTCTTCGTAATCTTATATTTAATGCCATAAAATTCACTCCCTCAAAAGGTTTTGTTGTTATTGAAGCCCGGAATGCAGGCGATGAGATTGAAATCCGCATTCAGGATTCAGGAGTTGGTATGTCTGAGGAAGAGATAAATATTATTTTGAATACCGAAGATACTTTTACCCGAAAGGGTACTGATAATGAAAAAGGTGCTGGATTAGGACTGGTGTTGACCAAGAACTTTATTAAACATCGACGTGTACCAGCTACGTACGTCTGAGCATCGATCGATGTACAGCTACGTACGTCTGATGTACAGCTACGTACGTCTGACTCATCGATGT
>LZCG01000203.1_pt1 | contig 11306 bp, 12 predicted proteins | sample 768541 | NCBI WGS metagenome assembly LZCG01 (sample SAMN05200874, study PRJNA324366) | oil field metagenome | isolation source: sample BH-FW-1 from oil reservoir | place: India: Bombay High | collected 2015-07-11
GTCTTCTTGAGTCGTGGTTGATAGCGGCGGAGGACCGCTTCGATGCGCGCCTTTATCTCGGCGAGGTCGAAGGATGGCTTGGTTATGTAGTCGTCGGCCCCTAACTCGGAGAGGGCTTTGACTTATCGTTCACCCGGCCAAGGGCGGTCAGCATGATCACCGGTTTATCACTCTGTTTTCGGATCTCGCGTAGAACCTCCCACCCATCCTTTTCTGGGAGCATCACGTCGAGTAGGACAAGGTCCGGTTCTTCCTCGGCGAACAGGCTCAATGCCTCCGTGCCGCTCCCAGCGGTGCTCACCTCATACCCCTCACCAACGAGAAAACTGCGCAGGATCTCTTGGATATCGGGTTCGTCCTCGCAGATCAAGATCCGCATATCTCCCCCTTCAACAGTCACTCCCAAACAGGGTACCTGAAGGGAAGGCCTCCCTGCAACCTGCGGGCAGAACATACTCTAGTGCGGATGGCTTGGAGGGAGCGTGATCGAGAAGGTACTCCCCCTTCCTCTCCCGGAGCTTCTCACCCAGATAGAACCGTTCATCTCCTCCACCAGCCGTTTGACGATGGAGAGTCCAAGGCCGGTCCCGTCCGGGTTGATCTCATGTGCCGCTCTGGAACGGTAGAATTCGTTGAAGATCTCTTTCTGTTCCTCTGCGGTGATCCCGATTCCAGTATCGGAGATATCGATCCGCACCATCTCATCCATATCGTGGAGATCGATCGCGATCCGTCCCTTGCGGGTGTATAGGCGATTGCATTGGTTAAGAGATTGATCAGTACCTGCTCCACGGCGATTGGGTCGGCATAGACCCGCACCGAGCGGCGGGCATAGACGAATCGCTGTTCTTTTGCATCCATTTGGGGTTTTAACGCGTCGATCACCCTCTGCAGGACCGGCGCTAGATCGATCTCCTGCAAGGTGAGGTTGGACTTCTTCGCTTCGATCCGGGAGATGTCGAGGAGGGCGGCAAGGAGCGTATCGAGTCGTTCGGACTGAGTCTTGATCCGTTCCACTTTCGCTCGCTGTTCCGCGTTTAGGGTTTCGTCCCTGCTCAGGAGATCGGCGAACCCGCGGATGATTGCGAGCGGTGTGCGCAACTCGTGCGAGGCGGTGGAGAGGAAGCGGTCTTTCTCCTCGCTCAAGCGTGCCACGGTAGCGACGTAGGACTGTAACCGCTGCTCGCTGCTCTTCTGTTCTGTTACATCGTGCCCCACGACCACCCAACCCGTGCTCGTTCCGTTCTCATCGAACAGGGGAGTCCCAAACCATGCGATCACCTTGCCCTCTCCCGCTTTGGTGCGGATGGTCGTCTCTACCATCCGCGAGCTCTCGTCTTCGACCCTTATCTGTTGTTGCCCTTGCCAGATTGCGTTGCGGTATTCAGGGTCTGGATAGAGCCACTCCCAGATCTTGTTGTGCCCTATGACTTCCTCGCGCGAATAACCACTGATCCGCTCTGCCTCACGGTTCCAGAGGGTAACCTTTCCATCCAGATCCACCACGTTGATCCAGACGCTCGCCACCTGAATGAGCTTCTCATTGAACTCATGGAGCCGGCGAAATTCCTCCTCCACCTTCTTCTCCTCAGTGATGTCGCTCAGACAACCGATCGACCCTCTGTAGACCCCCTGCTCATCGATGATGGGCACCGCGTTGACCCGTGCCCAGAAGGATGATCCGTCCTTCCTCTTGTACAGAGCCTCGTACGTGGATTTCTTGCCTGTTGCTCGCTTGTTCAGTTCCTGTTTGAGGTTATCCGCAAAATCGGGGTGAGACCAGAATGTGTAGTCCCGTCCGAGGATCTCCTCCTTGGAATATCCAAAGAGTTCACATGCCTTGCGATTGAGCTGCGTCATGCGGTTTTCGGCGTCCATCACCACGAGACCCTCCCCCATCGCGTTTAATACCCGTTCCAACTCCTCCTTCGCCGTTTTCACCCTCTCCTCCGCGGTGATGCGATTGGTGATGTCCGCGGTGACAGAGAGGACACGACGAACACCGTTACGGGGCGGGAGGTGACTGATTCGGGCGGAGAACCAGTGCTTTCCATCACGAAGATCGAGGCTGTACTCGATGGTTTGGCTTATCCCCTCCTCCAGGACCCTCTGAATGATTGGTAATGTCTTTGAGGAGGTCTCCGGTGGCATCACCTCTGCGATCCTCTTTCCGATGAACTCCTCGGGAGGAAGGTAGAAGCAGTTTGGGTCCGCTCCGTACGCTTCGAGGAACCGACCATGCTCGTCGATCACAAAGATGAGATCAGGCATCGCTTCCACCAAGGTGCGGAACCGTTCCTCGCTCTCACGCAGCGCCTCCGCAGCCTTCACCTGCGCTGTAACGTCTCGGTCCGCGCCCCGGTAACCAAGGAGCTCTCCCTCGCGCCCGAGGATGGGGAATCCCGTCGTTTCCAGGATCACAACGTGTCCGTCTTTGTGCACATTCCGGTTACGGAAAGCGATGAACGGTGCTTTCTTCCGGATCAACCTCAGCGATTCGGCCTTGAGGGTCTCGCGCTCCTCTTCAGGGAAGAAATCGTAGAAGTGACGCCCAATGATCTCTGAGGGGGAGTAGCGAGGATCCCTTTCACCGCATCACTGGAGAAGGTGTACCTCTCCTCTGTGTCGATCTCCCAGATCCAGTCTCTCGTGCCGTCGACGACCTCCCAGAAGGACTCGTTATCGGCTGGCTCTCGTTGCAAGACGTGGATCTCTCGATCATGTCTCTTGTGCATGAGGTCTCTGTTCTCTTGTCCGCTCGCTATGCTCACTGTAAGACGCTATCAGCCGTCAGCTTGTAGCATTGACATTCCTCACTCTTTCGCATCACGCATCACTCGTCACTCATCACCCATCACCCATTACTTTACTGCTTCACGCCTTTCTCTCTAGTTACCCACTCCTGTCTGCCTCGCCGGCACAGGCAGGCGAAACGACAAGGAACCGAAAAATATTTGGGTTAGTCGCTCTTCTCTTCCTCGCTCGGCGCTTCCCTTTCCTTTCTTATGAAGGCGGGAACATCGAGGTCCTTAACCAGAGTGATCCGTTTTCGCTGCTGGGGGCGGTTCTTCCGTGCCAGTTCCTCCTCGATCGATTTCTGAAAGTCGGCAGCGATCACCGTGATCTTGATCCCATCTGCAAAATCATTCTGCACGACCGCACCGAAGACGAGATCGCACTCGGTCGCCGCCACCCGGCGAATGAGGTCGGCCGCGGCGGTCACCTCACCGAGCGTTAGATCCTCCCCACCAGTTACGTTCATGATCACCTTCCGCGCGCCACGGATCGATCCTCCTTCCAGGAGTGGATTTGTCGTCGCAAGCTTAGCCGCTGTCACGGCCCGTTGCTCCCCTTGCGCTACGCCCATTCCCATCATCGCCTCTCCGGCATCGACGAGGATATTGCTGATATCTGCAAAGTCCAGGTTTACTAAACCACGGATGGTAATCAGGTCCGAGATCCCCCGAACCCCTTGGTGGAGGATCCCATCGGCCAATTCGAAGGCCTTGGTCACCGCCAACCCCTTGGTCGCTGTCTCCAACAGACGGTCGTTGGAGATGGTGATCAGGACATCCGCCGCCTCCCGGAGCTGTTCGAGACCCCGTTCTGCCCTGGCCTGGCGGACCGTTCCCTCGAAGGAGAAGGGCTTGGTGACAACCCCGATGGTTAGCGCCCCGCTCTCCTTCGCGATCTCAGCGACCACTGGGGCGGCAGCGGTTCCGGTCCCCCTCCCATCCCGGCGGTGATGAAGACAAGATCTGTCCCCTTCACCAGCGAACTGATCTCCCAACGAGACTCCAGCGCCGCTTTTCTCCCTTCTCTTCATCGCCGCCTGTGCCGCGTCCTCCGGTGATATCGAGCCCCAGCTGCAGCGTCTCGTGGGCACGCGCGATCCCTAGCACCTGTTTGTCCGTGTCGAGGGCGATCAACCTGACGCCATAGAGATGTTCCTCGTGCATCCGCCCGACCGCGTTCACCCCGCCGTCGCCGATTCCCAGGACCACGATACGGGCACTGGCTCGGCCTCGCGACGGCTCCTGGCGGGCTCGTTCGATCAGAGGTGGCTCGCCAATGACGAGCCGATGGGGTCCCATCACCCGCGCGATCGTCTCCTTGAGCTTCTCCTGCTTGCGCAGGCAGTACTCCTTCTTGAACTCACTATCGACAGCGATCCTGATCTCTTCGTCTGTCAGGCTAATCGCTTCCGAATTCTTGGGAAGGCACGCGCGCAGGATGCGATCGTCTATCTTCGCCAAGACCTCCCGCCAGCGTTCTTGTAGACCACTGGCTGCGGGTGCTTCGTTGATCTGTTCTTCCTCCGACATTCTCTTATCTCCTGGCTCCATTCTCTGCGGATACGCGGGAAAAGTCAACAGTGCCGCCAGGATGGGAGGGGAGAGCGTTGTCGCGAGAAGGAGAATCTCCTATTATCACTGCGTGATCTCTGATGGATAACACTCTCATCTGGACCGTACTGAAGTGGGTTCTGGCCGCTCTAGCCGCTGGGTTCATCGGCCAATTCGGCCGCAGCTTAGCCCTGCACATCATCGAGCGTCGACGGGCGAAGAAGGCGCACTCCCCGACCTCTTCAGACCTATCCCCAACGGTCCTTCTTGAGCGGGAAAGGCTGCGAACACTTCAGAAAATCGAGAAGAAACGGGCTAAGGCAGAGGTGAAAAGGAGAAAAAGAAACGGGCTGATCCGTAACAAGGATCAGCCTGGCTGCCGACAACTATTCCTCGCTCTTGGTGATAGAGATGATCTCCATCCCGTTATAGTACCCACAGTGCGGGCAAGCGCGGTGAGGAAGCTTGATCTCGTGGCAGTGTGGGCATTCACTCGTTGCCAGAGGAGCCATCGTCTGATGCGTCCGCCGCATTCGCCCCTTTGCACGAGACGTTCGATATTTTGGTACCGCCATCTTTCCTCCTCATGAAACTCATACTCGAATAGAGAGGATTTTAGCCAGTCACGGCAGGAGGTTCAAGGTCAAGGATGAACGTGACCGGTCCGTCGTTCACCAGTTCGACTGCCATCTTGGCCCCGAAAGTACCGGTTTTGACCGGGACTCCTTCCGCTGCGAGGGCGGTGACAAAGGCGTCGAAGAGAGGAGCGGCGTCCTGCGGCAGGGCCGCTTGGGTGAAACTCGGGCGGCGTCCTTTTCGTGTTTCGCCGTATAGGGTGAACTGGGGCACTGCGAGGATCTCTCCCCCGATCTCGCGCAGGGAGCAATTCATCTTCCCCGACTTGTCTTCGAAGATGCGGAGATCGATGAGTTTCCTCGCCACACGTGGAAACACATCCGCGCGGTCCTGCTTTGAGATCCCGACTAATAGCGCAATTCCGCGTTTGATCGCGGCGGTCGTTCGCCCGTCGATGCGGACTTCAGCGCGGCTTACCCGTTGCAACACAATCCGCATCGTTACCCCTCGGACTGCAGGTGCTCAGCGTACTCGATGACCCGTTCCAGGTCCCCGTCGGAGAGCGATGCAACTCGTGCCAGCAGCCGCAGCTCGAGGTGCTTGCGGGTGATCTTTGCCTGAATGCGGCTATGAAAGGCTCGTTCGACAAGCCGCGGCGCCCGTCTGTTGGCATCGCGATCGACGAAGTTGACCCGCCACTCCGGGAAGCCGTCCAACACCCCCTTGGCGACTTCCAGAAGATGATTCAAGTGAGGCTCGCGGGTGCTGAACATCCCGGTGATGTGATTCACCAGCCGTTGATCGTCGGTGAAGAGAATGATCGATTGGGGGGAATACGCGAGGGCATGTCGTGCCCCCTCGATCAGAGCCCGGTACCGTGCGATCCTGGAAGTAGCTCTTCCGATGAGACGGGAGACCTCCTCGACAACGTTCCCGTCCTTATCCGTGATTGCAACCCCAATTGCGGCCTCACCGGGTTCGTGTTCCGCTCTCCCATCGATGTAGACGAACAGTTTATCCATAGTGGTCATTGGGCCCACCAGGATTCGAACCTGGGACCGACCGGTTATGAGCCGGTTGCTCTGCCGCTGAGCTATGGGCCCGCTCTCTATCATACTGGACTATAGGCGAGGTCCGTTCCCCTGTCAAGGAAGGATCCCATCCAGGAGGGTTACTCCTTTTCGCCGTTGAGGAACTCGAAATGCCCCTTGCCACAGCAAGGGCAGTTCTCGTTGCGCAGGATCTCCTGGGAGTTGAAGACCTCCTGCCAGATGTCGTAAGTGGTGAGTTTTGCCGGAAGCTCGAACGAGCGAAGGAGGACCTTCATCGCGTAGGTTGTCTGCAGCGCAACGATCGCTCGCGGGATCGTATTGAGCAACCCGGCGTTCTCTGCGGTGAGGACGAATTCCTCGGGTACTGGTTCGGGAAAGAGGCAGCGCAAACACGGTCCTTCTCCGGGGAGGATCGGCATCGTCATCCCAAGGGTGCCGGCGACGGTGGCAAAGATCCACGGGATCCCATTTTTCACGCAGGCATCGTTCAACAGGTAGCGTGAGGGGAGGTTGTCGAATCCGTCCAACACCATATCGATACCTGAGATCAACCGTTCAACATTTGCCGGCGTGATCCGCGTGATCTCGTAGGAGATCTCGATATCGGAGTTGATCTCTGTGAGAGCCTCTGCCACCGCCTGGGCCTTGGGTCGGCCGATGTCGCCCTCGCGCATCAGCACCTGCCGCTGGAGGTTCGATCGCTCCACCTTATCGAAGTCGACGAGGAGGATCCTCCCGATCCCGGCGCGGGAGAGGATCTCGGCGCTGTTCGTTCCGAGGGCTCCGCAACCGGCGATAAGGACACTCGCCGCGCGCAAACGGCGTTGCCCTCCCTCTCCGAACCCCGGCAGGGAGGTCTGCCTGATGTAACGATCCTCTCTCATCTCCCCTCCGAATCTTTCAGAACGTCGCCGCAATGAAGAGCTCAAAGAGCAGGCCGTGATAGATTCCCTCGGTCCTCTTCGTCCCGGTCAGGTACGAGGTGGCAAAGGAGGCGCTCCAGGTCTCGGAGAGGGTGATATCCGCGTTCCCTTTAAGCGAAAGGCTGATATCGGGGCCCTCCGCACCGCTCGCGTAGCGACCGTCCAGGTCGAGATGGAGGGCGAGCGGCTGTGGGATGATATCCTCGCCGAATAAGGCGTAGGAGAACGTGTAGGAGTTGTTCAGGGTTGCGGTGAGGGTCGTCTCCTTCTCTCTCGTCACCCCCGGACCGAGATCGAGAGTCTGTCGCGGGACCCGTCCGGCGGTGTCCAGGTGAGCCCGCCGGTGAGGCTGCGGATGATCGTTGGACGCGGCGTTCCTCGATAGGTAATGGCGCTAGTGTTCTGGGTATAGGTGAGGCTCGGTTTCAAGTCAGGTAGCCCGGTGTAGTTAAGGTTGATGGTGAGGCTCTCTTTTGTCTGTGTCCTCTCCTCGCCCAAGCCGGAGATCTCGCGACTGTAGGTCGTTCTCGCGGAAAAGGGATCGATTGTTGTACGCAACGTCCCCTGGCCGTCCACGGAGAGGAGTCCCTCCTTGTTTGTAGCGCTCAGGTCGATGCTCGGAGTCACTCGCCAGAGGGACAGATCGAACGGATCGAAACGCAGATCGAGTTTCGCCTCCTGCGTCGTGCGCAGTGGTCCAGCCGGGAGGGAACGGTTCCTTGCGAGGGTGTAGGAGAGCCTCGTGTTTGTTCGATCGAGTTTCGTGTTCCAGGTCGCCATGAGGCCCCACTTTTCGCTCCCGGTCGGATCACCGCCGGCGAAGGTCATCGGCCGCTGCCAGTTGGCCGCGACAGAGATCTCCGGAGTCACCCGGTAGTTTCCGTTCACCGAGAGCTGGTTCTCGCGGCGGGAGGTCTGAAGGAGGAAATCCTCACTGAACGCGTCCTGCCAATTAAGAGAAAGATCGAGCGTATCCTCGAACAAGCGGTCCTTTAAGGTAACCCCGTAGGATAGGGTCCCGCTGTCGAAACCAGTATGGAGCGGTTCGTCGTTCACCATCCCCTGGTTAAGTGAGAGGTCGAGGTGGGGGCCGAAGTCGAGTGCGGCCGATGCTGTGTTCTCCATCGTTATTCGTGGGCGATCGCTCGCCTGATCGATCAGGTGGTAGCTGTGGGATGCGCTGAGGTCGATCCCGTCGACGGGATGGGCGGTTCCCCGAAGGTTCCAGCCGGTGGAGTCGCTGCGGGAGAGGCGTCCGATCGACGTAAAGGCCGGCGAGACACTCTCAAAGTCTCCTGAGAGGCTGGTCTTCTCCATCTCCCGTTGGAAGCTGACCCGGCCGAGGAACCCTCGATCGGTATGAGTAGCGGCGTCGATGTCGCGGAACCGGGATCGGTCGCGTCCGTCGATTCCGGTCTCTTCATTATCGAAGGCGGTGATCGGGGTGTCGATCCGCCAGACTCGCAACCGGTAGTCTTCGTCGGCCCGGCTTCCCGCCCACAGCTCACCTTCCGAACCGGCGGTAAGGCCGGTGATCTCCCAATCGGTGAGGATTTTGACCTTCGTCGATCCACGGTAGAGGCCTCTTTGGCTCCCGTACCACAGCTCCCCGTTCGACCAGGCGAGCGCGTAGACCGTCTCTCCAAAGGCGAGCCAGCCGGTTCCACTTCCGTGGTGGAAGGCGCGCAGACCGAGGTTGGAAGCGACGTAGAGCGTCTGGTTCACAACAAGGAGGTCGTTGATGCGAAGCCCACTCGTTCCGCTAACCTCAGCCACTTTGCTGCTCGCGACGTCAAACGAGAAGAGCCCGCTCTCCGTTCCGACGTAGATCGTCTCTCCGTCCCCGGCGAGGGCGAGGATGGCCCCGTGGTCGGTGAATTCCTCATCTGTGTACGTTTGCCAGCTCTCCGGATCGTCGATAGCCTCGATCTTCACCGCGGTGAGCCCTCCTTCGGTCCCAATCCAGAGGGTCCCCTCACGGAGGAGGAGAGCGCGGACGGATGTGTTGGGGAGGCCGTCCTCGCGGTAGTACCGACGCCAGTTTCTCACCTGGGCCAGCGGAGCATCCCCGCTCAGGTCGAGGACGGTCAGCCCGGAGGAGGTGGCGAAGAAGACGTGCGTTCCGTCGCTTACGATCGCGTGGATGCGGTTCCCTGAGAGGCCGTCCGAGGTGTTATAACCGGTCCAAATACCGTTGTGGTATACGCTCAAGCCTCCAAGGGTTCCGACAAAAGTGTAATCCGGAAGGGCAAGGAGGGCGGGCACCTCGTTGGGGAGGTTCACCCGCAGGTTATCGTCGAATGGGAAGCGATCATCGTTGTATCCCAGGTGAAGTGTGCGGTGAACCCGTCCAGGTTGATCGAACCGACCACTCCGGAGACGGTGTGGGTATTCGGCATGGTGCGGGTCTTATCCCGGTCGCCGAGCGGAGTCGGACTGTCCGCTGCCTGCAGGAGGCTCACTTCGAAGGTAAGGGCATCAGAGAACGGGAGGTCGAGGGTCACCCCGTAGAAGTTCCGCGCGTAGTCGGCGGCGCTCCCCAGGCCGCCACGGTAGCGCTCGTAGTCGATGCGGATCGTATCCTTCTCTCCGACCTCTGTGAACAGGATCAGCGCTCCGAGGTCGTAGTCGATCGAGTAGTCGACATCCCGCGTCAAGAGAGTCCCGTTCAGGTAGACCTTCTCGCTCCCCGGTACGAGCGATAGGCCGAGCATGAACGTGTCTCCGGAGATGGCGTAGTCGAACGAGACGCGCACTGCACTCTCAGTGCTTTCGAAGAAGACCTCCGGAAAATCCAGCTCGATGATCCTTTTTCGGGGAACGGGACCACTCGGTAATCGACGAACTCCGGATCGGTGATCGGCCGGAAGGTTCCGCCGTCCGGGCTCACCTCGACCGTGATCGAACCCTCCTTGAGATTGGTCCTGCCGAGGTCATAGAACCGATGGCGGGTCCCCTCAGCGAGGGGGTAGGCATCTTCGTCGACGACGAGGCCGACAGACGAGAGTACCTTTTCGAGGAACGTCCGTTCATAATCGGTCCCTTCGATGAACGGATAGCGTCTCTTCTCCGTGCCGGTGAGTCCGTTCTCCTGGTTGTAGACCTTGATCGCATCCTGCAGACGCTCGCGCATGAGGGTCGTCGGCTCACGCTTGAGGAGGAGGATGTCCTTTGCATCGCTGACAACGACGAAGCTCTCCTTGGGGAGATCTGTGACGGGAGAGGAAGAGATGGTCCCTGTCAGGTAACCGAGGCCGTAGCTTGTGAGGAGGGTATCCAGTTCCGGCGACGGGTCGACCGCGAGCTTGACCTCGGAGAACCCGTCGATGAACGGGGTATCGAGTGGGTACGCGTAGAGCCCGGCGATGTTCAGCCGGTAGGGCTGGTCGAGCCAAGGCTTCCCCGGTGGAGAGGCGGAGAAGAGGACCTCGGCATGGGCGGTCCGGCCGATGAATGTTTTTGACTCCGAGATCCCCTCGATCTGCGAGAGGATCCCGGTGAGGGTCGCCTCACCAAGGTGATAATCCAGGCGCACCCCCTTCAGCTTCTTGTTGTAGACGGCGAATGCCTCCTTCCCGCTGATGGAGAAGTCCCCGAATACCCCGTTCAGGTTTTCGGTGTCCAGGTTCACCGTGAGAGACTGCATACTCGCCGGTTCCTGGTCGTTGAAGTGGGCGTTGATCGTCAGGACGGAGAGGGCCTCGCCGGTGATATTGACCGCCAGCGACTGATCGAGAGAGATCTGATAGGGGGCGATCCCCGCCTGTGCCAGGCCGCGCGGGTCACCGATCCCGTAGCGCAACGACCAGGTCTTTCTTCCGGTGATCTCAGCGTTGAACGATTCACTCTGTTCGGAGATGGCAAGGACGGGAAGGCTGAGGAGAAGGAGGAGGATGGCGAAGCCGATCGCGGCGATCAGCCTGTTCTTTCTTCGGGGTGTTCCATCTTGTCGTTTCACCTGTATTCTGCCTCCTTTATCACTAGAACCGGAAGGTGAGCGATACACGGTAACTGTCCGGAAGGGTGGGGTGAACCCCGTAGGCCCAATCGACCTGGAAGCTCGCAAAGCGCACCGTCAACCCGGAGGTCAATCCTGCACCATCATAGCCGATGCGCGCGGCCAGAGCCCCGACCTGTGTCTCCAGGCCGGCGGTCATCTGTGGGTCGGCGGAGAAGAGGCCCGATCCCTCCACCACAGCATTGCATTGAACCCGATCGACGGGGGAGATTGTAAGGGCGATCCCGAGTCGGGTCCGCGGTTCCCACGCCTCGGTGTGCCCGTCGGCGAAGCTGACCCCGGGCGAGTACGCGTCTCCAGGCCGGCGGTCATCTGTGGGTCGGCGGAGAAGAGGCCCGATCCCTCCACCACAGCATTGCATTGAACCCGATCGACGGGGGAGATTGTAAGG
>LZCG01000204.1_pt1 | contig 11278 bp, 20 predicted proteins | sample 768541 | NCBI WGS metagenome assembly LZCG01 (sample SAMN05200874, study PRJNA324366) | oil field metagenome | isolation source: sample BH-FW-1 from oil reservoir | place: India: Bombay High | collected 2015-07-11
TCTTCTAATTACACTTTGTAATCCTAATTTACTGCAAATCTCCTCAATTTTTTTTATATTGCAATCTTTTTAAAACCAGAACCACTTCATTCTGGTTTAACCGTTTGATTTGCCAAAGATTTCAATGTATATTCCAAATACTCTCCTCCCTTACTTGGTATTACAACAGATACACTTGATTGTTCGTTCATATTAACCAGCCTCGTTAAAATCTTCTACAAACCTTTTAAATCCCCTAACATTACTGCGATACGCAGGATAAACATCCGCATTAACTGCCTCAACGAAAGGTTTGTGAGCAGGATGCATTCCAGCGTAGATGAACAACACCCTCATCTTGAATCTGTTAAATTTTAGTTGTTTTTAAAGTTTCTCTCAAAAGTGCAATTTTTGCGATTCCCGCATGACATAACAGTTAGTTATTTCGCTTCTCTTAACTCTCTATAGCTTTATCAAACTCTTTGATCAAGTAGTTAGCACTCGATCCCATACCTCTTAGCATTATTCACCATTATATTGTCGTTCGTTATCAAAACTGAATTTGTCAACCTTGCCATAGCTATGAAATAGGCATCTATTGCCCTACATCCCGTATTTAATGACACTTGAAATGCCAACTCCTCTGGGTTGGGGATTAGGGTAACTTCAGTCAATACTTCGTCAAGAAATTTTAAAACGCCCTCCTTTTTGAACCTCCTAACCAGCGTTCCGGCTAATTCCACCTTAAACACTTTCGGTTCACAAATTTCTCCAGCGATTTCCATTAATTTTTCGGCTTTTTCTCGTCTCTCTTTATCTTCTAAAAATAGATCCAACTACACCGATGTATCTATAACGACCATCTTACCTCCTTTCGTTCAGAAACTCCTCTACATACTCTTTTTTAATCTGAATTTTCCCTGATAGCTTTTTATTATCTCTATTAAGCTTTTCTCTGTTTTTATTCTAACTTTTTCTCCCTCCTTTAAGTCAACCTTTTCAAGGTTTGAAGACTCCGTTTTCATATACCGCTTCAATAACCTTTGCCATAATTTTAAATCACCCCAAATCTTCAAATACCTTTTGTCATTTCGAATACGCTCTAAAGTGCTTTCGCTGACTTATTTAAGAACTTCTATACATCGATTTGAATAATCTTACTCATGTTTTTTATTTGCTTGAGGAATTTAAGTATCTTTTCTTTAAATCTTCCAAAACCTCTGCAAGCTTTTTAACTTTAGCGAGCTCTTCAACTGCCTGAGTGTCCAAAGCCAAAAATTTGCCGCTCTTAAAACTGTATCTGATCATCTCCTTATCTCCAGTCCAAATGGGAGCATTAAGCTTTAAAGATAAAGCGATGAATGGATAATCCTTATGATCGAAGCTTTTGGCAATTTCTTTGGCTTCATTTATCTTATCTTCGTACTCGTTTTTCGGGACGAGCTTTATGCGTTCGAGCAACACATCAATTGCAAATATCACCTCAGACTCTGAGAGTTTCGAAAATTTAGAAATTTTGTCTACTTTTGACAGCAATTCGTCTCTAACGAAATGGGGGACAGAATCTCGAAATCTCTGCAAATTTTTAGGAATGTAAACAGCAATCCTGACCTCTTAATCAAAGCTCCAATTATGATGTTCGTGTCAACTATTATTTTCATGCTTACTTGCGACGCCTGCTTTAATTTCTTCAGCTATTTTCTCAGCCTGATCTTCCGTCAATTCTGACTTTTCAACTATTTTCACAAGAAGAACGGTTTTTGCAGTTTCCACGAGCTCTTTTAAGGTATTTACGAACTCTTTTTCCAAGCCTTCGGGGACTTCTATCTGGATTATTTTTCCCATGCTTTCTTATTAATCCCAAGAACATAAATACCTTTTCTTCGGGCAGTTTGAAGTGGCACAAAAGATTTGTGGAGATTTTAACAGCTATCAAGCGTGCGATAAACATCAATCAATTTTTCCACAACCTCATCCCAGTTCGGAATTTTAACACCTTCAACTTCAACCCTCGAAACCTTCTCTATCAGCTCAGCCAACTTTCTCGGCTCAGGCGGATAATCTATTCCAAAGACATTCTTTTCATCGACCCATTCAGCCAGAGCGGAAGTTTTGGCGACAACACATGGTGTTTTACTTGCCAAAGCTTCAGCTACAACCAAACCGTAGGCTTCGAACTTCGAAGGTAGAACGAGGACGCCTGCCTCTGCATATTTCTGAACGAGTTCCTCTCTGCTCAAATCCTGGGAAAACCTTACTCTATCCAGAACACCCAATCTTTTCGCGAGCTTCACGATCTTGGGCTTGTAGCTCCCTTTCCCCACTACTTCAAGCTCGAAATCTGGCAGGTATTCCAAGGCTTTAACCACAAAATCTAACCCTTTGTATTTCTCAACCCTCCCCACAAATAGAATTTTCTTTCCAATTCTCTTTTTCTTCACGAAATCAAAGTTAACGCCGTTCGGGATTACCTCTACAACTCCTTTAACCTTAAAGTCTCTCAAAACCAATTTTTTCTCGAATTCTGAAACGCAGATTACAGCATTTGCGAATTCAAAAATCTTGCCAGCGTAAACCCTGTAGAATCTGAAAAGAAGATTTCTGAAGAAGCTGTGCCCGTGTCCGTGGTAGTGCGGAGTTAAAACGAATCTCCTCGGTTTCGAAGTCCCAGCGTAAAAGGCAGGCAAAGCATGGAAGTTGTGCGCATGAACTAAATCATAATCTTTAGCATGATTTTTCAAAAATTTCTGCATGGAGGGAGAGAGAAAGTAAGCATCACTGGGAGCGAAAGACTTGAAACGTCTTACCCTAAGGCCCTCGATTTCCTCAACCTCAGGAAGCATGCCAGTTGGATCTGTCGTTAAGACCTCTACCTCAAACTCCTTCGCGAGCCTCCTTGCAATCTCATAAACATGGGTTTCCACACCACCTATGTGCGGATAAAACCTTGGGGTGACATAGGCAATTTTCACATTCATAACTTTTCCAGTGATTGTATAAGCGTTTTCGCTCTCGTTTTTAAGTCAGTTAACGTTGCCCAACTGAAAAACTTAAAATCAAACAAGTTAGTCGTTTCATAGGCCAATAGAGTTGAGCTTTTTGTGCACTTTAATTAGCCTCATCAGAACCAACTCTAAACAAAATTTCGCACCAACAGTAAAAACTAAATAGAAAGCTTCCGACTATACGTGGTGACAAAAATGAATATTGCAGTTCTGGGAGCGGGATTGATGGGACACGGAATTGCAGAGGTCTGCGCAATGGCAGGGTACAACGTAACAATGAGGGACATCAAGCAGGAGTTCGTGGACAGGGGAATGAGCATGATCAAGGAAAGCTTAGCGAAGCTTGAGAGCAAGGGGAAGATAAAGAGCGCTGATGAGGTTCTTTCAAGAATAAAGCCAACAACAGACTTAGACGAGGCAGTTAAGGACGCCGACCTCGTCATAGAGGCAGTTCCAGAAGTGGTGGACATAAAGAAGCAGGTCTGGGAGGAGGTGGAGAGCTTAGCCAAGCCCGAGTGCATCTTCACCTCAAACACCTCAACAATGAGAATAACCATGCTTTCCAGCTTTACTTCAAGACCTGAGAAGTTCGCTGGACTGCACTTCTTCAACCCTCCAGTATTGATGAGGCTGGTTGAGGTTATCAGAGGAGAAAAACCAGCGACGAGACGATGGACTTGCTGGTAGAGTTCGTGAAGAGCATTAGGAGGTTCCGGTGAGAGTGGAGAAGGATGTGCCCGGTTTATAGCAAACAGAGTCACTGCCCCGAGGAGCGTGTTGCTCCATGCGATTTTCGAGAAAGAGAACCTCACGCCAGAGGAGATTGACGCCACCTTCAGGAAGGCTGGCTATCCAATGGGGCCCTTCGAGCTTGCCGATTATGTGGGCATAGACGTGCATTACAACGCCATGAAGTACTACGCTGAGAACATCAGCCCTGAGTACGAGCCTCCTGAACACGTCAAAAAGATGGTGGAGGAAGGGAAGCTGGGAAGGAAAACGGGCAAGGGCTGGTACGACTGGAGTGCTGGCAAACCGCAGATTGATTTGAGCAAGGCGACTGACAGGATAAACCCAAATGACTTCCTCTTCGTGGAGATAAACGAGGCTGTAAAGCTTGCCGAAATGGGTGTTGCAAGCCCTGAGGACATAGATTTAGCCCTTAAACTGGGGTATGGAAGGCAGAAAGGGCCTTTTGAACTGCTTGAGGAGTTTGGAAAGGAAAGGGTGGCAAAAAGATTGGAGGAACTAAGCAAAAAGTACGGAAAGAAGATCTTCGAACCTGCAGAGTGGTTTAAAAAGTAGTTCAGGGGGCACTCTAATCATGGCACTGCCCGAACTTATTGAATTCGTGGCTATTGTCGGTGGAATGGCTGTAGCAGGAGCTCCAGCACTAGCAATATTAATCTGGGCTGCTATGCTTGGGTCTCCTTTGGCACTCGAGTAAGGGTAGGGTATATGAATTGGCGCAAGCATTTGACAATTTCGGCAGGAATCGGAGTTGTTGTTAGTTTTATTTACTCTATTTTTGTTCCGTATTTGATAAAGGTGCCTGAACAACTATATCTGTCGTATCAAAGGTGGACATTCTTTATAGGATTCACGACTGTAACATACTTCTTTATATTAAGTATATATTTCTTAAAAAACAAGAAAAGAGCAAAGAAAGCAAGAGGCAATATCTCATGGCAATAATCTTTGCTCTAATTGCAATATTTGGCTTCCCCGCCTTAATCATCTTGTATGAAAAAATTGAGAACGTTTTATTAAACGGCATACAGTTTATGGCAATGGGTGGAGTGATTTTGCTCTCACTCCTGCCAATAGCTGTAGTTTCAACTTACGCAAGCTTTGAATTGAAAAAGTGATTTATGAAAACTAGAAATCTAATTTACTTGTCTTTAATTTTCTATATTATTAGTGCTTTCATCGGCTATTCTATCTACTCAACCTCTATGGAAGTCCCAAAAAATAATAAAACTATCAGTGACGCTAAAACTGGAAATTTCGTTTCTATTCTAAAAAACAATCTGCTAATCGTCTTACTGGCAGAGTTAGGAAGCTTTATCTTTTCATTAACGACAGTAAAAATTCTGACTTTCAATGGAGTTGTCTTGGGCAGTCTTTTAAAGCATGCGGTCGAAAACGGTCGACTTTTTTATTTTACATCCACAGTGCTTCCCCATGGCATCTTCGAAATCCCTGCAATAATCATTGCTGGAGCGGCTGGCTTCAAAATTCCCTACGAAATCATCAGATACTTATCTGGCAAAAAAGAGCAGATACTTACAAAAGAAGACATCAAAGAGTATCTAACGCTTGCACTAATCTCAATAATCTTAATCGTAATAGCGGCGTGGATCGAGGCTAATATAACGTTGAAAATCGCAAAAGCGATGTTAAATTCAACAAAAGGTATTTGAAGATTTGAGGTGATTTAAAAATATGACAAAATTAAATTGAGGCGATATATGAAAAAGATGGTCTTAAACCCCTTGAGAAAGTTGGTTTGAAGGAGAGAGAAAGGATAAGAATAAGGATTGAAAAGCGTGGGGTATATGACATCATCAAAGAATATCGTAAATACTTTGAGGATATTGAAGAAGATTTAATTGTCTTGAGGGAAAGGGGAGAGGATTGAAATGGTTTGGGTTGTAAAAGGTATAGAGAACGTAGTTAAAGCGAATCCTAAGAAGTTGGAGGACTTACTTAGGAGTCTCAAGAAGGATAAGGAATTGTTCGAGGAGATCGTCATTTCTGCATACGTAGAAGGATTAATTAGTTTGTCTAAAGCCTCGGAATTGCTTGAAATTACGCGAGACGAATTGATTGACCTTCTTAAGAAAAAGGGTATTCCGATAAGGGCTTTGAGTAAGGAAGACGTAATAGCTGAAGTAGAGGCGATCAAATGGTTTTAGTCGATAACACTGTTCTTTCAAACTTTGCAAAGGTGAACAGGCTGGATTTGCTTAAGAGAGCCTTCGAAAGAGTATATGTGACGGAGCAGGTTTTGAAGGAGTTTAGGATGGGTGTTAAGAGAGGAGTTTTACCTAACATATCTCTTGATTTTGAAGTGTTAAAGTTAAGAGAAGAGGAGACTGAGCTTTACAATTCATTAAGGGTAAAGTTGGGAAAGGGAGAAGCTTCTTGCTTAGCTATCGCAAAGAACTGCAACATGAAATTTCTAACAGATGATTCAGATGCGAGAAAAGTTGCAAATATTTTAGGAGTTCCTGTGTCTGGAACCATCGGTGTTTTAGTTCGCTGTATTGAAAAGAATATAATCTCTAAAGAGGAAGGAAATCAAATTCTTAAAGGAGATGATTGCAAAGGGTTTTTATTCCCCGATTTCCGATTTAGACGAGATTGTGTAAACTATTCAATAAGACAGACTAATTAACTCTTCCACGTATACAGAGTTCAAAAGAGATTTTCTGATAGTCTACAGTTGCTATAAAAAGTATTTTTGTTCAGATGGCTTGATAATCCACTGGATGTGTTTTTATGGAAATCCTATTCTGTTGAAATTGCCTTACCTTTGGAACTTATGCTAAGGTGATCAAGAAGTACATGTGCAACGGTTTCGCTGAGAGGGAAGATGATGGGAGGAGGAAGAGAGTACTTTCGAAATTGAGTGTTACGAGTGTGGGAGCTTAAACCTGGCACAGACAAACACGGATGAGTGGGATAAGGAGCTAAAAGAGGAAGTGGAAGACTTCCTCGTAAACATGTACAGAGGGGAATACAGTGCTGAAATACCTACGATAATCATTCTGCTTGCAGCCGCTGGTAAGATTAGACTCTTCCACTACTCCCGAAGAAACTATAAAGATTCCTTTAAGCCAGTTGACAGAAAAGAGGCTCTTGAGAGAGTTAGGAGAGAAGTTATTGACGGTGGAGAAGATGTTATTGAGGGAATACGAAATGCGTTAGAGCATGAAAAGATTGCTGAGCTCGTAAAACCTGCTGTAGAGGAGCTCGGCGCAGATATTCTTGCCGGCATTCTATAATCCTCAATCTTTCAAAGATTGAATCAAGATGGTGATAGTTTGAAGATCTGCAAGCTCATCGAAATCTTGCAAAAAGGTCGTTTAGTATATTCGTTTGAACGATGTAAGGTCAGAATATTCTATGTTAAAGACAGTTACTTCGACCTTGTTAATGGTACGAACGATTACAAGATCGTCTCAGATGTTGAGGAGAACTCAGCATTCATTAATCTGGCAGAACTTCCCTTAGACTTGAGGGCTGATGTTACAACCAAAGTTTCTGAACTGCTTAATGTTGGGATTGATCTAGCAAGGAGAATTCTGGCAGAGTTTCCGGAGGTTAAAGAAGAGAACGGAAAGATAATACTACTTGCAAATCCTATTAACTACTCAAAATATTTCTTGGAATTTGTAAGGGACATTGAAGCATGGCTTAAAGCCGGAAGGCTGATAAAAGCTGTGGCGCAGTCGCTTGAGAACGGCTACACTGTAGTGGACAATTTTGTCATAGTCTCTGGAATCCGAACAATATTCGTATACGACGGAAAGATTGGATATTTTATCCATGAGGAAGATATTGAGCAGTTCATAAACTATACAGCCTTTAGGGAGGGTAAGCTAAAAACAGTGAAACCAGATGATTTTGAGATAAGGGCTGTGCTTGATACAATTAACGGGATTAGCATCCCGTATAAAGACGAGTTGCTTAGACTAATCCTTGCTGAGAAGATTTAGCTTAGTTTTTGCGTAAGAAAAAGCTGGCTGAAGTTGTTTTGGATTTTGAGAAATGGAACTCTTTTAGGGGGTGTTGTTTTGAGCGAGAAGGTAGTATGGTATTTTGAGCTTAATGTGGTTAAGGAGTATTTGAGCAAGTTCTACTCCTCAAACTTTGCCTGCATAAGAGAATATTTGGCGAATGCGATTGCGGCCCAGTTTAAAGCCAATGTGAATGATCCGATTAGAGTTGAAATCTATCCAGACAGAATCATCATCGAGGATAAAGGCATTGGAATAAGCAAGAAAACATTCAAGGAAGTCTTCATGTGGTTTGGTAGAAGTGAAAACAAAAACGTTAGCGGAGTCCAGGGAATGTTCGGTTTAGGAGCGAAGTCTTTCATGATGCTTACCAGCGAGAAGGGTAAGATGATCATGAAAACGAGGTCAAGAGAAACCGATGAGGCTTATTCAGCCATTCTAACCTCTTACGGTGCTTTCAGACTGCTTGCCAGACTGGCAACAAGCTCCCTCACGTCCTCAACTGCCCCCTCACCCTTTTCATTTATCAGCCTTACAATGGCACTGCCCACAACAACCCCGTCCGCTCCCTTGCTGACAAGCTGGCGAACGTGCTCAGCTTTTGAAACACCAAATCCCACCGCTACGGGCTTCCTGCAGATTCCCTTGACTCTCTTCAGAGCTTCGAAGGCGAGTGGCGAGATTTTGTCCCTCTCTCCAGTTACACCGTAGGTTGATACCAGGTAAACGAACTCCGATAGCTCATCTATAGCTTTTAACCTCTCTTCAGGGGTGTTTGGTGCAGCCAGAAAGACGTTTTTCATCCCCGTTCTGCTGCAAACCTCCAAAAATTCGTCTGCCTCATCATACGGCAGGTCAACGACGAGCATAGCATCTATCCCCGCAGCGTAGGCTCTCTCAACAAAGCTCTCCACACCCTTGCGGTAGATTGGGTTGTAGTAGCTCATAAGCACGAGCGGCTCCTCTGCCTCAGCCCTGAAGCCCCTCGCTATCTCAAAGACCTGCTCCACCCTGAAGTTCCTAAGAGCCCTGACGTATGACTCCTGAATGGTTTTGCCGTCAGCAACGGGATCGCTGAAGGGCAAACCAAGCTCTATCACATCCGCTCCAGCTTCAACTGCAGAAAGCATGAACTCAACGGTTTTCTCTGGAGAGGGATGGCAGGCGGTGAAAAAACTATCAGCGACCTGTCAATCATGCCAACCTCCTCCTGACGATTTCCATGTCCTTGTCTCCTCTGCCAGAAAGGTTGACCACGATAACATCATCCCTCTGCATCTCATCAGCCATTTTAATAGCATAGGCAATGGCATGGGCCGATTCGAGGGCAGGAATTATTCCTTCAAGCTTTGAAAGCGTTTTGAAGGCGTTTAAAGCATCCTCATCGTTGACTGTTACGTACTCACACCTCCCGATCTCCTTCAGATAAGCGTGCTCAGGCCCCACGCCTGGATAGTCGAGGCCAGCTGAGATGCTGTGGGTGTCGAGCATCATGCCATTCTCATCCTGAAGGAAGTAGGAAAGCATACCATGCAGAACACCCTTACTGCCAGCTGTAAGGGATGCCGCATGCTTCCCAGTCTCCATACCTTCACCTCCAGCTTCAACACCGATGAGCCTTACGTCATCATTCAGGAAGGGATGGAAGATGCCCATGGCATTGCTCCCACCGCCAACGCAGGCAACAATCGCATCTGGCATTCTGCCCTCAACCTCCAGAATCTGCCTTTTCGTTTCCTGCCCTATGACGGACTGAAAGTCCCTCACGATTGTTGGGAAGGGATGTGGGCCGACTACTGAACCAATGAGATAGTGCGTGTGCTCGAAGCTCTCAACCCAGTCTCTCAAAGCCTCATTTATCGCATCCTTGAGCGTTTTGCTCCCGCTCTCCACTGCTGTAACCTTTGCCCCGAGCAGCTCCATCCTGAAAACGTTCATCTTCTGCCTCTCGTAGTCCTCAGCCCCCATGTAAATCTCCGCTTTCAGGCCGAGCAGTGCTGCAGCCATTGCAGTTGCCACTCCATGCTGTCCCGCTCCAGTTTCAGCTATTACTCTGCTTTTTCCCATGAACTTCGCCAGCAAAGCCTGACCAATCGTGTTGTTGATTTTGTGCGCTCCACCATGAAGCAAGTCCTCTCTTTTCAGGTAAATCCTCACCCCAAACTCCTTGCTCAGATTTTCGGCAAAGTAGAGGGGAGTTGGCCTTCCAGCGTAGTCTCGCAGGTAGTGGTTCAGCTTTGCCCTGAACTCCTCATCATCCTTAAACCTTTCATAAGCCTTCTCCAGCTCCTCCAGAGGTGGAATCAGAACCTCCGGAACAAATCTTCCACCAAATTCACCGAACCTCATTTTTAGCCCTCCTCACAAATTCCCTAACCAGAATTTCATCTTTAAACCCGTCCCTCTCAACTCCAGAGGATACGTCAACGCCCAAGGGCCTTACGACCCTTATCGCCTCCTCAACGTTGCCGGGATTAAGTCCCCCAGCGAGAAAAACACCGTATTTTCTTGCAATAGCCTTGCTCACGCTCCAGTCATGCCTCTTCCCACTCCCGCATCCGGAATCGAGCAGTATGAAGTGGGGAGAGTAGAGATCAATTTTTTCCTCAATTTTCTCAGCTGAACCTTCAACGATGAAGGCCTTCATAACCTTAAGCTCCGCTCTAAGCCTCTCAAAGTCTTCCACGGGCATTTCGGAGTGAACCTGAGCGAAGCTGCACTCCGTTTTCGCAACTATCTCCTCCCACTCCGCATAGCTCTTCGCTGTTGATACGGCGAAGACCGGAATTGAGGAGCTTTCCATGATCTCTTTTGCCACATCAAGCTCCACACACCTTTTTGAATTGCTTTTCACAACAACTCCAGTTAGATCAGCGTATTTCTCCACGATATCAAGCTCTTCAAGGCTTTTTACGCCGCAAACCTTAACGATCATAGCACATCTCCACGAAGTTTCGAATCATCCTCAAACCATCCTCCGTCAGCACGCTTTCTGGATGAAACTGCACGCCGTGAATGCTGTCCTTTCTTAAGCCCATGACAATTCCGTCTTCAGTCATTGCTGATACTTCAAAGCCTTTTGGCGGCTCAAGAACGGCGAGGGAGTGATATCTCCCGGCTTTCAGCGGATTCCTGACGCCCCTGAAAATCCCCCTGCCGTCGTGCCTGACTAAGGAAACCTTGCCGTGAACTGGCTTCACCTTCCCCACTCTCCCGCCAAAAACCTCCGCAATCATCTGGTGGCCCAGGCATACGCCGAGCACGGGAACTGAGAAATCAAAGACGAACTCAAGGCTTTTGTCTGGCTTCCCTGGCCCAGGAGAGATCACGATGCCGTCAAAGCTCATTTTTCTTATCTCCCTCGCATCTTCTCTGTCAACAACCCTGACTTTGTCAAACAAAGAGATGTATTCAACGAGGTTGTAAACGAAGGAGTCCTTGCAGTCAATAAGAAATCAAAGACGAACTCAAGGCTTTTGTCTGGCTTCCCTGGCCCAGGAGAGATCACGATGCCGTCAAAGCTCATTTTTCTTATCTCCCTCGCATCTT
>LZCG01000205.1_pt1 | contig 11252 bp, 15 predicted proteins | sample 768541 | NCBI WGS metagenome assembly LZCG01 (sample SAMN05200874, study PRJNA324366) | oil field metagenome | isolation source: sample BH-FW-1 from oil reservoir | place: India: Bombay High | collected 2015-07-11
AGGAGAGCTTAGGTTTGAGTAACTAATTTATTTTTCATGGTAATCACAATTACAATTATTATTTTTATAAAACTTCGAAAAGATTAAATTTCGTAATGTTTAATGAAGATATGTGCCGGTGGTTGTGTTTAATGGTTTTGCTGCTTGCTGTGCCTGCACAAGCGTATTTGATGCCTGGGACGATTGTGGTCAATCAACAACACTACGCCGACCCTTTCAGCATCGATGTATCTTCGATAGGCAACCTGAGTGAGATTCCAGTTGATGATCCGACTGACGGAATTAGTTGGGTGTTTTTACAACTTCCGTACCCCTGTGTTTCCGGAACTGGTGATGAGACCTTTATTGCCGTGAGCAGAGGTTCTTCAAACAACATACTGATTTACCTCGAAGGCGGTGGAGCCTGCAGCGATTTTTACACTTGCGGTATGGGGCAATGCGTTGACCATGTAAGCTGTAAAAATGCAAGTGCGAGTGTGACAACCTTAAATCCAAATAGAACAGTGGTAAGTTACTACTACAGGAGCGGTATCTTCGACCGCACAAATCCCGACAACCCCTTCAGGGACTGGACGATTGTCTTCGTTCCGTACTCTACCGGAGACGTGCACTGGGGGAACAGAGTTGTAAACTACTGTTATTATAACCCATACAACCCGACGGAAGTAGATTGCTCAATTAACTTCACAGTGTATCATGCAGGCTTCGTCAATGCGATAACGGCAATAAGGTGGGCTGCGCAGCAGGGCAACTTCGATAAAGTTGTTATTGCCGGTTCCAGTGCTGGCGGGTATGGTACTATCATCCATGCTACTATGCGAGGGAAATCTTTGACAGGTTCATTTTGGCCATAGACGACGCTGGACCCGGAATAAATGCAAACAGCACTGCCAGACCAATGTTTTCCATCGAAGTCCTTCAGGACACATGGGGTGCCTATGATAATCTCCCTGAAGATGCTCAGGAGTTTCTTGAGGATAAGGACCCGATTTTCTTCGTTGATTACTTCCTCGACCGATATCCAGACAGCCGGTTTGCCCTCTACGAGGATCAGATGGATTATGTCATCGGGGTTCTCTTCAACGGCTACACTGAAGAGCAGTTCAAGAATCTATTGGTGACAAAAACATGCCAGCTGAAGCACGAGCAGAAGAAAAACTTCTTCAGGTACCTCCCATTTGGCACCACTCACACAATACTTGCCAAGCCTGAGTTTTACGAGAGGAGCATCAAGAATTACAACGTTTACGAGTGGATTGAGGACCTGCTGAAGGGTAAGAAAAAGGATGCTGTTGAAGGAAAAGGATTTGTAAAGCACTGCCCCTACAGCTCCCACATTCAGAACTAGCTTTAACCCTTCTCCAATATTTTTACAACCTCATCTCTGTCCGCGTCGGTTTTAACACAGAAACCGCAGTAGTGCGTCCTTGACGCTTTGTAGCCTAGTTTCTTCAGCTCTTCAACAACCTTCTCAACAGGGGGAAGAGTTAATGAGTGTATTTTGGCCAGCGCCGGAAGGCTGTACGCTGTTGGCATGTCCGATTCTGCCAAAATTTTTTTCAAGAAAAACTCTTAGCTTTCCATCAGCCTTTTCAGCAACCTCTTCAACGAAATCTCTCTGCTTCAGCTCTCCCAGCCAGATGGGGCCGATTATATTGAATTTTCCACCACACTCACACCTCTCTGCCCCCTCTCCCATCGACAGCACACTTTTCCTTAAACATGTGCTGCAGTAGCAAGGTAGCCCATCTTTTCGTAAACCTTTGCCGACCCTGAAGTGGACTTTCTCACTCTGAAGTGCACTCTGTAGTAGTGCTCCTTCGCCCAGGAGACGAGCGGGGATAAGGCTTTCTCATACTTTGTCGCTTCCCTGACAACAAACCCAATGAGCATTCTCAGCCCCACCTCATGGTAAACGTCAGTCTTGACAGCAAATGCCCCGTACTTCTTAAGTCCGGAATTCGTAGCGCTTCCGCATAAAGCGGCGGTATCGGTTGCGGTGACACTCAGAAACCTCTTTGCAGAAAAGCAGGCTGAATCAATGAAGGGTGCTGGAGAGCCAAAGGGGTCGATGTCTATATGCTCAAAGGCTCTCTGCCTCATTACCGCTGCCGCATCCTCCCTGATAATCTCCCCGCTCACCCCGTTTGCCTTCAGGTTCTCCTCTATTACCCTGACAGCCTTTGGACTGATGTCGTTAAAAACGGCAGTCTTTCCAGCCTCAAGCACGGCCCTTATTCCCCTTATTCCGCTTGCTGACAGAGCATCGAAGTATTCTCTGGAATCCATTGCTGCAAAAATTAGCATGTCTAGGTCTCTGCAGAACTTCATCCTTGGATTGTAAAAAACTCCATCAACCTTAACTCTCGCCCTCCCCTCCTGAACCTCCATTTTATCCCTCGAAGATTGCCGTTATCTCCTTAGCCACCCTGTCCCTGTTTTCTTCGTTGATAGTGTAAATCCTGAACTCTTTCCTGATTTTCTCCAGGAGCCAGTGCCTCGATTTGAGGTGAATGGTGAAGAGCAGCTTCTCTCTGCCAATCAAATCCTCAATGAACCTCACAAACTTTCCGCTTTTTAGCTCCATAGGGCCAACCTCGTCGATGATAACCATATCAGCGTTTGTGTTCACGGAATCCAGAAACTCCTCAAGCCCCTCAACATTAACAGCATACTTTCCAACCCTCACCTTTCCCTCTCCGACTCTTGCAAGCCACTCTTCATTACCGGAGCTCAAATCAACGAGCTTGAACCCAACTCTAACACCATCTTTGCGCACTTCTTTTGTGATAAATCCTCCAATCGTCATTTTGCCCCTCAGCGACTCGTACACCTTAAGGCATAGCGTGGTCTTTCCCACACCTGGCCTTCCAGTAACAGCGACTTTCACAGCCTGAAATTGACGGATGAGTAAAAGTTTTTATCGTAAAAGTTTTTAGCTCTGCCCCAAAGCGAAAGAGGTATGAAAGTGCTTGTGGCAGAGCCAATCAGTGAGGAGGCCATTGACTATATGCGCAAAAACGGACTGGAGGTTGATGTAAAAACAGGGATGACCAGAGAGGAGCTTCTTCAGGAATTGCCTAAATATGAGGCCATTGTTGTCAGGAGCCAGACCAGGGTGGATGAGGAGGTCATCAAGGCAGGAAAGAATCTCAAAATTATCGGCAGGGCTGGGGTTGGTGTTGACAACATAGACATCAACGCTGCAACACAGAGGGGCATAGTTGTGGTGAATGCCCCAGGAGGAAACACAATCTCGACTGCCGAGCATGCAATTGCTTTGATGCTCGCTGCAGCTAGAAAAATCCCTCAGGCTGATAGGAGCGTTAAGGAGGGGAAGTGGGAGAGGAAGAAGTTCATGGGAGTTGAGCTCAGGGGAAAAACTGCCGGAGTAATCGGGTTGGTAGAGTTGGTTTTGAGGTGGCAAAGCGCTGCAAAGCTCTTGAAATGAATGTTTTGGCCTACGACCCCTTCGTGTCCAAGGAGAGGGCAGAGCAGATAGGGGCAAAGCTTGTTGATTTTGACACTCTCCTGGCTTCATCAGATGTTATCACTGTCCACGTTCCGAGAACCAAGGAAACCATTAACCTGATAGGAAGAGAGCAGTTTGATAAAATGAAGGATGGAGTGATAGTCATCAATGCGGCGAGAGGAGGAATTGTTGATGAAATGGCACTCTATGAGGCAATAAAGGCAGGAAAAGTTGCGGCTGCGGCCCTTGATGTTTACGCACAGGAACCTCCATCTCCAGACAACCCTCTTCTAAAGCTGGAGAACGTTGTTACCACTCCGCACATCGCAGCTTCAACAAGAGAAGCTCAGCTCAACGTGGGAATGATAATTGCGGAGGATATAGTGAACATGGCAAAGGGATTGCCCGTCAGAAATGCTGTCAACCTGCCTCAATTGAACCCGCTGACTTCGAGTTCATGATGCCCTTCCTAACCCTGGCCGAGAAGATGGGTAAAATTGCAAGTGTGAGGCTTGGAGGAGCAATAAGAAAAGTCAAGGTGACGTGCAGCGGCAAGCTGGCCACCAAGAATACCGAATTTGTAACAAGGGCTCTTCTCAAAGGTCTGTTTGAGCCAATTCTCGGCAATGAAATAAATTTGGTCTCTGCAAAGCCCGTGGCCGTTGAGAGGGGCATCACGATAGAAGAAAGCAAAGTTGAGAGCGTGGAGCACTACGAGAGTCTTCTTGAGGTGTGGGTTGAGAGCAACGGCAGGGAAATGTACCTCGCAGGAACATGCTTTGGCAACGAGTACAGAATCCTTAAGATTGACGTTTACAACGTGAACTTCGTTCCCAAGGGGCATTACATCATCTCCCTGCATGAGGACAAGCCAGGTGTCATAGGCAGAGTTGGGACGCTGTTTGGCAAGAACAACATCAACATTGCGGGGATGATAGTTGGCAGGAGCGGGGATAAACCCGGAGGAATTCAGCTGATGCTCCTTCTGTTGATGATCCACCCACGCCGAAAGTCCTTGAGGAGATGACGAAGCTTGATGGAATAATTGACGCAACCTACGTTGAGCTTTGATTTCTCTTTTATTTTCGGTAACTTTGTTTAAAAAAGATGTCAGCCCTCAGCTGAGCTTTAATATCATCTTCCTGATCTCCCTGATCATCCTCGGCATGTCGATTTTCATCGGGCAGACTTCCCTGCACTTCCCGCAGAGAGCTGAGAGGAAGCAGTAATCAGTCATGGCGTCAGTTATTGCACTCCAGACCATACCCATAGGCCTCCGTAGACGTCTCCTCCCCACATGTTGCCTGCCAGCTGAAATACCGGGCATTCAAGCTGGCATCTTCCGCATCTGACGCATGCGAGCTGCTCCCTGAACTGCGTGTTTTTCCTGCCGTTATCCAAAAATATCACATGCATCTCCTGCTCCTGCACTTTCTCGTTGATGTTGATGTACGTAGGCGGGAATGTGCCAAAGAACGCAGCCTGCACGAATACTGACTTAAGGCACAGCTCGTCTGAGGGCAGAATTTTTTCAATGCTCACAAAAGCGAGGTACGTTTTCGGGAGAGAGGTTGACAGCCTTATGTTTCCCTCATTTTCAATGAGAAATATCCTTCCCGTTTCAGCTGAGAAGCATTGCAGCCAGACACACCAACATTTGCCTTCAGAAACTTCTCCCTCATGAATCTCCTTACACCCCTCGCCATCTCCTCAGCTTCTCTGCCCTCTACTCCAATCTTCCTTAGAATTTCTCCAACCTCCTGCTCCGAGTAGTGAAGAGCAGGAATGACCATGTGCATGGGCTTGTCTCCAGCGACCTGAACTATCAGCTCTCCCAAATCTGTCTCCCACACCTCATTTCCAAGCTTCTCCAGCCACTCCCTCAGGTGGATCTCCTCCGAAACCATCGACTTTGCCTTGACAACGAGCTTGCCTTCACCAACGATTTCGCCTGCTATCTTCCTTGCCTCTTCAGCATCCTTTGCGTAGTACACGTTCACTCCTTGCGACTTCAGCACAGCTTTAGCCTTATCCAACCAAAAATCGTAGTTCTCCGCAACCTCCAGCCTTGCTCTCTTCACATCCTCAGCGAAGTCCAGCAAGTAGGGGTGATTCTCAATGTTTCTTTTGACAGCATCACTCAAATTCCTCAACGACCTGAGTATTCCTTCTCTGATGGATTTTTTCTTTAAAGCCTCATATATGCTCATTTTCTCACCACCAGCACTACGGTGAACTTTCTCGGCCCATGCATTCCATAGACTAGCTTTCCCTCGATGTCTGCAGTCTTTGAGGGGCCGCTTGAGGCAAAAAGAACGCTGGATTTGCTTCGGGCATGTGCATAGGCAGACAGTATGTCCTCCTTCACATCCTCCTCACTCAGAATGGCCACATGGTGTTCAGCAAGACCAGATTTTACCTTCTCCTCGAATCCTCCAAAAAAGATGACTCCGGTTCTCTCATCAGCACTCAGCGCTTTGCTGATGTGGCAATTTTCGAACTTCTCAATTATCCTGACAGGATCGTCTGTTACAATCACATCCACACCGTTCATCTTAAGAGAGTCCACAATCTTCATTCCACCACCATCGAAAAGTCCACAGCTTCACCACCAGCCCTTCTCAGATTTGCAAGGCAAATTGGGCAGAATGTGAGTATTTTAGCCTTACCAAGCTCCTCAACTCTCAACCTTGCTATTTCCCTCGATATTTTTGGTGACAGGGACTCCAAAGGCCCTCCGCAGCAGTTTGTCAGCTTTCCGGAGTACTTGACGTCTCTGTAGCTAATACCAGCAGTATCAAGAATCTCCCGTATCCTGCCAGAGAGCTCAAGGTAACGGCGTAGTAGCATGGGTCGTGAATGACAACCTCACCGCCAACTTTGCCCCTGCCATCACTCAGCAGCTCAAGGTAGCTTTTGACCACAAACTTCGCTCCAGCATACTTGGGATAGAGAACTTTCAGCGCGTATGTGGTGTGGGGGTCTGGTGTGACAATCTTTTCAACTCCCGCTGCTTCAAGCTTCTCACAAACAAGTTTTGCATGTTCCTCGAAAGCTTCATCATACCCAAAGTCGTAGAGCAGGATTCCGCTGTAGGTGTCGAGATGTGGAGAGTAGAAAACATCGTTTGTTTTGGCAAGTAAGGAGTAGATGTTTTGCAGGATCGTCCTGGCTTCAATCTTAGCATCATTTGGAGTGATCGCATTCAGCAATGAGAATGGGACGGGTAGATTCTTTGACAATCCAAGCAATCCCTGAAGTCTGGAGTTCTCAATCTTCTCCAGAAATTTTACAGTTGCCTCAATGTAGGGCGTTAGCTGGTAAAGCATTCCGGTGAAGAAAAGCCATTCTCCTTCTTCACGGATTTTAGTTTCTTTCCACCAGGTATTGATTTTTTCGTTTTTTATTCCAAGAGGATTTCCCGTTTTCTTAATATTTTCTGCAAGAAGCTCAACCACATATTTCGGTTTTATCATTTACATCACCTCTGATACCGTTCAACATATACTTTTTGAATGACCTGATTACTTCTGGAATGTTTATTCCGGCAGGACAGAAACTTGCGCATGCGCCACATCCTAAACAGGAAAAAAGACCCCTGATGCTCTCCTCTGTAACGACGCCTTTGAAGGAGAGTGCTATAGTATTGGATTCTACCTCTCGGTGTGTAGTTTCTTTTCACGAGGAAATCTCGTGGGGCAGGACATTTCGCAGATCCGTCAGAAGGAGCATCGTGAAATCTTTTCAAGAATCTCTTTTACCTCCATTACACCACCTTTCCAGGATTAAGGATATTCTTCGGGTCGAAAACTCTCTTTATCTCCCTCATAATTTCCAAAGCCCTCTCGCTCTTCCTGTACTTCATTTCCATCTCCAGTCCTTCTCTCTTCATAACGCCAATCCCATGCTCCGCACTTATCGTGCCTTCAAGCTTCAAAGCAAGTTCCATAACTTCGGTGTAGAACTTCTTGGCTCTGTCCATTAACTTGCTATCCTCAGGAGATGTCCATATTGTGGGATGAAGATTTCCGTCACCGACATGGCCTGCAATGAAGACTGTAAATCCGTATTTCTTTGCAATCTCCTTTACTTCTCTGATGGCATCCGGAAGCCTCGAAACGGGAACAGCAATATCCTCAATCAGCACTAGCGACTTCTTTGCTCCGAACTCTTCAGACGCCAGTTTGATTGCCAATGGGTAAAATGCTCTTCTAAGAGCCATCAGGTTTTTCTCCTCAAGCTCCTTCTGGTTTCTCGCTATTATCACCTTTCTGGCATTCTTTAGCAGTATTTCTTCAAGAGTGTTTGCGATTCTTTCACTCGCTTCATGGTTGCACTCAATTCCCACCACAAGCATGTCGCCCTCTGCATCAATTCCCGAGATCTCTCTGCCGGCTTTAACGAGGTCGCTGTCAAGAAACTCCATTATCGCAGGCCACCACGTTTTCTTGATCTCTATTGCTGCCTGCATTGCCTTTTCCGGACTGTCGAAGAAGGCTCCTGCATAAACCATGTTTTCAGGCATCGGAGCTATTTGAGAATTGCTTTCGTAACGATGGCAAGTGTACCTTCGCTTCCAACTATAAGCTTCGTCAGGTTATATCCCTGCCTGCACTTGAGCGTTTTTGACCCAATGTTTATCACCACCCCATCTGCTGTTACGACTTCCAGCCCCAGAACCCAGTCAACCATTGTTCCGTACTTTGCTCCTCTCATCCCTCCTGCTCCTGTGTTTATTGCCCCACCAACTGTAGCAGATCTTAATGAACCGGGGTCAACGGGAAACATGTATCCAAGCTCGTTCAGTTTCTCCTCCAGTTCCGCAATCCTCACTCCAGGCTGAGCTATCACATAACCGTCAACAATGTTTATCTCCTCGATTCTGTTCATTCTGGAAAAGTTTATGACTATCCCATCTTCCGGCACTGAAGACCCGCTCAGCTCCGTTGAGCTGCCCTGAGGGTATATTTTGATGTTGTTATCATAGCACAATTTTGCAACTCTGGCAACCTGCTCGGTGTTTTCAGGAAAAACGACAGCAATGGCATTTCCATCTTTTCCAATGGCATCGGTTGAATGTAGCTTCACCACAAGAGTGTCGGTGCTGACATTTTCCTTACCTAAGATTCTCTCAAGCTCTCTTACTATCTTCATTGTGAATAATGAGTTCTCTAAACAATTTGGTTTTGGGGTTTATATGTTCACCGTCTGGTTTATATTTTTCCGATGAGAAACAGGTGATATGAGAACAATCGATGAGCTTGTGGAAGCAGCAAGGCAGACACTTCTGGAAAGAGAAGTGAAAATAGAGGTTCTGGAGGGCGGTACGGAGAGGGGATTAACGGTAAAAAGAAACAGAGAGGTTTTGGACTCCATTGGGATAAAAATGAGCCTGCTATCAGACATTGAGCCCTCACTTGATACGGATTTTCTCGGGAGAAAAATTTCCATGCCCATCATGCCTGCGCCACTTTCTGGCCTCGTAAGATCTGTGGATTCGAACTGTTTCAGGAGGATAATTGACGAATCCTGGGAAGCGGGGGTTTTACCCTGGATAGGTCACCCAATTCAGGACGACGTTGCTGATTTCGATAGGGAATTTGTCTGGATAATCAAGCCGCTCAAGAACACCAAGAGGGTTTACGACGACATTGAAAAGGCAGAAAACTCTAAAGCAATAGCCGTGGGAATGGACATAGACTCCGCGGCGGGGATAAAGGTTGGAGGAACGATTCTGAGCTATGGGGGACTAAGGTTTGGAGCAAGAAGGAGCTTGCCGACCTTGCATCGACAACAAAACTACCCTTCATCGTTAAAGGTGTGCTTAGCGAAAAGGACTATTACTCCCTCGCTGACATCTGCTCTGCCATCGTCATCTCAAATCACGGTGGGAGGGTGCTTGATTCAGCCATATCCCCCCTTGAGCTCCTGCCATATTTAGAGAAAGTCGTCCCGACAGGTGTTGACAGCGGATTCAGGTATGGATCGGATGTATTCAAGGCCCTTGCCCTGAAAGCAGACTTCGTCCTCGTTGGCAGACTGATTGTTTATGCACTTGCGATTGAGAATGGTGTTTACACTGCCCTGAACATGCTCAGAGACGAGCTTTCAAGAATTATGAAGCTCACAGGAGCGAAAAACGTAAAAGAAATAAATAAAGATATGGTTGTTTTTTAAATCATTCTAATTTTTAGGACGAACACGACTACCGCTGCCACTATGCTCACAACAATTGCGTAAATCGTTGCCGGCACGAGATTCTTCCTGATAACGTCTCCTTCCTGCCCTAGAATTCCGCAAGTTGTGCACACTGCAACAACGTTGTGCACGCAGATCATGTTCCCCACTGCACCACCCACGTTCTGAAGAGCCAGTATGATGGTTTTTGGCAGACCAGTAGCGCTTGCAATTTCAAACTGAAACCCTCCGAACAGTATGTTTGATACAGTGTTGCTGCCGGACATGTAAGCTCCAAGTATTCCGACGAAGACCGCGAGCATAATGTATCCCAACCAGTGGCGTTGGCGAGGCTTACTGCCATGACTTTGAGCATGCTTGGCATTCCAGAAAGGTTGTTTCCAGAATTCATCATGATCTGCGACAGTGAGACGGCAAATATCAGGGCTATGGCAGCAGGCGCAACTCCAATGGCAGTCGTTTTAAGGGCCCTTGCTGTATGCGCTGGGCTGAGTCTCGAGACAACGTTGCCAATCAAAACAGCAATGATGAATATTGTTCCGGGGTTGTATAGCAGTTTGTATGTGTGCGACAGCGAGGTTCCAAGAATACCCTTGATCGCGATGACGAGGTGCGTTGTGACAAATCCGTTTATTTCCGGAACTATTCTCGTGAGGACGAGTCCGAGAGCAACAAGGACGTAGGGAACCATAGCTTCGAGTACTGAGAACTCCTTCTCGAACGTCTCTCTTTCATCGCCAGCTTCATGCTTCTTGGCAAAATCCCAAGTTGTTTTTGGCACAAATCCTGCTTTGATAGCTACAGAGTAAATCACGAGACCTATGATGCCACCGACCAGTGATGGAAATTCTGGACCGAGAAATGCGGCAAGAATCCAGTAAGGGATTGCAAAGCTCAATCCAGCAAGCAGCAGCGATGGTACAGCATCTTTAACTTCTCCAATCTTTCCACCACTCCACTTTACCATGAACACAGCACCGAGCAAGGGGATGAAGACCGCCATTATGCCGTGGAGCGTTGCAGTCCAGAATGTTACGTCTGTATACAGGAATTGCTTCAACGTGTATCCGTATGTTCCAAGCACTTCTTTGACCACTGGGCTATCCAAGGAAGAACCGAGCCCGCCCCACACGGGAATTCCTACAGCACCAAAGGATACGGGAGAGGAGTCGAAGATCAAAACCAGTGGTGCTGCTATTGCTGGTGGAAATCCGATACCTACAAGGAGCGGTCCGACTATTGCACCAGGAGTGCCAAAGCCAGCAGCACCTTCGAAGAAGGTTACGAGCAGAAATGCTATTCCAGCCTGAATCCTTCTGTCAGTTGAGAGACTCATGATACCTCTTGTTATAGCCCTTGTCGCACCGCTTAGCCTGGCATCATGGTAAAGGTATACGGCCCCAAAAACAACGAGAAGTATGTCAAGAGCTGAGAGTGTTCCCTTGATTGTCGCTGCAGCTATCCATTCTGGTGGCATTTTCCAGTAGGCAAAAGCAATGATGACCGTAACGAGCCAGCCGATCGGCATCGCTTTCATCGCTGACATTCTCAGGCCTGCCATCAGAAACAGCACCAACAGGAT
>LZCG01000206.1_pt1 | contig 11251 bp, 12 predicted proteins | sample 768541 | NCBI WGS metagenome assembly LZCG01 (sample SAMN05200874, study PRJNA324366) | oil field metagenome | isolation source: sample BH-FW-1 from oil reservoir | place: India: Bombay High | collected 2015-07-11
CTTTTAGTGGAATATCCTTTCGGACTATAACAGCACTACCGATGATTAAATGCTAATCAGTGTCTTAATCCTTCTTTTAGTGGAATATCCTTTCGGACTATAACAGCACTACCGATGATTAAATGCTAATCAGTGTCTTAATCCTTCTTTTAGTGGAATATCCTTTCGGACTCGTTCATGCTTTCATATGTTTGTTTTTCAATAAAGTAAAGAACATTTTTCCCAAGAGATATTTGTTGTTTCATATAAAAACTGTGTTGCTGCGGTGTAAAGTTAGTGAAAAATCAATTTCCTGCCCAATGATGTACATGCTTTTGAGGTAATCTTCGGGCAGGGGGACGATAAAAATAGAGTCGTGGTTATCGTAACTTTCCTGTATTTTGGTCAGGGCGTTGCGGATGTGTTGGTAATGTCTTCGGTTGGTCTGTCCCAAAAAAATTGATTTTTGTACGCGGCGTAACCCTTTTTCTTCAAGGTATTTGGCAATTTTGGTGCGCACACTATCGTTTTCGATGTCATACATTACAAAGTAAATCATTTCGCTTTTGGGTTTTTGGTTCAATTCTTCAAACATTTGGCGTATCATTTCGGCGCGCTCTTCAAAGGGCTCAGGTGGCTGCTGTTCGGCCTGGCGAAGAATTTTTCCTGCTTCGGGCTTGTGCTGTTTTGCCAGAGGTTTCTGCATAGGCGATTTTTGTATAAGCTGTTTGACCTGGCTAAGCAGTTCCTCCAGTTCTTGCTGTTCTTCATCCGGTTTTTCTGGTCCAATGATTGAAATTCCCAGTCCAAATTCATCGGCTTCGCTTTCGCCTGGTGGGAGGTTTACAAGAATATCCTTTTTTTGGGGCGTATCTTTTTTCTTTTGATTATATACGCTGGTCGGGGTTTCTTTTTTACCGGTTTCCCGGGTGCTTGTTCATGCGGTGTTTGCCATTGTGTTACAATTTGTCGAATTCGTTCTTTTTCTTGCTTTTCTGCCTCATGTGTTTTCCGGGACGGGTTAGCAATATACTGCTTTTTTGGAGGCGCAGCATTGCCTGACCGCGACATACTGCGGCTAATTAACCGAACAAGTTGTATAAAAATCGCTTTCAGGTCCATCAGAAAGGAATTTCTTTTTTATCCTGTGAATCATGGGTGCTGTTTCGAAAGTCATTTTTTTCGAGGTATTTGGCAAACTCGTGCATATCGCGTCGATGTGGTTCAGCCTGTTGCGGCGGCGGTGGTTGTGCTGTATTATTTCATCCATAAAATCGTTGAAGGCTTCAATCACCATTTTTTTGCCTGAAGTGCCCAGCCACACGCCGTTATTCACCGTATCAAACATATATTTTTCAGGAATGCGCTTCACGCAGAGACGTAATGCGACGGTATCGGCCCATACCCTGTATTTTTCAATCACATCGAAGGCCAATACTGGTTTGTTGTACTCGTCGCGGTGAAAGATGCCCAGGTACGGGTCCAGTCCGGCTTTAATGAGGCTGCCTTCGATGCGGGCGTAAAGGATACCATACATGTAGTTGAGCATTGCGTTAAACATGTCTTTTGCCGGACGGCGTGAGCGCTTATCGAAAGTATAAGCTTCGGGCACAATGGCGCTCAGGATTTTAAAATAGGCCTTGGAGGCATTGCCCTCATAGCCGCGCAAAGTATCTTTAAATCCTGCGTCATGGATGTCAAGCTGTTGTATGGATGTGTCCATTCTTTCCAGGAATGTAACGCCATCTTCGATGATGTCTTTTTTTGCCGGACGGTCGTGCACGAGGGTTTGCAACAGTTTGTTCTGACTTTGAATTTTGTAACTGGTGATGTCCCTAATCCAGCGTAGAGCTCGATGGATTCGCTGAAAAAAACCTGCTGTTTGCGAATGGTGGAAACCGAGCCATAACGGTTGCTCCAGACCCGCCCGATCGGTTCGCCCGATTTTTCGAGGATAACCAGATCGATGTTGTTGTGCACAGCCAGGCTGATGGCATCGGTGGTGAGCTTGGTGCCCCGCATCATAAAAATGCTGTCAACTTTCGATGGCGCAAAAAAGACCTTCCCGTCTTTGTTGTGGATTTCAAACTTGCGGTCTTTTACATAAACCGTACTGCCGAATTTGTTGATGACCAGGTGCATAGTTAGTATTCTCTGAAACGTACAAATTCAAATTGTTGCTTACTTTGGCCGTTACCCAGGTCTTTTTTAATGCGCCGCGTGGTGGAGGCGACGCAGGTGAAGTTTAATATCTCCACGTGTTCTATCAGGTTATGTACGAAGGTATGTTCACCTTGCACATGAATGGCGAAGTTTTCTTTTTCAGCCTCTGGTAAGTCAGCATGGATATGTGATATTTTTAAAAAATAAACGGCAGCCAAATCAAAGACTTCTTTTTTGCCCAGCGTAGGATCGATATCCGGGAAAGGGATATCTTTTATCCCGCCATATTGTTCATGAGCGGCTGCCAGTTGTTTTTCGCTCCAGTTTTTGCTAGGATGGTTGGTTAGGTTGATGAGCATGGGTTTGGATTTATTGGTTGAGAATTTCCATGGTTTTTTTATAATATTTTTCCAGACGATCTTTGAAATAACCCACGTCTTTGGGTTTTTCTCTGTAGCCGGCATGGTTGATATCGTTTCTGGCTCCTTGCGAAAGACTTTTATAAACTTATCCGTTAGTTCTTTCTTATACGGTAATTCAAACACTTTTTTTGCAATAGAATTTAAAGTATCAATTTCTTCTTGACTTAGCTTATCTTTTTTCTGAATGTGAAACAACGCTGTTTTGTTAATTGATAAGGCGCCGGAAACAGCATTTCTTTTATGCTCATCAGTGTAGTCAGATTCGCCAATTTCTTTTAATATGTAAGTTTTAATGGATTCTTGAAGAATTGTCAATCCCTGCTGGGTTAAATTATGTTTGATGCAAAACTCCACTGCATGAAATGTATTCTTAACATCGTTGTTTTTATATTTAGAGAGTTCAGCGTTTAAATCATTCTTTAAATTTTCAAAAATCGGATTATTAATAAGTGTTTTATCAATTATATCCTTTGCTTTAATGGCACTTTCTCCCTTAATGATATTTAAAGATCGCACCTCGCTAATTTCATTGGTAAAGTTGGTTATCGCATTTTCTTTGTTGTCTGATAGTAAACTATTTAAATAGGTAGTTTGACCGGTTTCTTTAAACATGAGTGTAGCAATAGTCCAATCCTGTAATTCCGAAAGGGAAGTAATTTTCATTACCGGAGAATATTCCTGGCCGTCTTGATGTTTTTCTCTGGCTTCGTAATTGCCATAAGTTACAGATTTAACCGAAATATTCTTTAGAAGTTTTGCATAATTAATAAGCACCATCAGCAACATAGGTAAAAACCGAAAAGCATGGGTAATATCAAAGTAAACCTCATCTCCTTCATTCAGCTCCTTGAAAATAATATCGAATACTTCCCAAATTTCTTTTTCAGAATTTCCATTTGGAATATCTCTGACTGACAATCGAAAATTAGAGAGAATTGAAGATAAACCTTCATAAACTTCCTTAAAATTATGTTTTTTTGTGCCGGGTTTTCCCAATTTGTCTGTCTTGCCTGCTCTGTTAAGAAAATGACGATTTTATCTTCTTCTGACCATTGGCTGCAAAAATGCTTGATCGTGGCTTCCTGAACAAAGCGCGTTCTGTAATTTGTTTTATAATTGTCAAAATAATATCGGGTTGTTTCGTAATAGCCCGTTTCCCAGAATAGATAAAAATATTTTTCGTGCCATAAATTTATTCGATTTTGTTAAAAAAATTATTTGAATTCCTCAAACCATTGATGCGCTTCATCTTTTCCAATCCATTTGGATATCAGTTTCCAGTTTCCTTTGTTAACCTTTTTCCAGTCTTTGGGTTTTTGTTGTTTCATTCTCCGGGCAAAGTCCTTTAAATGGTTTTTTTCACTTTCCGGGATTTTGTTCTGGTTGAGGCGGAAATAAGTTTCTATGAATTGACGCCCCTGGTCATAATCCTGTATTTCGGCCAATTTTGCCAGCCCCTGTTCAAGAAGCTGTTTTTCTTCTTTTTCTTTTTTTGCTTTATTGGCTTCCTGCCGCTTTTTCAAGTCTTCGGCTTTTCTTCTCTGCTCTTCCTCAAACGCTTTGCGGCGTTCTTCTTCGCGCAAGCGTTCTTCATAGGCTTTGCGGGCATTTTCAATGGCTTCTCTTTTTTCGTCCGGACGGGTATCTCCGGGATTCATTTCTGCGACTTCATCCAGCTTTTCCAATGCTGCTGTAAATTGCTCTTTTGCCAGCAGCTCATCTGCTTTCTCAAGAAGCTTTTTAATTTTCTCATTCCTGATGCGTTCCTCATCGCGGCGTTTGGCTTCCATTTCCTTTTGCTTTCGGGCTTCTTCGCGTTTTTGCCGCTGCTGTTCTTCACGCGCTTTGATTTCTGCTTCGGTTACTTGCCGCAATTTGATAAAGCCCATCGGCATAAACTGACCATGGGATATAGCAATTTTGCGGGATTTTGCAGACAGCTCATTATTTAAACTGCCTTGCATTTTCTTGCCATTTTTCTTCAAACCATTTATCTCATGCGATTCCAGCTTCCAATCGCCGGTAATGCTGTGAAATCCGCTACCGGCAGCCAGGCGCATGATGCAATAGCTGTTGTCGGTAGGTATCAGGCTTTTCAACGCTGTAAGGCTTTCGAGCATTTTATTCGAATTTTTTGCCTGGTTGTATTTTTCGAAAAAAGCTATTTCTTTTTCCAGGTAATTGCGGGTATAATCATTGATGATGCCAAATAAGTCTTCGATGGAGCCTTTGACTATTTGTGTTTTTGCTTCCACCCGTTTTTCAAGGGATGCGATATCATAAAGTTTTTGTTGATTTTGTTTTCTTGCTGCATCCTTTTTTTAACTTCGGATAGAATTGCTCTGATTGTAAATTTTTCCACGGCAATTCAGCCAGCATTAAGTCAAACATCCCTTTTTGTTTTGAAGCAATCACTTCGTAAACCGTATTAAAACCTGTTGGATCAAAATTAGGTTTGGTGTTGTTTTTATTCGCATGCTTCCAGCCGCTTTCAAAATTGTTGCCTTTTTGGGTTAGGTTAAAAATCTTGCTGTTGGTCAGTTTTGTTTCCTCAAAACTCACATCCGTTACTTTGAAAAAGCGCCCGAATTCATCACCATCAGTTGGAGAGCCCATGATTTGTTTATTTAACTGATTGTTGTTTCTTGTTTTATTTGAAGGGTCAAGATGATGGATGATAATTGATCGTAAAGCCCCTTTCAGCGAACTACCGGGGATTACAGGCTTATTTTCCAGTCCGGCTCTAACCTGTGCTCTGATTTCGTTATGGGTTTGGGCATCGCATTCCAGCACTTTTGAAGCATAATCTGCAACCGGCCCGGGAAGCATGTTTTTTAACGACGAATTATTTGGATCCGTCAGTGCATGGGCAAACTTATCGGGATCCGATTTTATCAATTACTTTTTTATGGTCGAGCAGATACACTTTTCCTTTGTCAAAAACAAAATCGGCGTTTTGCAGCCAGTCTTTCTCTGCTCCTGCGCCCACATGTACAGGCGTTAAAATTTCGGCTTCAAGCGTATAGTTTTGGTTAATACTCTTACGTTGTTCCATAGGGATAATTTTTAAAAGGTATTTTAAGATGTTTTAAACGGTATAAAAATGGCTTCTCCGTTGCGCCAGATGTCATGTATTCCCTGCAAATTGGCCGGTAATCGTGATGCGTTTGGTTTTAAGTTAACAATGCGGCCACTTTTAGTGGGGCTGTTGGTGTCGGCTCTAAAAATACTTCCTTCTTCAAACATATAGATCCGGTTTTTTCGGATGGTGTTGTAGGGAGGTGTAGATATCCAGCCACCACGTTTTTTAAAAGCATACGCCGCCTGGTCATCCAGTTGCTCTTTGAGTTGTTCTTTATCTGGTGGCAGAAATAACGACAGGTTCATTTGATAGTTACTGTTATCAGGAAGCTCCAACTCAAGCGTGTCTTTTTTATACTGAAAAAAGCCGTTGCCTACGTTCCGGTCGGTGCCGATGCCTTCCTGCTCCAGGATTTTCAATCCTTTTTCCAACAGAGCAGTGTCTCCCTCGGCCAGGAAAAACATCCCGGAATTGCCTTCGAAAAAGAGCCGTTCCATGTAAAAAGGTTCAGCATCATCCTTTCCGTTTCGCGAAACTTTCACCCGCGGGAAAACCTGTCTGGAGATAAAGTTTTCGGGAATGGATGCCTGGGTGAAATATTCGCTCTTGAGATATTTGTTTTCTTCCTTTTCCCCGCTTTTGCCATGTAAATATAGCTCCTGCAAACTTTTTCCCTGAGCATAATCTTCAAAGAAGTCTTTATCGAGCCACTTAATTTTTTTGATTTTCTTGTGGTCTTCCAGAAGTTCCTCATTGAATATCTCTTGCTTTTTTGATTTTGGGAAGAAGTAAACCGGTGTTTGGTTTTCGTCTTTTTGATAAAACGGAAACAAACTGCTGATGGCATATCCCAGATGCCCCTCAAATTTTTCCGGAGGTTGCCATCCCACTTTAAAGAGTGCAGTAGTCAATGCCGCGTAAAGGCTGTCGGAGTGGATAATCCCGAGGCTCTCCGCATAATCTTCCCGTTCATTTCCCAGATGCAGAGGCGATGAAAAATGCAGGCGGAATATTGTAAATTTATGCTTCATCACTCAAGAGTTTTTGTAAGTCTTTTACCTCAGGGTTTTCAATCTTTTCCCAATCGAAAGATACTTTTCCATAACCACGTGAGCCACTGCCGCCAAGATAATCAAGCTCTAAAGCTTTGATACCTTCTTTCAGGAGATTCTTCAGGTTTTCTCCATCTCCATCTTCATCCCATACATTGATGACAAATTCCACGTTGAATTTTACACCGGCGGGGACGCGCTCTGTTTGTCGTATTCCACCACCCGTGGTAACTCCTGTAACCCTGTCAATGGTGTTTCATACTTGTTTTCGGTATAGGGCATGTCGAGAAAATCAGCGCTTTGTTCAAGAAGATTAATTGAATCATCTGTCAGATATGAATCTCTTACGATCAGCTTTGATATCTTATTTTCATCCGAAAATCCAAAAAGGGAATTAATTTCTGAATTGCCTCCAATTTTGGCAGAACCTCTGATTTGTTCAAGCAGACTTCTGATTTTCCCTTTTAACGAACTTCCGGGTACAAAAGGCTTTCCGTTTTGCGTCCCAATCTTTATGACCGGGTTATCGATTCCCCCGATTTCTACATTATCACTGCTACCACCGATATGCATCCCTGTTTCAACGGTCATTACCGTTTTGATGATTAATTTCTTTTTGAGCTTATTATTTTCCATTTTTCTAATGTTTTTCGTTTGATAATTCTAAATTACTTTCTTCTGCTGCTTTGTGATAGGCTACGATAGCTTCAAAGATTTTGATGAAATTTTGAACCTATCTGCATTTGTTACTCTTTCTATACCTCCTGCCATAACATGAAAGAAATCATGTATTTTTCCTTCTTTATTTTTAGCTTTTGCCACAGAATAAGCTAATTGTGGTCTTAGAAAAGCAAATTCAGTTGCATTATAACCTTTAGTCTGTTGCCGCTTGACGGCGCCAAAGAATTTTCTGAGTTGATTAGTTGTTTAATTCAGTTCCTCTTTTACCGCTTCTTTCCTCTGCTAGATATTTTCCAAAATCTTCAGCCCAATCGATAAACTCATGATCAAGCTTACCATCAAGCCATTCCTTTTTAATAGAATTTTTGTCATAATTCATAATTATTCATTTTAGTTATTTATTAAAATCATTTTCATGCTTATTCTTCTTTATCCTTATCCTTTAATTCCATCTCGGCCCAGCGGGCGGCCAGAGCAGCTAATTCGTAATAGCGATACTTATTTTTTGAACTTAGAAACAAATTTTCTTGTAGCTCATCCATAATAAATCGATAAACCTCACTATTCCTGTCGTATTTTTCTACATATCGTTTCAAATAATAAGCGGTATGCCATAAGAAACTGTAATCGGGTTTCTGATTCATATTCTTGAGATGCTTATCTTTGATTTCGTTATATAAAATCAGTTTGTGTAGAATGGCTTTTGAAAGGGGTTTATTTTTAAGAGTTGTGTATTTAACTAATTTGTTTTTCAATTTCTTGACTGTTTCAAACTCCTCATCCCAGCTAATGGTTTCGCCAAAGAACGTCATGGCGTTTTTGTTTTCTCTGGCTTTCGATGCGCTCTCGGCTTCTCCCGCCATTTGAGCTGCTTTGGCTATAGGAAATTTCTCATGTACAAATGCCGTTCCTCCTGAAAGACTTATGTCCGGTCGATGGGTAAATTGCTTAAAACGCTCTTTAACGATTTCCGCAAATTCAATGGTTTTATCCCAACGACCAACAACAAACAAGTCGTCACCACCCGAATAGAGGATGTTGAGCCAATCCCGGAATTGATATACGGGATTCCCATTTTTATCTTTTTTCGGATTGCCATTTTCATCGAATGCTACTTCCGAATCCCGGATGGTATTCAAATACCCGCTAAAAAACAACTCAAGTTGAAACGATAGTGTGGCATAAGTGCTCAAACTCAGGTGCTCGGGCTTAACGCCTTTGATAAACAATTTCCCCAGATTGTCGATGTCCATGCGCAGGATTCCAAGTAATGAGGTTTCGTTTGACGCGGTTCTGGCCAATGTGTCGTAGGTTTTTTCATCCTTTAAAGGGATTTTTCTCCCGTTAATTTTAACTTCTTTCGATAAGATATTTCCTTTTTCATCCCGATGATAAGCCTGCTCATTTCCCCCATAAAACTCATAGCCGTAACTTACCTGCTGGCCTTTAAGTGGAGCATCCAAAAAATTTAATTTGTTGATGGTACTGACTTTAGAAACATCTGCTGATGATATTTTAGTACGGAATTCTGCTTCATTTTTTGTTAACTCCGTTTTATCAAAGAGATAATAATTTGTGGAAAGAACGGTGATTTTGGACTTGGCTCTGTTGCTTAAGTATTTATCGTCTTCCGGTTTTCCTTTGAAGGAAATAATGTAATCCGCATCTTTCAGCGTCTTTCCCAAATCTGTTTGTTTCTTTACGGATGGTTTAACAATAGTTTCATCATCAAGCTTTTCATATTTTCCTATAATTTTTTCTCCGGTTACGGCACAGGTTTTTATTCCGTCTTTTCCTTCCGTATTTCCACCAGCTTGCAAATCAGAATGCTTTTCATTAAAATATTCATCAAAATGATTGATAAGTCTCGATTTGAATTTCTGATTCTTTTGGTTGTTTAGTTTGTCGGACAGGGCTTTCCATACATGTGAGATATACTGACGTTTACCCGGCTGGTTTTCTGTTTCAACCCAGGTTTGCCAGGAGTTATTTTCGGGTTTGGTATGATAAGCAAATCCCACAGCATCCATATTTATAGCTAATTTCCCTTTGTGCTCTTTCCAGAGTTCATTCTCCACCGTTTCTTTAATGCCGTCTTTTCCAAATATTTTTTCATTAACTTCTCTCGTATTGGGGAGCAAAAGGTAGGCTTTCCCGCCGGAAGCATAGAGCGTGTGGCCGGCTTTAGCGCTAATCGGATTTTCTTTGAATTTTTGCAAAATCGCATCCATCAAAAGCTGCAAATAAAAGGAACGGCCTTTCAGACTTTGTGCTGCTTTCTTGCTGGCTACGTCGTAAATAAAACCTTGTATGCCTGAAATATCAACACCGACCATCATTAGCGGATAATAACCTTCTGTAAGATAATCGTATTGTTTTGAAAAGTCTAAAGCTTCCTTAAAAGCTTCATCCTTAGATGCCAGATATAGACTGTCGGCTATGGCAGCGGTTGTTTTCAAGTGGTCGAACAGGCTGACATTGGCCATATCCATGGTGTTGGAAGGGATGCACCAGGTGAATTTTCTTAGGAGATAGTAAAGGCTTTCTTCAAAGCCATTGAAACTATCTTCAGGTAGTTGTGAGAACTGTGTTTCAAACTCATCCCAGAGATTTCTGTAACTTTCCTTTAAGCTTTTTACATTATCCTGCTGTAAAATATTGGGAAAAATGCTATCATGGTTAAGATCTAAAGTCTTCAATCCAAAAGCCACATTTGGGTTGGTATTTAATTCCCCATTAACCTGAAGGTTGTTAAATACCGAAAACAATGGAACGCTTCTGAAATCAGAAAACTTCAGGTTGTGGTGATTCAGTTCTTCTTTATCATCTTCCCCTTTGCCAACTCTGTCCATGCCGGCACTCCACCAATCGGCCATTTGTATAATTTTTTGCAATGAGCTTCGTGGGTTATGGTGATTGGAAGCCAGATTGGTCAGGTTATCTTCAAAAAGTTTGTCAGGTTTCCAAGGATTGACTTTGAAAAGTTGTTCCCCCTGTTCTTTGATGCTGTTCAGTTTATTATTCTTCTCCAGAAACTGATTGGTCCATAAAACATGCTTATGTGTTCTACGTTGGCTTTTTGGGTCTTTTGGACAGATATAATCCTCAATTCTTTTAGACTGCTCCGACAAATTACTGTCGCTGTCATTCCTATTCCCGCTGGCCCGCTGATAAAACTTTCCGATGTCGTGCAGCAGGGCGGCGAGATAGATTTTGTTGCGTTGTTGCTCCTGATTGTCCATAGTTGATAGTTTAATTCTTTTTCATTGTAATGATGCCATATCCATGACTTACACCTTTGCCTAAACCTATATGATTTGGCAGGAATACATTGCTGCTGAAATCCAGGTGAAACCCCAAAAGTTTATTGCCTTTCAGGTTTACGGTGCTTACATTTCGAACCCTTAGTATTTGGGTATTAATATGTTTGTCGACAGTCCAGTTAATTCCTTTTGCAAAGCTTAAAATGTTGCCAGTCAATATTCTTTCGAGATATTCTTTTTTTTCTTGTTCAGTAGGTTTATTGTTATAAACACCCACATTTTCTGGTTTAAAGCTATCCAGTTGTGGATGCTGTAATGCCATTGTTTGTCCCAAACCTGCATCGTAAAGGTTTTTAGGTTCATCTGTTCAATCGACATATCCAGCCTCCGGCCACTCAGGTATATATCCCAATCCTTCGACTGGAAAAAGTGATGAATCTCATCAACACCTTCGTCTATACATAATAAAACCGGATGTTGCCTTACGTAGATTTGTATTGAATAAGCGGATAGCGATAATTATAACCATTTTTGTCGTGATTTATGGAACAAGATACTTTTCCTTCCGGCTTTTTCCGCTTACAGCTCCTCTAAAAGCTGGGATTTCAT
>LZCG01000207.1_pt1 | contig 11218 bp, 14 predicted proteins | sample 768541 | NCBI WGS metagenome assembly LZCG01 (sample SAMN05200874, study PRJNA324366) | oil field metagenome | isolation source: sample BH-FW-1 from oil reservoir | place: India: Bombay High | collected 2015-07-11
GTGATTGAACCTCTGAGTGTAAATACCGTTCAGAAGCTGCATGCCTCTGGAGAGATTGGCACCCGGGGTTTCGATGAGTAGGTGGTAGTGATTCCCCATCAAGCAGTAAGCGTGGCAGATCCACCCGTATCGTTCGATAACGTGAGCGAGAATCTTGAGGAATCCCTCACGATCATCGTCGTCGAGGAAGATGTCCTGTCGGGCATTTCCCCGGCTGGTCAGATGATACACCGCACCTTCAAACTCGATTCGGAGTGGCCGTGTCATAACAGCAGCATAGCAATTCACCACGCAATAGAGTCACGGTAGGGACGCCGGTCACCCGACGCCCCCCGCACAGATCCCAGCGTGCGGAACTACCGCACCGGGCTCCTACCTCGGGTCTAACACGCAGGCACTGCCTGCCGTATCCGTTCCAGCGCATGTTGCAGGTTTTCCCGCCACTGAGTGCGGACCTGTTTTGCTGGACCAGATTCCCCTTGGGGGGTGTAGTAAGTCTTTCATCGGCTACTGCACCCCCTGAAGCTACTACATCCCCCGAGGGGTCAGGGTGAATCGCTAATCCTTCCCTCCTCCGGCCTTGCTGCGCAAACCGGACTTTCACCAACTACACACCTCCGGCTTTTGACGGCGCTTTCCAAGGTCTGACCCTCTGTCCTCAGAAACTGTTGACGAAACGAGGGCGGGAAGCGTACAAGCAACGTGGGGCAACGATCGAACCGGTGTTTGGGCAGATGGTGATGCGGGGGTTGGTGCGGTTCATGTTACGCGGGTCGAAGAAGGTGCGTGCCGAGTGGTCGTTGTGGTGTACGACGCACAATCTGTTGAAACTATGGCGGAGTGGGTGGAGAGCAAGCCAAGCAGTGGAAGATGAGGTTGCGCTGGTAGGGGCGCATTATTAAGGAGGAGTAGTGCGCCGTCGATGGCGAGTACGCCTGACCTACTGATGAGAGGAGAAAAGCCTGCTACACTTTCCTTATCGAAGGATTTACAACAGAAGAGAGGTGTGACAAAGACCCACCCTTGCTAAAAATTGCTGCACGTTTTGTCAGACAGGCTCAGAACTACGGGAGAAATGCTTGAGCTAGCGGCCCTATCCTTAGAAACGTGATCCGCCATTGCTTACCCGGACCAGGAAAATGCACCGATCCGCTCATATCTGACTTTCGCAGTGTCAGCCCTATGGTGCCGGACGCAACGGGTTCGCCATTGCGTGATCATTGGACGGAGAGACGACGGTGATGGTACACTTGCGATGGGGAGGCGAGAGGGATGAACGCGTACGACCTGGTGGTTAAGAACGGAACACTTGTGTCCTCGCAGGGGACGAGCAGGGTCGATTTGGCGATCGATGGTGAGAGGATCGCCGCGATCGGGCTCGATCTTTCGGGACGAAGTGAGATCGATGCTTCGGGTAAGCTCGTCCTCCCCGGCGTGATCGATGCCCACACGCACATGGCCCTCCCCGTTGCTGGAACACGATCGAGCGATGATTTCTTCACCGGAACACGTGCTGCCGCGTGCGGCGGGGTGACGACGATCGTCGATTTTACGGTCGGAAATCCTGATACCTCCATCCCTGAGGATATCGAACGTCGCATCCGTGAGGCGCGTTCTGCGGTGATCGATTATTCCCTGCACGGGAGGTAGTCGGATGGGCTCCGGGAAACGAAGCCGAATTTCGTGATGCAGTGGCCCTCGGTGTGAGGACATTTAAGTTTTACACCGCATACGGAAGCTCCGGCCGGCGCTCGGACAGCGGCATCCTCTATCACGCCTTCCGTGCGTTGGCCGAACTCGACGCCGTTGCGCTGGTTCACTGTGAAGACGAGGCGATCATCGATTCGATCCTCCACAGGATGGGGAGCGAGGAGAGAGGGAAGATGGGGAGTCTTGCACAAGCTCGTCCTCCGATCTGTGAGGGAGCGGCGATCGATCAGGTGGCCTACCTTGCCGGAGAGACCGGGGTGAGGATCCACATCGTACATGTCAGTTCAGTGCTCGGTCTTACAGCGGTGAAACGCGCCAAGCGCGAGTTGAACCTTACCGCGGAGACCTGCCCGCAATACCTCCTGCTGACAAAGGCGGCCTACGAGCGAGCAAACGGGCACCTCTTCTCGGCGAGTCCGGCTCTGCGCACAGAAGCGGATCAGGCTTCATTGTGGGAAGCACTGCGAGACGGCACGCTCGACCTTGTGGCGACCGATCACTGCCCGTTCACGCGGGAGCAGAAGACTTGGAAAGGATCGTTCCTCGATCTCCCTACGGCCTTCCCGGCGTGGAGACCCTTCTCCCCTCCTTACTCCGAGGGGGTGGGGAAGGTGCGCATCCCTTTGACCGCCCTCCCTCGACTCCTCTGCGAGGGGCCAGCGCGGACGAACGGACTCTACCCGCGGAAAGGGACCCTCTCGATCGGCTCGGACGCGGACATCGTGATCTTCGATCCCAAGGAGGAGTGGACGATCCATGCCGAGAACCTGCATATGGCGACCGATTTCTCTCCGTACGAGGGGCGAAAAGTGCACGGAGCGGTGGAGGCCACGATCTCGCGGGGCAAGGTTGTCTATCATAACGGTGCGTTCCAAGGCGAGAAAGATTGGGGGAAGTTCATCGCTTGCTGAGAGAGGGCCCTTCCTGTGTAAAGTTTTCCATTCTAGGTGATATTTACCGCTTCTAGTCAGTCTTTTCACGCTTTCTAGCTTACGTTAGTACTCCTCGCTCTTGACATTGTGCGAGGATTGTGCTATGGTAGGGTAACGATTTCGGAAAACGATTTCCTATGGCAAAACAGGCGACCATTCGAGAAGTAGCCGCGCGAGCTGGGGTTTCACCGAGTACCGTCTCCCGTGTATTAAACGGCCACGACGCAGATCACATGCGGCCGGAGACGAAAGAGCGAGTCTTACTGGCAATGAAGGAACTGGACTACACCCCGGTCAAGGCAGCTCAGACGCTCCGCCTTCAGCGGACACAGGTGATCGGGATCCTCGTTCCAGATATCTCCAACTCATTCTTCTCCCGCGTGGTGCGTGGGGTGGGATCGGTGGCGTTTGAGAGAGGCTTCTCCACCCTGGTCTGTGACAGCAACCATTCCGTGGAGAAGGAATCGCATTACTTGGATGTCCTTCTTGCAGAGGGGGTGGAGGGTATCGTCTTCATCCCTGTAGGACACCCGGATATGGGGCGGGTCAAGCGGTTGTTGCGTCAAGGGATCAAGATCGTCGTTGCAGACCGCCGTGTGCAGGGGTTGCCCGCGGTTGAGGCGGATAACCTGGGGGGAGCCGCGAGTTGACGAGGTACCTCCTTCAGTTTGGTTACAGGCGGATCGCGTACATCGCCGGGCCGCAAGAAGTGAGCACGGCCCAGGATCGCTTGGCCGGCTTCTATCAGACAATGGCCGAGGCAAACCTCGCCCCGGTGATCGTTCAGCACGGCAACTTCACCTATGAGTCGGGGTATGAACACGCTCAGGAGATCTTAAAAAAACATCGTGTGGACGCCATCATGGCGGGAAACGACCTCATCGCGATCGGAGTGATCCAGGCGGCGGAGGATCTGGGCCTCAGGGTTCCGGAGGACCTCGGGGTGACCGGGTTCGACCACACTCCCCTGCTGGCGTTGGTGCGGCCAAAGCTGACTACGGTGAAGGTGCCAGCATACCGCTTTGGGGAGGAGGTCTCCCGCCAACTCTTCGACGGAAAGGGAGAGGATCTCTCTCTGCCGGTCAAGCTTATCCCCGGTGCTACCTGCCGGCAACAAGAAAATGCAAAGGAGTTAGGATGAGTGGAAAAGCAGTCCAGTTGCACCGGATCTTTCAGTAAACATGATAAAAGGCGGAGGCTAATGCCAATGCGGATAAGAGAAAGACAGAAATGCTGCAATAGAAGCATTTATTGAAGGAGGCAAAACCAATAATTGCTCTAACGTAATAACTTTATTAAATAAAAGTTGCTTTATAAGGAGGTGATTATTCCGAATATAAAGACAGAGGCGTGAAGTTATGGAACTCTAGAGAGTGAATCCAAGAGGAGGGATCACAGATGCACTTGTGGAGAAAGGGAGTGATTGCTGTAGCTATCAGTGTCTTGATGCTTGGTAGCTTTGCATTGTTGGGAATCGCGCAAGACAAACCCTATAGTGGCGTTGTACTTCACTTAGCGTGTATGGCGGATCAATATGCCGATTATTTGAAAGTGTTGGGGCAGAAATTTGAAGCAGTCAGTGGCGCCAGAGTCGAGGTAGATATTCTTGGATATACGGAACTATACCAGAAAATCACGCAAGACTATGCAACCCACACCAAGCAGTACGATTTGGCGACAACAGATATTGTTTGGACTGGAGAGTTTGCTCAAAAAGAGTGGACGGTGGACCTAACCTCCCTCATCTTGAGGGATTATGAGGAGATCAATGTCCCTGATATTCTGCCAGTCATGTGGGCGCAGGGAAGTTGGGAGGGCAAACAGGTCGCTTTCCCTATGGCTGGGTATGCTAATAGCCTTATCTACCGCAAAGACCTATTCAATGACCCGCAAGAGAAAGCAGCCTTTAAAAAGCAGTATGGTTACGAGCTGCACGTGCCCCGGACAATCGATGAATTAAGGGATGTTGCAACTTTCTTCACTCGTCCTAAGGAGAACCTTTATGGTCTAGCAGCCAATGGGGCACGTGGCCCTGCGGTGGCACAGGACTGGATGGAGTACATGCGTGCATTCGGCGGCCAGATTCTTGATTCGAGTGGGAATGTAGTTGTTGACAGCCCTCAATGTATAGCGGCTCTTCAATTTTTTGTAGATATATTCGACAAGTGGGCTCCTCCCGGGGCGATAGGCTATTGGTGGGATGATCGCGAGACCTCCTACCGAACTGGCCAGTCGGTCATGGAGTCCTCGTGGAGCATCGCGCGTGCCGGTTATGAGGATCCTTCCATTTCCCTTGTAGTAGGTAAAACTGGTATGGCACTCACTCCGGCTGCCCCTGCAGTAATGCCGCAGTTTGGCTTTGGTGGCTGGGGTATCGCCATTAACGCTGACGTCTCTGAGGAGAAACAAGCAGCCGCATGGGCATTCATCAAGTGGATTGCCAGCCCGGAAACCCAGAAAGAGTGGATGCTTCATAATGGGGCACCGATTCGCCTCTCTACTCTGCTTGATCCTGAGTTGAATCAAGAGATGCCCTGGCTGCAAACGATGCTCAAGCTGTTCATCAGTGGCAATGGGGACTACCGTCCTCGTGTCCCACAATACAGCCGCATTCAGGACATCTTGGGGCTTCGAATTAACCAAGCGATCACCCATGAATTGACCCCGGAGGAAGCGCTGAATAAAGCCGCAGTAGAGATCAAAGCTCTGTATGCCGAGTAGCGACCTCATTTGCGATCGGTTTATATGTGCTAGGGCAGATTGTTGTCTGCCCTAGCTTTCTCAAGAAAGAAAAGGGAGCAGATGTTAGTAAGAGCGATACAGAGATATTTAGGGACGGGAAAACGGTCTCTTCTCTTGTTTGTTATTCCTATTGCACTTTACCTTGTTGTTTTCTTTCTATATCCCGTCATTTATAATATATACATCAGCTTTTTTGACTATCATCTCGGTAGTCCAAAGACATTTATTGGTCTACAGAATTACGTTGCGATGGCGCACGATACACAATTCCTCCACTCACTTCTTACTACAGCCGTCTTTGTTATTGCAGCAGTGCTTGCTGAGCTAGTGTTGGGTTTGGGGATAGCTTTGTTGCTGAATTATGAAAGCAAGATGATGAGTATTATTCGTACGCTAATTCTCATTCCAACAGTATTTACACCATTAGTGGCCGGATTGGTTTGGAAGGCGCTCTATCACCCAGACTTAGGAGTGATCACCTATTACCTCCGGGCGCTTGGAATGCCGATCGGCCGTGGCCTTACGGTAGAGCGATCTACCGCCCTTCTTTCGATCATCTTGGTTGATATTTGGGAATGGACCCCTTTAATGATCATCATCATCTTGGCGGGGTTAAAGAGCTTCCCAAGGAGCCGTATGAGGCGGGAGCAATAGACGGCGCTTCCAGTTGGCGTTTATTTCAGTATATTACGTTGCCCCTATTGCGTCCAACTATTATGGTTGCCTTGTTAATTCGCGCCATGGATGCTTTAAAGATATTTGATATTGTTTGGGCTATTACAGGCGGAGGGCCAGGAACTGCCACAACTGTAGCAAACTTGCGTATCTTTGAGATAGGTGTTCAACAGCTGCGGGTTGGCTACGCTTCAGCATTGTCTAATGTGCTTCTGGTAATGGGTGTGCTTGTTGGAGTGCTTTTCGTTCAAATCCTTTACTCTAAGAGGTATGGGAGTGTCAGATGAGATCTATAGCGAGTTATCGGTTAAGAAAAAAAGTCTTTTGGGGACTGCGTATTTTGGTTACCGTGTTAATCATTAGTTTCTTCCTATTTCCTATCTTTTGGATGCTCACCACATCCTTTAAGGAAAGAATCGCTATGTTTCGACTCCCACCTCAATGGATATTTAAACCCACTTTAGACAACTTTAAGTATATATTCAGTACGATGCCTGTTGGACGATGGACCATAAATAGCAGCATAATCTCTTTAGGAACCATGGCTTTATCACTTTTGCTCGGAGTGCCCGCCGGGTATGCTTTGTCCCGGATTCAATTTCGCGGCAAGAGAATGCTATTAACGCTTATTCTGTTAACCCGTGCCCTTCCTCCGGTAGTCATCGTTCTTCCTTTCCGAGTAATCATGCAATGGCTTGGTTTGTTCGGTACACGGACAGCCGTAATCCTTATCGACACTATCTATGATGCGACCTTTACCGCCTGGCTCATGTTGGGTATGTTCGAAAGTATCCCCGTCGACATTGAGGATGCTGCCCTTATCGATGGATGTTCTCCTATAGAAGCCTTTTGGAAAGTTATTCTCCCCCTTAGCAAACCTGGACTAGTTACCGCCTCACTCTTTACATTCATCCTGTCGTGGAATGATTTCCTATTTGCTCTGACGTTGACCTCCCCTTCTACAGCCACCTTGCCCATTGGCATGTTGAGCACTTACGGGATGCTCAATCAGGGGTGGACTTATATGATGGCATTGGGTTGTATTGCCATTATCCCGGTTGTTTTCCTTTCTTTATTATTGCAGCGATACTATGTGAGTGGCCTGACTTTTGGGGGAGTGAAGTGATTAAAGGGACCTGTCTTAGCGAAGGAAGAGCGGTAAATGATTAAAATCTATAAGAACGCTACTATTCTTTTTGGATCTGATCTTCGCATCCGAGAAAGCGCCTTTATCGCGCTTGATGGGGAATATATCACTGAAATGGGAGTTGGTTCCCCTCCCGAAGGCAGAGATATGGGTGGAGCGGTCATCTTCCCGGCTTTTATCGATGCACATACCCATATCGGGGATTTTGGTGTGAAAGACCTTGCTATTGGTCTTCCTACCGAAGAGGCTGTCAGCCCTCCCGACAGTGTAAAACACCGTTACTTACGGAGTCTGGATTTGACGGTCCTTTCTGAGATGTTAACCCAGGCGGTTTGCGAGATGCTCTCGGTGGGGATCGGTGCGTTTGCCGACTTTCGCGAAGGGGGAAAGCTTGGAAGTGAATGCTTGAGAAAAGCTGCGAGCGATTCGCCTATCGAAGCCGTGATCTTTTCCGAACCGACTTATGATCCAGGGAATTGGGAAGCTATCTGCAAGAACTCCAGGAAATCACTGCGGTTGCGGACGGGATAGCCATGAGCGACATTACGCGCCTTAGCGATTGTCAGTTGGCCGCTGTGCGGAAGGTTTTGGACAGCGCTGGCGGCAAGAGGTTGGCGGTGCATATCGCCGAAACGACGGACGCCCAGCAGGTTTCGCAGGTGCGTTGGGGTGACTCGGAAGTGAAGCGGATTCTCCCGGTCTCTCCTGATCTTTTGATCCACATGACCAATGCCGATCCCTCAGATATCAGCGCTGTGGCAGCCGCTGAGGTACCCGTCGTGTGTTGTCCGCGTACTAATTGTATTCTAGGGGATGGTATCCCGCCGCTCTACGATCTTTTCTGTGCTGGTGTCCCGTTGAGTTTGGGGACTGATAATTACATGTTTTCCAGCCCAAACATGTTCCGGGAGATGGATTACTTCTCGCGTCTGGTGCGGGGACAGAGCCGAACGCCCGAGGCGATCGACTCAAAGGAAGTCCTGTTAATGGCGACCCGAAATGGAGCACAGGCTCTTGGCATCGAAGATCGGTATGGCAGTTTGGATGAGGGTAAAGTGGGGAGTTTTGTGGTTTTGGATACTAAGACGCTCAATCTTCTACATACGCACGACATTTACTCAGCGATCGTGCATCGGGCAGGACCGGCTGATATAAAGTGTGTCATCGCGCGTGGCCAAGAAGTGTATAGAAAGGAAGTATGATATATGACTAAAATTGATACTCAATTATTAGGTTTTACATTGCGCAGCCCGCTAGTCGCCGCTTCAGGCCCGATGTCATGTGATTTCGCTGCGATCGAACGTTTAGCGATGGCTGGGATAGGAGCGATCGTCACGAAGACGATCCTTCTTAGCCCATCGGTAAACCCACGCCCTTGCCTATACCGGGGAAAGGGGTACTTCCTCAATACGGAACGTTGCTCCACTCTTCCTTTACAACGCTGGCTTGATAATGAGCTGCCCCGGTTGAAGCAATTGAATATTCCGATCATTGCCAGTATTGGCATGACGCCCGCTGAGGTGGAACGATTGGCTGGACCCGTAGTGGAAGCGGGCGCAGATATGCTGGAGCTCTCCATATTCACTCCGTATGACGACCCGACACCGATGGAGGAGGCCATCCGGCGCGTGAAGGCGGTGGTCGACGTCCCGGTCTCCGTCAAGCTCAGTGCTAATGTTCATGATATTGTGGAGTTTGGCCGAGCTGTTCGCGATGCGGGCGCAAACGCGATTTCAGCCATTGATGCGTTGAAAGCCGGGTTACACGTTGATATGGAGACCAGGCGTCCTGTGTTGTTAGAGCAGGGTTTTGGTCGTATTTCGGGCGAGGCAATCAAGGCGTTGGCGTTATACCACGTGGCCCAATTGGCGCACTATGTAGGACTTCCTCTGATTGGGACCGGAGGGGTGATGTCAGGGCTGATGCGCTTGCGATGATCGCTTGCGGAGCGACAGCGGTGGGGGTTTGCACGGCGCTGATCGTCAAAGGGCCGGAAATCATCACCGAGGTGAATGAGCAAATGGCCCAATTCATGCGGCAGCATAAGATTGAGTCCCTCACCGCGCTGCAGGGTGACGCTTTGTCACGGATTGATTTCCCGGCATCGATCGAGGAACGCCGTGAGTATGAAAAACAGCGAGTAGAGTTACCGGACAGGGTGGCTTTGATCGATCAAAGTCTCTGCACACGTTGCCAAACCTGTTACCGCGTCTGTCCCCACAAAGCGGTGGAAAGGCGCGGGGAAGCATTCTTTGTCCACCCTTCGCTTTGCCAAGGGTGTGGCTTGTGCATCTCGATGTGCCTGGTGGGGGCGATTCGCTACGCGCAGGAGAGCGATAAAGGCCGATGAAAACGCTGCTTTCAGGCGGGATGATCTACACCTTCTCTCCCACGCGTCGTCGTATTTTCGGCGGGTACTTGGGGATCGAAGACGGGCGGATCCTTTTCGTCTCTGAGGAGAAGCCGCAATGGTTCGTGGCGGATCGCACGATTAACTGTCACGGGTGTCTCGTACTCCCTGGGTTTATCGACTGTCATACCCATCTAGCCGAGAATCTTTTCAAGGGACTGATGGATGAGGTTGAGTTTGAGGGGCTCTTCTACACCACGCTCTTTCGGTGGGAAGCCAGACTCGATCCAGAGATGGTCTACTGGGGAAGCCTGGCTGGAGCCCTGGACGCACTACGGTGTGGGGTGACGACGGTTGCGGATATGTATCATCACGCTGCTGCCACAGCGAAGGCAGTCTGCGATGCCGGCTTGCGTGGTTATATTGGCCAGAAGGTGCTTGGCTTCTCCCTGGAGCAGCCTCCGCGACAGAGCGGGGGTAAAGTGGACTACAACTTCAGTTTTTCCTCTTTTTCGCGACAGTTGGATGAGGCCCTCTCCTTTGCTGAAGAGTGGCAAGGGGCCGACAACGGACGTATCACCACTTCGATTGCGCCACACGCGACGAACACCCTCAATCGCGAGATGTTCGTTGAGGTTGCATCCCAGGCGCGCAAGAATAAGCTGGGGATTCATCTCCACCTGGCCCAAATGGCGAGCGAACAGGAAGCCATTGCGACACGTGAGGGGATGGGGTGTGTGGAGTTTCTTGCCGACGTAGGATTGCTGGAGGTCCCCGTGTTAGGGGCGCATGCGATCTTCCTCGAAGACAGAGAGATCAAACTCCTCAAACAGTACGGAGTATCTATATCACATAATCCGGTTCCAAACGCAAAGGATGCCGCTGTCGTTGCCCCTGTTGGTGCGATGCTCGCGGCAGGGGTGAAGATTGGCCTGGGAACCGACGCCTTTCAGATGAACATGTTGGAGACAGCGCGGTTCGCTGCGCTGATCGATCGGGTGAAGACCGGTCGGCCAGGGTATCTCCCCGCAGAGGAGGCCCTGGCGATGGCGACGATAGGTGGAGCGACGGCTCTGGGATTGGAACATGAGATCGGCTCGCTCGAGGTAGGGAAGAGGGCCGATGTGGTGGTGTTCGATCTGCAGCGGTTCAACACACAACCTGCCCACGATCCGGCTAAGAGCCTTTTGTACTATGGCGACACAAGTAATATAAAAATGGTTATAGTGGATGGGAGGGTCATTTATGAACATGGAGAATACTCGATGATCGATAAGCAGCTTGTACAGCGTGAGTTCCAGCAGGCCAGCACCCGACTCAAGACACAGCTAAAATGTACAGCCAACGACGGGCAGGGGGTGGAGTGAATGGAATGGAACGGCTATATGGGGAGATATCTGCGCATTGATCTCAGCCGGGGGAAAGTGGAGGTCCGCGAACTCAGTTTGGATCTCGTCAGAGAGTATCTCGGAGGCAATGGGTTCGGCGCACGCGTTCTCTTCGATGAGGTTGGTCCGGATGTCGATTCCTTTGCAGAAGAGAACAGGTTGATTTTTGCTACTGGGCCATTAGGAGGGACGCGTTGGCCAGCGTCGGGAAGGGGAGAGGTGATAGCAAAGTCGCGTTGACCGGGATATACGGCGATGCGAATGCCGGCGGCAT
>LZCG01000208.1_pt1 | contig 11158 bp, 18 predicted proteins | sample 768541 | NCBI WGS metagenome assembly LZCG01 (sample SAMN05200874, study PRJNA324366) | oil field metagenome | isolation source: sample BH-FW-1 from oil reservoir | place: India: Bombay High | collected 2015-07-11
GATGGCTCAGACGTACGTAGGAGTTATGTATTATGCAAGGATTACAAAGATCGAGAGGTTGACAGACGAGGTTGCTACCCTGCACTTCAACATCAGGCTCAGAGTACGTAGTGTACATCGATCGATGGCTCAGACGTACGTAGGAGTTATGTATTATGCAAGGATTACAAAGATCGAGAGGTTGACAGACGAGGTTGCTACCCTGCACTTCAACATCAGGCTGCAGTCTTATCCTGGACAGTTCGTTATGGTTGACGTCCCCGGTTATGAGGAGATACCCCTCAGCCTATCTTCCCCAACTTCGGTTACAGTGAAGGCGGTGGGTGAGACTACAACAGTGCTGGTTAATGCAAAAGAGGGGCAGCAGGTTGGGTTAAGGGGGGCATTCGGCAGCCCCTTCACACCGTCAAATCGTGCACTTATTATTGCAGGAGGCATCGGAATTGCACCAATGAAGTACCTCTACGACTACCTCATGAAAAAATGTGGCTCAAAAGTGAGTGTTGTTTATGGCGAGAGAACCGCCAAAAACCTGTTTTGGCTTGACAAATTCGACAGAATTACAGTTACAACCGACGACGGGAGTTTTGGGCTTAAAGGAACTGTTGTGGATGCTCTAAAGCTAGAAAACCTTGATGACTACGATAAGATATACGTGTGCGGAAGTGAGGGGATGTTAAGAGAAACGCATGCTTTTTTGAAGGATCAAGGTGTTCTGGATAAAGCCGAATTCTCGCTTGAAAGATACATGAGGTGTGGCTTAGGTGTTTGTGGTTCATGCGTTATTGAGAACGGTCTGAGAGTTTGTGCTGATGGGCCTGTTTTTAAGGCCTCTGACCTGCCGTGGTAACAATATTTAAATTCACTGGAATAGAGGGAAGAAGGATGAAAGAAAAGAGACTCATCATAAAAAGGAGTGGTTATCCTTCAAAGGGGGAAATTGTCATAGGCACGGTTAAGAGGGTGCTCGATTTTGGAGCTTTTGTTTCCCTTGACGAGTATGAGGGCAGGGAGGGAATGGTACACATAAGTGAGGTAGCATCGGGGTGGATTAAGGACATCAGAGAGCATGTCAAGAAGGGGCAGAAGGTGATCTGCAAGGTTCTTGACGTAAATCCGAAAAGAGGGCACATCGACCTGTCAATAAAGGACGTCAACGAGAGGCAGAGAAGGGAGAAGCTCCAGCAGTGGAAGAATGAGATGAAAGCCTTCAAATGGCTCGAAATAATCGGTGAGAAGCTGAATATTGATTTCAAGGAACTGGAAAAATAGGAAAGAAGCTGATGAAGGAGTACGACTCTGTTTACTCTGCCTTCGAGGAGGCGGCTTTTGAGGCTACGAAGTCCTTGCCCCCATTGTCGGTGAGGAGTTTGCCAAGGAGATGGCAGAAATAGCGAGGGAGAACATAAAGCCCAAGAGAGTTAAAGTTAGAGGGTACTTCGAGCTAAGGAGCAACGCTTCCGACGGAATAGAGAGAATAAAAAAGGCGCTTCTTGAAGCCAAAAAGGCTTTAGTAAACGGTGTGGAAATGAAGCTTGAGTATGTCGGTGCTCCAAAGTACAGAATCGTCGTTGAGGCTGATGACTACAAAACCGCCGAAAATGTTTTGAAGAATGCCACTGAAAAGGTTCTGAAGGCAATCAAAAAACTTGGAGGAGAAGGTAACTTCATCAGGGAAGCAGTATGAAGGTTTTGATGCGAAAGTGTGGAAAATGCGGAAGGTACACGCTGAAGGAGAAATGTCCCGTGTGTGGTGAAAAAACTCACATGCCCATTCCGCCGAGATTCTCAATTGAAGACCCTTATGGCAAATACAGGAGAAAGTTGAGGAAGGAAATTGGATTTTTCAGCTTTCGGAGGTGAATGAATGTTAGAAAAGGTTGATGTTAGATTTCTGAAAAAACCGGAAGAGGTCGGGCTTGAAAAGCCCGTCTTCATAGAAGGGCTTCCCGGTATTGGCCACGTCGGCAAGCTTGTTGCGGATCACCTGGTGAACGAGCTGAAGGCAGAAAAGGTGGTCGAGATATATTCACACTACTTCCCACCGCAGGTTATGGTTCTTGAGGATGGCACCATCAGGATGCCCAAGAATGAAGTTTACGCTTGGAAATCAGACGGTAACGGGACGGATTTGCTGATCCTCGTCGGAGACTTTCAGAGCATAAGCAACGAAGGTCACTTCGAACTTGTTAACGCTTACATAGATGTGGCGAAGAAGTTCTCGGCCAGGAAAATCTACACGCTTGGAGGATACGGCGTGGGGAAGCTTGTTGAGGAGCCATACGTGATCGGAGCTGCGAACTCCCCCGAAATCGTGGAGGAGCTAAAGAGCTACGGAGTAAAGTTCGAGCCTGGAGAGCCCGGAGGGGGAATCATAGGCGCTTCAGGCCTCCTGCTGGGGGTGTCCAAGCTCGAAGGCATTCCTGCAGCATGTCTCATGGGTGTAACTTCAGGATACATGGTTGATCCAAAGAGCGCAAAGGTTGTCCTTGACGTGCTGTGCAACATGCTGAACCTTGAGGTGTCTGTTGAGGCTCTTGAGGAAAGAGCAAAGGAGATGGAGAAGATCATTGCGCAAATCAAAGAGATGCAGGAAATGGCAGTCCAGCAGTGGAAGAGTGACGAGGACTTGAGATACTTCAGATGAGGTATCCTGAAATAGACATCGCCAGGGGAGCGGCAGTAATCTTAATGCTCCTCTTCCACTCTTTTTTCGATGCACACTACTTCGGCAAAATCGAGCTTTCAGGAGATTTCTGGTACTACTTTCCAAGATTCATCGGCGGAATGTTCATATTTATCTCCGGATACACACTTCAGTAGTCAAACCAGACCCAGGCAGGCTGAGAAGGAAGATTCTGAAGCTCGCTGCACTGGCTTTTGCAATCACAGTCATAACCTACGCATTCGTTCCAGATGAGGTGGTGGTTTTCGGAATAATCCACTTCTTCACGCTTGCTACACTTCTCGGCTACATATTCCTGAAGTTTCAGAAAATTCAACTGCCAGCGGGTATAGTTTTCTTCACCGCGGGGTTGATTCTCAACCAGGTAAGGGTGGACACGAAAATGCTTGTATGGCTCGGACTGATGCCTTACAACTTCTCAACGCTTGACTACTATCCGTTCCTGCCTTGGTTCGGCGTTTTTCTTCTTGGAATGTTTTTTGGAAATGCAGCGAGGCCGAAGGGTGTCAACCTGAGCATTCCGCTGGTGTCATTTCTGGGCAGGAACTCCCTGAAAATTTACGTGATTCAGCATCCGGTAATCATTTTTGCTCTGCACTTTCTTTACGGGGATGTTCTTCAGCAGATTTTGGGTATTTAGAATCAATGTAACTTTCGATGGTCCTCGAACCGAAGTAGAAGGATATTGTAGCTATAAAAGCAAGGTTCAGGCCGTCCAGTATTTTGAAGAACTCTTCGCTTGGTTCGAAGAGTCCCGCAATTGCACAGAGAACTGTACCGAGGTAAAATGAAACAATGGTCACAGTTAGGGTTCTTCTGATCTGCCTTTTGTCGAGATTTGAAAGCTTGCCTCCACACAAACCCAGCAGGATGAGGAACAGTAGCCCGGTTACAATCACAACTGCCATCGCAGCCACCAGTGGGGAATTACGGTGTACAGCACACCCATAATCTGGGCTCCAAGACCCATGTCTCTTGTAAGCAAATGTTAAATTTAAGCTTTTCTAATCCTTGATAATCTCGCTGAGCTTGACCAAAACGTCCCTCGCTATCTCAATATCCCTCAACCTCACTCTCTCCCGTGCAGTATGGCAGAGGTGAAGCTCTCCAGGGCCCCAAACCACGACATCGTATCTGTCCTTCAGGTTCAGAGCATCTGTCCAGGAAGGCATCACAGCATACTCCGCATCAAATCCTGCAGCCTTCATTGCAAGCTCAAGCAGCTTTGCAACCCCCCTGCTGGTGAACCCCTCGTAGGCATTAGCAATCTCGTACTCTCCGTATTTTTTGATAAACTCAATTTCCTTAAGTGCTTCCTCCAGCTTAACTTCCGGGTCTATCAGGACATCAAGCTTCACTTTGCAGTAATCGGGGATGACATAGTCATCACCCCCTCCAATGATTTTAAGAGGTGTGACTTTGAAGCGCTTTTTCAGCTCCTCTATCATCTCAAAGGCTTTTTCTATTGCATTGACACCCTTTTCAGGATAAGAGCCATGACTCTGAACTCCTCTAACTTCCACCGTTAAGTCAAGATTGCCATAGTGCTTCGAAGCGATTTTCAGGTCTGTGGGCTCCATGACGATTGCCATCCTGCCTTGCCTCCACTTCTCTGCAAACTCCTTTGAGCCATTTCCCCCTTCCTCCTCGTCGCAGAAGAATGCGATGGTAAAGTCAACACCTCGCTCTGCTGCCTCAAGAATTGCCGCTATGCTTGCCTTCGCATCGCACACACCGGTTCCGTATGCGTAAACACCATCCGTGCTGAAGGGGGCTTTTACTGGAGTGGTGTCGAGATGTGTTGAGACTACGAAGTCGGACTTTGATTTAGTTGATATAAAGTGCTGCCCTTCAACCACACTGTAGCCGTTTTTTTCAAGAAAATTCCTTCACGAAGTTTTTAAGCTCATCCTCACTGCCTGTTGGAGACTCAATCTCGATCGAGTTTTTTCAGGAGCATAATCGTAGCTCTTAAAAGTCCAGTATATAAGCCTGTTTCGTGGAGATAAGAAAGGCAGACAAGGACGACCTCGATGACTTCGTGAGAGTTTATGTCGAATCCTACAGGGGGCTTGAGGACTACGCGTATACGAGAAAGAGGGACATAAAGAACTACTTCAAATGGTTGCTTTCCAGAGACAATGAAGGGGTAATGGCTGCTGTAATCGACGGTGAAACTGTTGGATTTGTTGCGTGTGACACAAACTGGTTCAGCATATTCGAGCGAAAAAAGGTGGGGGAGATACACGAGCTTTTTGTCCTTCCTGAATTCAGAGGTGCTGGAATAGGCACAAAGCTTATGGAGAAGGCCTTGGAATACGCACTGGAAAGGAACAGAAAAGTTGCCGAGCTGTGGGTTGGAAGAACCAACTACAGAGCGAGAAAGTTCTATGCCTCACATGGGTTTGAGGAATCTGGAGAATGGGGGAAATGGGTCAGGATGAGGAAAGAGCTGAACCCTTAAACTAAACCTTCGCAAAAATGGCTTCGGGAATTACCACATCCTCAGCTGGCTTGTCTGCAACTTTTCTCACGTAAACTTTTCCGTAATCGCTCCAGATTTCAGCAAGAGCTTCCATTTCGTTTTTGTTTCCAAACGCTACATAACTCGGTCCGTTACCGGAAACACCGCAACAAACCCCCTCTTTCCACCCTTCTTCCGCTATTTCCAATGGATAGCCAAGCATTTTGCATATGTAGGCTGTATTCAGCCTCATCGCTTCGCAGTAGTCACCCTTCATGGCAGCTTCAACCGCTCCACTAACTTCACTTGCACTCTCCCTCAACCTCTTCCAGTCCACCTTGGCCCTGCTGAAGTTGGGTATCAGAACGGCTGAATATCCTTCAAAGTCGTCGATTCTTATCAGCCTCATTTTCCTGTTGTCTGAAACTACAAATCCGCCGAGCAGAGATGCTGAAGCGTCGTCAAACGCTCCTGTGTAGCTTATTCCAGCTTCAAGTGAAAACCTGGCATTTGACCTCAGAATCTCAAAAGCGTCGAGCTCTTCACTTCTCATTTTCTTGACCGCACAGATGAGTGCGTTCACGAAGGCACTGCTGCTCCCCAATCCACTACCACCCGGGATTTCAGACTCTACGATGACCTCTGCAGTAACACCCATAGAGTTGAGAATTCTCTGGGCTACAATGCTTTTTCTCTCAACTCCGTTAACGACCACTCTGAGTTCATCAGATGGTTTCAGCTTTACGGTGGTGTACATTTCTATGCCGAATGCTGAGCCTACTCCTGTTGGCAATGCGTTCAATACTGTCCCCGCAGCGTAAGCCTTTGCTCTCATCACACCACTTCTTCGAAGGCAGCAAAAAGAGCTATTCTCTCTCTAACCAGCAGAGGAAGCTTCTCCAGTCCCGCAATTTCAAGCTCTTCATTGGTTATCCCGTAGTGCTTCACAACCGCATCCACGTCATATTCGGGCTTGAACTCCCTCTCCTCAAACCCCTCCATCTTGCTCTCGTCGAGAATTACCGCTGCAACTCTGTTGAGCCCTTTTCTAACTCCAAGCTTCAGGGCATCCTTTATCTGCCTCGTTGCAGCGTAGTGAAGAAGTATTTCTATCGGAAGGGATCTTGAAATTCTTCTCCCGCTCTGCCAGTTCTTTAACGCCTTTTTTGCAGCAAACTCAACAACATCGAGCGAAACTACGTACTTTGAGCTGATAAAGGCAGCGTAATCTGCCTTAAAAGTTGATAGATCTTCCACGTAAATTTCCCCGAATGTAACTTTCATAGAACCCTCATCACTGACTCCATCTTTATACCTTTGTCTGTCAGCTCATACCTTAAAATTGCCTTTGGAACAAGTATCCCCTTAAACTTCACTACCTTCAACCTTCTCTGGACCTCGTTTTCCACCTCCTTCAGCGTCAGTTCGATAACCCCATCTGAGTAGTGCTTCACTGTTGTTTCAGTTCTCGGATCAAACATGCCCTTCGTAACAAGTAGCATCACGACCGACTGGTTTTTCTTCGCATAATTTGAGAGAACGTCAATGAGAGATATCACATCCTCTATGGGGTAGTTTGCGAGGAAGTACGTAAAGTTGTTGAACACAACCCTCTCGAACTCTTCGTGGCTGAGTATTGTTTTAATTCCACCGATTGGGTCGTAAATGGTTTTTCTGAGAAAGTCCTTGGCATCCTTCTCCCCCTCCTCAGCAAGCGTGGATGCTCTCAGGCTCAGAAGAGTTATGTTCTCCCAAACTGCCTCGTCAAGGTTGAAATAGAGGTTGATGTACTCCCTAATCTCCTCACTGCTGTCGTCAGTTGCAAGGTAGAATACATTCTCACCATGAGTCGCTCCCTCAACCGTGAAGTGGTAGGATAGCACATCCGCCCCGGCTCCAGGCTCCTCAAAAACGGAAACAACGCTACCTGCTGGCATTCCTCCGCCTAGCTGTGTATCAAGTGGGAGTATCCCTGTCTTGACGAGTTTCATTGTTATGCATTAGACCGCTTAATATTTAACCTTTATTCTTACTAAAGTTTGCTTACCAATTTGTAATGCCCGTGTTTCGGAGTGTAAACCTCTCCATGCAGTTTCAGCTTGGAGAGGATATCTTTGGCCTTCATCCTGTCTATTCCTTCCTTCTCAGCCTCTTCCAGTATCAGCTCCTCCGGGACGCCCTTTTCATGCTCCTCCTCAAGCTGCTCGATGATCTTTTTCATAATCATTATCCTGTCTCTCTGGGTTTTGGATGTGCCAGAGTAGGCGAGGTCGATGTCCATCTCTCCCGTTTCAGGGTCAACGGCTATCTCCCTCAGACTCCTCATCATGATTTCGATGACTCTGTCCACATCTTCAGCCTCAACCCTGTCGCTGAGCCTAACTCTCGCAGAAGCCTCCGCAAGCCTGACGATGCTCTCAAGCTGTCTTGCTGTTATTGGAACGGGAGAGTTCTCCTTAACCCTCGACCTCAGCGAGAGGTAGAACTCCTTGATTTTTTCCTTGGCCTCATCCGTCAAAACGGGATAGACTGTTTTTCTGGCGTAGGCTATGTACTTTCTGAGGAGGTCAGGGTCTATTTCTGGGACTATTCTCTTAGCCCTCTGCCTTATAAACTCCTCGTCATACTCTGCAGCAACGTTCCTGGCCTTTTCCGTTATCTCTCCAAGCTGGTGGGAGTAGAGAATGTGCTCAACCAGTCTCTTGTCCTTCTCTTCATCCGGCTCGTCTTTCAAAACGAAAATCAGATCGAACCTTGAAAGGAGCGTTGGAGACATTTCAATTTGTTCAGGAACTGGTGTGAATTTCTCGAATCTTCCATACTTGGGGTTTGCCGCACCGAGTAAAGCACATCTGGCCTTTAAAATGGCGTTGATTCCTGCCTTGGCAACGCTGATGGTTTGCTGCTCAAGGGCCTCATGTAATGCAGATGTATCCTCTTTCCTCATCTTGTCAATCTCGTCAACGAGTGCGATGCCCTTGTCCGCAAGAACTAAGGCTCCTGCTTCAAGAGTCCACCTTCCGTCAACCTCATCCCTTACCGCTGTTGCAGTTAGACCTGCAGTCGTAGTTCCCTTGCCAGTGGTGTAAACGCTTCTCGGGGCTATTCTGTGAACGTACTTCAAAAGCTGTGACTTGGCCACACCCGGATCACCGACAAGGAGGATGTGAATATCCCTCTGATCTCAGTGCCGTCAGGCAGCTTCTTGGGCACACCTCCGAAAAGCTGAAGGGCGATGGCAAGCTTTACATCCTCATGACCATATATTGACGGCGCAATCGACTTTACTATTTTCTCATAGATGTCATCGCTTGCGGCAAGCTGCATGATTAGCTCCCTGTCCTTCTCGGTTATCTCGAACTCCTCATACTCCTGCTGGAGAACCTCAACGGAGTTGCCCTCGATGTAGAGATCCATGTGTGTCATCTTCCTCTGCCCGAGCCCTCTCGGCTTTGCCCTTACAATTCCATTTATTATTACTCTGTCTCCGGGATTGACTGCCCCTGCTAAATCACCCTCAAGTATGACGTCTATTGTCTGCGGCTGCTCTCCACCTCTGAGGTTCTCAGGATACTCCTGAATCTTCACCCTCTGGCTGTCAACCGAGATGCTGCTGTCAGGGAGAAAATCATCTTTTAGTGCTGCACTTGCTGCACTCAAAGGCTGTCTCAGCTGACTGTCTTCCTGAGGAACCATGGTTATGCTTCCGCAGTTGAGGCAGGCAAAGGCAGCTTCAACAATCCTCGGCCTAACCTCCGTGACCTTCCTCACGATTCCCTCAATTGCCATGAATTTTCCAATGTGCTCGGCCCTGAGGTTCCTTATCAGAACCTTTCTTGCCGTTGGGAGGGAGTAGAACCTGGGCTTGCAGCCTCAAGAGAAACACCATAAATGTTTGTAACGTTCGCCAGCCCCCTTTCAGCATGAACGAGGACTTCATCGGGCTTTTCAATCAACTCCTCTCCAAGTTTGCCCTCCTGAAATATGGAGAGGTCTCTAACAAAGTTCACGTAGAGTGATCTGCCATCTCCTCCTGATTTCAACTTGTAAGCGAGTTTGTTAATCTCCTCCCGGTAGTATCTTTCAAAGAATTCCGTCCAGAGTGTCGGACTGCTTATACCCATTATACAGAAGTATCGAAAAATGCTTTAAAACTTGTTGCTGCATGGCGTTTGATGCAACTGGATGAATTGAAAAGAAGTGTCAGGCTCAGAGTTTTCAAAAGCAGAGAGATTTATGATTATCTCAAAAGACTTTTTGACGATGAGAAAAAAATTGTCCTCGAATTTGACCCAAACCCTGAACCCAGCCTGTCTCTCCCGGGAATAAAGATAGATAACTCGCAGATTTACTTTCACGCTATTCCAAAGCAGAACGAGCTTGAGAGCTTCATTAACGCAATTAAAATCGTTGCTGAAGGTGTGAAAGAAGGCTCTGAAATCAGGATTATCACCTTCGTTGCCCCTATATGTCCCAACTGCAAGGCCACGGTCGATTCAATCAACACTCTCGCTCGAAAGTATGCAATTGAACACCATGTCGTTGACGCAACAATGTTTCACGACTTCGCGGAAAAGCACGGAGTAATGAGCGTTCCGACAGCGTTCATTGGAAAGATGAGATTCGTTGGAGCACTTACTCTCAGCAAGGCTGAAAAGTTGATAAGAGATGCAATAAACGGCGACTACAGGGACTACCTTGTTGAAAAGCTCATGAAGGGCGAAATTGAGGATGTCAAAGCTATTGTTGTTGAAGAAAAACTTGGAGAGCTTCTCGGAGAGCTTATGGGCCACGAAGAATTTATGGTCAGACTGGGAGCAATGGCAACTGCAGAAGCTCTCGAAGGTGAAGAGGAGGTTGTTGAGGGGGTTAAAAAGGCTGTGAGGAAGCTTCTCACCCACGAGGATGCGAGGATAAGGAGGATGCTGCAATGATGCTCGGGATGCTCGGCAGTGAGGAGGATGTGAGAGAGCTAGAGAACCTTATTTCAGAGGGTGGGAGAGTTGCAGATTCAGCCCGTGAGGCTGTAGAGGAGATAAGGAGGAGGCACAATGGCTGATATAGTTATTGATGGTATCCGAGCAACCTACAGCATAAGAGGTGAGAATGCTGCACTTCTCTGCCCTCCACACCCTCTCATGGGCGGAAGCAGGTTTGATGTAAGGCTCGAAAGAATTACTTCTGAACTAGCCAAGCGAAATATCTCCGTCTTGAGGTTCGATTACCAGCAGCCCTTTAGGAGCGGCGTAGGAGAGGTGGAGGATGCAAAGAAGTGCATCGCTTATCTTAAAGACAGACACGACAAGATTGCAATAGTCGGATACTCATTTGGAAGCGTGGTAGCGTCGAACGTTGCTGAATACTGCGATGCTGCTGTTTATATTTCTCCACTTCCAGAAATAAACTCCATTTACTTTAAAGACGCCAGACTTCCGAAGCTTTTCATCATAGCGACGCATGACCAGTTCGTATCTCTGGAGGAGTCGCTAAGGCTTTACGAGGAGGCTTCAGAACCGAAAGAAGTTGTGAAGGTTGAAACAGACCACTTCTACTTCGGAAAATTTGACTTCATCGCGAGAACTACGGCAGATTTCATTGAGAGGCAAAGCTTCTGAACTGACCTTTGCTGATCTGCTCCTCTACTTTTCTTATGAACCTGTCGTGAGTTCGAAGGACTGGAATGATTGTCATGTCCCTCTGAGATCCTTTATTTTCTCAACGTACTCTGCCGTGTCGTCGTTCCCGTAATAGACAATCCAGTTTCTGTATTCACCCACGGTGGTGAAGGATGTGTAGGTGATGAGCTCAACAATTACGAGCCTGTCGTCAAGGATGCCGTGGATTGTGTCGTACTCGATGAAGAATATTCTGCCATTGGAATAGTACAGCCTTTCTGCCTCCATTGCCACGACCTGCCTCGCGAACTCAGAAAGTGAGAACTCCTCAGGTTCGTCGAGATTACTGGGCCTATGTAGCTCACTTTGTCCATGCCAAGTGAATGTTCAACC
>LZCG01000209.1_pt1 | contig 11038 bp, 12 predicted proteins | sample 768541 | NCBI WGS metagenome assembly LZCG01 (sample SAMN05200874, study PRJNA324366) | oil field metagenome | isolation source: sample BH-FW-1 from oil reservoir | place: India: Bombay High | collected 2015-07-11
TTTTTAGAATTTATTTTTTGTTTCTTAAATAAAATTTTTCCAGTATCTGGAGTGTATATACCAGTGATCAAATTGAAAAGAGTGGTTTTCCCTGCTCCATTGGGACCTATTAGACCAAGTAATTCGCCATTTTTCAAATAGCCATTGAAGTTATTAACTGCCATTAAACCTCCAAATCTTTTGGTTACATTCTCAAATTCTAAGATATATTCGTTATCGTATTGGTTAGTCATTGGAAGCCTCCTTGAAAATTTTCTAATTCATTCATCATCTCTCAATCTATTTTATTTCTTGCTTTCATTATCAGTTTATAGATGCCATCCCATGTTATTTCATTTCTTCCCATTATGCCTCTTCTCCAAAATAGCATTATAATTATGAGAATGAGAGATAAAACCACCATTCTCATTCCCGGGACACCTGGTATGTAGATGGGACCTATCGATATTGGTTCTTCTAGAACTCTAAGGAACTCTAATCCTACTGTATAAAGTGAAGCTCCGATTATGGCTCCACTAATACTCCCAAGTCCACCGATGACCACCATTATCAATATTTCAAAGGTTTTTTGAAACATGAAAGATTTTGGATCTATAGTAGTGATTAAGTGAGCCCATAATGCTCCACCAACTCCTGCAAAAAAAGAACCAATTACAAAAGTGACTACTTGATGAGAAAAAACATTAATTCCCATAGATTTAGCAGCAATTGGATCTTCTCTTATTGCCTTTAAAGCTCTTCCATAACTACTTTTTATTAAGCTGGAAATGAAGACTACGGTAATTAAAGCAAATCCCCAAGTCCACCATAGGTTAGAATATTGTGGGATGCTTTTTAAACCCAAAGCCCCATTTGTGATAGACCAGGTATTATTTGCAACGATTCTAACCACCTCACCTAAACCAAGGGTTGCGATGGCTAAATAATCACCAATTAGTCGAAGAGATGGGGCAGCAACTAAGTAACCAAACGCAGCAGCTACCAGTCCAGCTATTATAATTGCTGGTAGGAAAGGGATTTGGATAACATTTAAGGGGTATATTAAAGGTTTTATCAGAAAACTTATTTCTTTTTGAGCAGGAGAAAGTGTTAAAATGGACGATACATATGCCCCAATTGCGATGAATCCAACATGCCCCAACGAAAAGATACCTGTAATACCGTTAATAAAGGTTAAACTTACGGCGAATATTATATTAATTGCCATTAAATTCAATATCAAAATTAAATAATCACTAGCTTTGTTATTAGCTGTCAACAGTAATAGAAAGATTGCCAATATAAAAAGAATTGTCAAAAAGAATTTAGTCTTAAAAGATAGCGTTTTTTCCATATTCACACCTTCTCCCCTATTTCCACACCGAGAAGCCCGTTTGGTTTTACTAGAAGAATAACTATCAAAATAATATAAGCAATAGCGTCTCTATATCCTGCCAAAGCGGGTAAGAATGCGACTATCATTATTTCGGCAACCCCTAAAATAAAACCTCCAAGCATAGCTCCTGGAATACTTCCAATTCCTCCGACAACTGCAGCTATAAATGCCTTTAAACCGGGGATCATGCCGGTATAAGGATAGATTTGAGGGTATTTCATAGCCCAAAGAATACCTCCTACAGCTGCTAAGGCGGACCCCAACATAAATGTTTGAGAAATAGTTCTGTCGGTGTTTATGCCCATTAATTTTGCTGCAGTAACATCTTTAGAAACTGCCCTCATCGCCATGCCGGCTTTTGTTCTATAAACTATCCAGACCAATACAAAAAGTGCAAGAATAGAAACACCTATGATTATGAAAGTTAGTAAAGGTATCCTTACATCTCCAAAAGTTAGTACTTGTGCAAATTGTGTTGGGTAAACTCCTAATTGGGGATTGAATGATTTTGCTCTTCCACCAAAGACAACTATTGCGAAGTTTTGTAAGAAGAACGATACACCAATAGCTGTGATTAATGCTGAGATCTTGGGGGCATTAGCCTTTCTTAATGGTCTGTAAGCGACTCGTTCGATTGTAGCACCTAGTAGAGTCGTTAAAACAATCGCAAAAATAAAAGCTGCCCACCATGGAAATAAAAAGAGAGTAACTGCATAAAAAGCAAAATACATGCTAAAAGTAAAAATGTCACCATGAGCAAAATTTATTAAATTGAGTATCCCATAAACCATAGTATAACCTATGGCAATAAGTGCGTATATGCTGCCAAGAGAGATGGCATTTGCTAGATGTTGAAAGAACATTTGGATAGTCAATTATGACCCCCCTTTCTGGATCCAAGAAAGTATAGCCATCTCATTTTGTGAGATGGCTTTAATATAGTTAAATATTACATCCTGGGTTTTATAACGGTACGGAAAACAAATTGTCCGTTTTCAACCATGTTTATTACCGCTGGTTTTATAGGGTTTCCAGAGCCTTGAGGATACGTAATTGTACCGGCGACACCCGGAAAGTCTCTAGTTTGTGCTAAAGCGTCTCTAATTTTTACAGGATCTGTGGACTGTGCAGACTCAATAGCGTTAACTATTACCATGTAAGCATCATAGGCCAAAGCTCCAAATGCGTCGGCTCTTCTGTTGTATTCCTCTTGATAGGCCTCTACAAAAGGTTTGGTAGCAGGGGATAATTCTGCATCCTCGTGAAAGTAAGTTGTATAAGAAAGGCCTTCTACGTATTCTCCACCAATTTGTATTAATTCTGGTGCGTCGGCACCATCTCCAGCAAACATGGGTCCTGTGAAACCTAAATCTCTAGCTTGCTTGGAAATTAAGGCTATTTCAGCGTAGTACCCTGGCATAAAAATAGCATCTGGATTTTTTGAAAGGGCGTCGGTAAGTTGAGCGGTGAAATCTTGGTCACCAGTAGTATAAAATTCAGTAAAATACGTTCCTCCAAACTGTTCAAAAGCTTTTTCAAAATAATTAGCAAGTCCCACAACGTAATCTTGTGCTACATCTACCATTATGGCGACGTTTTGAGCTCCAAGTTCTTCCCAGGCAAATGTTGCAAGTAGAGCACCTTGCAAGGTATCTTCAAAACAGGTCCTGAATACATACTTTTTGTTTTGGGCAACTAAAGGGTTAGTGGCGGTGTTGACCACCATTGGTATTTGCCTTTCTTCCGCTATTGAAGCTGCAGCTAATGCTGCCGAACTTGTTGCAGGACCAATAACTGCAACTACCTTTTCGTGATCTATCAACCTTCTTATTGCGTTAGCTGATTCTGCTTTGTCAGATTTGTTATCGACAGCTACAACTTCCACTTTGATTTCTTTACCCCCGATGTTAACTGTTGGTTTCAACTTGTTGGCTAACATTACACCGTCTCTTGACATTTGACCATACCCAGAAACAGGTCCTGTTAGTTCAAAGTTCATACCAATTTTGATGACTTCTTGACCAAAGAGTGTGAAAGTCATAATAACTACCAAAAACACCAAAACAACGGTTTTTCTCATGTTTTTCCCCTCCTCATATAATATGTGTAGATGTTATTTTGCTTAATAAAGTGTAGAAAAAATTTTCATAGTCTTTATCTTATGTGAACAGAATTTCATAAAGAATATATTAATAATCTAACAGAAAAGAAATCAAATAGTAATTTTCTTAATTATACAACAAATAAAATTATAATGCAACTTTTTTTGCAGTCTTGTGCAAAAAGCTTTATTCATAATGCTTTAGAAATACCTTCCAAATTCTCATTTGCGAAGCAAATGATGTCCTGACTTGTGCTAAAACCTTTATTCATAATGCTTTAGAAATACTTTCCGTATTCTCATTTGCTATGCAAATGATGCATATAAAAAAATTGACCGGAATATTTCTGGTCAATTTTTGTTGTAATAAAAGATTATTAACTTTAAACTTTAACCTTCGATGATTTTTACTATAAAATTTCTGTTTCTTGGACCATCGAACTCACAGAAATAAATTCCTTGCCATGTTCCCAATAAAAGCTTTCCATTTTCAATAATTAAAGACAATGTTGGTCCAACGAGCGTTGATTTTATATGCGAGTCAGCATTGCCTTCAAGATGGGAATATTCCGTACTTTTAGGGATTTTATTTCTTAGAAAATCTGTGATGTCTTTTCTTACAGATGGATCTGCATTTTCGTTGATTGTTACGGCGGCAGTTGTATGGGGGACATATACTATCAAAATGCCTTCTTCTATTTTTGAATTTTCGACACTCTGTTGAATATAGCTGGTTATGTCGATCATTTCTTCTCTATTATGGGTTTTTAAAGAGTAGGTATATATCATAATCCTCAACTCCTTATTTATTACTGGTAAAATATATTAGCAACAATAGTGATAGAGTTGCCCTCTTTGGAGACATGTACTTTGACATCTTCTTTTTTTACTGACAGATGTTTAACAGCATAATCTTTAATATAGTTTATTACGAAATCCAAATCTTCTTGTTTGACATTTTCAAATCTAATTTGGCTCTTTCCTCCATTTTTTCGGTCTGAGGTACTTAAGAAAGAATTCATTCTTTTTATTGCGGTTTCCCGAGTTTTAGTCTTTTTACTTTTGAAAGGCCACATTTACTTTCACCCTCTTCTGAATATTCTTTTGATGAATTCTATAAATCCTTGAGGGGCGTGGTCGACATCTATCAAATCTTTTTCTAAAGGTATATCTTTTCCTAAGATTCTATCGCTTATATTATTGAAAACAGAATAAAGTTTAGCTTCTTGGTTTGTCGATATTGGAGTTCCTTCGTTGGAAGAAAGTAAAATTTCCTCACTATCAGGTATTATTCCGATTAAATTCAATGCTAGCGCTTCTTTGATATCATCAGCGGAAAGCATTTCGTTTCTTTTAACAAGTCTCAATTTTAATCGATTCACAATTAGTGATATGCGATCGTCGGTATAACCTTGATTTTCAAGCAACCCTATGACTCTATCTGCGTCGCTTATGGCAGTCAGGTCTGGTGTAGTAACAACGATAGCGTGTTGTGCAGATGAAACAGCGTTTTGGAATCCTCTTTCTATTCCTGCTGGGGAATCTATAATAATGTAATGAAAATGTTTAGAGAGTTTAGAAACTATATCGCTCATATCTTGAGGGGACATTAAATCTTTGTTGGCAATTTGAGAAGAAGCCAGTAGAGAGAGATTTTTTAATTGTTTGTGTTTTACGAGTGCTTCCATAACAGTTTTGTTACCACTTACAACATCCATTATAGTGTAAACTATTCTGTTTTCCAACCCCAAAATCAAATCCAGATTTTTCAATCCAATATCTGCATCTATAAGGCAAACATTGTAACCTTTTTTTGCTAAGGTGGCCCCTAAATTAGCTGTGATGGTAGTTTTACCAACTCCCCCTTTTCCAGAGGTAATAACAAACACCTTTGCATTTTCCATCTCTACCCCTCCACTAGAAAACTTTGCCCATTTTTTAAAAATTAAAAAAGTTATAATATTCTAAGGGCTAAACAGATTATACTACAAATTGATTAAAAATAAAAAAATCGGGGAGAAATCCCCGATTAATTTAAAAACTATTTTTGTTACCGTATTATTCTTCGATACTTATAGCTTCAGTTGGGCAGGCATCGATAGCATCTTGCACGCATGGTGCGTCACTTTGTTCATCAATGACTTCGGCCTTTCCGTCATCTCCCATTTGGAATACGTCTGGGCATAAACTTTCACATATAGCGTCTCCTATACAAGCTTCTTTGTCAATAACTATCTTCATAGCTACACCTCCAAATAGTTTTTAAAATCTTTGCTATCTGTTACATATGCTAATTAAAGCCATCTGATTATACCATATATCTACTCAATTAAATTTAAAAATTGATTTAAGAAAATATAACTTCATTTCGTCAGTTCAGTTTTTTAACTTCTTCTACTACTCTGTCTATTATATTTATTCCCACTCGTTCTTGCGCTTCTTTTGTAGAAGCACCTATATGGGGTGTTACGACAACGTTTTGTAAAGCAAAAAGTTCCTTGTATAGATCACCCTTTGGAGGTTCTTCTTCGAAAACATCCAATCCTACTCCAAGGAGCTTGCCATTTTTCAAATATTTAAGCACAGCATTCTCGTCGAGGACGCCCCCCCTTGCAGCATTAATTATTACTGCACCATCTTTCATCATTTTGATTTGGGGTTCACTTATAAAGTGATAAGTTTTTTCGTTTTTTGGAATATGTAAAGAAATAATGTCAGAATTTTGGAGTAACTCCTCCAAAGTTACCTGTCTAACATTATAATTCTTTTGCTCTTCTTCACTTATCTCAAAAACATCATACACCAGAGTATTGGTCTGAAAACCTTTTAGTAATTGTGCCAAATTTTTTCCTACATAGCCAAAACCGATGATGCCAAAGGTTTTTTGCGACAACTCCAATCCTTCTAGTTGTTTTTTCTCCCATTGTTCATTTTTTAAACCGATCGTCCCTCTTGTAATGTGCCGATAAATATCTAAAACCATTCCTATAACCAATTCTGCAACGGATAAAGAATTCTGGCCCGGCGTATTTAAGACGGTTATTCCTTTCAATTTAGCAGTATCGACATCTATATTATCTAATCCCATGCCCGCTCTTGCTACAATCTTTAATTTATCTGCGTGTTCTAATATTTCTTTTGTTACCTTAGTTGCACTTCTTACAATTAATACGTCAATTTCTTTAATTTTATCTTTGAGGACATCTTTTTCGAGGTGTTCCGAAGTAATTTCAAGATCAGGTAATTCGTTTTGTAATTTTTTTAAGGCATTTTCATCCAAAGGGTCATTTATATGAATTTTCATAGTAATTTAAACCCCCTCTTTCATGAAAACTTCTTCGGCAGCTTTTACCCCTTTGCCAAGTTCAACTTCGAAGCCGAATTTGTTAAAAGCCATTTCTAAAGCACTTACAGCAATGATGACATCAAATTTTGACATGTAACCAAGGTGGGCAATTCTTATTATTTTTCCTTTTAATTGCGATTGTCCGCCTGCAAAGGTAACACCCCATTCATCTCTCAAAAATTTAACTATACCTTCACCATTAACATTATGAGGTACCTTTATTGCTGTTAATACATTTCCAGGTCTTTCTGCGAAAAGTTCTAAGTTCATAGCTTTAATAGCAGCCCTTGTTGCTTCTGCTAGGATTCTGTGCCTTTCCCAAACGTTTTCAATTGTTTCCTCTTTTAGCGACTCGGTTGCCTTTGCTAACTGATAAACAAGGTTAACAGGAGGAGTATATGGAGAATCTGGGAAACTTTTTTTATATGCTCTTAAATCAAAGTAATATCTACGGTTGTTAGAATTTTCTACAACTTTCATTGCTTTGTCACTTAACGCTATCATTGCTATTCCTGGAGGCATCATAAATCCCTTTTGAACTCCAGTTACTACAACATCAATGTTCCACTCATCCATTTTTAAAGGTTCAGCCAGCATTCCAGAAATAGCATCAACAACTAAAACTGCATTGGTTTCTTTTACAATCTCGGCTATTTCTTTGATAGGATGTACAACACCTGTAGAGGTTTCGCTTATGGTGGTGAAAACAGCTTTTGTTTCTGGATGCTCTTCTAGTTCTTTTTTTATTTGTTCTACTCGAACATATTTTCCCCATTCGATATCGATTTCAACTAAATTTGCATCGTAAGCTTTACACAATTCGCACCATCTTTCCCCAAATTTACCTCCATTTACAGCAATAGCCGTATCACCTGGTGAAATAAGGTTGGCAACTGCAGCTTCCATTACTCCTGTTCCAGAAGCAGCTAAGGTGTATACATTATTCTTTGTTTGAAAGAGATATTTAAGATTTTCTAGGGCTGTGCTTTGAATTTCTAAATATTGTGGGGTTCTATGATGGATGGTATCCTTTGCACCTTCCAATAAAAGATCAATTGGAACAGGGGTTGGTCCTGGAGCCATGAGATAGTTCTTTCTTACTAACTTTGTCACAAGTATCCCTCCTCTAAAAATTGTGAAAGTTTTCTTTATTTTATTTTACCATACTTTTTAAAGTACAAATACGGATATTTTTTATCCTTTTATTTTGTGTTTTCTTAAAATGTAATGAAAAAATATTTTGAATGACAGCAATAAAATGTTATAATAAAAAAGAAATCAAGGAATCACGAAAAAGGGGATTTTGAATAAAGCATGGGGAATGGGAATTCCTTAAATGAACAAAAGATTTTGAGTTATATGGGTTTTGCCTCTAAAGCAAAGAAGATTGTTTATGGCAAGCAAGGATTGAGGAATTATATACGCTCATTTCAAAAAAAGAAATTAATACTTATTCCAAAAGATGTTGGTTCAAGAGTGAAACTAGACGTAATAAAACATTGTCAAGTTTTCGATGTACCTTATATAGAATTATATTGCTCAAAGTCAACATTAGCTAAGGCTCTTGGTAAACAAAATATAAGTGTCATAGGAATTACAGATGAAAGTATCATTGAAGGAATATTGAAATTGTACCAATAGTGGAGGTGGTTTATAGGTGTCGAAGACCCGAATATATGAAGTTGCAAAGGAGTTGGGAATGAACTCTAAAGAATTAATGGAATTTTTAGAAAAGGAATTAAATATTTCTGTCAAAAGTCATATGAGCACTATAGAAGAAGAAACTGTGCAAGTTATCATGGATCTTATTGAGGAAGAAAGGCAAACTAAAAAGGAAGTAAAAAAGCAAAAAGAACCTTCGAAAGAGAAAGGCAAATCTTCAGAACAAGTGAAAGTCAAGGAAAAATCAAAAGAAGAACCTGTTGAAGAAAAGTTTTTAAGAGAGGTTACTATAACTTCCCACGATTTAAGCCTTGATATTTTAGCAAAACAAATTGGATTGGAACAAAATGATATTATAAAAGACATGTTTATGAAAGGCGTTGTATTAAGGCCAGGTCAGAAACTAGATATAACCATGGCAGAAAATATTGCTATGAATTATAACGTTATATTGAATTTCGAAATTGAAAAAAAGGAAACAGAAGAAGGAAAAGAACAAGATATAGAAGCTATCCTTGCTAAAAAATGGAACGATATTTATGAAAAAGAGAAAGACAAATTGGCTCCACGCCCTCCGGTTGTCACTATTATGGGACACGTTGATCATGGGAAAACAACCTTGTTAGACAAAATTAGAAATACCCACGTCGCTGATAAAGAAGAAGGCGGTATTACTCAATCTATAGGTGCTTACCAGATAGAGTACAACGGCCAAAAGATTACTTTTATTGATACCCCTGGCCACGAAGCATTTACAGAAATGAGAGCCAGAGGAGCTCAAGTAACTGATATAGTTGTTCTTATCATTGCGGCAGATGATGGTGTAATGCCTCAAACAATAGAAGCTTATAATCATGCAAAAAGTGCCAACGTTCCTATAATAGTGGCTATAAATAAAATTGATAAACCTAACGCCAATGTTGAATTAACAAAACAACAGATGGTATCTAAACTCAATCTTATTCCAGAAGATTGGGGAGGAGATACAATAACAGTTCTTGTTTCTGCAAAAACAGGCGAAGGAATCGATGAATTGTTGGAAATGATTCTCTTAGTATCTGAAATGCAGGAGATAAGGTGCATCCCCGATGGAAAAGCTAGAGCAGTAATCATAGAAAGTCGAGTTGACAAAGCTATGGGTCCTTTGGGAACGGTTATAGTTAAAGATGGAATATTGAAAGTTGGGGATGATTTTATCTCAGGTTCTACTTATGGCAGAGTCAGAAGATTGATAAATGACAAAGGAGAAAGTTTAATAAAAGCCGTTCCTTCCACTCCTGTCCAAGTTTTGGGGTTTAATGATGTTCCAAACACACATTCTATTTTATACGTTATTGATTCAAAAGAAGAGGCACGCACACTTGCAGAAAAAGTAAAAGAAAAAGAAGAAGAAAAAAGTAAAGGTCCAGCTAAAAGACACGTGAAGCTTGAAGATATTATGCAAAAAATGGAAGAGGAAGAAAAAAAGAAATTAAATATTTTATTAAAAGCCAGTACTTATGGAGAAATAGAGGCTTTAAGAAACGCTATACAGAAATTCGAAAATCCGGAAATAGATATTGAAATTATACATGCGGGGATAGGACCGGTAAGCACAAGTGATATAATGTTAGCTTCCGCTTCAGATGCGATTGTTCTGGGTTTTAGAGTAAAAGCTGATTCAAAGGCATTAAAGATGGCAGAAGCTGAGGGAATAGAAGTCAGAAGGTACAATATTATATTTGATTTGATTGATGATATAAAAAAAGCTTTAGAAGGTATGTTAGAACCCATTCAAAAGGAAGAACTCACGGGAAATGGTGTAATTAAGGAAGAGTTCAAGATAAAAGGTGTAGGGAAAATTGCTGGTGTTCAAGTAAATGAAGGGTACGTTCAAAGAGATGGCGGAGTTAGAATTTACAGGAATGGCGGTTTGATTGCCGATGTAAAAATTAAGAGTTTGAAACATTATAAAGATGAAGTTAAATCTATTGAAGCACCTAAAGAATGTGGAATTCAATTTGAAAATTTCGAAGATTTCACTAAAGGTGATGAATTAGAGTTTTATAAGCATGTATTCGTTAAGCGAGAATTAGGTTTGGAACAAAAAACTAAATAATTAAGTGTTTTGGTGATAATAAATGGGGATATGATAATATGGATTCTGAATATAAAATAGTGGGAATAAGAGGAGCGACTTCCTTAAACGAAGATCATCCAATAGAATTAACTGAAAATGTTATAGAGTTATGGAATGAAATAATGAATAAAAACGATATATCACGTATAATATCAGTGATATTCTCTGTAACCCCTGACATCAAAAGTCTCAATCCTGCTACAATTCTACGTGAGAAATTAGATCTTAATAACGTCCCTTTTATGAGTTTAGAAGAAGCTTCCTTTAATGATTCTCGAAAAAAAATAATAAGGGTGCTGATTATTTGTGAAAGCAGCACCCAAAATTTTGTTTACCTACATGAGGCAAAGAATTTAAGAACCAAAAAAGAATGATTCTTTTCATATTTCAGTTTGAGAGTTTATTAAATCTAAAATCATGCTTTTTGATTTGACA
>LZCG01000210.1_pt1 | contig 11037 bp, 12 predicted proteins | sample 768541 | NCBI WGS metagenome assembly LZCG01 (sample SAMN05200874, study PRJNA324366) | oil field metagenome | isolation source: sample BH-FW-1 from oil reservoir | place: India: Bombay High | collected 2015-07-11
AGGAACCTCGAATACTTCTACTTCGGCGGGAGACTTATGAAGATGTGTACGTGGTCTGCTGCTACCTCCATCTCCTCAATCTCAAACCCATGGTATTCCGCTACCTCGCTAAACAACTCTTTCGCCCGATCCCTCCCCGCAGTATCCACTTCCGCTACTTCGGTGCCCACACCAGGTGGTACTTCGTGTCGTACACACAGTGACTCCCTCTCTTTGTCGCCATACCTCCACTGTACTACAAACTGTGCTCCCTTCGGCAGCAAACATCTTTTCTCCCAAGACGGGGCATTCAAATGCCCCGTCTCGTAAAGCTCTCTTCGAATACTACATCCTCCAAGGGATCTTTCCGTCTGGATTCGCGATACCTACACGATGTGCCTTGCAACCAACATCAATACCGACACGAATCTGGGGGTCCATCACTGCAACCTCCTTGGTGAGTGATGAAAACTCATCCAGTTGTTCCCGTCTACTTCGCTCAAGCGACCATCCTCACGGATGCGCATCATTCCAATAGACACACTGGATGAAACAGAAGACGGGGGCGGCAGTTCAAAGCCGAGCACTGCCTTTACAGGCCTGCGGACCCCTAGAGCCACACCCCTGTCTGCGTCGCAGCCGCGACAGGGAGGCCCGTCAAGTGAATCTCCCCGTCTACAAGGCGGGGCACTCTTCGTGGTTCTCGTAGAGGAACAGGTGACAGCGTTTAGTCTTCGGCATAGATCAGTTGCAGGTTTTCCACCAGGAACGCCAAGCAGTCTGTCTGTTCCTCGATCAGCTTGGCGACCGGTTTTCCCATGCCGTGGCCGGCCTTCGTGTCGATACGGATCAACACCGGGGCGTCCCCTTGTTGAGCAGCCTGCAAGGCGGCGGTGAACTTGAAGCTGTGGGCGGGGAAGACACGGTCGTCGTGATCGCCGGTCGTGAGAGGGTCGCCGGATAGATAGTCCCCGGCTTCAGGTTGTGGTAGGGGGAGTAGGCATAGAGGATATCGAACGCACCGCGGTCATCCGGAGAGCCGTACTCGGATGTCCACGCCCAGCCGATAGTGAACCGGTGGAAGCGCAGCATATCCATCACCCCCACTCCGGGGAGACAAGCGCCGAACAGATCGGGCCGTTGTGTCATGCACGCACCCACAAGAAGGCCACCGTTACTCCGTCCACCGATAGCCAACTTCGCCGGCGTGGTAATCTTGTTGTCGATCAACCACTCCGCTGCAGCGATGAAGTCGTCGAACACGTTCTGCTTTTGCAGTTTGGTCCCCGCTTCGTGCCACGCCTTGCCGTACTCGCCGCCGCCGCGCAGGTTGGCCTGGGCGTAGACGCCGCCCATTTCCATCCACACCAGGTTGGGTACAGAGAAGGAAGGGGTTAGAGGAATGGCAAAGCCACCGTAGCCGTAGAGATAGGTGGGATTGTTCCCGTCTCGGGTTATCCCCTTTTTGCAGGTCAAGAACATCGGCACCCGCGTTCCGTCCTTGCTCTTGTAGAAGACCTGCTCGGTCACATAACCGGTGGGATCAAACTCGACTCGCGGCTTGCGGAACACGGTGCTCTCGCCCGTCTCCAAGTTGTAACGGTAGATCGTCTCTGGCGTGGTGAACCCGGTGAATCCATAGAAAACATCCCTATCCCCACGGGTCCCATGTGCAAGTTCCCGATCCAGCGGCCCACCGAACCCGGTGACAGAACCAAGATCGGGAAGCGCAATCTCTCCTTTGCCCTTTCCGTCTTTGTCAAAGATGAGGACGCGGCTGTAGGCATCGTGAAGGTAAGAGGCGAAGAAGCGCTCCCCGACAAGGCGAACCCCCTGCAGCGGATCGCTCGCTTCAGGAATGATCTCTTGCCAGTTGTCACGGTTGGATCGGGTGAGATCGATAGCGATCACCCGACCCATCGGCGCATTGAGATCGGTCATGAAGTAGAGTATCGAATCGTCGCTCCCGACTGAAGGTATACTCGGCGTCGAACTCGGGCAAAAGCTCGATAAAAGGAGCCTTCTCATCCCGCAGATCTCTGATGAAGACGGCGTTCTCACGTTGTGTTCCGTGCTGAACGGAAAGGACCAGGGTGCGAGCGTCATCGGTAATCTCCACATGAAAAACCACTCCTTCTGGTCAGGACGCTCGTAGACGAGCCGATCCTCGGACTGTGGGGTAGCAATCGTGTGGTAGTAGAGTTTCTGGTGGTAGTTAGACTCTCTGTGGGCTGCCCCTTTTACCGGTTTGTCGTAGCGGCAGTAGAAGAACCCGTCACCAAACCAGGCTACATTGGTGAACTTCACCCACTCGAGGTGGTCTTCAAGGTCGCGTCCACTCTCAATCTCGCGCACACGCCACTCCTGCCAGTCGGATCCAGAGGAGGAAAGGCCATAGGCGAGAAGGGTTCCGTCAGGGTTGACCGCGATCCCTGTCAGGGCGATCGTTCCATCGTCCGATAGCTCGTTTGGATCGAGAAGAACCTTGGGATCATCGTTGAGGGACGCCATCCAATACAACACCGGCTGGTTCTGCAGGCCGTTGTTGCGGGTGAAGAAGAAACGGTCCCCTCGCCGGAATGGGACGCCGAACTTCTCATAGTTCCACAGCTTCATCATCCGCTCATAAATCGCCTGGCGGGCGGGGATCGCATCGAGATAGCGAGAGGTCACTTTGTTCTGCGCCTCGATCCAGCCCTTCGTCTGTTCGGAGTCGACCTCCTCCAACCACCGGTACGGATCGGGAACGCAAATGCCGTGCAGGACGTCAACATGGTCCCCCACAGGCGACTCCGGGTAGACCGGTCTATCGGGATGCTTTGGGTGAACCATAGAGCCCTTCTTCCTTGCGTAGATATTCACAATCCTGCACGGATCGCCTCGGCGACTTCGTCGAGGTCGCTGCGTGTTGGGAGGATTCCGTAATCCGGCCCCAGCCGCAGGCCGAACCCGTCATTCCGAAAGCGGGGAAAGAGATGGAGATGGACATGGAAGACCTCCTGCCGGCCGCCTCTCCATCGGCGAGGAAGAGGTTGACTCCTCGCAGTCGCACCCGGAGCGCCGAAGCGCCGGGAGATCCTTTGGGCGACCGTGAACAGATGCCCGCCGATCCCTTCGTCAAGATCGTCGATCGATACGACGTGTTCTACAGGGACGATGAGGACGTGCCCTGGGTTGACCGGCTGGATATCCATGAATGCGCAGCACCGCTCGTCTCGAAAGACAATACTCGCTGGGACGCGCCCGGCCACGATCTCACAGAAGACGCAGTCGCTCATTCTTTCTCCTCCTCGATCAGATCACGATAACGGAAGCAGTCGATAGTGTGATCGTTCACCATCCCCACCGCTTGCATGAACGCGTAACAGATCGTCGGCCCGACGAACTTGAACCCGCGCTTCTTCAGGTCCTTGCTCATCGCGACGGACACCGGCGACTCGGTCGGGATCTCCTTGATCGAGGTCCACGCATTCTGAATCGGCCGCCCGCCGACGAAGCGCCAGATGTAACGGTCGAAGCTTCCGAACTCTTCCTTGACGGCCAGAACCGCGCGGGCATTGGTGATCGCCGCCGCCACCTTGCGACGGTTGCGGATGATCCCCGGATCTAAGAGAAGCCTCTCGACCTTCGCTTCGTCGTAGGAGGCAACCACCACTGGCTCGAACCGATCGAACGCTTCACGGTAGTGCTCGCGCTTGTTGAGGATCGTCGACCAACTGAGCCCCGCCTGCGCGCCCTCCAGAATGAGAAACTCGAAGAGCCTCCGATCGTCATGAACCGGCACCCCCCACTCCTCGTCGTGGTAGCGAACGTAGGAGGGATCGGTCCCTGCCCACGCGCATCGCTTGATCGCCATAGATTCAGTCCTTTCGTTCTCTTCAAGGGTTGTTTCTATTTTAGCTGTTCGCTTGGCCGGGGGCGAGCCAAGATGCCAGCAACTCTTGCGGCAACGATCGCGCTTTCCTGAATCCCTTGGTTGTTGATGGTAGTATCCAACTGAAGGAGGCGATACCATGGCGAACCTGATCATCCGCGATATGGAAGAAGAGGACGAGCAGTATGTGGGGACGTGCTCCCATGTGAACGAATCGGATGAGATCGATGCCTGTGCAAGGAGGCGGCTCCTGTGGCTCAAGGCGATGTACCACCAGGGGCTTCGGGTGAAGGTCGCACTACTTGAGGGTAAACAGATCGGTCTCCTCTACCTTGTGCCGATCGAGTTCTCGCAGTGGGGGCCGATGGGAGAGGATCTGATGGTCATCCCCTGCCTCTTCGTGACAGAAGAAGCAAAGCACAAGGGGATCGGCAGGGCCTTGTTGGAGGAAGCGGAAGAAGAGACCAAACGTCAGGGACGAAAGGGACTTGTCACGATCGCCTATACCCACGATTTCTGGTTCATGCCGGCCGGTTTCTTCGAGACGTGCGGTTTTTCAGCGGTGAAGAGCAGAGGACAAGAGGTTCTGCTGTGGAAGGTCTTCGACGAGACAGCCAAGGCTCCGGAGTTTCTGGAGCGGAAATACCGTTATGAACCGATCCGCGGAAAGGTGGTAGTCGACCTCTTCTGGAACACCTTCTGCCAGACGAGCGTCATCGAGGCGCGGCGCGTGCGGGAGGTGGCCGCTGAGTTCGGCGAGCACGTTGTACTGCACGAGTATCCCGCTGACGATCACGAGATCCTCCTGCGTCTCCAAACCCCGCGAGGATCTTCGTCAACGGAAAGGAGATCTGGTGGGGCTATGAGGCCCCCAAGGAAGGGATCCGTGAGGCAATCAGTCAGGCGCTGGAGGAGAACGGGTGACGAGCCACCAGTGCAGTGGATCTCTTAGCCAGACTAGTGCTGAACTGTCGCCATGCCTTCCCCTACCAAACTCCCCTAGCCTCGACGGTTCCCGTGCCCCCGGTCCGGCCTGGGCCCGGCAAGGCTGCGTAAGAGGAGGCCGAGGAGGAGAAGGGCCGCAAGGGCGAGAGAGAGGCCGAGGCGGAAGCTTAAGTGCACGTGGACCTGCAGCGCGAGCACGGCGAGGAGAAGGCCGATCCCTTCCAGGGTGAGCACCGGCCCTAGATGCTGCTTAAAGAAGCTTTGCTTCGCCGGTCTTGAGAAGGGGATGATCGGCAGAGATGCCTGGAAAGACTCCCAGCCGACCAGGACGAGGGTGAGCGCGCATAGGAGAGCATAGATATTCCCCCCCTCGAAGGCCTCGATCGCGGCGAGGGCCGTGGACAGGAGAAGGAGAAGGCCCGTTACGCGCTTGCCCGTCAAGGGGTAAATGCAGGTTATCCATGCTGCGAGAAGGACGAGCCCGCTTGCGCCGAGCGCCGCGCGCCGAGGGAGAAACCGACCCTCACGAGGATCAGGACGCCGATCGAGGTGAAGAGCAACGGATAAGCCCTCATCTAAACCTCCTTCCCCGTCGTGATAGCCCCCAACCGACCGGGTAGGAGAGGGGCTCTGCCACATCCCAGTCGATCACTTCCACGCCGATCCGGGTGAGGGTCGTGAGGAGGAGGGTGCGTCGACATTGAATGATCCGCCGGGCAAGGTCGAGGTCCTCGCTCGGTGTGGAACTCCTCAGTTCGAGCGGAAGAAGGTTGGGGACGATCAGGATGATCTGGTAGCCGCGTGTCCTTAAGATCCCCAGGACCTCTACATCGTCCTCTCCGTAGAGCGGACTGATGAGGATGATCTGCGATTGCGGTGGAAAGAGGCGTGTGGGGACGAAACGCAGGTCCTCGAAGACCTCCTTTGTTCCGGTCTTTGCGCGTGCCAGCGCATCGAGGATCCGCTCACGCTGTACCTTCCCGTAACCAGGTAGGTCCAGTTGAGGTAGTCCCCGTAGATGAGGAGCGAGACGCTGTTCCCTTGAGAGAGGAAGTGGGACGCCATACTCGCCGCGGCCCGCACAGCATAGGTGAACGTCTCTTCCTCACCAACGCGTGTGTGCGCCAGTTCACGTGCATCGAGAAGGATGCTGACATCAGCGATCCTCTCCTGTTCGTATTCGTCGATCACCAGTTCCCCCCGCTTGGCGTAGGTCCGCCAGTTGATACGCCGGATATCGTCTCCGGAGGAGTAGCTGCGACAACCGAAGAAATCGAGTCCGCTCCCGCCGCGGTTCGCCCTGACGATACCGGCGTAGGCGCGGGTGCGCCGCGGACGAATCTCGATCTCCTCTAAGACTTCAACGCGCGGGAGGACGATGAACCGATCCTCATGAGCGAGGAAGGTGCTCTGCGGCGCGAGAGCGAGCCGCTTCCAGGTTGTAATCTCCAATCCGGGGAGGGTATACACCCCCCGGGGAGGGCGCAGGGTGTAGGAGAGGACGACCCGTCCTCCCTCCCCCAGGCTGCACAGCGACCTTGTCTCTCCATCGATTGCCTCGACCCCCTCCGGGATCCGCTCGGCCAGACCAAACCTGGGGATCGGTTCACCACGGTTCACCATGGTCAGAACGACGTGGATCACCTCTCCCTCTTCGAGGCGTTCGATATCGAGCCTCCGTGTGATCTCAAGGGAGTGCTGCGTGGGCGATTGTAAAAAGAAGAGGGCCGCGGTGTACAGGAGGAAAGGGAAGGCCAGTGCGAGCATCCGCCCGTCACGAACGATGATCCCCACCACGATCAACCCGATCGTGATCACGGCGGTGACAGAGAGCTTCCCTTTGTTGGACACGCTAGTTCACCTTGGGGACGGGGACGAGGCGTAGAATATTCTCCACGACATCTGTAGCGGTAATCCGTTTCGACCACAGTTCCGGACTGAGGATGAGGCGGTGGGCGAGGGCGGGAACGGCGAACGCCTTGATATCATCTGGGAGGACGTAATCGCGGCCCTGAATGGCCGCATGGGCGCGGGCGAGCTTCAACAGGGCGAGGGATCCGCGTGGACTCGCCCCGACGTAGACGTTCGAGTCGGTGCGTGTCTTCGCAACGATGGAGACGATGTACGACTCGATATCCGGTTCGATGAACACCTCCTCCACAGCGGCGCGCATCGCCAGGAGTTCTTCCGGGTTGCTGATCGGTGATAGATTGATCTCATCCACCTTGCGCTCGCGTCGGCGGCGGAGGATCTCCACCTCCCCCTCCTGATCGGGATAGCCGACGGCGAGGCGCATCATGAACCGGTCAAGCTGTGCCTCAGGCAGGGGGAACGTCCCCTCGTACTCGATCGGGTTCTGAGTGGCGATGACGATGAACGGAGAGGGGAGAGGGCGCGTCTTGCCGTCGATCGTCACCTGAAACTCCTGCATCGCTTCGAGGAGCGCCGACTGCGTCTTCGGTGTCGCCCGGTTGATCTCATCGGCGAGGATGATATGGGAGAAGATCGGCCCGAGCGCGAGGGTGAACTCCTCCTTCTTGCGGTCGAAGATGTGCGACCCGGTGATGTCCGCCGGGAGAAGATCGGGAGTGAATTGAATGCGCTTGAAGTCGAGCCCAAGGACCTGGCGTAACTCCGGGCGATCAGGGTCTTCGCCAGACCAGGGTAGTCCTCGAACAGGATGTGCCCCCCGGCGAGGATCCCGACCATCACCCGCAACAGGACATCCTCCTTCCCGATGATCGCCTTCGCCACCTCGTCGATGATCGCGTGTGTCCGTGCTCCTACCTCGCTTAAGTCCATCTATACCCCCTTTTGATAGCGTTCGAAGAACGCGATCGTCTGTTTCAATTTTCTTTTAAAATCAGCCCCTTGCCCGAATCCACGGTAGTGCCTACGGTAGCGGAAGAACCCCTCGACCGCGGGGTCGTCACACCATGCGAACGACTCGAACCGCTCGCGCGCCTCATCGAGAGAGAGCCCCTCACGGCGGGCGATCAGCCGTACAGCGAGTCGCACGAGTTCGCTTGAAAGCGACCGGCGTGAGAAGGGATAGCGGTGCGCCCGTTCGATCACCGCGGTTAACCGTTCCAATTCGCTCGGTGGTGTAGAAGTCTGCGTCCACCGCGTGCGGGACCGTGAGAACGGCCCGAGTATCCGCACGGTATAACGCACAAGGAAGAGCGCAGCAAGGAGGGAAAACCCACTCCAAAGGAGGAGCTGTGGAAGACGACGGACATACCACGAAGTGATGTAGTACCCCTTGATCAACGGCTCGACGAGCGCCGTTCTGACGAGCTCCCGGAGCGGGAAGAGGAATACGAGGGTGATCCCGATAAGGATGACGACTCCAGCCGCCACAACCAATATCCGTCTTCGCTTCATGCGCTTCCCCCGTGGGCGTAGGCCTGTTGAATCGCCTCCAGGCAGGCGACCGCCTCATCGGCGAAGCCCCTCCCACGCCGGCCACCGTAGCGCACCTGCTCAAAGATCGCTGTCAATCGATCTACATGATTGTCCTCCATCCCGCGGGCGCGAAGACGTTGTGCGAATTCCCGGGGGGTGAAGTAGGAGAAGTTGGGGACCCGCTCTTCGCGGCTTAAGATCTCACTCATCTCTTTGTAGCAACGGAGGACCGCCTCCCGTGGGTCGTCACCAGCGCGGATCCTCTCCGCTGCTTCGCTCGCCCGTCGGCCAAGCTCATCGAGGAGGATGTCTTTCGCCTCTTGTCGTGCCTTGATCAACGGATAGACCTTGCGCAGGAAGAGGAGGGCGAGCCCTGTGACCAGGAGGGAGGCTCCGATCGCTCCCAGGATCACTCCCCAGTTCGGAGCCCGCACCTCGGGGATCTCCACGCTTACCGGCTCTTGCGGAGGGGCCTCGCCGAAGTCAAGGTTCATCGGACTCTGCTCCTGCGGAGGGAGAGACGTCTCTCCGTCGACGGGAGAGGACGAAAAGGCCGACTGCGATAATGAGGGCAACCACGATCAACTGCCGACGGTACTCCGGCGAGATGATCGCAAAGACTACTATCACTGCAACACTCAGGATAAGGATCACTTGGATGAAAGTACGAACCGCTTCCGCCCCCCACGATCCCCCTGGAGGGGCGGTCCCCACCGGTGCCTGGTTCACCTCAGCAAACGGGTTAGGGAGAGGCTTTCCCGGGAGAAGCTCGATACTGTTCAGCCCCCGACCAACACGAACAAGATGGCAAAGAGCGCAACGAGGCAGACACCGAGAAAGACCTGTCGCCCTCGTGTCATCAGTCCCCTTTCAGGTCGAGTCCCAGTTCAGCCAGTTGGGCACGATCGACCGGCATCGGGGCCTCAGTGAGCGGGCAGAGTCCGGTCGTCGTCTTAGGGAACGCGATCACATCGCGGAGCGATTCCTCGCCTGCCATCATCATCACCAACCGGTCGAGACCGAGGGCGAACCCGCCGTGTGGAGGGGCTCCGTACTCGAGGGCTTTAAGGAAGAACCCGAAGCGGGATTCCGCCTCCTTGGGGGAGATCCCCAACAGTCGGAAGATCCTCTCCTGGAGCGCTCGCGAGTGGATTCGGATGCTCCCACTCCCTAGTTCGACCCCATTCAACACGAGATCGTACGCGTTGGATAACGCGGAAAGAGGCGCGCTCTCAATCCGTTCCAGATCCTCCTCCCGCGGCGAGGTGAACGGGTGGTGTTCACTCGTCAGGTTCCCCTCCTCGTCGAGCCCGAACAAGGGGAAATCAGTGACCCACAGAAAGTTCCAGCCGTCTTTGATCATGTGCTCCTTTCGGGCCACCTCTAAGCGCAGAACTCCCAGCGCCTTTTCGATCCCTTCGCCGGCAAGGATAAGGATCAGATCTCCCTCTTTGGCTGCGAGCTCCTGGGTGATCTCTGCAAGGGTTTCGGGGGTGAGGAACTTGGCGAGGGGGGAGGTGATCTCCTCGGTCACCTTGATCCAGGAAAGCCCCTTTGCTCCGGCCTGACGTGCGATCTCCTGCAGCCGATCGATCGCCGAACGTGAGTAGCCGGCACACCCGGAGGCGTTGATACCAGCCACCTTGCCTCCGCTCTCGATCGCCTCGGTAAAGACACGGAACCCGCCCTCCCGCACCAACGGAGAAAGGTTGTGAATCTCCATCCCGAAGCGTAGATCAGCTTATCCGATCCGTAACGCGCTAAGGCTTCGGAGTGTGACAGCCGCGGGAAAGGGGTCGGCAGATCGACCGATAGAACCTCATCGAAGACCGTCACCGCCATCTCCTCTATGAGATCCAGTATCTCCTCTTTCCCCCGGGGGAAGGAGACCTCCATGTCGAGCTGAGTGAACTCCGGTTGTCTGTCGGCGCGCAGGTCCTCGTCGCGGAAGCACTTGACGAGCTGAAAGTAGCGGTCGACCCCTCCCACCATGAACAGTTGCTTGAAGAGCTGCGGCGACTGCGGAAGAGCATAGAAGGAACCGGGCGAGAAACGGCTCGGGACGAGGAAATCACGTGCCCCCTCCGGGGTGGATTTCGTAAGGACAGGGGTCTCGATCTCCAGGAAATGATGGTCAGAGAAGTAGTTGCGGATCGCATGAAAGACGTGGTGACGGAGGGTGAGGTTTCGCTGCATCCGCTCGCGCCGCAGATCGATGTAGCGGTACCGAAGGCGGGTCTCCTCGGTTGTGTCCGACCCATCCCCCTCCACAAGGAAGGGAGGAGTAAGCGATCGGTTGAGGATCTTTAACGCCTCCACGTGCACCTCGATCTCTCCCGTCGCCATCTCCGGGTTCACGTTCCCCTCAGTGCGCGCGGCGACCGTTCCGGTGACCGCGATCACATCCTCGCGGTTCAAGGTATGGGAGGCGGCGAGATCGGGAGCATCGCCCGGGAAGAGGAGTTGGATCACCCCGGAGCTATCGCGCAGGTCGACGAAGGTGAGCGCGCCCAGGTCGCGGCGCCGTTTCACCCAACCGCACAGGGTTACCCGGCGATCGAGATCGCTCAGTGAAAGATCGGTGCAGTAATCAGTACGTGTCATGGCAGACTCCCTCGGTATTAAATAGTCGAATATGAGGATATTATAGGTCGTTCCGCAAAGGCTGCAATGCAAGCGTCGGGTCAACGAATTTCTTTGTCTATAGTTTGCCTTTGATCTATACTTTACGAGAGGGGGCATTTGAATGCCCCGTCTCGGGAGAGCGGGGATGAAAGATGCTTGCTGCCGAAGGGAGCACAGTTTGTAGTACAGTGGAGGTATGGCGACAAAGA
>LZCG01000211.1_pt1 | contig 11023 bp, 14 predicted proteins | sample 768541 | NCBI WGS metagenome assembly LZCG01 (sample SAMN05200874, study PRJNA324366) | oil field metagenome | isolation source: sample BH-FW-1 from oil reservoir | place: India: Bombay High | collected 2015-07-11
TGACCCGGAGCATAAGGTTTTCGTTCAATATAAAAAGCCCCCGGTGTAAACAGTGCTTCCTGCAATTCCATCCCGGTGGTATGGCACTGGGAAATATGCCAGCTAACCGTAGCATTGCCATTATCAATCGGTTGCACAACAATATCCAGCAAAGTGCTGCCATCGTCCAGGCTCACCCCTTCCCCACCCCAGTCGATAACCAGGCTGTCGGCATAAAGCTGGTAATTCAGTTCGTTGATATCCGGCTGATTAGAAATCACTTCTGTGAAATTGTAATGCGCATTGTCGGTATTCAAAACCAGATGGAATGAAGATACTTTTGTAAAATCTTCTGTCATGATAAAAATATGGCCAATACTATCCTTACAATAAGCCCCTTCCGTTTCGACAAAGAATCGCACCGGTGGCGGGGTATTGAAAGCCAGGCTGACGTAACAGGTATCGCCGGAACTGTAGTAATCGTGGTTAAACCCCAAGGCCGTATCGGAAGGAAAAGTATGGGTGATGGTATGATAAATATAGTTGATGCCAAACTTTTTATTCCCCAGTTTGTAGCGGATGGAATCTCCCGGCAGGAAGCCATCTTTCTCAGGTGTGTCAGGGTTGTCGATGGCCGCATGTATTTCCAGTGTGTTGTCGGCATCCAGCTCATAGTGAAGCGAACCGGCCCAATGCAGAGCTCCTGTTCGCTGCTGTCCGTTGTAAAAAGACCAATTTCATCAACCGGGTCAAGTGCATTTCCGTCAATCTCCGCACCTGTGATGAAAAATGTCATATTTCCGGGGGCTGTGGCATCGCCTGTGATGGCTGTAAAAATGGTAAGCGGAATTTCTACCATTGCGGTGTCAGACAACCTCGATGACACATTGTCTGCATACAATCCCTGCACCTGATAGGTATAGCTATCCACCAGCATATTCCCGTCAAGGTAGGTTTGTTGCGGAAAAGGAACCGTATCAATCCTTATCCCGTTGCGGTATAAAATATAGCTGAGCGGCTGAAAGGCTTCATTTTTTGGGTTATCTTCCCACTGCAGATGGATATTGTAACCCTCGCGGTAAGCATCTACGGCTACCGGGGCATAAGGCACCCAACGGAGTTGCACGTGGTTGTCGCTGTTGGGAATAAAGACCGCTGAAGTATCTGCATGGCCTGCAGGAAAAGTCAGTAAAACATGCCGGTAATCCCGGGCTTCGTCGTAACGATACAGTCCAAAATACAAGCTGTCGCCTGTTTCAAAACCATCCAAAGCCACCGTCTGGGGATGGTCGCAGGCAATAAAAAACTCACATCATTGTTAAAATCATTGGTCAGGCTGTAGGCCGCCATGCAAAGTGTATCGCCGCCAGCCACGCGGAAAACCCCTATTTCATCAAAAAGAACTAAAGCTTCATGCATGATGTCAGCCTGATGCACAAAAAGCATCATGGGGGCAGTGGTGTTGCTTTCGTTTTCAGGAAGGTAATAAACCGTCGATAAATCATAGGTAAGAGCTTCGGAAGGCAGGGAGCTGCCTCATCATAATCAGCTATTACATAATACTGATAAGTACCTGAAATCACCTCTTCATCGGTGTAGCTGTTGCCGGAAATCTCCTCAGGCGTCAACAGGGAATCATCCCTGAAGACAGGTAACCTTTCAGGTTTCGCAGGTTTTCCTCCAGCTCCCAGGTCAGGGTAATGTCATGTCCTTCGTGGGATGCAGCCAGGTTTTGGGGCGCCGGCAGGCCCAGTGAGAATATGAGTTCAGCAACGGAAAAAGGATCCCCGCCTGACGGGAACACATTTCCGGTGTAGGCGCCACTGACATTCTGAAAGGTATAAACAGATTCGGCATAAACAGTATCGCGGCTGGCATCATAAAGTTGAAAAGAAAATGAATTTCCGGCCGTATAGCCGGTGGAATCGGCGAACTGGCTGAAACAGATGACTGGCACCAGGGCGTTGGCAGGCAGCGTTTGGGTGGTCAGCCTGGTGCGCCCTGCCAGTTTGTTGCTGTCAATATCAAACACAGCCACCTCATCGCCGGGACTGAGCGATTGCTGTCCCAACAGGGCAGTATGAATATAAATGGTCCATGTAACATTGGGATCGCCTGAACCCAGCTGAAAATGATAATCATCCGGCTCCCGGATGGTCACATCCGACCGCTCGCTGCGATCGGAAACACCGTTATCATAAACCGCCATTATTTCATAAAAATAAGTCCCGGTGGGGAGTTGAATATCGGTATAGGTGTAGGGAATACCGGTTTGCAGGTTATTAATAATAACGCTGTTGTTCCGGTAAATCCTGAAACCTTGAAAATCAGGATTGGCGCCGTCATTGAAATCCCAGGTAAGCTGCACATTATTCAGGTCTTCGCCGATAAGCTCGGGAACCAGGTTGGTGGGGACTTCCTGCGCTGTCGCCACAACAATGCCATGAAAGGCCCACAGAAATAAAAAAATGTAATTGTATTTATGCCACATAAAGCAAACCCGCTAAAACCAACTTTCAAAAATACACCAAAAAATTACAACAAAAAAAGAGCCTTCGCGAAAAGGCTCTTTTTTTCGGAAATACATTTATCTGTTATTGAACCATGATACGGATTCGGCCTGGGCTTCCGTTGATGGTAGCTTCTATGATGTAGAGGCCTTTTTCAAAGCTGCTTACATCTATGGTAAAGTTCTTCAGATTGACTTCCTGTTCCATAACTACCTGGCCTACGGTATTGATAACACGATAGGAAGTAATGGTTTCAGAACTTTCGATGGTCATCACATCCTGCACCGGATTTGGATAGGCACGGAATGAAACTGCTTCTTCTTCGCATATCCAAGCGTGGCAACCGTCAGTTTGACGTGGCTGTATAGCGCATCTTCAGCAGGATAGGTTGATTTGTTGTAGGCATTGGCTGTGTTGATGAATTCCACCTGTGGCTGGATATATTCATCGCCGGTGCGGGGACTCCAGACACGGAGTTCCATTTCATGGCCGGCTTCAAAACCATTGCCTGAATTCAGTACCTCAAAAATATTCAGGTTGTTTTGGTAGGCATCTTTCGGATTGCTGATGACCGTTGAACCGACCATCACACCATCGTTGAAAGCCGCTACTTCGTCGCCGGCCTGCAGGGTTTCACTTTCGATATACACCGTGTAAACCATTTCTGTCGGGTTGCCCCCTTCGAAAGTATAGTGAACCGGCTCCGCTTTTTCAAGGGCTGTGGATTTGGCAGATGGTACAGCAGCATAATCAAGTTCATCAGCAATATTCATTTTCACAAAATAGCCTTCTCCGGGATTCATATTACCAATATTATTCACCCAGCTTCCATTAATATTCCAAAAGTGGTTTCCTTCAGAATCTCTGATAAAGTCAATATTTGACAATGTACCAATAGAGTTATCATTAACAATTGATTCCAAGTCATACGCCTCTGTTTCCAGATAGCTGATAATATTAAAACCCTCATTGAGTGTTACTGTACCATCAACAGCCGTCTGACCCGTAACAGAAAGCTGGTCAGCAGCCGTCATTTTCACGAGGTAACCCTCTTCCGTGCCCCAGACGCCGATGTTATCCACCAGTTGCCGGCAATTTCGCGCAGGGTATTGGCGTCTTCGTTTTTAACAACCTCCAGGTTGTCCAAAACATCGTTGAAGGCCACATACAGCTGTCGTCAACCACCACATTGGCTGAAATCATCTGATAACCGGCATCGAGATTAAATGACATGGTTTGGTCGGGAATATAGCTCATATGAAGATAACTTCTGGGACCAATTAAATCCAATGAGGGAAACAAATCATTATTATCAGCCGCATCATATGCCCCATTATCTATTGTACTAATTAAATCAGTTTCATCGTTAATGGTATCTGCTGTTGGAACCAATTCCACGCCTGCACTAAAATCGTATATCTTTATTGAATAAGTTTCATCGCCTGTATAACCTTCATCCCCATTGGCCAGTTCAGCATATGCTTTAAGCACGCGGTCGGTGGCAGCTCCATCAAAATCGCCTTCCTGAACATAATAGGAGCCCACCAGCGTATCGCCGTCATCGAAAATGGCAATTTCATCGTTCACATCCAATGGTTCACCATCAATATTGGCATTAACAACATAAATCGTCCACACAGGTGCAAAAGCATTACCCCCTTCAAACTGGAAATAATTGGGAGCAAGATCTACCTCGCGGTTGATGGTAGAATCAGCAAAAACATTCAGAGTCAGGGTGAGCTGCTGGTAATTATCTTTTGAGATAACAATATCCTGGTCATTACCCCAGGGCAGGTTGAGGGTATAAACCCCATTTGTTTCAGCAGCGGTGGAATCACCACTTACTACGGAAGCCCCGGTAACAGCCTCCCCACTAACGGCATCGTTGATGTTCAGCACCACCGTTCCGTCCAATCTTGTGAGCTCAAGAGAAGGTGATAATATTGTACCATCATCATCTAAATTAAGTGTATCCGATGTGGTTGAGGCATAATCATCCATGGAAGCCACCAAAATATAGTCGCCAAGACATAAATCCGCAAAAGTACCTACGCCAGAAACTGTATTCAGCGAATCCAAAGCCAGCGCATCCCCTGCATGGTAAAGCGTCACTTTGGCATTTTCGATAGCGGTGCCATCGGTTTCTGTAACCGTAACTTCTATATCGCCGGTTTGAGCAACCATTAAAAGCTCATTATCATTAGTATCTAATACAAATGTTTGATTTCCTGTAAGGTATATTTCTGTAGCATTACCAGCAGTACTATTACTTGCTACATCTGTTTGATAATAAACATTGCCATAGTTATCCAACGTTAAAACGACATAGTAACCATCACCTGTACCACTATTATCAATTAACCCTGCCACAACAAAGTCACCATAGGCATTGGGATGGGTTGTATCTACCAATGAAGTTGAAAAATTTGAAGCATCGGTTACAACACTTACCAAAACATCGGTAACGTCAGCAAAACAATCATTATCCAAAGTAACAGTACCGGTAATGCTGTTTCCTGAAGTAAAAGCCAGATTCACATAACTGTAAGGTTCATCACCAGCCGGGAATTCAAGAGTGCCGTCGTCATCATCCAAATACTCACTGGGGTCCGCCGGGTTGTTTAACAGAACATCTTCGCTGAAACTACCGGTGGTTTCTTCGGATTCTGAAGAATCATAGAACTTAAATGTTACTACATCCCCGGCCGTATAGCCTGCACCAGCATCAAGGTGTGTAAAAGCAACCATCTCATAATTGGTTTGATAATCAGCGGTAAAGTCCTCTTCTCCTGTAAATGTATAAACACCTACCAGGGTAGTACCAGAAAATACAGCTAATTCGTCATCAGCTGCAGGCGTAGCACCATCGATGGTAACATCATCCAGATAAATCGACCAGGTGTCATAGTTTGACTGGCCGTTTACGGACCAGTGTTGCCCCATCGTAAAGTTTGTAAGGCCAAAAAAGCCAGCAATAAAACCAACAAGGTTTTTGAAAGATTGTAATGTTTTTCATGATAAAAATTATTTGTTTATAATTGAGTTTGTTCTATTTGTTTGGTTTGCTAATGTATAAACAAATATTTTAAAAAAACAAAAATTTTTACATAAAATGGTTGTCCCGTTTTGAAACAAAATGACGAACGTAGGCATTCATTGCGTGAACGTGGCTTTTTGGCTGATAAACGTCGAAAATCAAAACAAAGTTTAACATTTATTTAACACGCTGTCCCAAAATGGAAAAAAATATGGTTTTTTTTAATGTAATCAATTTATTAACAATTAATTACGTTGTTATTTCATCAAAAATCAATTTTGAAACAAAAAAGCCTGATTCAATGCTTGTGGAAAGAGAGCAGCAAGAAGACGACCCGCCGTTTGGCGGGCCGTACTCTAAAAAAATGAAACGTAAAATGGTTTTTAACTCACCTGATACTTTGTAATGATTTCAAGTCCTCTTTTAATGGCTTTTTCATTGAGGGGCAACAAATGATGGTAGCGTTCGGGTAAGGATTTTTTCAATCCTTTCACCACGTTTTCCATTTCTACTATGGGTTTAATTTTCAGGTAGCCGCCCAGGACCACCATATTAAAAACTTTATTCATTCCCATATTGGCTGCCTCTTCAGCAGCGGCAATCTGATAGATTTCTATGTCGGTTCTTTCAGGATGGCGTGTGATGCCGTTGGATCATAAATCAATATCCCGCCGGGTCTTACAGCTTCCTCAAACTTATCCATAGATTGTTGATTCAGGATAATGGCTGTGTCGAAAGTCCGTAGAATCGGGGAACTGATGCGTTCATCGCTGAGGATGACCGTAACATTGGCTGTGCCACCGCGCATTTCAGGGCCGTATGAAGGCATCCAGCTCACTTCCTGGTCCTGCATAATGCCGGAATAGGCCAGGATTTTCCCCATAGAGAGAACCCCTTGTCCGCCAAATCCGGCTATAATAATTTCTTCAGTCATGATTTCTGGTTTTTAAATTCACTACTTTTTGAAGGTTTTTAATATCACCCAGTGGATAAAATGGCAACATATTTTCTTCCAACCATTTGTTGGATTCAACCGGCTCCATTTTCCATCCCGAATTGCAATTGGAAACAATCTCTATGAAAGAGGTTCCTTTTTTCTGAAGCTGATATTCAAAAGCTTTTTGAATAGCCCTTTTGGCTTTACGCACAAGCCCGGCTTTATGCACAGCCTGACGCGTAACATAGACCGTTCCCGGAAGCTGGGCTACCAGTTCGGTCATTTTCAACGGGTGACCCATTTTCTGCACATCACGGCCATAAGGGGTTGTCGAAGAACGCATCCCCGGCAGGGTAGTTGGTGCCATCTGGCCCCCTGTCATGCCATAAATCCCGTTATTGATAAAAATGATGGTAATATTTTCACCCCGGTTACAGGCATGAATGGTTTCGGCCGTACCGATAGCAGCCAGGTCGCCATCGCCCTGATAGGTAAAAACAACTTTATCAGGCCATACCCGTTTAATGCCGGTAGCCAGTGCCGGCGCACGTCCGTGGGCTGCTTCCTGCATATCGACATTCATAAATTCGTAAGCCAACACCGAACACCCGACCGGTGCAATACCAATGGTTTGCTCCTGCAACCCCATTTCTTCTATCACTTCCATGGTGATGCGGTGGGCTACACCATGGCCGCAACCCGGACAATAACTCAGGGTTTTGTCCGTCATCAGGGGTGTCTTTTTATAAACAATATTTTCTGGTTTTTTAATATCTGCCATGATTAACCTCCTATAAGTTTTTGTTCTACCACATCGAAAATTTCCTCCGGAGAGGGAATCATACCGCCAAAGCGGCCATAATGATAAACCGGGATACTACCCCCAACGGCAAGTCTGATGTCTTCAATCATCTGTCCGGCACTCATTTCTACGGATAAAATCCCTTTCACATTGTTTTTTGTCACAATATCCTGAATGGGCTGATAGGGGAACGGATACAATGTAATGGGTCTGACAAGGCCCAACTTAATGCCTTTGGCTCTGGCCAGTTTCACAGTTTTTTGGCTTAAGCGCGAACTGGTACCGTAAGCCACCAGCAGGTATTCTGCATCTTCGCACGAAATGGTTTCATAACGAACTTCATTCTGTTCAACCATGCGGTATTTATCCTGAAGATGAAAATTGTGCTGTTCCTGTTTGGCAGGGTCCAATTCCAGCGAGGTAATGATATTACGCTCCCGCCCTTTTTTGCCAGTGGTAGCCCACGGGAAAGCTTTCCGAATTTCCTCTTCCGTACGTCGGGGGAGCGGTTCATCGAGCACCACTTTCTCCATCATCTGTCCGATAGCCCCATCCGACAAAATCATGGCCGGATTGCGGTATTTTTCGGCCAGTTCGAAAGCCAGTTTCAGGAAATCATACATTTCCTGCACAGAAGAAGGGGCCAGCACAATCAGATGATAATCGCCGTGGCCGCCACCTTTGGTAGCCTGAAAATAATCGGCTTGTGAAGGCTGAATGGTTCCCAGGCCAGGGCCGCCACGTACTACGTCGAGCAAAACACAGGGCAACTCAGCCCCTGCGATATAGGAAATTCCTTCCTGCATGAGGGAGATGCCGGGACTGGAGGAGGAAGTCATCACGCGTTTTCCCGAGCCGGCAGCCCCATATAGCATATTGATGGACGCCACTTCACTTTCGGCCTGAAGCACTACCATGCCGGTGCGCTCCTCAGGTTTTTCCATGGTGAGGTATTCCATAACCTCTGATTGCGGGGTAATAGGGTAACCATAATAGGCATCCACGCCGGCACGGATGGCTGCCTCTGCTATGGCCTCATTCCCTTTCATCAATCTTAGTTCTTTTTCCATTATTAGGTGAATTTTTTTATTGACACAATTTATTCTTTGGCCCGGTATACGGTAATTACCGCATCGGGGCAAACAACAGCGCAGTTGGCACAACCAATACAATTGTCAAGCACTTTTTCCACAAAGTGATACCCTTTGCTGTTGACTTTTTTTGACATAGCAAGTGTTCCGTAAGGGCATTCTTGAACACAAATTTCACAACCTTTACATTGTTCCACATCTATATCAACATCTCCGATGATCTTAGCCATTTTATGTGTTTATTTATAGGTTCTATGAATAAAATTTATTTACAATTGGCACGAAATTATGTATTTTTATCTTTTCAGAATGCTTCTACCAGGTCTAAATAAGCTGTTGCTGTTTAATTTATAACCCATTTAAATTAGCATTATAATTTTTTCTATATAAAGAAACTGTCATTCCGTATGTTAGAATTTACCCACCTGTCTCAGGCTAAGGAGTGATGCTGATGAAATAATTTTAGCCGCGCTTCCAAATCGGGAAACTGATTGGGATGTACAAGTGAAACGCAGGCCCGAAGACCTTCAGTACGGTCTGAACCCGTTGTTTCCAGCGAGATAGCACTGATTCCATAATAAATTAATGTTGTAGCCAACGCATCCCCGTCGAAGCCCGGATAACTAAAAGTAAAATAAAATCCATCGGCGATAGGTTCATCCAAATCTTTGTCGTAAACGATTTCAAAACCGTTTTCCAGAAATATTTTTTTCATAATGCGGGCTTTTTCTCCATAAGCTTTCACATCCTCAATATAATTAAAAGTACCATCATTAACAGCCTTTAAAAGCGCGGCCAGTCCATACTGAGGCGCATGAGCTGTACCGGAACTCAGGGGATAAAGGGTGCCAAACACCATCGCATGACCAAAAAACTCAGTGGTATAATAACGCTTCAGGTCAGGATAGCGGGCATCGAAAAGGTTGTCAGATATTACGAACATCGCCATTCGTTGTCCGGCATAGCTAAAAACTTTGGAACTGGAGATAAGCAAAATATAATTATCTGTATATTTTGCGACTGTTGGCTGGTAAGGCGGTTCACCAGGTTTTGACATATCCTGTCGAAAATCCATAGTAATATAAGCCAGGTCTTCGATGACAACGACGCCATATTTGTTGGCCAGCTCACCGATAATCTGCAATTCTGTTTCCGTAAAACATATCCATGAAGGATTGTTGGGATTGGAGTAAATGATGGTAGCGATATTTCCTTTAGCGAGGAACTGCTCCAGTTTTTCCCGTAATTTTTCGCCACGGTAATTATAAACATCAAACCGTTCAAAAGGAATCGCCATCAGTTTACACTGCATTTTTTGCACCGGAAAACCCGGGTCTATAAATAAAACGGTATCCTTGTCTTTATGCATCCGGGTAGTAGCCAGAAAAGCGGCAAAACCACCCTGCATAGAGCCAACCGTCGGCACACAACTTTCCTGTCTGACTTCAATGTCAAGAAAATTCTTCACAAACCGCGCCATCTCATACTTCAAAGGAGGAATGCCTTGGATATCCGGATAGATGGAAGCCACGCCATTTTTCAGGGCTTCAATTTCGGCTGCCACGCCGATTTCGGCTGCCGGAAGCCGGAGTCCCATTTCCATTCTTACATATTTTTGTCCGGTGGCTTTTTCAATGTCATCCACCAGCTTTTTGATTTCTCTGATGGATGCTTTGCCCACATGCTCCATGCGGTTTTCTTTCAATTTTTCGGTAACGATTTCAAAAGGTATTGGCGTATTTTTTTTCATTGTATATCAAATTTTTATAATAAATCAGGCACTAATGTGCCTCTCAAAAATAGAAAAAAACTCCGTGAGTATTTGTTAAACCAGGAACAGTTTATTCGTAACAGGCTCGCTCAATGAACAATAAAAATCTTATTTAAATTAATTCAGAAAAAGAACAAAAGCAATCAAACTATTTTTTACTTGCTTAAAGCAATATTGTTATGATTATAGACTATGGAACAATCTCTTTTACTGGCTATAACAAAGGTTTCGCTCAGCCTGATATCCAAAAAGCGGTCAAAAACACCTGCCTGACAACCAAAGCTACCACAGGTTTACATCAGGAGAGAGAACCCTGCCTGACGGCGATAACTTTTCATAAAACTGTGTTTTTTCAAAAAAATACCCGCACGCCGCTTCGAACGCCACAAAAATGAATGGGATAATCCACCCGATAAAACCGACAAACTTAATGAAAGGCCTGACATCAGGAAGGAGAGGATTGAATACTTTATTGAAATCACATATTTCAGGAAACAAGAAAAATGGTGCATAGACCACACTACGACGGCTTAAAGAAAAGGTTGGTTTTCTCAGGCCTGATATTGGCCGCACAAGCATAGTGAAAACCATCCTATGCCTGAAAAGTGGGATACCAAAAAACAGAAGCCATTTCGATGTTTCGAAATGGCTTCTGAGAAAGCATTGTCAGGTTATTTTTCAAGGCTTCGGCATGAGAGAACCAATTTCAGCAGGTGATTCAGCCACCTGGACACCACATTTGCGCAGAATGGTTTTTTTAGCTTCAGCCGTATCCGCTTTACCACCGACAATAGCACCGGCATGAGAGAACCAATTTCAGCAGGTGATTCAGCCACCTGGACACCACATTTGCGCAGAATGGTTTTTTTAGCTTCAGCCGTATCCGCTTTACCACC
>LZCG01000212.1_pt1 | contig 11017 bp, 20 predicted proteins | sample 768541 | NCBI WGS metagenome assembly LZCG01 (sample SAMN05200874, study PRJNA324366) | oil field metagenome | isolation source: sample BH-FW-1 from oil reservoir | place: India: Bombay High | collected 2015-07-11
CCTGGAATGATCGGACCAACAACCAAGGATACCAGCGAGATCGTTAAGGCTTTGAGCTCATTCCACAGGCGGGAATAGTCAATGTCAGTGGTGCAGGCTTCGATTTGCAGAAATTATGTCTGAGGTTTTTGGCAGACTTGCTGAAGAGAAGGTGAACGTTATTATGGTGGCGCAGAGCTCATCAGAGCTAAATCTGTCGATTGTGGTCGACATCAGGGACCTGGATAAAGCTTACAACGCTCTGAAGAGCCTGGAGAATGGCGTAATAAAGATAGAAAAGGTTCCCTACATAGCAGTCATAAGCGCAGTTGGTTCTGGAATGGCCGGGACACCCGGTGTTGCAGGGAAGATTTTCTCAGCACTTGGCAAGAATGGTATAAACGTCATAATGATCAGCCAGAGCTGCTCTGAATACAATGTCTCATTCGTCGTTGACGGTAGCGATGGCGTGAATGCTGTTAAGGTTGTTCACGATGAGTTCGGGCTCGGCAATTAACCTGCTGAGAGATAGGGCAAGGAAGGCTGCAGACCTCGTTGCAAGGCATGACTTCATCAGAATTTACACCCACCACGATGCAGACGGAATTTCGGCTGGGGCAATCCTGGCAAAATCTCTCTTAAAGGCGGGCAAGGCTTTCCACATAACCTTCCTGAAAGGTTTGAACGAGCCTTTTGAGTATGAGCAGGGAGAGCTTCTGCTTTTTGCGGATATGGGGAGTGGCTATGCTGATTTAATCTCTCAGGTTGAAACAGATGTTGTTATACTTGACCACCACATCCCAAACGGAGAGATAAAGCCGAAGAGGAATCTCCGCACATGTCAACCCTCACCTTGTGGGCATGGACGGAACCTTCGAGCTTTCTGCCAGCGGAGTGTGTTACTTTTTCGCTAACGAGCTGGGAAGGAACAGGGAGCTTGCATCTGTGGCTTTGATTGGTGCTCTTGGAGACAAGCAGAAGATGACCGGTGGGAATGAGGAGATTTTGAGAAACGGTCTGGAAGCTGGAGTGGTTGAGGAAAAAAGAGGAGTTAACCTCCCATCGGGGAAGCTGCGCGACGTACTGATTTACAGCCTGGAGCCGTATCTCGACTTCTACGGGAAGGAGGATGAGCTTGAGGAGTTTCTCGAAAAAGCAAAGCTTGATGGTGACAAGGAGTTTGATGAGCTTAGCGAGGAGGAAGTCAGGCGACTTGCGGATGCGATAGTACTCAGACTCCTTAAGAAGAATGCCTATACAGGCATATTCAACCAAATCGTTGGGAAAAGGTTGATTCTGAAGAATCTGCTCATCAAGAATGCCGTTTCGGCTGTCGATGTTGTCAACTCCTGCGGGAGGATCGGGGCCATGAGCACGGCTTTAGCCATGCTTCTCGGGGATGTCGAGGCGATGAACAGGGCAATCAGAATAAACAACGAGTACGTAATTCAAACGCTTGAAGAGCTCAAAAAGTGGAGAGACGAGGTTAGAGAGGGATTCTGCATAAGGTATCTTGTAATGGAGAACGGGCTCTCCGCAAGTCCGATAGCCACCATATTTTCCCGATACGTTTTTACAGACAAACCACTGATCGTCGTCAATATAAAGAATGAGTACGCGAAAGTCTCGGCCAGAACGAACGAAGCTCTTGCTGAGAGAGTTGACCTGGCAGAAATCATGAGGCTTGCAGCCCGAGAAGGTCGGAGGGAGAGGAGGAGGTCACAGAGTTGCAGCAGGTGCAAACATCACGCCAGACAAGGTGGAGGAGTTTTTGAAGGAGGTTGACAGGCTTTGCTGTGCCATGCTCGCTTAGAAATAGAGTCCAAGGACCCTAGGTCTGTTGTCAAGGCCCTTAAGCCAGATGACCCTGATTGGTGCAGCTGCTGGGCGGATAGCAGCATCATAATAGAAGTTAAGGTTGAGAAAATAGGTACTCTCCTTTCAGCCCTTGACGACTACCTCATGAACATAAAAATGTGTGAGGGAATTCTTGAGGTTCTTGACTAAGATTTTTGACTGATTAGATCTCCCCCTTCATTCTCTCAAGTCTCGACCTTATGGCGGAAAGCTCCTCTTTAGTAACACTCACTCTTGCCCCGACCTCTCTTAATTCTCTGTTTAATTCTCTCACTTTTTTTAGGAGTATCAAGTTCAAAACTATGCTTATAACCAGTAACAAAACAAGCAGATATTCGAGCACATCCATCACTATCACCTTCTCCTAAATATTCTAAGCATCTTTGCAAGAGCCCCCTCCTTCTTCTTCTCCTTAGCCTCAGCCGGTACTCTCTTCCTGGCCCCTCCTGCAATGTAGTTTGCAAGCTCTGTTATGGCTCTCGATGCTGGGGAATTGGGGGACCTCAAAACGACCGGCTTACCGTAGGCTGCGGCTTTCCTTACCTCAGGGTCTTCAGGGACAAGTCCAATAACTCTCGCTTCGAGAATTGCTTCTATCTCGTTTTTCGCCATCTCAATGCCGAGTGTCGTGATTCTGTTAACCACAACACCGAGAATCTTCGTACCCACCTCTCTGCAACTATCTTTGTTTTCAGGCCGTCGGTAATCGAGGAGATCTCAGGATTGACAACGAGAAGCAGCTCCTGGGCAGCAGCTATTGCTATCACAGCGCTTCTCTCAAGACCTGCAGGGGCGTCGAGAAGCAGTATATCGGTGTTTTCCATAATCTGCGTGAGCACGTCCTCAAGCTTCTCAGGGTTTGCCTTTCTGAGCCCTTCAAGGCTCACACCGGCAGGCACAACCTTCACACCACCCGGTCCAACGTAGATGGCCTCGTCAATTCTTGCTTCTCCAGCAAGCACGTTCTGCAAGGTGATCGGTAAGCCTTCCATTCCGAGAATAAGCTCTAAGTTTGCCATGGTTATGTCTGCATCCACTATTGTGACATCATGCCCAAGCTGAGCAAGAGCCACGCCGAGGTTTGCTGTTATCGTTGTTTTTCCTGTTCCGCCCTTTCCTGAAGCAACTGTTATGGTTCTGACCATTGTACCCCCTCCATCCTAATACTCATTATGACTTTCTCACTATTTAAACATTTTGTAATGGCAAGGCAAAATTGCAACTTCAGCTTGGCTCCTAAAACAACTGCATAGCTCTATCAACGACCTCCGCATCGTACTTTCCGTGCACGTATCTAGTCTTCCCCCTGCCCTTCTCACCGAAGGAGATTTCGATTAACTTCAGTCTTTCGAGCTTTTCGAGGACGTTGTAGTATTTTCTGTAGCTCATCTTGATCTCGCTGCACACCTGCTCGTAGAGGTCGCCGGTAGAAATCACCTCTTGAGAGTATATTATTCTTAGAACTGCTCTCTCCTCGCTGTTTAGAGCTGTGAGAATCTTTGCGATGAAAGACAGGGACTCTCCAGCGTGGGCAACTTCAACGTCTCTCTCTTCCACTTTTCTGCTTCCTCTGCTCTCAGCGTTAATCCCTGCAGCCTTCAGAAGGTATATTCCATACCTGACATCGCTTGCCCTGCTTGCGAGCTCAACAACTCTTCTGAAAGCCTCATCATCAAAAGCCCCTTCACTAAAATCCGTACTCAACTCTTCTCCTTAGAATTTCCTCCATCTCTGCGTAGCTGTATGAGGGGTAGTGTATCTCCATGTAGTGGAAAGAGGCACCGACAAAGGGGTCGAGTAGCAGGGGGAATTTAATGTCTGTAGCTGCCGCGACAATTCCCACCTTAACTCCGTACTCGTCCGGAGCTTTCAGGATTTCGTACAGAATCTCGTTGGCATAGTTCTTGCTTAGAAAGTTTATGTCGTCGAGCACAACCAAAAGAGGCTCGTCGAGGTTGCTCCAGACTCTGTCCATCAGAACTGTTTTGCTTATCCCGGATGGTGGAGACTGCTGTCCGAAAACGTCCTGAAAAATTTTTGAGAAGACCTTGTAAGGCTCCTTGAACCTTGGAATTCGTATGTAGGAGTAAAGAAGTCCTGCCTCGCTTTCAGCCTCTCTGAGAACATACTTTATAGTCGAAGTCTTTCCTGTTGACGGTGGTCCAAGGCATAGGGCGTTAATTGGGGATGAGTTGAGTATTGCCGGCCTTATACAGGACACAAGCTGCCTGATCTGGCTGTCCCTGAAAAGCAACTCGTCTGGAACGTAGTCCGGGTCGAAGACCTCAGGGTTTTTGAAGAGCGTCTCATCCCACGATAGCATTAGTGTAAAGAAGACGTTAATATGTATAATCCTTTTCACTTGCATCCGGGGGTCGAAGTTTATATTGACCTTGAGGTATTACTTACCATGATAGAGGTACTTTCGGTTGAGGTGTATGGAGGGTTCAACGCTGTAGCTGCACCGTCAGAAGTGTGTCTTGACTTTTTGAACAGTTACAGAAGCAGATTTCCTGCGCTTTACGTGTGTGGAAACAGCTCAAAGGTTCTGGATGGTGTTAGGGAAAACTTCAGGGTGAGGAGGGCTTTACAGTGCACCAGGTGATAGAGATTCTCCTCAATGCCTATCAGGACACGATCTTCATTGAGCATGACGCAATGCTCTTTGAGGACTGCGACTTCCACACCCTTGAAGACTTCGTGATGCTTCTGAGGCAAATAGGGAGGGACAGAACGGTTGTTTACTTCACAACCAGACGGGACAGAATATTCGATTTTCTAACCACACTCGCAGATCGCTACATCCTTGTTGAGGCAGAGGATGGAGGGTACTTCATAGCAGAGGTTGATGAGAAGGGGGTAGCTCAGCGTTTCTATCCTAAGAAGCTTGGACAGCTCACGCTGGAGGTGTTCTGATGGGAAGAAGTATTTCGAGTGTAAGGATGGGTGTGAAGAGGATTGCGGAGCGATGGGAGAGGACTGCAAAGGCGATGAAAAAAGACGAAGGGCTTTACGCTATAAAACTGGCCAGTATGGTAAGGAAGCACAGCAGTGAGGTGTTTTACACCTTCGACGACCCTTTGGAAGCAGCGGTCTTCTCCGTGCTTGTTGAGCTCCTTAAGGAGCTTGATGGAAATGTGGATACTGGACTGCTTGCTCGGGAAAGAGGATCGACCTCTGGATTAAGAAGGAGAACGGAAGGGTTGTGAGGAGAAGTTTCAAGTTTGAAAACTACTTTTTTCTGCATTTTCCGGATAGAGCTCTTCACATCGAGCTTTTGGAGGCTCTCGAAACACGCTACAAAGTTGAGGAGTGCACATTCAAAACGATTTACGGTGAAATTGACGGATACAGAATTTACGCTGGGAGAAAGGTTGCTGAATGATAGAGAGGCAGGCTAAGGATGCAAAGCTTTTCAATGTTGACGTAAGGTTGGAGCAGAAATTCATGGCCAAAAAAAGCATCTTTCCGTGCTCCCACATTCTCGAAGGTGTTTCGGAGAGGTTTGAGGTTGACTTCAACTTGCCTTTTGAAGTCCTCAGGGTGGGTGTGAGGGGTGACTTTTTCAAGCCCGAGATTGAGGAAGTAGTCATAAACGGCAGGAGAGTTAGGGGCAAAGAAAAGGAGCTAGTTGAGGAGCTTTCAGGAGTGGTTGAGGAGCGCGATCCTGACATCGTTGTGATGGAGGATGCAGATTTCTGGATGCATCATCTTGGCTTAAAGGCAATGAGCAGAACAGGAAGATTTCGAAGACTCTCTCAAAAAGTTTACTGGAGCTATGGCAGGGCGAGGTACCGGAAGGAGGCTTTGATACCGGAGGGAAGAGTTCTCATAGACTCAAACTCCTTCAACTTCAGAGAAGGTGGCCTTGAGGGAGTTCTCCTTGCCTCAAGGATATCTGCTGTATCTCCAAACCACGCATCCCGAATCACACCCGGCTCTCTCATCTCGCTTTACGAGGTTTTTGAGGCACTGATGAGGGGCATTGCGGTGCCATTCAGAAAGAGCGATGCGGAGAGAATGAAAAGCATTGAGGAACTGAGGCTATCAGATAGAGGCGGATGATTTTTCAGCCTGAGCCCGGTGTTTACGAGGATGTGTGGCAGCTTGACTTCACTTCAATGTATCCGTCGATAATAGTGAAGTACAACCTCTCTCCGGAGAACATAGGAAAGGAGGGAAGAGGGTTTCTTGCTGAGGTCCTCGATCCTCTCCTCAGGCTGAGGATAAAGACGAAAAGTCTGAAGAAGAAGGATTCCCGCTATGAAGGTGTCGATTCGATTCTCAAGTGGATGCTTGTCACCTGCTTCGGCTACACCGGCTACAGAAATGCCAAGTTTGGCAGAATAGAGGTTCATGAAGAGATAAACAGAATTGGGAGGGACATTCTGATAAGAACAAAGGAAATTGCGGAGGAAATGGGCTTTGAAGTCCTTCACGGGATAGTTGACTGCCTTTGGGTTAGGGGAAGCGACATCGGCAGGTTCCAGGCAAGGGTTGAGGAGGAAACTGGACTGCTGACTGAAGTGGAAAAGTTCGACTGGATAGTCTTTCTTCCGATGAAGGACGGCAGTGGGGCGTACAACCGCTATTACGGCAGGCTGAGCAGAGGTGTGATTAAGCTGAGGGGTGTTATGGCCAGAAGGCGCGACTCTCCTGAGTATGTGAAGAGAATGCAGATGGAGTGCTTGAGCTGATGAAAAGGGCCAGAAGTGCTGGTGAACTTCGCAGGCTTTTCCCTGAACTGAGGCGGATTTTTGATAGATACGCTGAGAACATTAGAAGGGCGAATCCCGAGGAGATGGTAATAAGAAAGGTTGTCGGGAAAACTGACTACGGAAAAAAGCTGCTGGAATCGTCGGCAATTCGAGAGTACAAAATGGCAGGAATCGAAATCAAACCGGGAATGGCGGTTGAGTATGTTGTGGTTGACTCAAAGAGAAAGGTCGTTAGTGTGCGGGAGCATTCGGATTTTGACGTTAAGTACTACAGAAAATTGCTGGATAAAGCGTGGGAGGAGGTGAGCTGGTTTTTAAAGTGATTTTCTCGGAAAACAGGATGTCTCTTTGATGAGTTGCATCGCAGAGCAACCCACCTAAAGATCAGTTGAAAGAGTCTCCGACCTATTTAAATCTCTGAAACCACTCTTTATCATGAAGATTTTGCATCCGGGTAAAATTGCAGATCTGGAAATTCCCAATCGCATAGCTCTACCAGCGATGGCACTGAACATGGCAAGAGAGGGCTACGTCACCTCTGAAATGATTCGTCACTATTCGAGGCTTGCGAGAAACGGAGTTGGGTTAGTACTCGTCGAGGGTGCTGCCGTTGATAGCAGAGGAACGGATTTGCACGGTGGGCTTGCAATATACCACGACAAGTTCTGCATTGGATTGAATTTGCTGGCAGAGGCGATAAAGCTAAACGGAGCAGTGGCGGGAATCCAGCTCCTCCATCCAGGAGGTTGTGCAACGCCGAGGGTTGAGGGTAATGAGCCCTTAGCACCTTCTGAGATGGAGTACACGATGTTCATGCACGGAAGGCACAGCTTCAAAGCCAAAGCAAGGAGCTTAGCAGGGAGGAGATAAAGAAGCTCGTTGAGGCATTTGCGGAAGCTGCGGGAAGGGCTAAGGATTGCGGCTTTGACATTGTTGAGATAAATGGAGCGCACGGCTGGCTTTTTTCCCAGTTCCTCTCACCCAACACGAACAGGAGGGAGGATGAATACGGTGGAGATTTTGAGAACAGAATTAGGTTTGCCCTTGAGGTGCTGGAAGCCGTTAAAGCAGTCGGAGTTCCGGTAATCTTCAGAATGGAAGCTTCATTCGTTTCCTACGGTGGTGTTTCGGAAGAGGAGGTTGTGAGGTATGCGATAGAGCTTGAAAAGCATGGTGCGGACTGCCTGCATGTAAGCGGGGGGCTTGCTATAACTCCGATGCTGATAAAGCGGGGAGCTTTGCTCGAAGGAGCCTTCAAGGTTAGAGAAGCGGTCAAAATCCCTGTTATCGGCGTTGGAGGTATCAATGCGGAGATGGCTGTGAAGCTGATTGAAGAGGGCAAGCTCGACTTTGTTGCGATGGGAAGAGCACTGCTCGCAGACCCCGAGCTTGTAATAAAGCTGAAGGAGGGGAGAATTGATGAAATTCGTCCATGCACAAGGTGCAATGACTGCATAGACAGGCTTTTCAGCCTCAGACAGCTGAAAGCGACGTGCTCCCTCAACCCGGATATTGAGGTTAAGGAGGCTGAGAGGAAGAGGAGGATTGCAGTCGTTGGAGGTGGACCAGCGGGAATGGAGTTTGCAAGAGTTGCAAGGCTGAGAGGGCATGAGGTCATTATCCTTGAAAGAGAAGCAGAGCTGGGAGGGAACTTGATCCCCGCTACCGCTTCGAGCTTCAAGGAAGATTTGAGGAGGTTCCTCGAATGGCAGAAGGGGCAGCTACGCGGAGTTGAGGTACACCTCAACTGCGAGGATGTTGAAAGGAAGATTGCGGAGCTGAAGCCCGATGCAGTGGTTATAGCGATCGGTTCCGAGCATGATATTCCGGAAATTCCGGGAGTAGAAAGGGCTGTGAAAGCGGTTGACGTGCTGATGGGGAAGGTGGAGGTTGGAAACAAGGTTGCGGTTCTTGGTGGTGGTAGGGTTGGATGCGAAACTGCCCTGCACTTGGCGGAGAAGGGCAAGGAAGTAACCATTCTCGAAGCATTACCAGCGATAGCCTCGGATCTTGAGAGAAATTATGCTTACTCGCTGCTGAGGGAGCTAAGGAAGAGGAATGTCAAGATAGTGACGAACTTTAAGGCAACGAGGGTGGATGAGGGGAAGGTTATCGGAATTAGAGATGGAGAGGAAATTGCCGTCGAATGCGACACAGTTGTCGTAGCCACTGGAATGCGTGCGAGGAAATTGAGCTAAAGTTGACGTTCCGCAGTTCAGAATAGGCGACTGCGTCAAGCCGAGAACACTGAGAGATGCGATATACGAAGCTGCCTTTCTGGCGGCGAGAATTTAACTTTGGGGATTAGTTTTCCAGCTTAGGTTTTTAAAAAATTTTTAATGATTTTTCTCATTTCTACCAATTCTTCAGCCTTTTCTATAGTGTTTAGAGCTTGTGTTCTTGAACCCAATAAATCTTCTGTCTTGTTTTTGCCTCTTGAGCATCAACTTAAAATGAGTAAACAATATTCTGCAATGTTGGTAATTGTTCTTTCATATTTTACACCAGAAGCTGCTTTCCTCTCCTTTCACTTGTATGCACTCTCTCGCCTTTCAAGTTTCAAAAGCAAAACAAGCTTGTCGTTCTTGTCAACCTCGTAAGTCAACCTGAAATCACCTAAGCGAACCCTATATCTATCTTTCTGCCCTTTAAGCTTTTTTATATCAAATTTTTTGAAGGGAACGGGATTTTCCTTAAGAGCATCTATAAATTCAGACAGTTTAACCTTGTGAGCTTTTGGTAAATCTTTAATCGCTTTTGCAACTCTCGGATGGATAAGAACTTTGTAGCTCATAAATCAAGCTCAGCTTTGAGTTTCTCCCATGGAACCCCATTTTTCCTTGTTTCCTCAGCAAGTCTATCGAGCTCTTTTGCTTCTTCCTTGTTAATTTCTTCCTCCTGAATTAATCCTGCCTCTATAAGCTCTATTCTGCTGTTCAGTTTCTTCAGCTCTTCTTTTATTACTTTGAGTTCCTCATAAATGGCTTTCAAAAGCTCAGCATCTGTGCTCATTGAGTATTAATCTGTACTGAGAAAATTTAAAACTTTGGAGCAGAAAGTGACGTTCCAATAATCAGTCCAACCAATGGAATAACCACAGGGTCAAAACCTGTTTGCTACTGCAAACAGAGTTACCGAGAAAGCTTTGATGGAAGCAACGGAGAAATATTGGCAGAGAAAAAAGCTTTGGTCTACCGGTGCTGCAAATGTGTGTAAAATAAAAAGTTAAACCCAAATAGAGATGCCCCCGCCGGGAGTTGAACCCGGGTCGAGGAGTCCGCAGCCCCTCAGGATATCCGCTACCCCACGGGGGCACTGGGAAAAATTAAACTCCTGCAAGATAAATCTTTCTAAGGCACTCAAAAATTAAATTGAAAACAAAGATAAAGCCCGTAAAAGAATGCCAGAAGGAACGCAAGCGTCGTCAAAGCCGAAACTGCCCCCTTTCTTCATTCCTGCAGTGGTGTCGAGCAGTAATGGTTCGGGATGAGTTTGGGGGAAATAAGTTTTTTACCAACTTATGGACTTGATTTATGGAAAGGTTCAGAAAATACCATTTCCTGCCCACTCCTCAGGAGCTTGAGAATCCTGAGCTTTTAACCCTCGCAAAAAGGTTGAAGTCGGATAGCGATGAAGAGACCCTAATTCGTGTTCTGGAGTGGCAGCACAGAAATATTAATTGCTGGGACGAGTGCAACCTTCTGAGCTACGTTATTTTCTGGCTTTTCCTGATTCTACTAACCATGAGCTATTTCAGCATCTCTATTTGCCGTTCAAACTGGCTTCACCTTGCCCTTGCATCTTCTATCTTTTTACTCTGGATTTACACCAGCTATGATTACACGAGCGAAAGGCCCCAGATTTTCGCAGAAGGGACATAATATTTCTCTTCTGCCCCTTCAGAAGGTTTACGCTCGAAAGAATTCTGAGATATCGCATTGCAGTTTGCAAGGACTATGCCAGGCTTACCATCGCCCTGCTATCTTCTCTGTTCCCGAATTCAAGAATATACATTCTCAGAATCCCCCGTCACGTTGCTGTTGGTATTGAACTAAACTCGAAAATATACGTACTGAATCAGAAGCTTCCCTTGATGACCCTTAAAAGCTGGGCAAGGTACTGGCTCCACAACAATTCCAGACTCCGTGTTGACATCTACGAGTTTATCAGGAGTGCAGATAAAACAGACATCAAGAAGATAAAATCTGAGGTTTTTACCAATATGGAAGTTCCTGTTGTAGCAACAAAAAGAATTGAAACTGAACTGAACTCCTGCTTGATGCGGAGGAGTGTAAAACGACGATAAGGCTCAGAGACCTCGCACTGAAGTGGGACGATGATGAGGCGGTGGAGAATCAATCATAAGGCTCATTCTTCTTGAAATTGACAGGGAGTTCTGCAAAGGACGGGTTAAGGTTGTGCAGGAGGGCAGGGACATACTAATAGGATAACAGAGGCCTGAA
>LZCG01000213.1_pt1 | contig 10924 bp, 8 predicted proteins | sample 768541 | NCBI WGS metagenome assembly LZCG01 (sample SAMN05200874, study PRJNA324366) | oil field metagenome | isolation source: sample BH-FW-1 from oil reservoir | place: India: Bombay High | collected 2015-07-11
TTTAAAATTATTGGCTTATATTTTATTAATAACCATTTTTATTGTAATTTTCAATTCTTATCGAGGAGTTCCTTTTCCTGTTTTAATAGCTGTTATTCTTTTAATATTCTTCACTTATATTTCTCAAAATACAGTTTTTGGAAGATATATATATGCAATTGGTGGTAATAGTCAAGCAGCAACTTTATCTGGGATAGACGTAAAAAAGATTACACTTATAGTTTTTATGATTAATGGATTGTTGGCAGCTTTTGGAGGTATTTTTTTAACTTCTCGACTTAATGCAGCTTCTGTTTCAGCCGGAGAAGGAGCGGAGTTAGATACAATAGCTGCGTGTGTTATAGGTGGTACAAGCTTAATGGGAGGAATTGGTACAGTTGTTGGTGCAGTAATTGGAGCGCTTGTTATGGCAAGTTTAGACAATGGAATGAGTCTTATGAATGTCCCTGTGTTTTGGCAGTCTATAATAAAAGGGTTAGTATTAATATTTGCGGTATGGTTTGATGTTGCAAATAAAAAGAAAGAGGCATAACTATTTGCAAAATAACATATAGGAGGTCTTAAAATGGCAGAATACTTCAAAGATATTAAAAAGGTTGAGTATGTAGGTAAGGAATCAAAGGATCCATTAGCTTTTCACTATTATGATCCCAATGGAAAAATTGGTAATAAAACTATGGAAGAACACTTGAGATTTTCTGTGGCTTACTGGCACACTTTCACCGCAGAAGGAAGGGACATGTTCGGGGTCGAAAGTGCCAACAGAGAATGGAACAAATTTTCTAATCCTTTAGATAAAGCTTACGCAAGATGTGATGCAGCATTTGAGTTCATGAGCAAATTAGGAGTTAAATATTTTTGTACCCATGATAGAGACTTGGTTGATGAACAAGAGACGTTGAGAGAAACCAATAAGTTATTAGATAAAGTAGTAGAAAGAATAAAGGAGAGAATGAAAGAAACAGGTATAAAGCTTCTTTGGGGAACAGCAAATCTTTTCACTCATCCAAGGTTTATGCAGGGTGCGGCTACATCTTGTGATGCGGATGTGTATGCATATGCCGCTGCACAAGTGAAAAAGGCACTTGAAATAACTAAGGAATTAAATGGTGAAAATTACGTTTTCTGGGGTGGAAGAGAAGGATATGAAACCCTTTTAAACACCAATATGGAGTTGGAATTGAACAATTTGGCTAATTTTATGCACATGGCTGTAGATTACGCCAAAGAAATTGGTTTTGATGGCCAATTTTTGATAGAACCCAAACCAAAAGAGCCCACAAAACATCAATATGATTTTGATGTTGCAAGCTCTTATGCATTTTTACAAAAGTACGATCTTGATAAGTATTTCAAGTTCAATATAGAAGCAAACCATGCCACCCTTGCTGGTCATACTTTTCAGCATGAATTAAGGTATGCACGAATAAATAATATCTTGGGCAGCGTTGATGCTAATATGGGTGATCTATTGTTAGGATGGGATACAGACCAATTCCCAACAAACGTATTTGAAAACGTTTTGGCAATGTATGAAATACTTAAAAATGGTGGGATAGCTCCAGGTGGTTTGAACTTTGACTCACATGTCAGAAGGCCTTCTTACGAAAATATTGATCTGTTCTACGCACATATAGCAGGAATGGATGCGTTTGCGTTAGGATTGATATTAGCCAACAAGATTTTAGAAGACAAAGTTTTGGAAGACTTTGTAGAAAAAAGGTATAATACTTTTAATGAGGGAATGGGTAAAAAGATAGTGGATGGACGAACTAATTTCAAAGAACTTGAAGAATATGTACTAGATAAAAAAGTGGGAGTACCAAAATCGGGAAGACAAGAATATTTGGAAAACTTATTGAATCTATACATCTACGAATAGACGACAAATTGGGAGGCCTTTGTTTTGAAGATAAAGAAAATCAATGCAGAAAGAATGGGATACTCAAACAAATTAATGGTTTTCAATTTAATCAGATATTATTCTGGCATCTCCAGAAATGAGATTTCTAAGCTTACAGGTTTAGATAAAAGTACGGTGACAAAGATTACGTATGATTTGATTTCTAAAAACTTAATAGAAGAAGGAGATAGAAAATCTTCTAAAGGGGTTGGAAGAAAACCTATAAAACTGGAAGCAGCGAAAGGCGTTGCTGCTTCCATTATCGTTAAGGTTGGAGTTGAAAAAACAGTCGTAGGTCTTGGATATATGAACAATTCAATAAATAAGATTGTTGAATTTGAAACCCCAAAAAATTTTAATGTTTTTATTGGTAAATTAGCTGTTGAGATAAAAAGAATATATGAAAATGCTAATGGGAATAATATAGTAGGCCTTTCTTTTTCTTTTCCAGGAATGATTGATAGGAAAAACTTGATTATCGAATACGTACCTCATTTTAATTGGAGTGAGATCGATCTTAAAGCAGCTCTTTTAAAGGAACTACCCAAATGTGACAAACCAATTTTCGCTGCAAATGAGGCAAAGTTAGCTCTACAAGCAGAGATGTATTTTAACAAGAATATTGCCAACCTAAACAACGGAGTCTATGTTTTCATATCTCAGGGGATAGGAGGAGCTTTGCTTATAGACGGTCAAATTCATTTAGGACCTAATTACACAGCAGGTGAGTTTGGTCACATGAGTATCGATGAAGATGGGAGAAAATGTTTTTGTAATAATCAAGGATGTTGGGAGACGTTTGCTTCAATTGATACCGTTTCTAAGATATACGAATACAGCAATGGGCGATTGGAAGGCAACAATTACGAAGAAAAATTCAGAAATCTTCTTTTAAAAGCAGAGAAGAAGGAAGGAAACGCCAATGAAATAATTAAACAGATGTTGTATTATTTGGGAGTAGGAACGGTTAATTTAATAAATATCTTAAATCCTGAGTTTGTAATTTTTGGGGGGTATGGGTATCTTTTCCGGATGATGTATTTCACAGAGATTGAAAATATTATAAGGACGCGGGCTCTGAAACCAGCATTAAAATCTTTCAAAAAGCCTATGAGGCCTGTTTTTGATATAGATACAGCATGTCTAACAGGAGCAAATTTAAGGGTAATGGATGATTTTGCAGAAAAAGCGGTAATTTAGAATGAGGTGATCAGTTTGCATAAGTACTTAGGAATTGACGTTGGGACAACTGGATTGAAGGGTTTAGTAGTATCTGAAGAAGGAGAATTATTGGATAGTTATTCCTATGAATTAGATATGAAAGTTCCCAAACCGGCATGGGCTGAACAAGAGCCTGAAGATTGGTGGATTGGTGTATACGAAATATTAAAAAAAGTGTCTAGAACGCATCAAATAGATGTAATAGGGTTTTCCGGACAAATGCATAGCTTGGTGGTTTTGGATGAAAATAATGAGCCTATTAGGCCTGCAATCCTTTGGTGTGATCAAAGGACGACCCCACAGTGCAAAGAAGCTACAGAAGCTTTTGGTGGCGAAGAAAAGGTTATCTCCAAAATAGGCAATCCCTTTTTAGAAGGTTTCACTTTCCCCAAAATACTGTGGTTAAAAGAAAATGAAAAAGAAGAATTTTAAAAAAATAAAGAAGATTCTTCTACCTAAGGATTATGTAGTTTTTAAGTTAACAGGAACCATTGGTATAGATTACTCGGATGCGTCTGGAACGGCGTGTTTTAATGTAAAAACAAATTATTGGGATGAAGAGATTTTGGAAACTTTTGGTATTAATATGGATATAATGCCTGAATTGTATCCTTCTTATGGGATTCGAGGGGAAGTAAAAGAAAGTTTACAAAAAGAATTGGGATGGAAGAACACAAAGGTTGTTTCTGGGGGAGCAGATAATGCATCAGCTGCATTTGGAATAGGTATATCAAAAGCAGGAGAGTCGATGGTTAGTATCGGAACTTCAGGCACTGTTTTAACCCTCACTGATAAAAAAGAACCTGACTTATCGGGAAAAATACATTACTTTAACAGTGTAATACAAGATAAATATTACTACATGGGGGTAATGCTTTCAGCCGCTCATTCTCTAAATTGGGTAAAGAATCGATTTTTTCACAGTTCAGATTGGACAGAAATAGAAAAAAGAATAAACCAATCAGTACCAGGTTCAAATGGTATTATTTTTCTTCCTTACTTAAACGGAGAAAGAACCCCACATAGAGACCCTAACGCAAGAGGTGTTTTCTTTGGAATTTCTTCTTTGAATACTGAAAATGACATACTAAGAGCAACAATGGAAGGTATAACCTTCGGCCTGAGGGATTCCTTTGAACTTATAAAAGAAAAAACTGAAATAAAAGATATGAGGATAGTGGGGGGAGGAGCTAAAAATAAAACTTGGGCAAAGATAGTTGCAACAAACTTCAAAATGCCCGTTAAAATGCCAAAGATTGATGAAGGTGGTGCTTATGGAGCGGCTATGTTGGCTGCAGTAGGAGATGGCCAACAGCTTGAAGATGTTTTAAAATGGGTAAAATTTAAAGAAATTATTGAACCTAATTATCAAGATATCAAGATTTACGATGATTATTATGAGACTTACAAGAATTTGTATAAATCGTTGAAGGGAAATTTCGAAGAGTTGGCAAAAATTCAAAATGATATATAAAAAGAGCGGCTTTAGCCGCTTTTAAAATTGTTAATTTAATTCCGACTTTTTTTGTGATATAATTAGTATGGATCATTAAACAATGATGGTTACTGGGGAAAAGGGAAAAGAACTTTTATCCTTATGGGCGGGCTGCGGGGCGAAGGGGCGCTAAAGATAGTAAAATTAATCACTTTGAGGGGGTATTAAAAAAATTGAAAGTATTGTTTATGAACAAGTTAAACTCGTATTGGAGAGAAAAAATTAGTGAATTGAAGAAATTATTTCCCAACGATGAATTTTTAGATAGTGATGAAATCAGCAATATTGAAGATGCAATGGAAGTTGCAGATGCAATAGTGTTTGGTGGAGACTTGGACGAGAACGTCTTGGGAAAATCAAAGAATTTGAAAATAATTTTTGTTCCCTATGCTGGAGTGAACCAATTACCTTTAGAAATACTTAAAGAAAAAGGCATTAGCGTTGCAAATAGTCATGGTAATGCGAGAATAGTTGCAGAAAGGGCTTTTACTCTTGCTTTAGCTCTTCTTGGAAAAATTGTACCTTATCATAACGATTTAAAAGAAGGAATTTGGCATGGATTTAGTGCCGGAGAAAGCGTTAAAGATTCATGGGTATCTATTCAGAACAAAAGTTGTGCAATATTGGGGTTAGGCAATATAGGAAAAAATCTTGCACAAATGCTTAAAACCTTTGACTGTAAAATTGTTGGTTATAAAAGAAACGCAAATATAGATATTGAAAATGTGGATGAGATTAGTTCCAATTTAGATTATGTAATAGAAAAAAGTGAAATTGTATTCGTAACTTTGCCCTTGACGAAATATACAAAAGGTCTTATCGACGAAAAGGTGTTTAATAAGATGACTGGCAAATACATAATAAATGTTGGAAGAGGTGATGTTATAGATCAAAAGGCACTATACGAGGCTTTGAAATCTAAAAAATTAGCTGGAGCCGCTATAGATGTTTGGTACAATTATCCTTCCAAAGAAAAGCCATCGATCTTGCCAGCTAATTACCCAGTTCATACCTTTGATAACGTTGTTTTGTCTCCACATGTTGGAGGCTATAACACTGAAGCTACAAAGTACAGTATCGATGAAACTGTAGAAAATATAAAAAGTTTTCTAAAAGATGGTACGGCAAAAGACTTAATTGATTTAGAATTTGGATACTGAATTTAAAGAATTGCAAGCAGAAGAGCTCCGATAAAAAATAAGATTTTTAATATATCTGAAGCCTTAGAATAAAAAGAGATGTTATCGTTTGGATTGACAAAAAAGATTCCCGTTTTTTCTTCTTTGGATTCAAATATGTTGGTAATTCTTCCATATTTGTCGATTGAGCCGGTTAAGCCTGTATTTGAAACCTGGATGAAATCTCTTCTCGTTTCTACTGCTCTAAAAACGCCCTGACTGAAGTGTTGAAACAGGCCGGTTTTTGAATTAAACCAACCGTCGTTAGATATTGCAATCAATAAATTTGCTCCATTCTTAGCTTGATTAATTGAGACTTCCGGGAAATAGGTTTCAAAACATATTTGTACTCCAATATCAGTTTCGTTCAATGAAAAGGTTAGGTAATCTTCCCCAGGAGTATAATAGTTTAATAATCTAAAAACATCAAAGTTTCCAAATATAGTTTCATACGGTAAAAATTCGGCAAATGGTGTTAATTTAACCTTATCGTAGATACCCTCAATACTCCCATGTGGGTTATATACCCAGGCAGAGTTAAAATGGTTATCGTTTCCTATCCTTGGGTGTCCTAATATTACAGGTTTGTATAAGTTTTGAATGTCTCTTACCATTTGACTTTCTATTTCTGATTTTGAGATGTCTTCAAGAAAAGTTGATTCTGGAAAAACTACTACATCCACATCCCTATTTTTAAATTCTTCGATATTCTTAGAAAAAGTTGAATAATCTTGTATTGGATTTGAGGAGTATTTTATCTCTTGAGGAACATTCGTTTGAACGACTCCAACTTTTATGGAATCGTTTGTGCCATTAATGGGAGGTAGATACCTCACTATAGCAAAGTTAGAAATGTATATAGTAGTAAATATAGCAAGAATTTTAAATACCTTATCACGTGAATTATCGAAAGCAATCAGGGCATTGACAAAAACTATGATAAAAGTTAGACCAAAAGACCCTATAATTGAGGCGATTTGTATTATCCCTGTATGATCGTAAAGGGCGTAGGATAAATTTCCTCCCATAAAAGCCAAATCTCCAAAACCCCTCAAAATTTCCGCAACAGTGTAGGCAAAAGAATAGAAAAAAACCAATGAAAGATAATTGTATTGCCTATCTTTTCGATGGTAAAGTTCTGATAACAGCCAAATGATGAGGTAAGGTATCATTAAAAGGACTATCATTCCAACGTATCCAAAAAACCTACTATTGGAGAATAATTTTTTAAAATTTGGGGTATATTTTTAGACAAAGTAGGAAGCAGCCACCAAAGAGTAGTTACAAGCATGGAAGAGGAATATATTATCGTATGAAGTAATCTTTCATAATGAGTTTTTGATCTGGCTATGTTTCTAAGAAAGAAAACCAATGAAAACCAGATGAAAAAAGAAAATAAATTACCCGGCATAGCCAAACCGGTTAAAACACCTGAAATTAAAGTAAGTAGATATTTCATATATACCCCCATGGATTATATTTTGAAAATCTTGTTTCTTGTATAATTATGTTGTCGTTACAATATTATACAGCAAACTTTGTGATAGTTCAAGAAATCTGATATAATAAGGATAACTAACAAAATTTGTGTTACTCCTTTATCCTTAAGGGTGGGGAGCGGGGCGAAGGGGCGCTATAACAAGTTTTAGAATATCTAAAGAGTGAAAAAATTTATGTAAGAGGGGGTAAAAAGATGTCTAAATTGGAAGAATTTAAAGAGTTTCAAGCCAAGATTTCAAGATACAGTCAGGCTATCGCACTCATGCACTGGGATTTAGAAACTAACGCTCCAAACAATGCTTTTGAGTATCGTTCTAAAGCTTTGGGAGAACTTATGGAGGCACTTTTTAGAATGTCTATTTCTGATCAGATGGGTGAATTTTTGGATTATTTTTCAAAGAAGGAAAATTATGATGAATTGAGTGAAATTGATCAAGCAATGGTAAGAGTAACCAAGAAAGATTTCGATAAGTTTAAAAAGTTACCTCCACAGCTTGTCAGAAAATTAGCCGAAACGACTTCAAAAGCAGGTCATTTTTGGAAAAAAGCCAGGGAGGAAAATAATTTTTCTTTATTTGAACCTTATTTGCAAGAAGTCGTATCTTTAGAAAAAGAGCAAGCAGAGGCTTTGGGATATGAAAAAAATAGATACGATGCTCTTTTAGACTTATTCGAACCTGGAATGAAAACAGAAACGGTGAAAGGTACAATAAATTATTTAAAAGAGTATCTACTACCTTTTCTGAAAGAGCTTTTAGAAAAGGGAAAAGAACCAAGATACGATTTCTTTGAAGGAGATTTCGACGTAAATAAGCAAAAAGAGTTATCCCTGGAAGCGTTAAAATTTATGAATTTCGATTTCGATTCTGGACGTATGGACATGTCTGCCCACCCTTTCACTACAAAAATTGGTCCAAAAGACGTTAGAATTACAACAAGATACAACAACAAAGATTTGAGATATTCTTTATTTTCAACTATGCACGAAGGTGGACATGCTTTATACGAACTTCATATCCCTGAGGAATTTTCAGAGACTCCTTTGGATGAAGGTGCTTCTATGGCTGTGCATGAATCCCAATCAAGATTTTGGGAAAATATTATAGGAAGAGGGCCTCATTTTTGGGTTTTCTTTTCTAAAAAGTTAAAAGATATTTTCCCATCTTTTGAAGGAATAAGTAGTGATGAACTGTATAAAGGTGTTAATATAGTTAAAAAAGATTTCATCAGAACTGAGGCAGATGAAGTAACTTACAACTTTCATATTATGCTGAGATTTGAAATCGAAGAAGCACTGATAAACGATAGAATAAAAGTAAATGAACTTCCAACGGTATGGAACGATAAAATGAAAGAATATTTAGGTATTGTGCCGCCAAACGACGCAGTAGGTGTTTTGCAAGATGTTCATTGGTCAAATGGACAATTTGGTTATTTTCCTTCATATATGTTGGGTAATCTTTACAGTGCTCAATTGTTCTCAAAATTGAAAAAAGATCTAAAAGATTATCCATCTCAAATAGAAAAAGGAGATTCAAAAGAAGTTTTGAACTGGATGGTTGAGAATGTCCATAAGTACGGTAAAATGTACGAACCAGAAGAACTTTTGAAAAAGGTTACAGGTGAAACTCTTAATCCCAAATATTTTGTAGAGTATATAAAAGAAAAGTTTTCTGCAATTTATGGTTTATAATTAAAATCCCCATCTATATACGATGGGGATTTTAAAATTAATCACAGCTATTTGTTATCTTTTTCGTCTTTTTCTTTTTCTCCTCTTTTGATAATTTCTTGAGGTTTTCACTTACATAGTAATAAAATGTACCTTCTTCGTATTCACCGTTTTCATTTGGTGTCCCTGCTTTGTAATCTGTCATTAGTTCGATCCCTTCATCTATATTATCAATAGCCCAAATATGGAACTTTCCATTTTGTATATCTTCATTTATTTCGTCTTTCAATACGATATTATCGATATTTTTACTTGGAATAATCACCCCTTGATCTCCAGTAAAATTGAGATTTTTACAGGCGTCGTAAAATCCTTCAATTTTTTCGATTATTCCTCCAACTGGCAAAACTTCTCCGTTTTGATTCATAGATCCGGTGATGGCAATATTTTGTTTCAATGGAATGTTAGCTATGGAAGACATTAAAGCCAGCGTTTCTGCTATTGTAGCGCTGTCTCCTTCGATGATAGAATAAACTTGTTCAAAATTTAAAGAAACGCCGAAACCTGTTTCTATGAAAGAAGAAAATTTATGTTTGAAATAGTTTCTATGATCAATGAGGATTTTTGTATATTTTCCCGCTTAAATCGATATCCCTGTGTATGTTTATGATTTTTTCAGAAGAGGATCTGTAACTTTTTGCTGTTATTTTGACGGGATGGCCAAAGGTGAAATCCCCAGTATCCAAAACAGTCAATCCATTTATTTGTCCGACTTCAGAGCCTTCAGTTCTTATGTCAATCTTTTGTTCTTTTATCGCATTAAATAATTTTTTCTTATGAAAGGAAAACATTTTTTCTCTAAACTTTATAGTGTCTTTTATATCTTTGGCGGTTATGTATGGGCTTGATCCATTTTTCCGTGAAATGTTGAAAGAGTCTATTAGTAGATTCTTAATTTCCCCCAATCTTAAAGAGAACCTTTTGTTGTTTCCATTCATCCTACAACTGTACTTGATAATCTCTTCAATCGCATCTTTTGTAAAGTGTGAGATATCGTTTTCTTCCACTGTGTTGCTTAAGAAAGCTAAAAATTTATTTAAATTCTCGTTATTTAATTCTGTCTCATAGTCAAATTGCGACTTTATGGGGAAAAGTTTTTCGAATTCACTATCGTAAACTCTTAATAAATTGTACACCCATTCTTCTCCTATAAGAATCACTTTAACGGTTAAAGATAAAGGTTCTGGTTCCAAACTTTCAACACTCGAATAGCCTTCAGCGGTTTGAATATTTTCAATTTTTACTTCTTTCTCCGATAAAAACCTTTTAATTACCTCCCACGCGTAAGGTTTTCTTAAAACTTTTTCTGCTTCCATTATTAGATAACCACCGTTTGCCCTGTGAAAAGCTCCAGATTTTATCATTGTAAAATCCGTTTGAAGGAGTCCCATTTGGGAATAATACTCTATTCTACCAACTAAATTTGAAAAAGTGGGATTGTCTTCTTCTATCACAGGTGCACCTTGTAGATAAGAATTATCCACTATAATGTTGACATTGTATCTTTTTTCTTTAAGATAAGTTATTAGATTTTGATTTTCGGAAGTTAATTGGGATAGGTGAGAAGCTATGTCCTCTTTCAAGTTTTGAAGGTATTCAAAAACATCAGAATATTTGAGATATTTCTTTTCAAGGGGTTCGAAAAGCTTAGCTAAGCTAAAAGCTGCCCAGTAACGTCGTAAGTTTTTAACTTCCTCCCAGTATTCTTTATCCATCTCCGTGATCTTTACCATTGTTTTTTCAATTAATTCTCGCAACTTCTCGGAATTTTTTCGAAAATACTCTTTTATCTCTTCCGGAAGATTTTCAAACTCAGAGGTGCTTATTTTTTTGCCATCGTACACTGGAACGCTCACTATACCTTTTTCAGAAGCCTCAAGTATAAAACCAAGAGC